>SXGT01095758.1_pt1 | contig 12413 bp, 11 predicted proteins | sample 3176221 | NCBI WGS metagenome assembly SXGT01 (sample SAMN11356862, study PRJNA531348) | freshwater metagenome | isolation source: freshwater sample F1-120 | place: China: Fuxian Lake, Yuxi | collected 2017-12-25
GCCAAACATCCTTGCCCAGCACGGACGTCAGAGCGCTGAACCGAGACGCGGCGTCCTTCGACAATTGATGCTCGTAGTAGTACCCCTGTCGCTTGGGAGGAACGGCTGTTGTCAGCTGGGACACGGTGGGCTCGATGAATGACGAGATGAAAAGCAAATCGATTATGCCGGGAACGCTTTGGGGAACCTGGTTTGACTTCTGTAGTCCAAATGCTCCCCGGCAAACCTCCAGAAACTTGGCTTCGGCTTCGTCGCAGTTCATCGGATGCCCCCGGAAGTGCAATTCATCGCTGGTTCGCTCTCTGGTCGCTGGCGCAGGGGGAGTCACCAGAAGTTGACGCCAGGCTCCAGGCGGAAGAGTGTTGATGGAAATCGCCAGGAGTCCAGGAACCAAACAGGCGTTCCACAACGCGGGCCGATGGAAGACCGCCAGTCGCGGACGCAACCACGTGATCGACCAGCTGAGCAAGGCCCTGGTCTACGGGTGGGACATCGCCGCCCGGGTGGTGAGCTGGCCGCCCCTCGAACTCTTCGCCATGGGTGGCTCGCGTGGCGCGGCGACGCAGATCATTCAGTGTGAGTGCCATCCGCTACCTCCCGGTCCGGTTGACGCGCCAGCAGGCCATTGCGTCAGGGTCGAGCTCCGCGACGCACCGGAGCCAGGGATAGAGCGCCTGCCCGGGGTCATCCTCGACGTCCAGACCCACCGAAGCCAACACGTAGTTGGTCGTGGCACCGACCGTCAACACGCCGCGCCATGGCCCCTCCTGTCCGAACGCGCCCTGGATGTGAATGGTGGCTCCGGAGAGCAGGCTCGCCTCGATCTGGACCAGCGCGCGCTCCAGGCCGCTTGTCTGCCAATACTGAGAGGCATCCGTGATCAGCGTGACGGCGACGGTCGCGCCGTTGCCGCGGATGGAGTTCCACGGGATCCACTCGGAAAACGGCTGGCCGCCGGTGCCGCCCCCGGCCGGGATCGTCCCGCAGCCGCAGTCCCCCGGGTACTCGTCCTTGGCGATGAGGCACGCACTGACGAGGGGCCGATCCGGCTCAGCGTCGAGCATGAGGGGCACGGTAGACCGTGGCGTGATGGCTGGTCAACTACAATTTGACAGGACCCTTGCGGCACCCACACCGGCCGCGTAGCGTGCGTCCCCATGTCCACACCCGCCAATCCCCACACCGAACAGCACATCGACGCGACCGCGACGTGGCTCGCCTCACCCGCGGCCCTGCGGCTCCTCGACGCCGACGGCTACTGGCCCAAGTGGCACGGGCCCTGGTGGCAGATCCGGCTCCTCTACGAGCTCGGGCACGCCGAGCGCATCCCGGCCGCTGCGGTCTCGGGGCTCGTGGCCGCCCTCGATCGCCTGCCGCTCAAGCACTTCCCCATCCACCCCGAGGACACGCCCCCGGGCACAGACCCCTTTCGCGGCTCACCGTGCCACTGCCAGCTCGGCGGCGTGATGCCCGTGCTCGCGGCCTGCGGCGTCGACGTGGACGCGGCCCTCCCCTGGGTTCGCCCCTGGTTCCTGCGCTACCAGATGGCCGACGGGGGCCTCACCTGCGACAACGACGCCTACCTGGTGGCGGGCGAGTGTCCGAGCTCCATGGTCGGGACCATCGCGCCGTTCGAGGCCGTGCTCCTGGCCACGCCGCGGGCGTTTGCCGAGGCCGAGGTGCGGTTCCTCGACGGCGCCGCCGCGTTTCTCCTCGACCGCGAGCTGAGGCTCGGCTCGTCGACGGTGCACAACGCCTCTGAGCGCGACAGTGCCCGGGACTGGGGCCGTCTGTGCTTCCCGCGGTTCTACTTCTACGACGTGCTGCGCGGCCTTTCGGCGCTCGTCCGGTGGGCCGAGGTGCGCGAGCGGCGCCTGCCCTGGGCGCGCGTCGCGGTCGTGGTCACCGCGCTCCAGGCCGCGCACGCGACCGGCGAGGTGTCGCTCGGACGCCGCCCGTGGGAGGGCGCGCGCACGGTCCTCCAGTCACCCGACGGCACCTGGCAGCGGAGGCAGCCCTCCCAGACGACGCCGCTGCTCGAGGCGGTCAGCCAAGTCGGGGCCCGATCGCCCGCGCTCACCGCGGAGTGGCAGCGGGTGTCCGCGCGGCTCGACGCCGTGTTGGAGCCCGGGCGCGACGACCCAGGCAGGTAACCCAGGTCGACTTCCGGCACGACAGCAGCGGAATATCCACGAAAATCCGCAGTAGTGCCGCGCAACTTCAGGTCCCCGGAAGCTGTGGGCGGGGGACGCCTTCTGAGCGCGGTCAGGGCCCGGCCTGAATCGCCTCGAAAGCGGTCGCGGGGAGGGTCTTGAGCGGCGCGATGTCCTCGGCGTCGCTCCAGCCGGCGTGCCGCTCGCCGGTCACGTAATAGTCGGACCCGTTGTCGGCGAGGATGAGCCCATATGTGCGCATGGCGACAGCGACGACCTTCGCCCGCGCGGTGAGCCCCGCGAGGTCGGCGTCGGCCCGGAGACGGAGGCGCAGACCCATCGGCGGGGAGTCGTCGCCCTGAAGGTCGCACCCGCTCGGGACGGCCTGGTGGGTCGCCGGCGGACGTCGCTCGGCCCGAGTGCAGTGATAGGTGAACCGGAGCGCGTGACGGATGACGCCCGCGGCGACCTCGTCGTAGCGGACGAGCCCCGGCAGGATCGCGAGCCCGGCCGCGTCCGCCGAGGTCCAGCCGTCGGGACGCTGGCCCAGGCTCGTCGACGTGAGGTCCCAGCGCGCGCCGTTGCCGCAGTGCCAGCCCGCTTCCCAGCGGCAGGCGTAGCCCTCGAATAGCGCGCAGGTCCCGGCCTGCACGACCAGGACGTGGCAGTCCCCGTCGCACGCGGTCGGCGTCCCGCCCTCGATCTGCAGCACGTTCGCGCCCGGGAACGGGTAGGGCCCCGCGTCACTCTCGTCGGGCCACCAGTCGAAGGCCACCGGCACGGCGGGCTGGTCCGCGGGGACGACGTTGACGGGGATGCCGTACTGCTCGGCGCCCCAGTTCCCATAGTCCGGATGCAGGCGGCGCGCACCGGCCGCGGCGTGAAGGCGTGCGGTCCAGACGGTGTCGACGGGCCAGGTCGTGACCGGCGTGTTCCAGGGATCGGTAGGCGGAAAGACCGGACAGCCGCCGAGCGTCGGTCCGACGGGGGCGGCGGCGATGTCGGGGGCATCCGCCGTGAGTTTCTGCAGGTCGCTTCCGCTCGCGAGGTCGACTGCGGCGTCGTGAGCGTGCGTCCCGGAGACCTGCGCAGGGCCAGCGCCGCAAGCGGCGAGGATGCTGCTCGTGACGACCCACCCCCAGCGCTTCACCGTCGCGTTCCAGTTGACCATGCGCACTGCATACGGATCAGGCGTGGTCGCTGCAACCTGGTGCGTCAAGCCGCGACGGCATCACGCTTGTCGCCGAGGCGCCGGAACCGACCTCAAGGAACGACCGGACAGTCCTTGCAATCGCCGGGCGTCGGCGCCGGATTGATGACCGCGGCCGTCGGGTCATAGGTCTGACACCAGGTCACGAGCTGGTCGAGCGTCATGTCGGCACCCATGAGGCTGTCCTTGGCCAAGAACAGGTTGTCCTTCATCGGGTAGAGCTTCGTCGGGAACGCGAAGGAGCTTCCATAGAAGATGTACGGAGACCCCGAGAAGACAGGCTCGCCCCGGAACAGCCAGGGACAGTATGTCGGGTTTGCCGCGACGTAGGCTTCGGCTTCGGTATCACCCGCGGTCAAGGCGCGAGTCGGAAAGCAACCGGGCAATTGCGAGTCGAACCGCTCACCGATCCACGTCGGGTCGACGCGCAGAAGCCGTGCGACATAGGCGAGCGTGACCTCTCCCCATGGCTGGTCGTAGACAACGCGGCCGTCGATGAAGTCAGGATGCCGCTGGGTCTTCACGACCGTCGGCACCACCGACGCAACGACCACTGCAAAGCGCGTTGGACCAGGTCCGCTGACCCGCTTCTGCTTGTCGTTCCCGTGACCTCGGACCGCCGCGTAGGAGTACAGTCGGCCAAAGCTGACGTCCGAACAGTGGCAATCTGCAATGCAGGCGCCATCGGGCCCGGTTCCAGGCGGCGTACCGCATGGGATGATCGGTGGAGTCGCCGAAGCAGAGGTGGCGGTACTGTCTGGCGAGAGAATTGGTGTCGTCGGCTGGGCACCTCCCGCCAATCCTGCCGGCGATCCACCTGGGGTCGAACCGGCATGGCCCGCCGGTTCGATGTCGCCACACGCGGCGACGAGCGTCGCTCCGCACACGATCACGAGCCCTCGACAGACCCATGCATCAACAAGGCGAGCCAGCGGCGAACAAGGCCCGAGGGGTAATTCAGCGCGCATAGATTGCCGTCCATTCGGTCCAGTGAGAGGAGTACGCTAAGGACACGCCGGTCCAGATTCCAGTCGGGCCGCCGGACGGAGGCGTTCCGGGTGGCCAGGCCACATTGGGGCTCGTCGACGTCTTTTTCGCGAAGTAGAATTCATGGGGAGCGCCGTAGCTTCGCCAGGCCATTCCGACCTCGGCCGCACCGCCTCCGGACTGCGCCTTGATCGCGACGTCCGGAGGGAGCAGCGCGAAGTCCGACGAGAGCGGCTTGGGCGGACCCGTGCGCAGGGCCCCAAGAGACTCGGCGTCAGTCCACGCGCGGGCGGAATAGAGCAGATTCGCGTCGTACGAATGAACGTAGCCAAGCAGGCAGTCGGCCCGCTCCGCCCCACTCGCGTATACGCCAGCAACGCAGGCCAGTCCGCCACCGAACATCGTCTTGATGCCATGACTGGGCGTCCAGCCCAAGAGTTCCCAGGTCGGGTAGCTGGCGGGGGTGGCGGTCAGCGACTGGACCGCGCCGCCAAGGTCGACCCATGCGAGCACGAACTTGTTTGCAGTCGGCGCGTAGGCGACCATGGGCCGAGATATCCCTTCCACTGGACGATTGTCGACCATGACGTACTGGGGAGTCGTCCAGCCGCCGGTCGTGCGCGGGTCCTCGGCAGTTTGCACGAAAAGCGGTCTGCCAACTTCCTCGTCCGGCCCGTAAGGAGTTCGGCTCTGGTGAACGAGGACCCAGTAGCCTGTCTGGGCAGACGTTCCGCCCCAGGTGATGCCGGGCCCAGATTCGCTCTGGGCGCCCAGTGGGATCTCGGACGACCACGCGTTTCCTGCACCGTGGACTACGTAGAGGTCCCTTGCCGAAAACAGCTTGGAGTAGGCAACGACGTACGTCGGACTGGTGGTCGGCGGGCTCCCGGGCGTCCTCCAATACCCGAACGCGTGGTCTGCGTCGATGTAGCTCAGCTTGTCAGGGTTGATGAAGTCCCCGGCCAGGTTCTCAGTCCAGGTTGCACCGCCATCGTTGGAGACGAGACCCTTGAGGCGAGTCGAGGGCGGTGTGTAGGAGCAGTCGTATGTCGCGTCGTACGTCCCGCAGGTACACCCGCCAGCGCACGTGCAGGTGCAGTTCTCACAAAGGACCGTCCGAGTGACGGCATTGTATTGATGTCCGTATTTGCATGTGCCTGTGCGATTTCCATCAACCTCGTCATGACCTAGCTCGTACGTCTCGTACCCGCTCATGAGGGCCGATTCCTCCTCCTGGTCCGGATGATCGAATCCGAGGATGTGTCCCAGCTCATGCAGCATGACGAATGGCAGGTTCGACCGGTCGCCCCCTGGCGAATGCTGGCTGAATCCACGGTCAACTACTTCCTGTCGAGGGTAGAACGTGATCTTCCCACCGCCGATTTCGGTCGCGCAGAGCCCCAGTGCGTCTGCGATCTCGTTCGCAATGGGCTTGTCGGCCTCGTCAGCACGCACCAGAATTTGCCCCGCAGGGGGACTCGTCGCGGTGGTGAATCCTGTGACGACCAGACGGTTCGGCAGGCCACCACGGACGGTCCACTCGGACGCGGCCCATTCGACCTGCCGGCGCACGTAGTTCGCGTCATAGCCGAACTTCTCGAACTCTTGTTGATTGATGACGATCGATACGTCCTGCCCGGCGAAGGGCCAACGGCAGACGCGCTTATAGCCGAACGCGTCTCCGCTGAGCGCCGTCAGCGCCGTCGCAAGGAGCACGGCATGCCGGGGTGCCGGGGTGCCGGGGTGCCGGGGTGCCGGGGTGCCGGGGTGCCGGGGTGCCGGGGTGCCGGGGTGCCGGGGTGGTGTTGGACTTCCATGGTGGACATGGTCGCGTGAGCCTCGTTCCAGGTCAAGCGAATTCTCCCGGTGTCGCGAAGGATTTCTCCAGGGCGTGTCACGCGCCTCGGCTCGGCATGCTCCATGACCTCCGGCCCGGCCCGGCCCGTGCCGTCGTCCAGAGCCAGCCGCACGTCGTCTGATCGCGCGTCCCTGGCGGCCATCCGAATCCCAGGCGCGACGGTCGCCACCAGGAGCAGCGCAGCCCGCGGTCAGCGTGCGCTGCCATCGACGAGACTCGCGTGGCGCGCGACCCCATTCAGAGGATCGGCCCGTATATCTCTAACCGTCGTCTTACCCGTGCCGTTCGGACCGGCGATGACCAGTAGGACCGGATTCATCCGTGCAACTCAATCACAGGGCCGTGCTTCGCGATGGCCTATATGTCGCGAGTTCATCGAGCACCTTGCGGCGCTCGCGAGCGATCTCCGCTCGCAGCCTCTCCATGGCCCGGTCATGAACCTCCTTGACGTTTGCAAAGGCGCTGGTCGAGAGCAAGCGGAGTTCGTCGTCGCTCGGCTCGAAATCGGGATCAGCAAAGTTGACCGGGGTACCCATGGGCGGACGATACCATAGGGACCGCCCACGGTGAACGTTTCATACGACGGCGGGCGTGCGGGGTGAAGGGCGGCGGGACCGGTCTCGGAGGCGCGGCCTGAGAGGACCGCTGACGAGCACGGGCAGATGGGCGGTGAGCCTGACCGCGTCCGCGACGCCGTGCGCGCCAGCAACGGCCGGTCGACGGAGTCGACGCGTCGGGCCACCTCCGGGAGAGCGAGTCGACTGAGGCGAAGCGCTGTTGCGCGTCCACAGCGAGCCGTTTGCAGCGTCGACGGCGCGGTGACCTTGGCGTCGCGCGGCACCGTCAGGTCGTGGAACACGCGCGGCATGCGGTCGAGCTTGTCCTCGAGGATGAGCAGGTTCTCGGCGAGGTGCTTGGCCGGGCGATAGGCCCGGAGCCACGCCGACCGCGCCGCACGCGCCTCGGGCGAGGCCTCGCTGCGGTCGTCGTGCGCGTCCCGAGACCGCGCGACCTTCGGGGCCAGGTCCTCGAGCAGGCCCTTGAGCCGCGCAGTCCTGAAGTCGGCCTCTCGCACGTTGCTCTCGCGGTCGGGGCTCGCGAGCTGCGAGACGACGAAGACCAGCGTCGCCTCGAGGTCACCGCGCGAGCGGCCCTGGCCCGAAGGGGTACCGTCGGTCGGGAAGAACTCGGTGCGCACGACCGAGTCCTTCCGGTGCGAGCCGAGGTGCGAGCTGAGCTCGGTGAGCCCGGCCCATGCAGCCTGCGCGGCGGGGGTCGTGTCGGTGCGCGCCACGGAGATGGCGGCCGTGGCCGAAGCGGAGGCCTGACGCGCCTTCGCGTGCGTCTGCTGGCACGTGCCCAGGGTCCCGAAGGCGTCGGTGAGCGCCGCGTCGAAGCTGGGCGGCAGCCCGAACAACAGGCGCTCGGCCTGCCGACACGCGTGCGGCCCGTAGACCTGCACTTCGCCGTGATCGATGTGCGAATCCGGCATGGTTCTCGTCGCTCCCCTGGGGCCTCGCCCCGCTGTGGTTGGTTGATGCACCGTCTAGACTACCGGGCAGGCGCGTTGGGAACTTGAGTGCCGGCGCCGCCTATGGCTGGCCCGGGCACTTGGGGAGGCCGACTGGGTTTGGGTCCGGCTTGCAGTTGCCCTCCCAGCCGTTCTTGCCGATGAACTTGCATTGATTTATGTACGTATAGTAACATCCCAGAGTCCGGGCGTAACAAGGGAACTGCTCGGCGAGCACCGCATCCGTGATGTGGTCACCGAGGACGCAGGTGTCCTGGCTCGACGTGCTCGTGCACTTCGAGACCCCGAGTTTTGTGCAAAACCCCATGTGTGGCTGCTTCCCGAACGACGGAAGGAATTTGTTGTGCGCACAGCACATCGTCAGGCCCTCATGCTCCTGGCAGGCGACGTCGATCAATGTGTCTTCGCAGGGTCCCGCCTTGAAGTAGGGCACGCCAGCACACTTTCGGTCCTGCCACGTGAGGTTGCCGTCTGGCCCGTCACACTCAACGTACGCGGGTGTCGCGCTGGCCTGCGTGCTGGGCGCCTGACAGTGCCTCTCGCCCTTGGTCGAGCAGGGCGCTCCGACCTTCCAAGGCGACTCCCAGGTGTCCACGCCAGCATCATCGACGCCGACGTCGGGTACCGCGAGATCCTCCGGGAGATCGAGAGATTCCAACGCGTCCATCACAGCGTCGACCAGGCCGTCGTCGTGTCCCATGTCCTCGGGTAGGAGCGGGCCTCCGTCGTCAGTCGTCGTGGGAGTGGCGGAGTCGACCCATGTGCTCGCCTCGCCCAGCGGCACGTCGAGTTTGGCTTCGCCGAGACTGGCTCCGGAGTCCGCGACCTCCTTGGGAGGCCCCTCGTTGGATCGGCACCCCGAGCACCCCGAAACGAACAGTCCGACGCCGGCCAACAGCACTAGTTGGCCGTGCATGACCGCTTCTCCCACTCGAATCGTGTGCCGCGGTAGAAGGAGACGTTGTCGAGCCGGCCGTTCATTGGCTCCGTCCCGTCCACGCGCGCTCCAAAGCGGATGCTGCTCGGGGTCGCGGTGACGGATGCCGAGAGCTTGGTCAGGCACGATCGCGCCACGTAGGTCTCGTCGGGGTTCACCGGGGCGCCATATTTCGTCGCGTTGACCCAATCCCAGGCCTTGGCCTCCAGGCTCAGGTGGCCAGCGCTATCTCGAACAACGCGAACCCGATACCAGCGATCGACGACGTTGAACTCGTTCTGGGTCGCGTACATGGACACCAAGACCTGACCGCTGGTGTTCAGCAGGCGAAGTGCGAAAAACGAGCGGTTGGGGTAGGTCGAACTGAAAGCCTCTGCGACCAGCCGGACGTTGCCTGTGTCCAAGAGGGTTTGGCGTGCGGCAGGAGTGCCATCGAAGCCGTCGATCCGAACATCGAGACGCACCTCGAAGGCGGTCGTCGCCATCGCGAGCGGCTGCATGGTCGGAGCTTGGTGGTTGAGCGTCAGTGACTGCGCCGCGGAGGTCACGACGAGGGCGCGCCCATACCAGCTGTAGTCTCCGGTCTGATACTGCGGGCACATGGGGGGCGTTGGGGGAGCGAAGCAGGTGCACGTGCCCCAGGAGGTGTGCCCGCACTTGCCAACGGACAGGTCGCAGCTCCCGGAGCGGCACTGGGCATCACTCGTGCACGAGCAGACCCCGTCGATGCAGCCCTGCCCAGCGACGCAGTTTGGTGTTGGAGTGCACGTGTCGAGGAGGCATGGCGCCCCGCCGCAGTCCGACGCAGCCGCGCATCGGAAGGTCTCCAATGCGGCTTCAGTGCTCTGACCCGCAGTGGACGTGGTGTACGTCGCGGGCGCCCAGCCGGTGAAGTCGGCCGGAATCGTCGTGGCCCCGCCAAGGTCGTTCATGCCAGCGGCGTAGAGCGGCACGTACGAGTTCAGATCCGGAGGTCCGTCGCCCCCGGCGTCGTCGAGTGTGACGAGCAGGTTTCCCCAGTCGTTGCGGTCCCGCACCTTGTCATTGACGCGATTTCCGTCCTGTCCGGGTCCATTGAGTGGGGCGCTCCAGGAGTCGTCCAGGTCGATGTCGAGCGGGGCCGGCGAGCCGGGCGTGCACACGCCGTCGCCGCTCCACTCGTGACAGCAGGTCGACGCGGTGCAGCCGCTCCCAGCGTAGCGCTTCAGGAACTCACCTGGGCATTGCGAGCGGGTCCAGCAGCGGAGGTCGCTGGCCAACCGCTTGACCGCTAGCGAAGAGGTCTCGGAACTGACATGGACCTCGTACGGGGCCGATTCCGATGCGGCCCACGGCGTCGGGTTCGGGTAGAAAATCCAGTTGGCCTGGCCCTTCGAGAAGCGGATGTTCATCGTGCTGCATGCGGGGCTGCCGGTGCCCAACTCGGTCAGTGGCGGAGCGGATTGGTACTGATAGCTCATCAGCGAGACGTGCGCCGGGTGCTCGATCTCCGTCATCGTCGCGCCACTGTTGCACTGGAGGCTCGTCGGCGAGGTCGCAGTCCCGTGACCGTGGCTCAATCCCAGCGTGTGGCCAATCTCATGGGCGAAGCCATGCAGCGCCTCGCCCGGCGCTTGCTCCCTGTTGCCGACCGTGAACCAACGACTGCTCGCTTGTCCTCCCTCGTCCCAATACGTGACACCATACCGATAGATGCCCAGGTCCTTCCGCAGCGGCGATAGTCGCGCCGGCCCCACGTTTGAGCGGACAAATCCGGGCACGGCGAGGGCCACGCCACCTTCGAAGTCAACGTCCGCGCGTGTTGGCGCATAGGGCAGGTCGTGGATCTGGTCCAGGATGACATGCAGTCTCACCACGTAGCTCAGGTCGAACTGGTTCGCCCATGTACATGGGGGATTCGAGCCGTCGAGACACAACTTCCCAGTCGTCTCATAGGCCGAACGCAGAGTCGCGACCTGCGACGCCGTGGGAAGCGTGCTCAGGAGGCCCCCGCCCGGCAGCGGGACCCGAATGCCATCGATCTCGACGAACGCGTCCGGCGTGCTCGGACTCGGCTCATCCTCCGCGCTCAGGGCCAACGCGAGGGGCGTCGGGTAGGACCCGCCCAGCAGCTCACCGAAGTGCAGTCGCAGGCAGCTCGGGAGCGCGAGGGCGGGCCACGCATCCGGTGTGCCCTGGCAGCCCGCGCGCCGGACGAAGACCTCCTCGTCGTCGCGGAGGCCGTCGTGGTCGGAGTCACAGGGGTGCCAGCAGTTGCTCGGTTGGTTCGAAGCGACGATGGGTACGCGGCCGCAGGTCCCGGCGATGCTGGCCGGGCAGGTCACCCCATTGAACTCGGTCACCTGCGCGTCGAGGAACGCGCGGTACTGGGCGCACGCCATGCCGGCAATGCCCACGTTCGTCGACGTGCCGCTGCCGTCGAGCGCGTCGCAAGTGCCCAGCTGCTCCTCCAAGTCGAAGGGGAGCCCGTCGCCGTCGCTGTCGAGGTTCTCCGCGCAGGTGCGCGTGCCGCCACTGTTCACATGACGCCTCAGCTGCATCAGCCGCGCATTGACCCACTTGGGCGGGTCGGCCCCCCCGGGGACGTAGTCGTTGTAGCCGTAGGCCCCCAAGACGACGACGGGAGAGGTCGTTGCGAGAGACGACCAGTCGAATCGGGGAAGCAGCTGCCCATCGAAGTCGTCTGCGGACTGGCTGCTGCCACAGCTCCCCGAAGAGCACGACCACCCGCCGGGCAACGAGAACGCGTGGATCATCAGGTCATGGTACATCGGCGAGGGTGTCCACCCCGCGCCATTGGGCCGCTTTCCGGCCAGGAGGACGTCTCCGGTGGAAACGTCGTCGAGCGTCAACGTGACGCCGCCGAAGACCTGATTCGTAGCGCTGAGGACCGTGGCCCCATTGAGCTTCGCCGTGATGCTTGCGGTACCCGGGTTGGAGCAGGTGGACCAGAATGAGGTCCCTGCGCCATAGGCCTTGACCACGACGAAGTAGGCCTGCGCGCCCGTGGACGTGAAGGTCACCTTCGAGGCCAGGCTGCCGCCGTAGTCGTCGTTGGTCGCGACCACGACGCCATCGGTGACTCGAATCACGGCGATGACCGTGTCCGCGCCGGAGCCGTGACACAGCTGGGACGTGAAGCCTGGCAACGGTGCCAGGGACGCGGTCGTGATCTCGACGGTACCGGAGCTGCCAAAGCCGACGAGCTGACGCCACACCTGGACGACCTGGTCGTACGGCCAGACGAGCTTCGGCGGTGCGCCGCCGCACGCGGACATGGCCGCTTGCGCTCCGGCACTCGACGGGCTCGCGGGCACGAGTGGCGCGGTCGACTTGGTGGGCTCGAGCGGTGCGGGTGGCGGGCGAAGCGCGGCCACGGTGGCCTCGGCTCGACCCATCGGGTCAGTCGGGCGTGCCAGCGCGGCAGGGCAGGACTTGGCGAACTCGCCCCAGGGCACCGAACCGCCGAAGGAGTGCTTCTCCTTCAGCTCCGCGAGCGTGTCCATGTCGCAGCGCTCCGATGGGAGCCCGTGAGTACGGACCTTGCCGGATTGCGCCAGGGACTGGGCCACCCCGGCGCTTGGAATGCCCGCAATGCGGATAAGGTCAATGAACGTGGTCGGTGGCGCGAGTTCGGCACACGAGCGACGCTACGCCCGGCTCCCGGGAGCGGTCAAGTGGAGTTTTGAGCGTCCGATTCTGAGAAGACTGAGTCAACTGATGACGAAATTTGGGGA
>SXGT01536474.1_pt1 | contig 12413 bp, 9 predicted proteins | sample 3176221 | NCBI WGS metagenome assembly SXGT01 (sample SAMN11356862, study PRJNA531348) | freshwater metagenome | isolation source: freshwater sample F1-120 | place: China: Fuxian Lake, Yuxi | collected 2017-12-25
ATGACCCGCGCGCCGTTTGTGATGGCCAAATCGGAACACCCCTTCGCCCGCCAACTGACGATCTTCGACACCACGCTGGGCTCTCGCTTTCCGCACCCGTGGATTACCGCCGAGTACGGCGACCACGCGATGCCCGAGACGGCCGACCACATCGCGTCTGATCTGGGGATTAGTCGACAGGACAGCGATCGGTTCGCGTTGGGCTCGCAGCAACGGTTTGCCACGGCGAAGGCCTCGTGTTTCTACCAGGATGAACTGACGCCGGTCGCCGCGCCAGGCCGCTCACCCGGGGAGACCGTCGTTGTCGCCGAGGACGAGCATCCGCGCCCGACGACGTCGGGGGAGAAACTGGCGGCGCTGCGGCCGTTGTTCGAGGGCGGCGTCGTGACCGCCGGTAACGCCTCCGGTCTCAACGATGGGGCGGCCGCCCTGCTTGTGGGCAGCCGAGCTGCCGGCGACCGCGTCGGCGCCGAGCCGCTGGCTCGGGTTGTGTCGGCCGCGGCCGCGGGTGTGGAGCCTCGTGTGATGGGTCTGGGGCCGGTGCCGGCCTCCAAGAAGGCGCTGGATCGCGCCGGGCTCACCCTGGCCGACATGGACGTCATCGAGATCAATGAAGCGTTCGCGACCCAGGTCCTCGGTTGTCTGAAATTGATGGACGTGGATCAGGACGACAGCCGCGTCAATCCCAATGGCGGCGCGATCGCGGTCGGGCATCCGCTGGGGGCGTCCGGCGCCAGGCTCGCCCTGACAGCCATGCGCCAACTACGGCGCGCGCGGGGGAGATACGCTCTCGTGACCCTGTGTATCGGTGTCGGCCAGGGCTTGGCCGCCGTGCTGGAGCGGGTCGCTGACTAGTCCCCTGGTTCCAGGAGACCAGATCGGGGCACCCCCCGCCGGCGCCGACGGGGTGCCGCCTGGCGCGACCCTCAAACCCTATCGACTCCTGGCGCTCGTTGCCATCTACGTCACCATTGCGCATCTGATCTCGCCACCCGATGGCGTAGGTCCCCAGGATTGGCGTCGGGTCGGCGTGTTCTTCGCGACGATTGGCGGATTGATGCTGCAGCCGATGCCGGGTTCGCAGGTGGTGCTGGTCGGATTGGTCGGGATGCTGGTCCTCGGCGGTCTGCCGATGGAACAGGCCCTGAGCGGCTACGCGGGCCCGACGGTCTGGATGGTGCTCATCGCCATGTTGATATCGCGCGCACTCCGCGACTGCGGTTTGGCCACACGCATCGCGCTCTGGTTTGTGCGGGCCATCGGCGGGACGTCGCTCGGGCTTGGCTATGCCCTCCATCTGACGGACCTCACCCTGGCGGCAGGGGTGCCCTCGATTACGGCCCGTTCGGCCAGCGTCGTGTTCCCGATCGCTCGCAGCATCAGCGGCCTCTACCACTCCCACCCCGGTGCATCATCCGGCCTGCTCGGCGGCTTCTTGATGGTCTGCATGTATCAGGGGAGCGTGATTTCCTCAGCCATGTTCTTCTACAGCAGCGCGGCCAACTTGCTGCTGGGTGACTTGGCGGCGGAGTATGCCGGCGTCACGATTACGTGGACAAGCTGGTTCGTGGCCGGTCTCGCGCCAGGTGTAGTGTCCAGCATCGTGGTGCCGTATCTCGTGTATCGCGTGATGAGGCCGCAGCTGACTCGGACCCCGGCCGCGGCGGAGTCCGCGACCCGGCAGTTGGCGGAGTTGGGCCCCGTGCGGGGACGCGAGGCGACCGTCGCGGCCGTGTTCGTCGGTGTGATCGCGCTGTGGATCGCCTCGTCGTGGGTGTCCTGGCTGTCGCCGACGCTGGTTGCGTTTCTCGGGATCACTGTCCTCTTTCTGTCGCAGGCACTCAGCTGGGACAGTGCCCTCGGTGAGCGGTCGGCGTGGGACGTGTTTGTCTGGTACGGCGGTCTGATCATGATGGGTGGGGTACTGAATGAGACCGGCGTGACGACGCTGTTTGCCGAATGGTTCGGGTCGTGGTTTCCGGGCTCGTCCTGGGTAGTGGTGTTCCTGGCGACGCTGGTCGTCTATTTCTATGCGCACTACTTTTTTGCGAGCACGACCGCGCACGCCCTCGCGATGTATCCGCCGTTCGTGGTGCTGCTCGTTGGTCTGGGAGCCCCGGTCACGGTGGTGGTCTACAGCCTCGTGTTCATCAACAATCTGACCGCCGGGTTGACGCACTACGGCACCACGACGTCGCCGGTCATCTTCATCGAGGGCTACGTCAGTCTGCGAGACTGGTGGTGGGTCGGGTTCTATGCGTCCGTCGTCAATCTCATCGTGTGGCTCGGCGTCGGTATGCTGTGGTGGAAAGTGCTCGGACTATGGTGACCTTCATTGGCCGTCGCTGGACGCAGCTAGGCATGGTGGCCATGGTCTGTCTGGCGGGGGCGTGCGGCAGCGCGCCGCGTGTCGAAGTCGTCGATCTATTGATCACCGGGGGCCGCGTCCTGGACCCGGCCAGCGACCTCGACGCTGTGCGTGACGTGGCCGTCAGCGACGGGGAGATCGTGGCCGTAAGTGAGCTCGGTGAGCGGCGGTTCGAGGCGGCCGAGGTCCTCGACGCGGCGGGGCGGGTGGTGGCCCCGGGTTTCATCGACCTGCATGCGCACGGGCAGGACCTGGAGAGCAGCCGCTTTCAAGCACGGGACGGCGTCACGACGGCGCTGGAGCTCGAGATCGGTGTGTATCCGGTAGACCCGTGGTACGCCAGTCGCGAAGGACGGGCCCTGATCAACTTTGGAGCGTCGGTGAGCCACCAGGGCGCTCGACGTGCGTCGTTCGGTTCGCTGGTGGCCACGCGAAACGGGGAAGGCACGTTTTCTCTCGGGGACGCCGCTCAGGCGGACGCGTATCTATATGACCCCGTCCCAGACGAAGAGCTGGGTAGGTTGGCGCGGTTCATGGTTGGCGGTCTTGACGAGGGCGCGTTGGGGTTTGGATTCGGAATCAGCTACACGCCCGGCGCCAGCCACGAAGAGCTCTGGCACCTGTTTGCGGCCGCCGCCGAGCGTCGCGCGCCGGTGTTCATGCATCTCCGCTCTGCCGCGGCGTTCACCGCCGGTGGTGCCCTGGCGCCATTTCAGGAAGCGGTCGCCAACGCGGCCGGGACCGGGGCGTCCCTGCACATTGTCCACATGAACAGCAGCGCCGGCGCCGCCGCGCCAGAGGCCCTGGCACTGATTCGCGGCGCGCAGGCGCGCGGTGTCGACGTCACGACCGAGGCCTATCCATACACGGCCAGCGCGAGCCGTATCGAGTCCGCGCTGTTCGACAGTTGGGTGGGTCGGCCGGAGGCCGACTACGAGCGTCTCCAATGGGTCGAGACCGGAGAGCGGCTCACCGAGGCCACCTTTCGGGCCTATCGGGAGCAGGGCGGGTGGGTCATCACCCATGGACGTGACGAGGAGACCAACGAGTGGATCGTGAGTCAGCCGGACGTCATCGCGGCCAGCGACGGGATTCCGTTCGCGGACGGGCGGGCTCATCCTCGAGGGGCGGGCACGTTTGCTCGGATTCTCGGGCACTACGTTCGAGAACGCGGTGCGCTGTCGTTGATGGACGGGGTGCGCAAGATGACCGTGCTGCCGGCCCGGCGGCTCGAGACCATCGTACCCGCCATGGCGTCCAAAGGACGGGTCCAGGTGGGGGCCGACGCCGATCTCACACTGTTCGACCCGGAGCAGGTGATCGATCGGGCCACCTACGACGAGCCAGACCGCTATTCCGAGGGGATCGTCCACGTCCTCGTGTCCGGCACCTTCGTGGTGCGTGATGAGCGGCTGGTCGACGGAGTGACGCCGGGACAAGCCATTCGGGCGGGCTCCTGATCTCCGCATGGGTGTCGGGGCGGCCGGTCCGACCCCGGTAGCTGCGGGTGCAATCAAGTCCATGTCTGAACTGCCCACATCCGTTGTCGCGGTAGAGCCGGTGGCAGGCGACGTGCGAGGTGCGATTCGGCGAGCCCTCGACGCGGTCTCGTGGCGCCTGGTTATTCCACGCGGGGCGGATATTTCGCTCAAGGTGAACCTGGGATGGGACCTGTTCATTCCCGGGTCGATCACCTCCCCGTTGGTGGCGGAGTCGCTCATTCTGGAGCTGCGGGACCACGTCGGCACGATCTACATGGTCGAGGCCGATCAGGTGCTCGAGGATATCGAGTCCGCGTTCCGACGTAGCGGGATGGCCGCGGTGTGTGAGCGCACGGGCGTCGAGTGGGTGAACATGGAGCGTGGGCCAACGGTCACCGTGCCCCGGCCGGACAACGTGGTGCTTCGCGAGGTGCATGTGCCACAGATCCTGCGTGACACGCTGCTGGTCACCGTACCGGTCATGAAGACCCACGCGAAGACTGGAATCACCGGTGCCCTCAAGAATCAGTGGGGCTGTCTGAGCAAGATGCGGCACGAATATCACCTCGTGCTGACCGATGCGTTGGCCGATCTGAATCAGGTCGTGCGACCGGTGCTGTCGGTGATGGACGGCACGGTTGGACTCGAAGGCAACGGGCCCAAATCGGGGACGCCGCGGGTGGCCGATCGGATCCTGTGCTCGACCGACCCCGTGGCGCTCGACACCGTGCAGGCGATCTGTATGGGTATCGACCCCGCGACCGTTCCGCATCTCCGGCGGTGTGCCGAGCGCGGGATCGGCACGGACGACCGAACCCGAATCGATGTGCGGGGCCTGGTCCCCGAGGAACATGTCGTGCGCTTCAGGCCGGCTCGCAACAACACCGTCTCGTTGGTGGAGAACGTGCTGCGCAAGTCTGCGCTCAAGCGGCTCTTCTTCAACACGCCTCTCTTTCGGCTCTGCCTCGCCGGCGCGAAGCTCTACTACCGCGCCTGGGTGGCGCTGAACGCCGAGCGCCACTGGCGCCGCATCCGCGCGCATGCCGTGTATGGCCCGCAGTGGCGGCCAGGCTGGCCGGGGGTCGACCGGTCAGTGACACCGGGTTCACCGGGACCAGGTTCGCCGCGCACCTGATGCCAACGCCGCGTGTGACTGTCCTCGGCGGCGGGCTTGCTGGCATGGCGGCCGCGTACGCCCTGGCTCGCGCCGGGTGGGCCCGGGTCACCGTGGTCGAACGCGGCGCGACGCTGGGGGGCTTGGCCGGCACCTTTGAAACGGACGGGCACTTCTATCCGCTGGCGTACCACCACATCCTGCAGCGCGACCAGTGCCTGTTGTTTTTTCTGGATGCGATCGGTGCCCTGCCCGACGTTCGCTGGCGGAAGATCTCCATGATCTTCGAGCTGCACCGGCATCTGTACGACCTGGCGCATCCGATCGACTTTCTCCGTTTTCCGATGAGCCTCGGTGACAAACTCCGGTTTGTCAGGCTCATGCTGCGATGCTACCGGAAATCAGACTGGTCCGACTGGAACGACCGGAGCGCGGCCGATCTCGTGGACGAGTGGGGAGGCCCCGGTGTCCGTCAGGCCATCTTCGATCCACTGACCCGCCTCAAGTTCAACCGGCCCTGTCACGATGTCAGTGGGGCCTGGCTGGGCGCCCGTCTGCACTTTCGCGAAGGTACGGCGCCCCTTGGCTACATTCCTGGAACCAACTGGACCAAAGTGTTGTGCGAGGGGGTGACCCGGCTGCTGGCCGACGCCGCGGTGGACGTGCGCCCGTCGACATCGGTTCGCAGCCTCGTCGCCGAGGACGATCGAGTGACGCACGTCGAGCTGGACACCGGCGGGCGCCTCGAAGCCGACATCATTGTCAGCACCGTACCCACGGAGGTGTATCAAGCGCTCGTCGCCACGCCTCGACCGGACCTGGACCACGTGCGCTACACCGCCGTGGTGTCGGCGATGTTTGCCACGAAGCAGCCGGTGACTCCGACCTTCTACTGGATGAACCTCGCCTCGCTGGACTGTACCGCGTCAGGCATGTTCATGTTGAACGCGCTCAACCCCACGATCGGCGCGCCGGGCGACACCTGTCTCAATGTCATGACCCACGTGCCCAGCCGGCACGACGCGTTCTTCCGACAGAGCGACGATGCGATCCTGGGTGGGTATCTCGCAGACTTTCATCGGGTGTTCGGTTTCGAGCTGGACCCGTTCTGGACGCAGGTCAATCGGTTGGCCCTGTATGCCCCGGTGTTCCATCGCGGCTATGAGAATCCTCCGGTGCGGGACGCGGTATTCAGCAACGTGTACTGTGCCGGGAACTACAGGACCTTCCCGTCCATCGCTTCGACGGGGACAGCGCTTTCCTCTGGGGTGGAGGCCGCCGCCGCGGTGCTGGCCGACCACGACGCTACCACCGACCTCCCCGGTCGGATTGAACGATTCCGCCTCGCGTCAAGACCTCGCGGGTAGGCGACTAACGCGGGAGCAACAAATGTCTCGGGGCCGGCTTCGGTATGTCATTGTACCATTTTAGAGCTATATTTTATTTCAAGACCGTAATTTATGGCGTCTTGTTGTCTCTCAATAGAACATGCATGTATGGTCCGAATAATGACTTAAGAGGACTTTTATGGCGTCCTTGGACAAATTGTGGCGTCTCTTTGGCAACTTCAGCGAGTGTGCTCAGGCGGCACGCTCTTTGCGACTGCAAGCCATCACCGTGCCGACGACCTGGCGGCGGATGTGTGACAGAAGATGCAGACGACAACGCTGCCGCCTGGCAGATCCAGGCCCGGACTAGTGCTCGTGGCTGACGCGGACCCGACCGTTTGGGCGTTGGCAGGCGACGCCCTGCGCCAGGACGGGCATGATGTCATCGTGGCCGCGACCGCCGAGGAGGCGTGGCAGCTGTTCGACGCACGGGTGCCAGACATCGTGTTGCTGGACAATGCCACACCGGTCCTGGATGGCCACGACGCCTGCGTCAGGCTTCGGTCGACCGCTGTCGGCGCTCGCATTCCGATTCTCATACTGACCGGCTCTGACGATGCGGAGGCCATTGGGCGGGCCTACGACGCCGGGGCCACCGATTTCCAGACCAAGCCCCTGAACGGGCAAGTGCTGCGAGCCAGGGTGCGCTACATGCTGCGCGCGAAGCGCGACGCTGACGACCTGCGACAACTCGCCGACTACGACGGGCTGACTGGGTTGCCGAATCGCGCCACCTTTCGCCGCCGCCTGGAGCATGCGCTCGCTCGGAGTCAGAGGAACGGGACCAGCGTGGCCGTCATCTTCTTTGACCTCGATGGATTCAAGGAAATCAACGATACGTTGGGCCACGGATTTGGCGACCAGATACTCAGGCTGACCGGCGAACGACTGATCCAGACCCTGCGGGCCAGCGACCGGCCGCTGCTCGAGCGTAGTGACGCCGCGGCGCCCTGGGCCGGGCGTTTCGGGGGCGACGAGTTTTCGGTGACCCTTCCCGACCTGGCCACCCCGGAAGCCGCGTCGGCCATCGCCGAGCGGGTCCGCGGCATTTTCGCGCAGCCGTTTCACCTCGAAGGGCAAGAGCTGTTTGTCACCGCCAGTCTCGGCCTGAGCGTATCTCCCCTCGATGGCGTCGACGCGGACACGCTCCTGAAACACGCCGATGCAGCCATGTACGCCGCCAAGGCGGTTGGCCGGAACAATCTCTCCACATACCGCCCGTCCATGGGCTTGCGGGCGTCCGAGCGCTTGTCGCTGGCCGGTGAGTTGCGCCGGGCCGTCGGCCGCAGCGAAGACCTGTTGGTGCATTTTCAACCCAAAGTCGACATCGTGACTGGCGATGTCGTGGGCGCGGAGGCTCTCCTGAGATGGCAGCATCCGTCGCGCGGGCTGCTGGGGCCGCTTGAGTTCCTGGAACTGGCAGAAGAGATCGGATTGGGCCCGGCCCTGGGCGACTGGGTGTTCCACGCCGCGCTCTCTGAGTCAGCCCACTGGCGCGGGCAGGACGGCCGGCCGATCCCGGTAGCCGTCAATCTTGCGAATTCGCAATTCCGAAGCCCAAGCCTGCTCGAGCGCGTCTTGCAGGCCATCGCCACCGCGGGGCTCGAGACGAGCCAGGTCGAGGTGGAAATCACCGAAACCGTCGCGCTGCGGCACCAGCTGTCCGACACCGGGTTGCTGGCTGGCTTCAAGGAACACGGAATCAGGACCGCGATCGACGATTTCGGCACTGGACAATCGGCACTGGCATCCCTGCGGCGGTTGCGGGTCGACGCACTCAAAATCGACCGGTCATTTGTCCGGGATCTGGTGGAGGACCCGCGCGATCGCGCCATCGCGTCGTGCATCGTCGAAATGAGCCACTTCCTGGGGATGACGGTGATCGCCGAGGGCGTCGAAACGCCGGGGCAACTCGGGGTGCTCAGGGCGATGGGATGTGATCAGGCCCAAGGATTCTTGTTCAGCCGGGCGGTTTCAGCCGCTGCCTTCGCGCGGTTGCTCGAGGATGCGACCATCGGCCAGATTCTGTCCGGGTCGCCTTCCAGCCGGTCATCGACCACCCAAGCGGCGCCGTCGCGTGTTGTGCCCGGGGGCATTCCGCACTACGATCGCCACCGACGCCTGTGACGACCCGGCTGGCCATGCTTCACGAACTTGCATGCGTGCGCGAACGTCTTTTGCGCGCTGGCGGGACAGCGGGCTGGAACCCTTGGATCGACGACGGCCCGGGCAGCGGGCGCTTGTGGCCACTGCGGTGCTCGGCGCGGCCGCCTGATGTGGCGACTGCGGGTCACAGGGCAGAGGCACGGTGACAGCTGAGCAGGTGCGCGCCGGCGCCAGGCGGTGGCTAGACGTACACTCGGCCAACGTTCGCATCTGTCACTGGATCAATGTCATCGCCGGCGGCTACCTGCTGCTGAGCGGGATTCACATCTTTCTCGATTTCCCCGAATTGTACTGGGGTCATACCGGTTACCAGGGCTATCCAGCGATTTTTAGGCTGGCGGACTGGGGGCTGTCTTGGGACGAGGCGGGTGACCTGGGGAACCGCATGTGGGGGCGCAACTACCACTTCACGTTCGCCTGGGTGTTTCTGATCAACGGGCTGGTCTACGTGGGGTGGAGCGTGGTGACCGGGCATGTCAGGGCGCGGCTGTTGCCGACGCGCGCCGACGTGAGCCCGGCGAGCCTGCGCGCCGACGTCATCGAGCATCTGCGCCCGGCGTCCCCGACGCGGGCCGCGGCCACCACGTATGGTCCACTGCAGAAGCTGTCCTACTCGCTCCTGCTCTTCGTCTTCGTACCCGCGATGCTGTTGACAGGCCTGGCGCAGGCGCCGGCGTTTGCGGCGGCCTGGCCGTGGCTGCTTGCTATGTTCGGTGGGCGGCAGACGGCGCGCACGCTGCACACCATTGGCACCGTCGTCTTCGTGTTGTTCGTGGTCGTGCACGTGGTCGAAGTGTTGATGGCGGGCGCCGTCAACCGCGTGCGGTCGATGTTCACCGGCAGGTTCAGACTGCGGCAGGAGGGCACGTGAGGAAGACTGAGGACCGGGTGTCGCGCGCGCTGTCGTCACCTCCCATCTCGCGGCGGCGTCTACTCACCAGCCTGCCGGCGCTTGGCGGCGTGCTGGCCACCGGGTGTGCCGACACGCTGGTGCCGCCAACCATCCGGGGAGGGCTGGTTGGTGCGGCCGACGTGCTGACGATGAGCACCACCCGGTGGCTCATGTCGGATCAACCTCTGGCGAGGGAGTACGCACCGGCCGACATCTCCCCCAATTTCCCCACCTGGGGCCAGACCAACCCCGATGACGAGGAATACCAGCGACACCTGAGTGAGGGATTTGCGAACTGGCGCTTGCCGGTGACCGGGTTGGTGCAACGTCCGCGGTCATTCTCGCTCGACGACCTGAAGCAGTTGCCTGCGCGGACGCAGATCACGGCCCATGTCTGCGAGCAGGGATGGTCCGCGATCGGCGAATGGACGGGTGCGCCATTGGCCCAGGTGCTCGAGGCCGCGGGGGGGGTGAGGGCCGAGGCCCGATACGTCGTGTTCACCGCTGTGGACCGGTGGTACGAGAGCATCGACATGTTCGATGTCGTCCACCCGCAGACCTTGTTGGCCTACGGCCTCAACGGGACCACCTTGCCGGTCGGTAACGGCGCGCCGGTGCGGCTCCGCGTCGAGCGGCAATGCGGCTACAAGAACATCAAGTTTCTGAAGTCGATCGAGGTGGTTGACTCACTGGCCGGCTTCGGGCGCGGTACCGGCGGTCTCAGCTCAGACTACGGTTTCCATTGGTATGGCGGGGTGTAGTCCACGGGTGTGTCGGTGACACGGAGAGGAAGCACATGGCTGCATCGAGACGACGATTTCTCACGACGCTAAGTTCTGCCGCCGCCGGCAGCGCCGCCGCCATCGGTTCGCGGACCGGCGCCTGGGCCGCGTCGCCGATCTCCCCGACGCCCGCGGTGGAGAGTCTGTCGCCGGCCGCGATGCTGGAGCGACACGCGTCCGGGGCGCCCGCGGTCGGAGCCGTCGCAACCGCGCAGAGCGACCCCCGAATGCCCACCGCAGCGGAGGTCCAATCCTGGTACACCGATCGGCGCAACTGGGGCCGCTGGGGTGAGGACGACGAGAAGGGCGCCATCAATCTCATCACCCCGCAGAAGAGTGCTGCAGCGGCAGGGTTGGTGCGGAGCGGGCGTAAGGTGTCGGCCAGCCGGGTGTTCGAGCCGGAACAGCACTTCCTGCGCAAGAGCCCACGTGAGGGCGGTGCGGGCTCGGTCGTGGACAACTACGGGTTCATCTATCACGGCCAGACCATCACGCACGTCGACGCGCTATGCCACATGTGGGACGCCGCTGGGATGTGGCAGGGGCGGAACCCTGACGTGGAGGTCACGACCCAAGGGGCCACCTTTGGCACGATTGACGCCTGGTCGGAAGGCATCATCACAAAGGCGGTCCTTATCGATGTGCCTCGCCATCGCGGCGAACCGTTCGTGACGCCAGACCGACCCGTGCACGGGTGGGAGATTGAGGAGATTGCGAGCGCGCAGGGCGTGACCGTCGAGCCCGGCGACGCGCTGCTCATCTACAGCGGGAAGGATGCGTTCGTCCGCGATGGGGGCGACTACGGCGGTGGCGATCGACCCGGGCTGAGCGTGACCTGCGCCAAGTTCATCCGCGATCACGATGTGTCGTTGCTCGGGTGGGACATGATGGATTCCCGCCCGGACCCGTACGGATTGGCGTTCCCGATGCACGGCGTCCTGTTCAACTTTGGCGTCGCCCTGCTGGACAACGCGTTGCTGGAACCATTGGCGAACGCCTGTGCGGACGAGCGGCGGCACGAGTTCATGTTCATGGTGCTGCCGCTCAATGTCGCCAGGGGCACCGGCAGCCCTGCCAACCCCATTGCGATGTTTTGACCAGGCTTGCGTGGGCGGTGACGCCGCGTGTGATGTCGACGAAGCGGATTGCCGCGGCGATATTGCTGCTGGTCTGGGTCGCGCACCCTGTCGGCGCGAGAGAACTGTCGATTGTCGTGCTGGTTTCCAGCGCGACCGACGATCGGCTCGGCCCGACGCGGGAGGCGATTGCGTTCTGGAATGACCGGCTGGCAGAACTGGGGATCGAGACGGCGTTGAAGGACCCGCAGGTGGTGTTCGATTCACCAGTCGCTCGGCTCGTCGAGAACTACGCTCGGCAGGTCGCGACGCGCGCGGTCAGGCTACCGGCCGGAGCGTACGAACCGGCGGCGCCGGCCGCTCTCGCAGACGTGGCGGGTGACATCATTGTGCTCCTGTCCGACCAGGACATCATGTCCTATGCGTGGCCGATGCCGCGGGTGTCGCCGCCGCGGCACTTGGTCGTTGTTCGGGCGGTGCGTGGACCCTCTCGGAACGACCCGATGGTGTCCCGGCATGTCGTAGCCCATGAGTTGGGCCATGCGCTCGGACTCGATCACAATGCGGAGCCGCATACCCTCATGTGCGGCCCGTGTCAGCCGCTGACGGCCGAGCCAGATGCGACCGGATTTTTGCCGCTGACCGATGGAGACCGCGACACCCTCCGCCAACGACACGCCGCCCCGTAGTTACGCCTCAGGAGGCGCGGTCGACAGGGCACGAGCGCGCGAGGCGCTGCAGCGGGCGCCGGAGTGCCTCACCCAGACTGAGCGCGCGGCCATCCTGGTCTGGCAGTCCCAGGGTGACGGCGGTATCCGCGTGACCCTCGATGAACGTCCGCCAGAGCCGGTCCCAGGTCGACAAGATGGTGCCGAAGTTTGAGCCGTGCAGGTCAGGCCGCTCTGAGTGATGCAGCCGGTGTAGCGACGGGGTGATGACCAGCCATGCCAGTCGGTGCTCCGTTCGGCGGCTGATCCGCATATCGCTGTGCACCAGCAGGTTGCAGAAGCCGTACAGCACCTCGAACACAATCAACCCGAGCACCGGCAGGCCGGTCACGGTCACGACTGCGAGTCGAACCCCCATCGAGATCAGCAACTCGCCGGGATGGAATCGGAACGCGGTTGAGGCCTCGAAAAGGACATC
>SXGT01100314.1_pt1 | contig 12412 bp, 10 predicted proteins | sample 3176221 | NCBI WGS metagenome assembly SXGT01 (sample SAMN11356862, study PRJNA531348) | freshwater metagenome | isolation source: freshwater sample F1-120 | place: China: Fuxian Lake, Yuxi | collected 2017-12-25
CACGATGTTCTGGGTGTACGCGAGCTACATCCTGATCCTGATCGTCGGCTTCATCGGTATTACCAAGCCAGAGGCGATCAACCTGATGTTCACCCTGTACGTTGTGTTCATTGCGGTCGCGGCCAGTGCGGCATTCACCGGCATGGGCCGCCTGCTGCGTACGGCCTGACGGCGGGCTCCCGCGCCACGGCTTCAGCGGTCGCGGTGCACCATCCGATGGCACAACCAGCGTAGCCCCTCGGCCCGTCGCTCGAACGGCGCCAGGGCGCCGATGGCTTCTGCCTCCAGGTCGGCGAGTCGTGCCCAGGCCGCGGGCATGCCGACCGTAAGGGGCCAGGTGAGCTTGCCGTTGCGCTCGTCGGACCCCTGCGGCTTGCCGGTAACGGTCGTCGGGCTGTCGATGTCGATGAGGTCGTCGGCAATCTGGAATGCCAGTCCGACGGCCCTGCCGTACACCGCGAGCGCCTGGCGTTCGGCAGCCGGCAGATCGGGAACGAGCCGGCTGGGCATGAGGACCGCAGCTTCGAGCAGCGCTCCCGTCTTCAAGCGGTAGATGTGTTCGAGCGCAACTGCGCTCGGCCGACCACCGGTGGCAGCAATATCGAGCGCCTGACCGCCGGCCAGCCCGGCAGAGCCGCTGGCGGCGGCCAGATCCCGTATCAGCAGCCGGCGCGCGGCAGCTTCGGTGGCTGGTCCACCAGCTTCGGCCAGCACGGCATAGGCATGGGCCTGCAGGGCGTCGCCGACGAGAATGGCAGTAGCCTCGTCGTAGGCGATGTGGGTCGTTGGCCGACCCCGCCGCAAGTTGTCGTCATCCATAGCCGGCAGGTCGTCGTGCACGAGCGAATAGGCATGGACGAGCTCGATGGCAGCGGCAATCGCGTCTACCCGCTCGGGACGGAGGCCAAGCCACTCCCCGGCCGCGTAGGTGAGCAACGTCCGCAGCCGCTTCCCGCCGCCCAGAACGGCGTAGCGCAACGCCTCGTGCAGACGCATCGGGTGGGTGGTCGCGACCGGCAGCACGCGATCGAGGACGGCCTCGATGCGCACCAGGCAGGTCGCGGCATGCGAAGCGTAGTCGTCCGACGGGGCAGCGCGTGCTTGCGGCGCTTCAGGAAGCGGCGACGCCATCAACGCACGTAGCGGTAATACTCGACACCGTCGTCCGCGAAGTCCGGTGCGGTGCTGGTGCCGACCCGGTCGATCACGAAGGCCTCCCTTTGCGCCACGATGGACGGCCCGGTACCCGTGCGGTGCAGGGCGTGGTACTCGTCGCGGGCCAGGTCGCGGCTCGGACCCAGCGCTCTTGCGAACTGTATCCGGCGGGCGGCATCGGCCCAATCTCCGCAAGCCCGCATCGGCATCGCCTCCGCCGCATCGCCGCTGCCATACCCGAGGGCAAGCAGCTCCCGCCCGGCGAGATCGATGCCCTCGGCGACGGCCTGGTCGAGTCCGGCCGCCATCCACGCAGGAAGTGACGCGGAATACAGATTGCCCAGCTCGCGCATCGGCTCGCTGCCGAGGCGCATCTTGCTGACGATCAGGTCCTGGTAGAGCGGCTGGGCACGGAAATCGCGGAGCAGTTTCATGGTGAGGGGCCAGGGGTCACGGTCGAGCTGGCTCGATAGCGACAGCGCCAGGATATCGGGGGTGGTCGTCATCTCGGCAAGCACGGCCTCCAGGGGCAACTGCGCGGCATCGCAGTAGCGCGCGAGCTCGGCTTTACCGGCCGCGCCATCGTGGGCCAGCCCGGAGAGGTAGCTGAATCCGAGGGAGTTCAGCGGCATACGCTCATAGGGCCGGTGCATGAACACCGCGGCGGCACTCCGGAAGTACTCCTGCGGCTCACGACCAAGGCGTCCAAGCATGTCCCGCAGGGCCTGCAGGGCCTCATCGAGGTAGCAGGTGGTGGAGTACTTGCCGTTGAACACCGGCGTCTCGCGGAAATAGCTGCCGGAACCGTTGGTGCGGATCATGGGCTTGCGGAAATCGACGCCCCGATAGGCAGACGCACTGCCGCAGCCCGCCAGGTTCACCTCGAGCAGGCGCGGCGACTTCTCGAGCAGCATCGCCACGGCACCGGCGCCCTGGGTCGGTTCACCCGAACTGCCGACGTCGTACTTGGCGATATCAGCACTGATGACGATGGCGGCGACATCGCCGGGCTCGGTCGCCAGGAAGCGCAGCGCCCCTTTCATCGCGTAGATGCCGCCGAGGCAGGCGTGCTTGAATTCGGGTACTTCGCAATGACGGCTGAGCGGCGGACTGCCCCGCTCGCGCAGCGCAGCATCCAGCATCCCGCGGACGATGACCGCACCGGCCGAGTTATCCGTACTCGACTCGGTGCCGAGGCCGAGGAAGCGCACGCGCTGCGGGTCGATGTCGTACTGGTCGATCAGCCGCAGGGCCGCGGTCGCAGCCATGGTGTAGATGCTCTGGCCGGGTCCCGGCATGCGGAAGCCGGTACCAACGACCGACTGCACCTTGTCCCAGGACGTACCGGTCCAGCCGCACCACTCGCGCAGGTCGACCCGGTAGGGCGGCAGGTAGACCGCCATGCCGGAAATGCCAACGGAAATAGGAGTCATCTCAAAACGATTCGCTGCAGCAATGTGTCAGGCCCCGGTCACGCCGAACCGGCTGGCGCAAGAGCGGAAGCGGCGTCGCAAGCCTCGCCCTGAAGCCCGAAACAGCAAGTGTAACTGTGGCGACGACGGTTGGTAACCCGGCCGGTGAGGTCCGGCCTACGGCTCCGGCCGAGGGAGACGCGAGTGGCAGGCCTCCGGTTGCCGGGCAACCGGAGGCCCGTGAATCACTCATTCCCGATTGTCTGCGGGCTTCGGCTTACTCTTCGCCGAACTTGTAGCCTGCCCGGATGCCGAATATCCGCGGTTCCGGCAAGGTCGCGAAGAAGTGGCTCACGCCGAGGCCAGCGGTGAAGCCGGTCTCCGCCACCTGCCGCGCGAAATCAGGACCCGAACCGCCGCTCCGGATGGTGTCGTCGTCGAGCAGGTTATCGACGTAGGCGATCACCTCGTACTTCGGGTGCACCAGACCGACGCGCAGGTCGACGTTCCAGTACGAATCGAAGAACACGCCATTGTCCTGGTCGAGGAAGCGCGTGTCCTGCCAGCTGGCGTCGATCTCGGCCAACCAATCCATGCCCTCGTCGGTCAGGGGACGGCGCAGGCTCGCTCCCAGCGACACGGCGTTCTCGGGCGTGCGCTCGAGCTGCTTGCCGCTCAAATCCACACGGCAGGCGACAGACCTGAAAGTAGTGCCGATCGTGGCTTGCTGACCGGGGTCGATCGGCGTGCCGTCGTAGCGGAAGAACGAACCGTCCTCGTTCTGGCCGTAGTCCTCATTCGCCGCATCGCGGTAAACCAGACCGCAATCTTCGCCGGCGTTGGCCAACCGCTGCAGGCTGGTCACGTCGTCGAAGAAAGCCGTATAGGTGGCGTCGAGATAGGTATAGGCGAACTTGAAGGCCAGACCCTCGAGAAACGCCGGCTCCCAGTTGGCGGTGAGTTCCGCGCCCCATATCTCGGCACCGGACGCATTCAATGTCCGCGGCTGAGAGACGCCGGACGCGTCGACAACCTGCGTGTTGGTCTGCTTGTCCGTGTAGTCCTGGAAGAAGAACGCGGCATTGACCTGGAACAGACCACCCAGCTCGAACTGGTTCTTGGTGCCGAGCTCCCAGGTTTCTAGCTTCTCGGGCAGAAACGCCTCGGTATCGCGGAAGACCGCCGAACCACCACCGGCCAGCTGGTTGATGCCGCCGGGCTTCTGCGCCTTGGCCCAGAAGAAATACAGATTATTGTCCGGCGCCCACTTCCAACTCAGCGTCACCTTGGGCGTGCTGAAATGCGAAGTCACCGTGGCTTCAAGAGGACGGATGGTGTCGTTGGTACCCGGCTCCACGTTGCCATCGGGGAATTCGAGGGTCGGTGTGGTGATCTTGTCGTAGGGACAAACGGCATCGAAGACGCCTTCCTCTTCCTCGCGGAAGCTTTGCCCGATCACGGCCACGTAACCCAGGTTGGTGCAGCTGCTCTGGTTCGGCTTCTGCAGGCGGAACGACTCGCTGACGAACCGATCTTCGATCTCGAGGGTCCAGTCGTCCGCGATGTCCCAGATCAGCTTGGCGTAGAAAGACCAGTGGCGGGTGTCTGCTTCCCAGTAGGAGCCCGCCTGGGGTTGAACCTGGCGGTAGTACTCCTGCCAGCCGACGACGGTCGGGAATCCACCCGGGCCAATGCCGCCGTCGCAGACGTTGCCGACCGTATTGCCGCCATTACCGAGGTCGCTGTCCTGGTAGAAAAACTCAGGCAGCGAAAAGGTCTGGGTCAAGCTGTCGTAGGTGAGCGCTCCGACCTTGTCGACCGGCATACAAGCGAAAATGCCGTTGCGGTCCCGCAGTTCGCGCACCTCATCCCAGAACAGGGCGCCAAGGTTGAAATTGACCGGGCCGTCGAAGTTCGAAGAAAAGCGGAACTCCTGGCTGAATTGGTTCACCTCAGAGCGCGTATTCGCGATCTGCCCGGCGGTCAGCTGGTCCGCACGACGGCCGTTGTAAAACTCAGGTGAGGGGGTATCAGGCACGCCCAGTGCCGTCTGGCCCGGGCCGTTGACGGACACGTAGCTGAACGGCGTGTATTTGTAGTCCGCCTCGGCCTGCCAGTCCTGATCGTAATTGTCGGTCGCGTCGAAATTGGTAATGCCCGTGTAGGACGAGAACGTACCCCACTCGGCATCGGCACTGGCGATGAGGCTGAACCGGAAGGTCTGCAGGTCCGTGCCGTCGAAATCGCGCCCGGTGAGCGGGTTCTCGCTGTGTTTCACGACGCGGCCCTTGGCACTGCCGTAGCTGGTCGGCAGGCAGAGCCCCGGACCCCGGGTCGGGTCCTGCAACTCCGCCGGGCAGTACTGCCAGAAATCGAGGAGACCGGTGCTGTCGCCGCTGGTTGTCGCGCCGAGCCCATTGATGGCCACCCGGTTGGTCAGGCGGTTGACCGCGTGCTGCACGACGGCATCCGGGAATTCCTGCAACGCCACGCCCGGCGCGTTCTGCCAGCCACCCCCGACACGAAAATTCGGCAAGGGGTCGAAATCCTCCTTGCTGTACTCACCGCGCGCCTTGATCTTGATGGCATCATTCGGTTTCGAGACAAAGGTCAGCGCCGCGCCGGAGCCGCCGCTGCCACCGACGTCTTCGCCCGACATTTCGTTGATGTAGTGACCGTCCTGGTTGTACCAGAAGCCGGTGAGGCGCATACCGAGGGTGTCGGAGATCGGGCCGCCGACGGCGCCATCGACCTGCTGGAAACCGTCCTGGGCGAAGTCAACCCGCGCAGTCCCGTCGAAGGTGTCACCCGGCTCCTTCGTGATGTAGTTGATCGCGCCGGCGAACGCCGCACGGCCATAGAGCGCGCTCTGCGGGCCCTTCACGATCTCGATGCGCTCCACGTCGGTCAGCAGGCGGCGATTGGCGAGCAGGCCGGAGCCTGCAACGATCAGGTTCTCGGTGGTCACGTCGATGTTGTCGACCAGGAACGCCACATTCGAGCGACCGCGGGTATTCGACAGGCCACGGATGGTGATGCGTGTATCGGAGGGGCCGAAGCTGCGATCGAACTGCACGCTCGGATCGCTCTTGGCGACATCGCTGAGGTCCGCAATACCCTGCCGCTGAATCTGCTCGGCGGTAATGGCCGACACCGCGATCGGCACGTCCTGGATGTTCTCTTCCTTCTTGCGGGTGGTCACCACGATCTCTTCGATCTGCGACCAACCGGCCACCGGCACGGCTGCCATGAAGGCGGCCACCAGCAACACCCTACCCTCGCACCTGGACATATACTCCCCCTGCATCCTGAATTCTTCTGCGTGGCGAACCCAGCGCCAGCTGCGATGCTAGCGCCTCGTCCGCCTCCCGATCACCGCGCGGCCCCGTCCATCCGCCACGCGGCGATAGACTACATTAAGGGCTGCCGGAAGTCCTGCGCCGCCATGCTGCAACAGTTCGTCGCTGGCAGCACCTGCGGCGATTCGCTATAGTCCGGGCGCAATCCGGGCCAGCGGGCTTCGGGCGGCAAACAGAGGGCATCTGGGGGGATTTTCATGCTCGATTTCTCGAAGGGCGTTCGGTTCGGACTTGGCGCAGGCCTCCTGGTCGGCGGTTTCCTGTCCGGCAACGCGATGGCGGAGGACGGACGCGCCCCGCGCAACACCTACGTCGGAGCGGCTTACGAGGCGGCGGACTCGCGCTGCGCGATTGAGCCGAGCGACACCGGCATCGCGGGGTACACGGTCGAGGGTTCCCTCGGTGTCTTCAAATGGCTGCACCTCAACGGCAGCTATTTCGACGGCGAGACCGATGGCGCAGTCCGCGACCAACACAACGAGGCGATCACCGACGGCAGCGCGGACGTGAGCTGCTACTCGGTAGGCGCCGGACTGAGCTGGGCCTTCGCCGAAGGCGCCGATGTCATACTGCGCGGCAGCTACGTCGATGTCGAATACGACCTCGGCGATGTCGATGGCTTCAAACCCGAACTCATTGCCCGCTACCGGGTCACCGAGCGCACGGAGATCGAGTTTGGCATGGCCTACTACAACCTCGACGGCGACGACACCGAGGAAATCGACAACACCGAAATACGCGGTCACCTGACTTACAACCTGTGGCCGTGGCTTGCGCTGCGTGCCGGTGGCTCGCTCTTCGACAATGACTCGTCGATCGACGTCGGTGTACGCGCCTACTTCGGCGGCGACCTGTTTTGAAGGGGGAACCAGTCCAATGAACCACATCAAACTCGCATTCGCCGCCGTGGCAGCCTGCCTGCCCATGGCAGCCCATGCCGATATCACCTGGTACGGCGGGTTCGGCGCCGGTGGCGCCCGGCTGGAGCAGGACCTCAACCTGACGTATTCGGCGTTTGAGTACAACGGCGACGACGTGCTGGTCCCCGTCGTCAACGCGGTGCAGGGCTCGCCGGATTTGGGCAAGGTATCGAGCGCCCGGCTCGACAAGTTCAACGGCACCGACCTGGGCTATCGGGTCTTCGGCGGCGTGATGTTCCTGCCCTGGCTCGGCCTTGAAGCCGGCTATGTCAGCCTCGGAGCGAGCGAGGACGAGATCGAACTCAACATTCCCGGCACCAGCGGACCCAATCCATTGGATCCGATCTGCAATGCCTGCCGACCGACTACCGACGTGCTGCTCAGCCTCGAGGACGAGATCGACGGTTGGGATGCCTACGTCGTGGGTGCGCTGCCGATCAATGATGTGGTGACGCTCTTCGCGAAGGTCGGCGCGATCAACTGGAACTCGGATTTTTCCGCGAAGAACGGTTTTCGCGAAACCTTCCCGCCGAGCGGACCTGACTCCCAGCAGCCGGTCATCCCCACGACCGAGCCGGAGTCTTTCAAGACCGACGAAGACGGCACGGATCTCGCCGGCGGTCTCGGCGTTGATCTGACCATCGTCGAGGGCATCAAGGTGCGGCTCGAAGGCACCTGGTACGACATCGAGAAAACCGAGCAGGCATGGCTTCTCGGCGTGAACCTGATGCTGACCTACTGAGTCGTGTCCGCGTAGACGAAAAAAAACCCCGCCTCGGCGGGGTTTTTTTCGGACCCTCGTGTGGCACGACGCACCGATCAGACGGGCCTGTCGAGCTCTGCCTGCAAAGCGTCGACCTGCCGCAGCAGACGCGCGAAACGCCGCCCGTAGGGCGTGAGCCGATACTCGACGCGCGGCGGCACTTCCGGGAAGGCGGTGCGAGTCAGTATCCCGAAGCGCTGCAGCTTCCGGAGCCGTTCCTGCAGCACCTTGTTTGAGAGTCCGGCGTGAGCCGCCCGGATCTGACCGGGGCGATGCTGGCCGGCACGCACGGAGCCCAGGATGCGCAAGGTCCACTTGCAGCCGACGACATCCTCGACCATCGCCGCAGCACTCCGGCCGGCGACGCGCGAAACATTTTTCTTGCTCATCACCATCATGCACCTTTTGGTGCGCAAGGCACCGGTTTGCGCGTGCTTGCGGGAACCCTGGGATGGTCGCAGGCTCCGCGACGATCCTTCTCTTCAACACGCCGAGGAGTTTACCGATGACCCACCATCGCACAACCGCTGCCGCCCTGCTCACTGCTGGCAGCCTCATGGCGCTTGGCGCCATGGCGGCCGATAACGCCGTCCCCTATCCGACCAACTACCGCAGCTGGCAGCACGTCAAGAGCATGGTGATCGAGGAAGGACACCCGCTCTATGCAAGTTTCGGCGGCATCCACCACCTCTACGCGAATCTCGAGGCCATGAAGGGCTACGCCACAGGTAAATTTCCGGATGGCTCGATCATCGCTTTCGACCTGCTTGAGGCCATGCGCGCCGATGGCGCCGTGAGTGAGGGTGCGCGCAAAGTACTGGGCGTCATGGTGAAGGACAGTAAGCGCTTCGCCACGACAGGCGGCTGGGGATTCGAGGGTTTCGGCGGCGGCACCGCGAACCAGCGCGTGGTGGGCGACAAAGCTGCTAGCGCCTGCTACGCCTGTCACACCGCTCAGGCAGGCTCCGACTACGTATTCAGCAAGGCCCGCGACTGAGACCGACTGGATCCCCGGCCGGCGTAGCGCGCTTACTGGTTGGCCACTGCCGGCATCTGCCGCGGCGGCAGCACAACCCGATGCCCCGTGCTGAACTGGTAGTCCCGGAACACGTGCTCGGCGGTCAGCAGCTGATAACGGCCATCGGACCCGCGATGGGTCGTGTCCTTGAGCCGGTAGACGTAGTGCCCGCAGGTGTAGCAGTTGAATTTGCTGAAGTGATAACAGAGGCAGACCTTGCCCTGCACGGGCAGCTTGTGGCCCTTGGCATCGACGGGCGTCGCCTCGTAAGCATCGAGATAGGAACAGGTACCCTCGCGGCTCAGGAGGTAGCCAAACGCCTCGCACTGCGGCTTGATGTTCGCCTCGAAACACGGGCTGTAGGAAAGCAGCCGGATCGGGTAGCCCGTCGGTGACACGCCAGAGACGACGAGATCCTCTTCGTTGGCTCGCGCGTAGTCCTGCTTGACCCGGGCCGGCAGGCCGCATTCCGCAGTGATGGTGAAGCGCGTCGCGACCTGCACGGCAGCCGCGCCGGTTGCGAGATAGGATGCCGCATCCGTGCCGGTAAAGATGCCGCCTGCGGGGATCACGGGGATATCCAGCGATTCTGCCTTGAGGAAGGCCAGCACTTCGCCGACGATCACCCGCAGGTCGTAGTCGCGCCAGTCCTCGCCGAAACCGAGATGCCCGCCCGCCAGAGGGCCCTCGACGATCACGTAGTCCGGCAGTCGGGCGAGCCGCGCGGCGCTCTTCAGGAAGATTTTCAATGCCCGCACGCTCGACACGATCGGGCCGATTTTCACGTCGCGAAAACGGGGGTGGTCCTCGATCAGCTTGAGGCTGCCGATGTGCAGGCCCGCCGAGAGCGTTATCCCGTCGATGCCGCCATCCATGGCGCCTGCGAGCCGCGCGCGCAGCGTGTCGCCGGGCGCGCCCATCGTGAGCTTTTCCATCACGTTGATGAAGACAGCGCCACTGCCCTTCTTGCGGTCCATCGTGTGCCGCACATGATTTAACTGCGCCTGGTGCAGGTGCGCGAGGTCGAACTTGACCGTGGTCTTGTCGAAACCATCGCGCGTGCCACGATGCTTCTCGGACTTGGCCTTGGTGAAGTGCGTCTCGTACTTGCGATCCGACACATGCTGCACCATGGCGTCCGACACGTGCCCCACTCCCCCGAGCCGTGCAGCCTCGAGCGCCAGTTCGGTGGTCGAGATGTCGACGCCCATGCCACCGACCACGATGGGTACGAGTTCGAAGCTGCCCAAGCGGAAACGATACTGATCGACCTGGGTCTCGGCAGGGGGGCTGGTGCTCATCATCCTCAGGCTGGTGCGGCGAGCCCGGCGAGGGCTGACGACCGATGGTAAAGGAGTTTAGTGTGGCCGGACAGCGAATCGCCCGGCTCAGCGCCGCCGCAGAGCTCGAGCAGCCAGCGTGAGGAGGCACCACAGGAGCACGATGGCAAGTCCCAGGAACTCGCGGGACTCCTCGATGAGGGGCTCACCGGCCTTCATGGTGGCGGCGAGGAGCGACCACTCGCCGCGGCGCCAGAATGCCAGCATGGCGTCGCTGAGGAAGCTCATCCACGTCAGGCACGCACCGATGAGACCGCCGAGCAGCAGCGGCTCGTACAGGCGACGGTAGGCCAGTACCGCTGCAACGCCCGCAACCGCGTACAGCACGATCCAGCGCCACGGATCCGGATCGTTCCACTGTAGTGCTGCGGCGACAAGAAAAAGCAACGCAAAGCCGCCCTGGATGCTGCGCATCGTCACTCTCCGTAGCGCCAGGTCACCCCGAGCCGGGGCCGCACGCCCGCGGCGGGAAAACCGATGGCTTCCTGATAGTCCGCGTCGAGCAGATTGTCGATCGCCAAACTGACTCCCAGTCTCTGCGTGGCCTGCCATCGAGCACTGATGTCGACGCGGTGGTAGTCGTCGAGACGCTCCTGCACGGAACCGCTGTCGGTCACGACGGCGTCCAGCACGTCGCCCACGTAGAGCCAGTCGAGGTCGACGAGCCAGGTGTCGCGCGGCTGCCAGCGGATACCCGCACCGGCGCGCCACTCCGGGCGCTGCAGCAGCTCGCGTGCGCTGCCCTTCACGTCGATATCCGTCCAGGTTGCATGCAGTCGCGTCGCGAGCGCCGGCTGCAAGCGCCAGTCGGCGCCGAACTCGACGCCGCGAGTCGTGACGCGGTCGCGATTGACGCTGCGAAACGTCTCGGGATCGAAGTCGATCAGGTCCTCGTACTCGTTGTGGAACAGCACGACGTCGATACTGGCGGCGTCGCCGAGCTGCTGGTGCACGCCGGCATCGGCATTGCGGCTTTTCTCGGGCTTCAGGTTCCGATCGCCGATGAGCGGGTTGCCCAGGGCGAAGAAACTCGGCAACTTGAAGCCGCGGCCGAGGTTCGCCCGCCATTCCGTGGCGCCTTCATTGAAGCTGAGTACGCCTCCCAGCTGGCCCGTCGTCTGGTTGTCGGCAGTATCGGGTGCATCGTGTCGAGCGCTCGCCTGCAGCGCGAATATCTCGCTTGCGCGCCAACGGCCCTCGACGAAAGCCCCCCAGGTGTCGCGATCGAGCGCAAAGTCGGCCGGCACGCGCACCTCCGGCGCGAGCTCGATGTAGCCGCGCGACTCACCGGACTCCTGCTCGAAGTCGAAGCCGATGGAGCCCTGCCAGGCGGCAGCGCCCGTATAGGCGAGCCGAATCGCCACCTGGTCGCGTTCGAGCTCATTACGGGCACCGTTCGGTGGCACGAAGTCGCCTGGCGCGATGCCTGGCGAGTCATACTCGTCACGCCTGTCGAAGCGGGTGAGACGGCCGATCAGTGCGAGCTCGTCGTTGAATGCGAGCCGCAGGTCGCCGCCGAAGGTGAGATCGCGCGAGCTGCGCTCGTCGAGCGTCCGCAGCACCGCGCGCTCGGGACCGCCACTCTGTTCGGGAAAAGACGTGGCTTCGCTGTCCGAGAAATTCAGGTGCAAGCCACCATCCCAGTGCTCGCCGGCAGGGCTGCGCCAACGGGCGCTCAGCGTATCGGTTTCGTAGCGGCTGCCCGCCGTCGCCTCGCCGTCATCCCGATGCGCGGCGGAGAGGCTCGCCTGCCCGAAGCCCACGGGCCCGGCCACCCGCGCACCGAGCTGCGAATAGCTCTCGCCACCCGCCTCGGCCGGCGCGACGGCCGCCAGCCGATCGGTCGGCGCGTGGCTGATGATCTGGATGACACCGGCGAGCGCGTCCGAGCCGTAGATCGACGACTGTGACCCCCGCACGATCTCGATGCGCTCGATGTCGGCGAGATTGAGCGAGGCCAGGTCGAACGAGCCGCCACGCGTATTGTTAGGATCGTTCATGCGGATGCCATCGAGCAGCACGACGACGAAGTTCGGCTCACTGCCCCGCAGGAACACCTGCGTGATGCCGCCCGCGCCCGGTTGTGACACCTGCAGTCCCGGCACACGGCGGAGGAGGTCCGGCAGCGCCGAGTCGCCACCCGCTTCGATCTCCGCACGATCGATGACCGTGGCCGGCGCCGGCAATGCATCGGGCGCGACTTCCAGGCGGGTGCCCGTGACGATGATTTCAGCTGGCGGCGGTTCCGCGAGCCCTGCGCTCGGCAGGGCCGCAACCGCGACTGCGGCGGCGATCAGGGCTCGCATGCATGAATCCGGCAACGACAACAATGGCCATCCTACCGCCAAGCAAGGCCGTAGCCATGTGCCATGCGTCTCAGGAGATGTGGTGGGCCGGGCGGGATTCGAACCCACGACCAATTGGTTAAAAGCCAACTGCTCTACC
>SXGT01132586.1_pt1 | contig 12409 bp, 11 predicted proteins | sample 3176221 | NCBI WGS metagenome assembly SXGT01 (sample SAMN11356862, study PRJNA531348) | freshwater metagenome | isolation source: freshwater sample F1-120 | place: China: Fuxian Lake, Yuxi | collected 2017-12-25
CTTGGACACCTAATAGATTTCCTTCTTTATCTTTGAAAGGTATTATTATTCTCGCTTCTTTATATAGCCTCTTATCGTTCCACGGGTATAGTTTCTTAATGAACTCTGAGAAGTCTGAAACATACCATAGGTCGATTAGTGGCACTTTACGATTTTCAAGATACTGTCTAGCATAGAACTCTGGTGGAAACGTTTTAATACGTGCAGCACCAGCGTTAAACAATGTGTCAGATGCATCTTCATGATATAACTTACGAGGCTGTGCATTGAACACTGGTTTTGTCGCAAAATCTGCCACATTTACGTTATTAGATGTATTAGACTTAACAAACGTTTCCAGTTGATACTCATTATATAAGGAAGGATCAACATACCGAATGAACTTTCCAAGACCCATAGTTGTGTTACAGTTGTGGCACATAAAGCCGAAACGTTCTTTCCGCTTGTAGATGTAACCACGTGTCTTAATCTTGTTCTTCTGGGAATCTCCGCATACTGGACAACGGAAGTTCCATAAAAACTCTCCCCGCTGCTTGAACTGTGAAAGTTTAGGAGCGAGGAGAGCAATATACTTCTTATCTATGTAAACCGACATACATTCACCTCATACATTCACCTGGTCATAATAAATAAACATAATATACTACACTTAACGCTGTGTCAAGTTATCTTTTCAATAGTGGTTTCATTTCCTGAATAACCTGTTTAAGGCTATCAATTTCCTTTCTCAAATCTTGTCGGTCACCGTCAACTACAGGAATACGGGCTTCAAGTTTTGATTTGATGTCATCCATCGTTTCTTCTATGTGATCCACTTTTTGCTCTAGGTATAATACCTTTTGCTGTAGTTCCATGTCCTTTACTTTGAACTCACCAATAGTCATAAAGTAAGCAGCCACCAGCCCACCGACAGCAATTATGGCGGTGATTATAGGTGGTACTCTTGTAACAGCAGCACCAACAGCATTCTCGAAATCGTTGGTGTCGTTATCGGACATTTCTAGTTCCAATCCTTTCTTGCCTCCCTCGGTTGCAGGGTTAAGGGAGGTGTTAACCCAAAACGCACATCCGGCTGCCAGAACAATCTCGTTCTTTTTATATCTTCCTGCCCTATAAGCAAAGTGAACATGCGTTTTTGCCTTAGTATCTCCACGCACATTGAAAGTGCATGGCGTCGGTATCACCGTTGATGCCTCTCCACCAAATACCATGTTTCATTAGAATATTACAAAACTCACGATTGATCATTCCTTCTGCCCACTTCTTAGGAAATGGGTTTCTCGCTGGATCCATATCAATAGCAATACCGTATGCGTGAACTGACAAACGTGAACCACCACGCATCAAACGATAGTTGAATGTACCGCCAGAGATATCAAGATGTAACTCTTTAATCTCTTGTGGTGTAAAGTGTTCTTTAACCTCTGTGTATGCTGCGGTATAAACAGGAACAACTTTTTTGTGTAGCAGCATTGTCTTCAATGGTGTTCTCTTACCATCTGAATAGAAGATTGGATAAGGTGGTGTCCACTTTACGATGTTCTCGGCATACCACTTTTTACTTACTAGTCCGTTACTACCACGAGGATCACCAAAGAACCTATTGAGGTTCACTGTATCTTCGTGTGGAAATAGTTTCTTACATTGTTCTGACATTATCTGGCCTTTCCATATCTTACATTTCCATATCTTACATAAACCATTTCATTTGTGTTTCTATTCTGTAATACGATTGCTTTTCCTGGATTCTTATTAGCATATTGTCTGATTTCTGATAGTTCATCACATTCATCAAGATAAGTGCGCCAGTGTTTGCCTTTGCGCTTCTCCATCTTAGCATTATGAAATGTGTGTGAAGAAACCTCAAACACGGTTGCACCGGCAAATGTTTCTTCTTTAACTAATCTATCAGTAGCGGCTCTAATACCTTTTCTACGATTGATTACATTACGGAATGCTTTGCCATACTTCTTTGAGTTTTTCTTCTTGTAATAGAAATCAAACTCACCTTGGTTCTTAGCACGATTGTCTGATGCCTTGTTTATATAGTCTCTCAATACATCTTTAGAAAGTAATTTCTTTTTCTCTTCTTCTTTGATATCGCCAGCTTTCATAGTGCCAGATTTTGTCAATGTTAGTTTACGACCTGGACCTACACTATGAACTGTATAACCTACTTTCTTTTCAGGATTTAGTTTGATCTTAACTTTCTTCTCTTCTTCTTTAACCATGTTCGGTACTGTCCTTCTCATCATTTCAGGATAGAGTATTGGTGATTTGTTCTTTGCTTGATGTTTAGGTGAGACACCAGGTTCACCAGAACCAGGTTTACCAGGTGCGTCAACACCAATACCAGCGACACCTCCGCCACCAACTCCTGACATTTCTTTGATCATATGTTCCTCAATACGTTTGCTATGTTAAGATCCACAAGAATCTCTTCTTGTCTAACGTAGTATTTATCAAACGTAACGTTTAGACGAGACGGCATATAATTAAGATATATTAAGATTGTCTTTAGTAGAGGGTAATCTTCTTGATCAACTTTGAAGAATAGTATGTTGGTTGTTGCTTCAACACCGAACACATTACTCAGTATGATAACGTGATTGAGAACTAATCGTTCCTTGAACTCACCAGTTTGTCTATACTTTCTTAGCAGCCTTTTGACATACTTGATGCGCTTTAGATCATCCTCAAACTCTGATTGTAGAATGTGTGGGCGGTCATAACACTTAGCAGCATATATCAAAAAATTTTGGTCGTTCAAATCAAATAACATAACTCTTTTTCTTACATCTGTCAAAATGCCATTGTTTCATCGTATTGATTCCACCAATTTTTCCGCAATGAGGACAAGTTACTTGTTTTTGCTTTAAACCTAATCTACCATTAGATTTACCTTTTTTAGATAAACTAATCTGTGGCATTGGACTTCGCTTCACACCTAATCTTGATAGACCACTTGCTTGACCCATTCTTTTGCTAAGTTTTTTATCTCTAGGGCCTCTTTTATATCCTGATATACCATCACCACCATCACTACGATTTATTAATATACCAGTATCATCACACTTTTTACCATACCATCGGACATAAAATCTCTCTAAAGCAAATGCTCCAAGTTCTGTAAGATTGGACTCCATTACAACAATAAATCTTTTATCAGAAGGAACAGTTACTCCGTGATTTCTATGAGCCTTCTTCTGATATGCTCTATCACCTTTTCCTTTACCAATGTAGTAAGGTGTACCATTATGCCTAAGATAAGCATAAATATAAAACATAGGCTGAACCTCCTTACAGGTTTAGAGCGGATAGGTGCTTGTAACATCGTGATCCGCATTTTATTTAGTTCTTAGCTTTTTTCATTTCCTTCATGATCTTATATTGATAGTCAGGATTTGGATGATTGTATAGTCTTCTGTAGAATAGATTGATGATTGTCTTAGCCGCTGTGCCTTCAAACAAGAATGGAAAGAATCCATGAAGAATAGAAGTGAAGCCGGTGACGATTAGAATTAGACCAGCATACACAGCCCACACTAGATGGGCCATGTATGTTGTGTTACTTTTGTTTAGGTGATTACTCACCCTTCTCACGATTCTTAGCTTTCCATGCTGTAGCAAAGGCAATGCCCTTTTCTTTGGCAGTTAGACCATCTTTAGCATAACCTTTTTTGATATGCTTTACCATACGCTCAAACTTTGCGCCTGGAGGAGCCTTCTCACCAATAGATCCACCTTTACGATATACACCGTATGCCTCTTCCATCTGTTTAGCGGAAGAAACACGTTTTACATAATGGTCGCTACCTGTCTTGGTTGCTTTATCAAATCCATAACCATGACGGGCAGCCATATCACGCAATTCTTTTTCTGACTTATGACCGTGCTTTTCAACAAAGTCTTTGTCGGACATTTCAGCATATTTTTGTTTAGAAGCAATAACAGAACGAGGCATACCACCTTCATCAAGAGTTTCTTCTCTCGCTAATTTACCTGCCGCACGTTCAATATCTTGTTCTCTTTTCTCACCTGTCTTGTTTGCAGCACGTAGACCTGCTTTGTCTTTATTGGCATAAGCAATCTCACCTTGTGATGCTGCTTTAAGTCTACTAACATGAGCCTTTTTGATATAAGAAGCAAGAGTATCAATCTGTTCTTCACTAAATGAACCGTGACCACTCCAGCGACCTTTTTCAATGTTAGCTCCTTTAGCCATACCCTTAGGCAATACAGCATTTTGAGCACGACCAGCAGGAAGTTTCTTGACGGCCTGACCTTTACTTATTGCTGCACTAGCAAGTTTTGATAGATCACGATCCTTATCTGTTGCTTCTTCCATTCTATCCCAATGCTTTTTGATATACTTTGGGCTACCAGTTTTCACACTTTTACGACCATCACGCTCTGTTGTGATTGTGTGATACTCGGTTTTATGACCAGGATTGCGTCTATGTAAGGTATGAGTTTCACCACGTCTTTTTTTTACACCGGCTTCCACTTTTTCGTATTCTTCATCAATCTTTTTCATAGAAACTTTGACTGCTTTTTTGGTGCTTGGTGAATCGCCTTGACTACAATCGCAATCACCTAAAGCAGTATGCATACCTTCCTTAGGAGCATTTGCTTTAGCGATAGCCTGCATTTGCTCGGCTTCTTCTGCCATGGTGATTTCAGCCATGTCCATTAGCTTGTCAAGTTCTTCCTTGTCAACTAATCTAGCCATAACTTTGAACATACCACCAACAACTGGTTTAGCATATGTAATACCAAATGGTGATAGAATCCCATACTGCAAGAAAAGATAATGAGTTGCTGGAACTTCATTGACGAACTCACCGGAGTCTGTCATACCCATCTTATGTCCAAACTGTTTTAGCTCAAACACTTCCACACCTTTATCGCCTTCTAGAAAACGCTTAGGAAGAACGATATGGTACTGTGCGAGTAATTTTGAAAGACGATTGAACACAACATAAGGTGTTACCGCTGGCTGTGATACAACACCAGCGATAGCAGCATTGATAGCAGCACGAACGGCGGGCTTGCTAATGTCGAGGCCGCCATCAGCCACTTGGACTGATGGGAGCACTTCTTCTTTTAAATGGTCTAGGAATGATTTCATTCATATCACTCCTTAAACAACGTAGAGGATTGTAGCGTTTGCAGATGTTGCTGTGTTTGCGCCAGTTGAACTTACTAGGACACGGAACACATTGCCGTTTGCTGTAGCGTTGTTTGCTGTAAGTGTAGCAGTTGTTGGATTGAAATACTGACCAGCAGCATAAGAGATGTTTGTCCAACCACCGTTGTTTACCTGCCACTGGTATGCTAGTGTAGCAGATGGTGTTGATGTAGCAGCAACAGTAAATGTTACGTTAGTAGCAACACCGTGTGTATTACTTGATGGTTGTGATGTAATAGCAATGTATGTGTCTGGGAAGTATGTATCGTCAGACGCATCGCTCTTAGCTGATCCCATAGCAACGAGTGTTTCGTACCATACACGACCAGCTTTTAGACCACGACCTTCGTGACGAAGAACCCAACCAGCATGTGGAGGATGACCTGCACCAGCCTGATTAGCTGCACGAATTTCTGCGGTGTTTGCAAGGAACTGACCAACAACTACGTTGCCAGATCCTTTAGCACTCTTAACAACTGTGTTAGCTGTTACGTTATTGAATAGCAAGTCACGACCTGTTGTGTTAGCAGCAGAGTGATTAACCTGCATTAATACGCCAATGTCTGAATTGGCTGCGTTATCGTAATTACCCCATAATGGCATTTTAGTTTTCCTTTTAGTTAAATGTTTGTCCGACGATACTCTTTTCAGGATACATTATAACTGGTGTCGCTGTGCCACCAGATTGTGCCTGACTAAGTTTCATCTCGTTTGATTTAGAAAGCGATTTCTGTGTCGCTTTCTTTGCTTCTTCATTTACATCATATCTACCTGGAGATAGATTTTGATTACCGACAGCTTTGCGAGATGCTTGTCTGTCTTTGAGGTCTCCAATCTTTCTATTTCCAAATACCGAACTTCTTTTTGGTGAATGAACCATTATACTATCCTGTATTTATTAGCACCAACCTGAACTGATTCCTGCATTGAAGCTGGAGGCTGTCTACCAAAATCTTTACTTGTTAGCGGCGCTGTTGCTGGACCACCGCTACGCATTTCTCTTCTTGAATTGACAAATGATGCGGCTGGTGGAGTAGCACCAACACCAGAATCACTTGGTGGTATCATTCTACCTTTAAACTCTGGTTCTGCTGGTTTAGGAGCAGGAGCAGGACTTGCTGAAGGAGTAGCATCAGCAGGTCTTGATGGAGGTGTAGGAACCTTTGTCATCAATTTAGCACCAGATGAAATCTTGTTAACATCACTAATATTATTCATCTTAGCAAGATCAGCAACACTCTGTCCTGTGTTCTTAGCAATATTAGAAAGTGTATCGCCTTTCTTAATAGTGTAATCACCTTGTGATCCGCCTTTATAGAAACCAGGTTTAGCTGGTGCGGGTGTAGGCGCAGCGGTTGAAGTCGGCGCTGGTGCAGCAGGCTTTGGTGTTACTGCCGGTGCTGATGCTGTCTTAGGAGCATACTTAGCTTGTCGAGCAAACTCATTTTCACCAGAATTAGCTGGTGTTGGTTCCATAGCAGCCATGACACCAGCAGACACTGGATTACCAAGGCCTCTTGCCAAACCTCTACCAGCAATACCCGCCATATCTTTAAGTCGGGCGGCAACTGATGGATATGCGCCGCCACGAATTTTCATTGAAGTATCTGGAACCGTCTTACCAAGATCGAAAGCGTTAGCCTCGATTACTTGTGCGGATTTAAAAGAAGAATCTTCTTTCATATGCTTTGCAAATAGTTTTGCAACGATTGATTCCTTCATAACCTCTTCGTTAGCAGCAACTTTAGCACGACCTGTTAGTTTATTAACAGCGGTGTTGATACCCTTCTCACGCTTGTAGGCATCACGATTATGCTTACGTGCGTCTTCAACGTCTTGCTTTGTTCTTCTCTTTGTAGCAAGTTCTTTACCATAAACTTTGCCAGACTGGAAAGAAGAATCGGAACGCTTATAGTCTGCCTTCTTAATATAACGACCAGCTAGTTCTTTTGAGATTTCGTCAAGAGCTTCTTCATTAGTAGCAGCAACCCTAACTTTCATCTTGTCATGAGCAAGATTAACACCGTCAATACGGCGATACATCTTATCTTCTTCACCAGGTCTATCTTTACGAGTATTAACTTTACGCTCTAGATCATTAGCCTGTCTATTAGCCTTCTTAACATATGACTTTAATGTGGTGCGTGAAAGTTCGTCTAACTGTGCTTCATTCATCTTAGCAGATTTACCAGTATCTTTCTGATTTCTTGCACTCTTATCTGGAAGATTCTTCTGCTTCCATCTACCAAGACGAGCGGTACGTTTACCTTCACCACCACTTCGGACGTCGGAATCATATGCCCGATGATAAGCATCCGTAGCGGTCTTAGCAGTTGGCTTTTTCAATTCGTCTAATTGTGCTTCCTGCATTCCAGTAGCGGCACGAGCATTGCTAATTGTTGAACCAGCAGCATTGCCTGTTCTTGCAGGTGTTGATTTTGGTGTCTGTGACTGTTGGGCAGCGCCAGCTTGTTTAGCAGCATCAGATGGAGGAAGTCCGTCTGATTCCTCATAGCAATCTTTCTTTTCATCAACTGGACCTTTATACTTGCCAGATGCTTTAGCAGCACGAAGGCGTGAACCCCAAACTTCTTTCTTTGATGTCTCAATCTTGCCGTCCTTGTCATAATCTTTCTTTGCAAGTTTCTTTGACTCAACAGCAATCTCTTTATTATCTTTAGGATTGATTGTTTTACCTGAACCTGTCTGATGAGGAACATCACCGCTGCCAACTTCTGGCTTTCTTGGCACAGGATTTATCTCACTTGGTTGAATTGCAATACCTTCTTTAAGGTTAGCATAAACTTCCTCAAGAGCGGCATCATAAGCGGCTAACTGTTCACGAACAACTGCCTTGCGTGAATAGACGCCAAATTCTTCATTGACGATTTTCTCTGCCTGACGACGGCACTCGCCATCGTGCTGGGCTGCCTTTACTGCCTCTACAAGAGGATCGTTCTTAGAACTATTGAATCGGTTATTAAACATTGTTGGTTCCTTTTTGATTGATTTATAAAATCATTTCTTCTTATTTAGTTTTCTAATAGGCTTCATAATAGCCATTTTCTCAAATTCACTATTAATGTCAGGTCTTTCACTTTCAGCATTGCCCGAATTAGGTGTAGATCCAGTGAACCCAGATGAACCATAAGGCTCATACATACCCTCTGTCTTTAGTCTAGAGATAGTATCTCTCATCTTTTGTTCAGCCAAGTGACCATACTTTGCCTTGAAGCGATTTCTGGTCTCTTCTCTCATAGCCCATCTATCAAGGGCTGTCCACTGTGCCATTGGTTCACTTGGTGTAAATGTATTCTGGTCACCTGAGATGTCACCAACAAAAGATGGATTCTTAGCTGATGTAGCAGTTGGTCCAAGTCTATCAGCCTTCTTAGGTAGATTGCCAAACACAGTAATCTTTTCTTTTGGTTGCTGAAAGTAACCCATCTCTAAATTCTTACCAGGAATCTGACCTGGTGTGTCTGACTTATACTTGTCTGCTAGTTTAGATGTGCCCCAGTTGCCAGCACCGCCTGTTGGATTCTGTCTATTGTTGACCGAGAAATCTGTATAGCCCTCTAGCATATTCTCAAATTTCTTATCAACTGGTGCTAGTGAGAATTGGCGAATGTCCTCTGACACCATCTCGACTAGTTTATGATGTGTCTCTTGAATAATCTCTACTGACTGATTAAGGTCAAGATCATTCTGTACCACGATAACTCTCTCAAATAGATCGTCATAGCGGTCTAGTGTATCTTGAGCATTCTTCCACTTTGTATATCTTACAGCTTCATTGATTACACGACCACCATTGTCGGCTCTTGCTTCATTGCGTTGTCTAGAAACATCATTGCTAGTATTGACGAAGACCATGATAGTTTCGTAGCCAGCTTTCTCTAGGTCTTCTTTAATGAAACGAATACGCTCATAGTTAGATGTACCATTTACCACAATCAATCTATCTGTCGGTGTTGTATATGTCTCTGAGGATATCTCTGTGAAGCCAAATGGTAGAATAGTCTCTTTAAGTATCTTGTCTTTGCCAGATCCAGGAACTCCAGCCATAATGATTGCTTTGTTCTCTGTGACATAACTCATATTGAAGCATGAGGGATTTGCTTTGCCATACCAGCGCATAAGTTCACCGGCTCTTGAATTGGCTTCGTTCTCAATATCAGATCCAGTGGCACCCTCTTTGGCAATGTCTTTGCCAATGCGACCTTCTTCATTCTGCTTATGATGAACTAACTCATGAGCAACTGAACGGAAGATATCCATTGGATGTCTATTCTTGCTCATAACATGAACCTCACGAGCACCAGGTGAATAAGCAGCAAACGATGGTTGCTCACCTTGATCTGTAGGTTCTTTAAACTTTAGAGATGGCTTATCAGAAATACTTAACTTGTCACAGCAAAAATCAATAAAGGAATTGAGATGATTTGAAAAGTCCTTGCGACTCATCTCTTCATGTAGCATTTGTTCTTTTAGTTGTGCTCTTGTGGCTGTGAATATCTTTCGTGCTAGTGTCTTGTCTCTAGCAGCCGATGCTTTGGCGAATGTAGCAAAGTCACCCTTGCGAACTGCGGCACGAAGGGCAGTACCAGAGATGCCCTGCTTACGAGAACCTGATGATACAACCTGGAATTTCTTGAAAGGATAATGCTTCTTAGGATCGAAGTCTTTGGCAGTCTTTGGCTTGACATACTTACCGAGGGCGCTCTTGAACTCTGCCACTCTATCGTCACCCACGACAAATGTTACATCCTCGTAACCTTCTTCGACAAACTTTTTACATATAGCAAAGGCAGTCTTCATAGCAGGATCAGCAACGAAATTGACGCCAGGAAATATCTGTCTTAGAAATCCGATCTTCTGTGCGGCTGATAAAGGGTTCTTAGACGGGTCATGTGACTGCGAGGTGTAAATACGATGATCAGCACCGGTTCTCTGTGCTAATTTGACTGTATATGTGATTAGTTCTGCATGACCTGTAGTAGGTGGATTATAGCGTCCAAATGCAAATACGATTTTCTTCATTCTTACCTCTGCGGTATACTATTTCCTATTTATATTTTTTCTTATCTCTGGCCTGCTTGACGATCTTGCGAATAGTCTTGACCACAGGAACGGGCTTGATGTCTTTCTCTTTGCTCATTACTTGCCCCAATTTTTGACTGCTAGAAAGTTAGCTCTACTAAATTCCATACGATCTACTAGTTTGACTGCATCTCCACCGGTCGACCAAGCAGCAACATAGCCCTCTGGGGTTGTCACTCTATATCCACCATCAGCGGTGTGTAAGAATGTGCCAAGATCGTTAACCTGATTGAACTTAGCAATCAATAGCATCTTGGCGTCAATCAATAAATTCTGTAATGCGAATATCTTTTTTAGATCGGTAGCGTTGTTACGATACCATCTAAGAACCATATCCATCTCTGCTTTACGCTTTGCTTTCGTAGCCGGCATCTTAGCGTCATCAATACTCTTTTTATATTTATCTCCGACCCACTTGATTAGCTGGGCTGTATGTCCAGCCGTCATATGCTCACCAGCACGAACCTTCTGATTATAGAAAGTCATAATCTGGATTCTATATGTATCGTTTGTGGCAATCTGATTTAGTAATGATGCTGGAATAGTTCTAAATGTGGAGCCGCACTGTGATAGAATGCTTGTAAGTTTAGCATTCTCTGACTTGGTGAGTGTAGCACGACCAGTAACATCAACAAAGCGATTGGATCTGAACCAAACATTCTTCGACTTTCTTAATGAGGAAATATCCACATCGAAGTTAGTAGTAAGAGAATCCATTCGAGGACCAGTGTAACTAGTATGAAAGACAATTCCGATTCTTGCGGATTGAACTTCTCTAGCCACTTTTGAATCCTTGGGAACTGCGTAAGTAATAGTATTTGGACGAAAAGTAATATAGCTGCGGCCATCTATTGTCTCTGATTTTAGGTCACTGTGAGAGAACATAAAATCACCATGGATGATACCTTTAATACCTAACGCCGGCAAATACTTTAGGGCTTGTGAAAGTTTATCGGCAAGACCGCCGACGTGATTAGCACGAACGTCTGCCTCTGTATAGTTGAGTTTGGCGTTCTTAGCAAAGATAGATTTAGAGCCAACAAAGAACCTACCATTCTCTGGATTGATACCAGCATAGATAGCTGGAGCTCCGTCAAACTTGGTGCGGAGAATAAGAGAGCCACGTGCCTCTGTTAATGTCTGTCCATCATCAGCAAACATATCTCTCAAAGAAATAAGAAACTGAATAGCATTGCGAGTGCCAGCAACACCACCTTCTAATACAGCATCTTCAATGTGTGTGAGATGCCGATCTTTCTCGGCTGCGGCTTCTTTGAGATATTGAGAAAGTTTGATCATTATATTCCCATAAATTTGAACGGATTCTTCTTTTTTGTATTAGGTGTTACACTATATTGACTAGCGGCCATTGTTCTTCCTTTTACCTTGACCTCTGCTTGTAGTTCATAGTTTCCGGATCTATCACCAACTCTAAATGTTATATTATTGAAACCTTTGAATATAGGAACATTTGGTATCTTGAAAGGATTAACATTTCCAAATCTATAGAAATCATCACCTGCACTCAAATATGGTGCTGGAGCCGCTTTACCTTTTAAGTAATGAAGCGTTACAAGATTACCTATATCTATGTTAGGAATTGTGCATATGTTTTTGTTTGGTCTGGTTGCTAAAAATTGCTTCATCAATGAAAGATCAACACTGTTGGAATCGTTTTTTCTATCTCTTAGAGTTGAATATAAAGTAAAATTATTTGGATCGCCCTTGTAACTTTTTTTCGTCTTTAACCATTCTCGCATACTTTCGATCCACTCACGGGCGTCAGCATTTTGATTCCAATAATCTTGAAGAAGAGAAGTGGCTGAGGACTCGTAGGATTCTCCGACTTTCCATGCATTGCCCACAAAACTAAAACGAGGATTCATGAGGTTATCGGTGTGGTTCATTTTAACCTCAACCCATGTTTTAACGGTAATAGCTTTTTTTGCTGGCTGTTTTTTAGTAGCCTTTGTTGCAGTTCTCGCATATGTAACAAAAACATCAGAATATGATGTTGATGATTTTGGTCTGTCGGCAGTAAGTCCTGGCATCGAACCGTTTATATAATTAGCGACGTCCTGTTCGTGTTTTTCGAAAGCTCGCAATCTATCCTCC
>SXGT01191436.1_pt1 | contig 12409 bp, 12 predicted proteins | sample 3176221 | NCBI WGS metagenome assembly SXGT01 (sample SAMN11356862, study PRJNA531348) | freshwater metagenome | isolation source: freshwater sample F1-120 | place: China: Fuxian Lake, Yuxi | collected 2017-12-25
CGGCGGGCGAGGCCGGCGCGAACTTCTTCAGCGTCTCGGGCGCGTCCTCGGGGCACATGCGGCCGTGGGCCCTGTACCAGTCGCAGCTCCACGGGAATTCCTGCCACGCGAAGCGCAGGCCGTGTTTCGCGCCGACCGCCTCCATCGCGCGGATGCCTTCGGGGATGACCTCGCGACCGATGCCGTCACCGGGGATGACGGCAATGCGGTATTCCTTCATGGTGACTCCGTGGGCGTGCCTGTTGGGGAGGCGTGATTCTATCAGCGGCTAAAATGGCATCGACGAAGCAGGGGGCCTTTCGCCGCCCCCGCACCCCCCACAACGAGAGACCTTATAGTCAACGATGCTCATCGCGGCATTCGAAACGTCGGCGGACTGGTGCTCGGTCGCCTTGTGGCGCGACGGCGAGGTGGCCGCGATCGAGGCGCGCGCATCCAACAGCCATGGCGCGCGCGCGCTGCCCGCGCTGGAGCGGCTGCTGGCGCAGGCGGGCGCAGGACCGAAGCAACTCGATGCGGTCGCCTTCGGCGCGGGCCCGGGTTCCTTCACCGGCCTGCGCATCGCGTGCGGTCTTGCGCAGGGCATCGCCTGGGCGAACCGCGTGCCGGTGCTTGGCGTCTCGACGCTGGAGGCGCTGGCCGAGGATTGCGGCGCGTCGAAGGTCATCGCCTGCGTCGATGCTCGCATGCGCGAAGTGTATTATTCCGCGTGGCAGAAGGACGGCGGCGCGTGGCGCGAAGTCATCGAAACGTGCTGCATCGCGCCGGGCGCGGCGCCGCTGCCCGAAGGCGGGGACTGGATCGGCTGCGGCAGCGGGTTCGCGGCCTACGGTGAAACGATGAGGAACACCTTGCGCGTGCATTTGCGCGGCATCGACCAGGGTGCGCGGGCGAGCGCGGTGGCGGTAGCGTGTCTGGCGGCGCCGCGGCTGGCCGCCGGGCAGGGCGTGGACGCTTCGCTGGCGACGCCGGTTTACGTGCGCGACAAGATCGCCTTGACCGAAAAGGAGCGCGCCGCGCCATGAGCGCCGTGCTGAAGGACGTTCCCGGGCTCGGCCGCATGACCGAGGCGGGCCTGCGCGAAGTGCTGGCCATCGAGAACGCCATCTACACGCACCCGTGGACGCAGGGCAATTTCGCCGACTCGCTGCGCGCCGGCTACCAGTGCCGCACGCTGCGCTTGGGCGGTGAGTTGCTCGGCTATTTCGTGCTGATGGTCGCCGCGGGCGAGGCGCACCTGCTGAACCTCTCGGTCGCCGCCGCACACCAGGGTCGCGGGCTCGGCGGCTCGCTGCTGGGCGAAGTGAAGCGCATTGCCGCGGACCTCGGCGCGCGCAGCGTGTTCCTCGAGGTGCGCCCGAGCAATCCCGGCGCGCAGCGGCTCTACGAGCGCTTCGGCTTCCGGCAGGTCGCCGTGCGGCGCGGTTATTACCCGGGACTCGGGGGACGCGAGGACGCCCTCGTGTTCGTTCTGGCGCTGTGAGCCGGCGTGAGTCGATCCTTGCGCAGATGGGCCTCGGCCCGGTCTGGAAATTGAGGCATCGCAACCCCGCATCGCCGCCGCCGCTCGCGCAGGCCTCGGGCGAGGCCGCCGGTCGCGAGGAGCGCATCCTCGCCATGGGTTGGCCGGGACTGAAGTCGGCGGTGCGATCGTGCACCGCCTGCAAGCTGCGCGCCGGTTGCACGCAGACGGTCTTCGGCGTCGGCGACGAGAGCGCCGGCTGGCTGATCGTCGGCGAGGCCCCGGGAGCGGACGAGGACCGGCTCGGCGAGCCGTTCGTCGGCCAGGCCGGACGCCTTCTCGACAGCATGCTGGCGGCGCTCGACCTGCGCCGCGGCGAGCAGGTCTACATCGCCAACGTGCTGAAGTGCCGGCCACCGGGCAACCGCAATCCCGAAGCCGACGAGGTGGCGCAATGCGCGCCGTACCTCATCCGCCAGATCGAGCTCATCCGGCCCAGGATGATTCTCGCGATGGGACGTTTCGCCGTGCAGGCGCTGCTCGACACCGAGGCATCCATCGCCAGCCTGCGCGGCAAGCTGCACAGCTACCACGGGGTGCCGCTGGTGGTGACCTACCACCCTGCATACCTGTTGCGCAGCCTGGGGGAGAAATCGAAGTCGTGGGCCGACCTGGTGTTCGCCCGCCGCGCGATGAAGCAATAGCCCCGGTGCTAAGATTCCCTCGCCCGGGGAGGCATGCATGGCGCTGAAGCCCGCAAAGTTCAAGCTTGAGGACCTGGTGCTGCTGGCGGGCCAGCAGTTCCGCGTTGCCGGCTTGGTGCAACTGGAATTGCCCGACGCCGCGGTCGCCACGCGCTACCTGCTGTCGGGCGACAAGGGCACCTCGCAGATCCTCGAGGAGCGCACGGGCCGCTTCGCGCTGCTGCGCCAGTTCCCGCCCTCGGCCGCGCCGCAACCCGAAGGCAAGGAACTCGCGGTCATGGGCATGCGCTATGCGCTGGCCGGGGTCGACAAGCTGAAGATCCTGGGCGCCGAGGGAGGCGCGGTGGGCGCGGCGCCCGCCGAAGGGCTGCTGCTCTCGGGCCGCTTCGACGGCGAGACCGGCCTCATCCTGCGCGAGATCGCGCCCGGCGGCGCCGTGGCGCAGACCTTCTACTCGGTGAAACCGGTGGCGGCAGAGGAACTGCTCACGGCCGAGCAGGCCGCGGCGGTGATGGAAGCCGAGCGGCAGGTGGCGCAGCAGGCGGCGACGGCGGAAGCCGAATCCACCGGGACCAGCGGCTGGGCAGCAAAGCTCGGCGGCTGGGCAGTGTCGATCATCGTCATCGTCGTCCTGGTGTACGCCTGCAGCGGCCCCGATGACGAGGGTGGCTCGGGCAGCGCGCGCAGCGGCTCGGTGCACTACTCGGGCGGCGGGCACGGTGGCAAGTGAGTCCGAGCGCCTCGGCGCGGTAGCTGCGGCCGCGCAGCCAGCGCCGCGTTTCGGCGCGGGGGAGATGGCGCTGCTCGCTTCGGCGCTCGTCATCTCTGCTTGCGGGCTGGTGTACGAACTGGTCGCCGGCGCGCTCGCGTCGTACCTGATCGGCGACACGCTGACGCGTTTCTCCACCGTGATCGGCACCTACCTGTTCGCCATGGGCGTCGGCGCCTGGCTCTCGCGTTACCTGCGCACGCAGCTGCTGGAGCGTTTCGTCGAGGTCGAGATTGCCGTCGGCGTCGTGGGCGGCTTCTCGGCGATGCTGCTGTTCGCGGCGTTCGCCGCGGGCGCGCTGTTCCAGCCGGTGCTGTATCTCCTGGTGTTCGCCGTCGGCATCTTCGTCGGCCTCGAGATCCCCCTGCTGCTGCGCCTGTTGCGCGAGCACGTCAGCTTCGAGGACCTGGTGTCGCGCGTGCTTTCGCTCGATTATCTCGGCGCGCTCGCCGCCTCGCTCGCTTTTCCGCTGTGGTTCGTCCCGCGCCTCGGCCTGGTGAGGACGAGCCTCGCCTTCGGCATGCTGAACGTGGCGATCGCATTGCTGACCCTCTGGATCTTCCGCCATCGGCTGCGTGCCCCGGCCCTGTGGGGCGGATCGCTGGTTTCCTTTGTCGCCCTCGCAGCCGGTTTTGTCTTTGCCGAGCGCTTCACGCGCGCCACCGAGGAGCGCCTGTACCGCGGTGAAGTAGTGTTCGCCGAGCAGACGCCCTACCAGCGCGTCGCGCTGCTGCAACGCAACGAGACCGTGCGCCTCTACCTCAACGGCCGCTTGCAGTTCTCCAGCCGCGACGAGTATCGCTACCATGAGTCGCTGGTGCATCCTGCGCTCGCGGCACTGGCGCGCCCGGGCAACGTGCTGGTGCTGGGCGGCGGCGACGGCCTCGCGGTGCGCGAGATCCTGCGCCATCCTTCGGTGGCGCATGTGACTGTGGTGGACATCGACGCGCAGGTCACGGACCTGTTCCGCCAGCATCCGCGCCTTGCGTCGCTGAACGCAGGGTCGCTGCGCGACCCGCGCGTCACGGTGGTCAATGCGGACGCCTGGCGCTGGCTCGACGAGCGGCCACGCGGCGGCGCGCAGGGCGCGCTCTTCGACGCCATCATCATGGACCTGCCGGACCCCAGCACCTACGCACTGGGGCGCATCTACAGCGTGCCGTTTTTCCGCCTGCTGGCGATGCACCTGGCGCCGGACGGCCTGCTGGCGACGCAGGCCACCGCGCCCTTCATGGTGCGTGAGGCGTTCTGGAGCATCGTCGCCACCATCGAGGCGGCGGGCCTGCGCGCCACGCCATACCAGACGCTGGTGCCCTCGTTCGGAGGGTGGGGGTTCGTGCTGGCGGGACGCGGCGAATACCGGGTGCCACAGGCGCTGCCCGAGGGACTGCGCTTTCTCACGCCGCGGGTGCTGCGCAGCCTGTTCGTCTTCAGCCCCGACGTCGACCGCGTTGCCGTGGAAGCCAACCGCCTCGACACGCAGGCGCTGGTGCGCTACTACGACCAGGGGTGGCGCCGCGCGCGGGAGTAGGGCGCCGCGCCGGCTGGAGCGCACTCGTGCGTTAGTGCTTCTCCGAGCGCGCGATCTCGAGCAGTTCCTCGATCTCGTCGCGGTGCGCGCGGCGGTTGCGCTCGAACCAGATCTTCACCATGGTCATGGTTCCCGCCACGAACAGTCCGAAGAGCACGATCACGGTGTAGATCGACAGGCCCGCGCCGAGCAGGATCGAGTAGCCGGCGATCATGAGCAGGATGGAGGTGTTTTCGTTGAAGTTCTGCACCGCGATCGAGCGCCCGGCGCCCATCAGGTTGTGCCCGCGGTGCTGCAGCAGCGCGTTCATGGGCACGACGAAAAACCCCGCCAGGATGCCGATGGAGATGATCAGCGGGACCGCCAGCCAGATGTTGCCGGCGAAGTTCATCAGCATGACCACCAGCCCCATGACGATGCCCAGGGGGATCACCGAAACCGCTTGGTCCAGCCGCACGCGCATGGAGGCCGCGATCGCGCCGATGGCGATGCCGAGCGCACACACGCCCTGCAGGATCGAGGCCTGCGAGAGGTTGTAGCCGAGCGCCTGCTTCGACCACTCGATGACGATGAACTGCAGCGTTGCGCCGGCGCCCCAGAACAGCGTGGTCACCGCCAGCGAGATCTGGCCGAGCCGGTCCTTCCACAGGCTGGTGACGCAGAAAGCGAAGTCGCGCAGCGTTTCGATGGGGTGTGCCGGAAGGTGCTTGATGGGTGCGCCGGTCCGCGGGATGTAGAGATTGAAGAAGGCCGCCAGCGCGTAGACGAAGACGATGACGACGATCGCCGCTTCCGGCGGGGTGTCGATGCCGGTCTCGAAGTACGGCAGGTCGAAGCCGAGCATCCCCTGCGCCACCTTGTCGTGAATCAGCACGCCGCCGAGCACGGTGCCGAGAATGATCGAGCCCACCGTCAGTCCCTCGATCCAGCCGTTGGCCGCCACCAGCTTGGTCGGCGGCAGGTATTCGGTGAGGATGCCGTACTTGGCGGGCGAGTACGCCGCGGCGCCCAGGCCGACCAGCGCATAGGCGAGGAGCGGGTTGACCTCGAACAGCATCAGCAGGCAGCCGGCGATCTTGATGGTGTTGGAGATGAACATCACGCGGCCCTTGGGCAGCCGGTCGGCGAAGGCACCGACGTAGGGCGCGAGCAGCACGTAGGAGACGACGAAGAAGAACTTGAGGTACGGCGTCAGCCAACCCGGCGAGTCGGCCTGCATCAGCAGTGCGATGGCGGCCACCAGCAGCGCGTTGTCCGCCAGCGACGAGAAGAACTGCGCCGCCATGATGATGTAGAAGCCGAAGTTCATGGGCGGCGCTTTATAGCACGGTTATGGTTCGCCCCTCGGCCAGGCTGCGCCGCATAAGTTGGCGCTGATCGCCGGTTTATGCTTCAATAAACGCCCCGGGCACTCGGGATAAAGCGGATTCATGGCGGATCGTCGGCTGCAAGTATTCCACGCGGTGGCCAAGCACCTGTCGTTCACGAAGGCGGCGGAGGCGCTGTTCATGACACAGCCTGCGGTCACCTTCCAGATCAAGCAGCTCGAGGAGCAGTTCAACACGCGCCTGTTCGAGCGCGGGCACGGCCGCATCTCGATCACGCCCGCCGGCAGCGTGGTGCTGGAGTACGCGGAGCGCATTCTTGCGCTGTCGGCCGAACTGGACACGCGCCTGAAGGAAATGACGGGCGAGGTGGCGGGACTGCTGCTCATCGGCGCCAGCACGACGATCGCGGAATTCCTGCTGCCCAAGGTGCTGGGCGAGTTCAAGTCGCGCTACCCGAAGGTGATGCCGCGCCTGTTCGTCGCCAACTCCGAGGCGGTCGAGAGCCGTGTCGCGGCGCACACTCTGGACATCGGATTCATCGAAGCGCCCTCGCACCTGCAGGGGCTGGCCTCGGACGTCTGCTGCAGCGATGAACTGCAGGCGGTCTGCGCGCCGGGGCACGCGCTCGCGCGCATGAAGAGCGTGACGCCAATGCAGTTGATGCAATACCCGTTCATCAGCCGCGAGCCCGGCTCTGGCACGCGCGAGGTCACCGACCGTTATTTCAAGGAGGCGGGCGTGGCCGCCGAGAGCCTCGACCTGATCATGGAACTGGGCAGTCCGGAGGCGCTGAAGGGCCTGGCCGCCACCGGGTTGGGTTTTACCATCATGTCGCGCGCGACAGTGGCCAACGAGTTGCGTCTGGGGTTGCTCGCCGCGGTGCCGCTGGCGCCGCGCCTGACGCGCAACCTGTCGGTGGTCTACCCGAAGGAGCGATTCCGCTCGCGCCTCGCCAACACGTTCATCGAGTTCGCACGGCAGCGCCTGGCCGCGGGCGCCGCGGGGAACTGAGGCCGTCATGCCCAGACCGATTCGCGCCACCATCCGCGCCGCGGCGCTCGCGCACAACCTGGGCGTCGTGCGCGAGCATGCCGGCGCGGCGAAGGTCTGGGCGGTGATCAAGGCGAACGCCTATGGCCACGGACTGTTGCGCGCGGCGCAGGCGCTGAAGGATGCCGACGGCTTCGCCGTGCTCGATCTAGAGGAGGCAATTCGCCTGCGCCTGGCCGGGGCGGACAAGCCGATCCTGCTGCTGGAAGGTTTTTTCAAACCGCAGGACGTGGCGCTGCTCGCCGAATACCGGCTCACCCCGGTGATCCACAACCTGGAGCAGATCGAGATCCTGGAGAAGTCGGCGCAGGACGTCGCCATCGACGCGTTCCTCAAGGTCAACAGCGGCATGAACCGCCTGGGGTTCACCGTCGACAACGTGCGCATCGCGTGGAACGCGCTGCACAACCGCCCCGGCATGGGCCAGGTGACGCTGATGACGCATTTCGCCGACGCGGACGGGGCGGGCGGCGTCGCCGCGCAGCTCGAGTGGTTCAACTCCATCACGCAGCCGTTCAGCGGCCCGCGCTGCATGGCGAATTCCGCCGCGCTGATCCGTTTTCCCGAGACGCGCGCCGACGCGGTGCGGCCCGGCATCATGCTCTACGGCTGCTCGCCGTTTGCCGACCGGGGCGCGGACGTGCTCGGGCTGCAGCCGGCCATGACGCTCGCCTCGGAGATCATCGGCGTGCAGAACCTGCAGCAGGGCGAGCGCGTCGGCTACGGCTTCGGCTACGAGGCGGCCGAGGAAATGACCATCGGCATCGTCGCCTGCGGCTATGCGGACGGCTATCCGCGGCACGCGCCGACGGGTACCCCGGTGCTGGTCGCCGGCCAGCGCACGCGCACCATCGGCCGCGTGTCGATGGACATGATCGCCGTCGACATCTCCGACGTTCCCGAGGCCTACATCGGCACGCCGGTGACGCTGTGGGGCGAAGGCCTTTCGGCGGACGAGGTGGCGAAGTCCGCCGGCACGGTGGGATACGAACTGCTCTGCGCGCTCGCCCCGCGCGTCCCCGTCGCGGAAGCCTGAAGGCGCCGCGCTTGGCCAGGGCGAAGACTGCGTACGTCTGCAGCGAGTGCGGCGCCACGGCGCTGCAATGGTTCGGCGCGTGCCCGTCGTGCGCGGCGGCCGGGACGCTGACCGAGACCATCGCCGAACGCAGCACGGCCAACCGCTACGCCGGACTGGCGTCGGCAGGCGCGCCCGTTCCCCTCGCAAGCGTGCGGGCGCGCGAGTTCGAGCGCCTGCCCACCGGGCTCGAGGAACTCGACCGCGCGCTCGGCGGTGGCCTGGTCTCGGGCCAGGCGGTGCTGATCGGCGGCGACCCGGGCATCGGCAAGTCGACGCTGCTGCTGCAGGCGCTGTCCTCGATGGGGACGACCCAACGCTGCCTTTACGTCACCGGCGAGGAATCCGCCGAGCAGGTCGCCCTGCGCGGCAGGCGTCTCGGTCTGCCCGGCGCGGGCGTCGAACTGCTTGCCGAAATCCGCCTGGAGCGGATTCTCGCGACCATCGAGGGCAGCAAGCCGCAGGTGGCGGTGATCGATTCCATCCAGACCCTGTACTCCGACCTGCTGCAATCGGCGCCCGGCTCGGTGGCCCAGGTGCGCGAGTGCGCGGCGCAGCTCACGCGCCAGGCGAAGGCGGACGGTGCCGCGCTGTTCCTCATCGGCCACGTCACCAAGGACGGCACCATCGCCGGGCCGCGCGTGCTCGAGCACCTCGTCGACACGGTGCTGGACTTCGAGGGCGACCCGCACTCGAGCGTCCGGCGGGTGCGCGCGATCAAGACCCGCTTCCGCGCGGTGAACGAGTTGGGCGTCTTCGCCATGACCGAAAAGGGCCTGCGCGGCGTCGCCAACCCTTCGGCGCTGTTTCTCGCCGGGCATGCGAAGGAGGTCCCGGGCGCGTGCGTGCTCGCCACGCTGGAAGGCACGCGCCCGCTGCTGGTCGAGATCCAGGCGCTGGTGGACACCGCGCACGCGCCGAACCCGCGCCGCCTCTCGGTGGGGCTGGAGCAGAACCGCCTCGCCATGCTGCTCGCGGTGCTGCACCGGCACGCGGGCATCGCCACGCACGACCAGGACGTATTCATCAACGCCGTCGGCGGCGTGCGCATCGCCGAGCCGGCGGCGGACCTCGCGGTCGCGCTCGCGGTGGTCTCCTCCCTCACGGATCGAGCCATCCCGGCGAAGATCGTGGTTTTCGGTGAAGTCGGCCTTGCCGGCGAAGTGCGGCCCGCGCCGCGCGGGCAGGACCGCCTGAAGGAAGCTGCCAAGCTCGGTTTCAAGAAGGCCATCGTGCCACGCTCGAACGCGCCGAAGGGCAAGGTTCCGGGACTCGAAATCATCGCCGTCGAGCGCGTCGACGAGGCGGTGCAGGTGCTGCGCAACCTCTAGCGGACCAACGCGGCGGCGCGGATGCCGCTGCGCACGGCGGCTTCCAGCGTCGGCGGGTACTCGGGGTCGGTGTAGTCGCCGGCGAGATAGACGCGCTCGAGCGGCGTTGCCGGACCGATGCGCGCCACGCCCGGGGTGCAGGCGATGGTGGCGCGCTTCTCGACGATCACGCGCGTCCGGGCCGGCGCGCCCAGCCCGGGAATCGCCGCCGCGAGCTCGCGATGGCAGGCCTGCGCGAGTTCGTCCTGCTGCATCTGCTGGTGGTCGCCCTGCGCGCTGATCACGCAGGCGATGCGCCCCTTCTCCCCTAGCAGCGCGCCGCGATCGAAGGCCCACTGCACGATGCCCTGCGACAGGCCGAGCATGGGGAAGGGCAGGCGCGTCCTGGCGTCGTACTGCAGGTAACAGGTGCAGATCGGCTGGTATTCGTACGCGGGTGCGAAGCCCGGCAACAGCGCGTCGAGTTGATGGGGACCCACGGCGACGATGACATGTCCGTGCTCCTCGCGCAGGGCGGCGATGTCGTGAACGGACGAAGACAGGCGCACGTCGCCGCCACGCGCGCGCACGTAGTCCGCCGCGGGTTGCGGGAAGAGCTTCGACAGGTCCACGCGCGGCAGCAGCAGGTCGCTCGCGCCGTCGCCGCCGGCGAGGCTGTCGCGCAGCACGGCGAGAAAGGCGTTGGCAGAGCCGGTTTCGGGTGGCGTGTTCAGCGCCGAGACGCACAGCGGGCGCCACAGGTACTGGCCGATGCGCCCGCCCTGTGCGTGCTGCTCGAGCAGTTCGCGCACGCTGCAATCGGCGTCCAGCCGGAAGCGCCGCGCGCGCATCGCCAGCATGAAGCGCGCGGCACCGAAGCGCTCCGCGGCCGGGATGCCGCGGGACAACAGCAGGCCGCCGAGCAGGCCGAGCGGCGCGGGCAACCCGAGGGCGCGCATGGCGAATCCGTCGGCGTAGCGCAGTTCGAGCGGCACGCGCAGCAATGCGTCGGCGGGCACGTCGACCAGGCGCATCAGGTGCAGCAGCGACGAGTAGGCCCCGACGAGGATGTGCTGGCCGTTGTCCCAGTCCTCGCCCCGGCTCTGCACGCGCCGCGCCCGTCCGCCGAGCACCGGGCCGGCTTCGTGCACGGTGACGCGAACGCCACGGCCGGCGAGCGTGACCGCCGCGGCCATGCCCGCGTAGCCGCCGCCCACCACGGCGCAACTCCGCGGTCTGGCGGTGGCTACGTCGCCAGCCACGTCTTCGACGCCAGCCAGAGTTTGCGCAACGGCGTCAGCGACATGCGCCGATCCAGCACCTTGAAGCCATCGCGTTCGATTTCCTCGAGCAGCGTGCGGTAGATCGCCGCCATGATGAGGCCCGTGCGCTGCGCACGCCGGTCCGCTTGCGGCAGCGCCGAAAAGGCGCGCTCGAAGAAGGACTTCGCGCGTTCCGCCTGGAAGCGCATCAGCGCGACGAAGGCGTCGGAATGGCGCGCGTGCAGGATGTCATCCGCGGTGACGCCGTGCGCCGTCAGGTCCTCCATCGGCAGGTAAATGCGGTTCTTGCGCGCGTCCTCGCCGACGTCGCGGATGATGTTGGTGAGCTGGAATGCGGTGCCCAGCGACTTCGCGTACTCGAGCGTGCGCGGGTCGCCGTAGCCGAAGATTCCCGCGGCGAGCAGGCCGACCGCGCCGGCGACGTGATAGCAGTAGCGCTCGAGCGCGGCAAAGTCGGGGTAGCGCGCCTGCGTCAGGTCCATCTCCATGCCGCTGATGACCTCGCCGAGCCGCTCCTCGGTGATGCCGAAGGGCGCGAGCGCCGGGGCAAGCGCGCGGGTCACCGGATGCTGGGGGTTGCCGGCGAACAGGCCGGCGATCTCCATGCGCCACCATGCGAGCTTGGCGTGCGCAAGCTGCGGGTCGTTGCATTCGTCGACCACGTCGTCCACCTCGCGGCAGAAGGCGTAGAGCGCGGTGATGGCGCGCCGCCGCTCCGGTGGCAGGAAGAGGAATGAGTAGTAGAAGCTCGACCCGGACGCCGCCGCCTTTTCCTGGCAGTACTGTTCCGGGGTCATGCCGGATGGAATACCCGGGTGAATTTCATAGCGCCTTCGCCACGATCAGCGGCCAGTCGAACCAGCGCAGCACGGGACGGTGGCGGAACATGTCGCAGCCCGCGGCCTGCAGCTTGTCGAGGATGCGCAGGCCGCCGCGCACCGTGGTGCGGATCTCCAGGCCCATGCGCCCGGGCAGTTCGCGCCCGAGGGGCCAGCCGTGCAGCAGCATGGCGCGTGCGCGCTCGACCTGGAACGCGATCAGCGCGCGCCACGGTCCGTCGCAGCGCCGCTCGGCGAGGTGGCGTTCGGTCACGCCGAAGCGAGCCATTTCGTCCTGCGGCAGGTAGATGCGATCCTTGGCGTAGTCGACTTCGGCGTCCTGCCAGAAGTTGACGAGTTGCAGCGCGGAGCAGATCGAGTCCGACCATGCCAGGTTCTGCGCGTTCGCGCGACGGAACAGGTGCAGCAGCAGCCGCCCGACGGGATTGGCGGAGCGGCGGCAGTAGTCCAGCACCTCGGTGAAGTCCGCGTAGCGTCCCTTCACCACGTCCTGCGAGAAGGCGTCGAGCAGATCGAGGAACAACTGCAGCGGCAGCGCGTGCTCGCGCACGATGCGCGCGACATCCTCGAACAGCGCGGCTAGCGGCGGTTCGCCGCGCGTGATGCGCTCGAGTTCGGCGCGGTAGGCGCCCAGCTTGGCGAGGCGCACCGACGGCGGATCGTCGCCCTCGTCGGCGAAGTCGTCGGCGCTGCGGGCAAAGCGGTAGATCACCTCGATCGGCGAACGCAACTGCGCCGGCAGCAGCAGCGAGGCGACGGGAAAATTCTCGTAGTGATCGACGGGCAAGGCTTGATATGAAAGGTGTTTTCGCGCCTTTCTCGCGGCGGGAGGGGCGGTGTTCGCGGGTATAATACTTCGCTTTTTCGTCCTTCCGACGGCGCGAAGGTGGCGGAATTGGTAGACGCACTGGAATTATGTTCCAGCGCCGCGAGGCTTGGGGGTTCGAGTCCCTTCCTTCGCACCAGAGATTGACCAAGAGGAAACGAAGATCATGGCGGTGAACGTGGAAACCCTTGGCGCGCTGGAGCGTCGCCTGTCGATGTCGGTGCCGGCCGAG
>SXGT01481479.1_pt1 | contig 12409 bp, 8 predicted proteins | sample 3176221 | NCBI WGS metagenome assembly SXGT01 (sample SAMN11356862, study PRJNA531348) | freshwater metagenome | isolation source: freshwater sample F1-120 | place: China: Fuxian Lake, Yuxi | collected 2017-12-25
GAAAAGCAAAGTTTGAGACGATGTCGCTGGCATCATCGCGCCTGTTTTTCAGTACTGCGGTCCACTTGCCCGCAAAAAAATCCGCATAATCGGGGCTTCGAAGCAGCTCTTCAATCCATTGTCCACGCTTATCCGGACTTTTGTTGGCCAAAAAAGCCTTGGTCTCCAGTTCGGTCGGCAGCCGCCCCCCAATATCAAGGGAGACCCGACGAAGGAAAGTCGCATCATCACAAAGGCTCGAGGGTGGAATGCCTAACAACCTCAAATTGGCGAAAACAGCTTCGTCCACAAAATTTTTGGCGACCGGGATTTGGTTCACGGGACCACCCAGCGGAATCAAGCCATTGAAAACCGTGACAATTCCCTGATACCGAACCATTACCGCAACTTTGCCGGTTATCCCTTGGGCCTTTACCAAGCCCTCTTCGGAAACCTGGGCCATGGCAGCATCGTTCGAAAAATAGAGTGCCTGACGAGTAACATCCCGAATGGTGCCATTGGAATACTTGGCGATTGCCTTGAGTTGTTGTTCCTGCTGGGGACGAAAGGAAACGATTTTGGGTTCAAGTTCCACACCCACCAATTTTGGACCAGAAGCAAGGTCCATTGGCATCCCTTGTCGAATCCAATCCAGGATTAGCCCATAGCCTTCCGAGGTCCTTGCCAGTCGCTTCCCTCCCCCATGGGCAATGGAACCGGATGCCTTTAACAGCAAAAGGCTCTGTTCGGGATTTGCCAGGGAGATTCTCCGGCCCCGATTTTCCAACACCAAGTGTTCAAAATCTTCGGTTGGCTCAAAGCCAAGCAAAGATAACTGGAAACCTTTCTGGCCACCGCCCGCTTTGGCGTGACAGGCACCCGCATTGCAGCCGGCCTTGGTCAAAACCGGGACAATATCATTCACAAAACTGATTTTTCCCTCAGAAGCCCAAGCATTATTTGGAAAGGTGACCAAAAGAAAACAGCACAAAATACCCACCGAAAGGGTTTTTGCCAGGTTGTTTTTCCGTGCCAATCGGGGGTGCATGGGTATTTCCCAACCGTTCGGTATCCATCCCAATCATTAAATCAGCCTGAATGACTGGAAAACTAGTGTGGGGATCTAGGCAAAAGGCGGGATGTATACTAATGGGTATTGTACCACTATCAATCCATGCAAGCAACCAAAAACCGGCCAATTCCAATGCTATTTCCCCGCCAATCCAGAAGGCGTCAACCCAACGGAAAGTTACTCCGAAATCCAATCCAAAAGCCTAATTCGCCGATTCAAGGCCAGCAACCCACCCAAGGCTACCGTTTCCGAACCACTTTGTATTCTTTTCCCACCTTTCAAACCCTACAATAGGGGTTAGGATAAAACCACAGGCAAGCCACCCTTAATGTCTTAAAAACCATTGGGAGTCCCCATCATGTCAAAAGCTGCTACCTATTTGCTTCGCGACCCCAAAAATGCAACGCCATGGCCCGAAACCTGTGGCGAAATCCGTTGCCTTATTGAAGAAAAGGACGGTGCCGCAGGCGAAGTACATTATGTGAAAATAAAAGATGCCAAGTTACATTACCATGCCTGCACCGACGAATTTTATTATATCATCGAGGGATCCGGCACCATGCTTGTGGATGAGGATGTCATCGAACTCCACCCAGGAGTTGTGGTTTATATTCCCCGTATGGTGAAGCATAAAGCGATGGGTGACCTCACTGTGCTTACGATTTGCATCCCCCGTGGGGTGTTGAATGATATTCATGAACTCGAATAATTGACACAATACCCCTGATAGATGGCTATCTCGGTAATTTTGTAATCCTTCCCAAGGGATACCCCATGAAGACAAAAGAATTCCTGTTGACGGTTCTGGTTTCGGCAGGAACAACCCTTGTCATGACCAAGGGATTGGATTGGTGTTACCCCGCAAGGGTTATGGCTGGGGAGGAAGCCAACCGTGAATTAACGGTGGATCGGCTTATTGTTCGCAAGGAACTCATCGTTTCCGATACCGGAAAGCCTTGGGATACCGGCTTTGAACAGCACCAGATTCCGCGCGGCATGGTGGTCCGATCCTTGGCCCCCGAACCTGATGGAAAACCCGGAACAGCCGGACTTTGGGTGCGAAGCCGCATCATCAAATCGGAAATCGATGATCCCTTTGATGATCGATTCCATGCTATCAACCGGGACGGTTCGATATTCAAGGCGCCAGGTCATATTTCATGGAATGTCTGGCTCGATGGGGCGTGGAGGCAGGTGGTAAACATCCAAGGCGAAGGGCTTGAATACAACGAGGTTCCCAAGGAAATGTGGAGTGGTGGCAACCACCCCGGACGGCTGAGGTTTCAGTCCTTTCGGCCCCATCATGGTGAGCCATTGACCGATGCAATCCTTGGCCAGGGAAAAATGTCCCTGGGCGGCGGCGGATATGGTGGAGGCGGGCTGCCCTATCCCACGGAAGTCCTTCAGCTCTGGGGTGGGAAAATGGAGCACATGCCAGTTGGCAAAACGCCAACACCCCGGGTGATAAAGGATGATGGATCGGGGGAACATCGTTACGCCCTGATTACCGTTGGTCCCCAGGGAAACCGGGGACCTTTATCGGCTTCGGTGGTCGCCAAGGGTTTTGCAACCTTGGCATGGGATAGCGCCAATGGGGCAGATGCTTTCATCGTGGTTCGGGACGGTCAGGAATTGCCTGGGGTTCTGCGGATCGAGGGATCGGAAAAAAGGTGGACAGACAAGCGTTGAGGGGGACCGGGCCATTATCCATGGCGGGCAAAAATTGCTCTACAGGCGATTGAAAAACTCCCCATTTGATGAGGGCTTACAGGAAGTCCCTGAAAATTTTTCCGCCTTTGGGTGGCAAATCAAACCTGAATAGGCATTGTTGGTTGATTATCATTCCTACCAATGCAAATACATTTTGGACCAATCCTTCTCCCCCAAGAACTGATGGGTCCTTGCGAAAAAGGGTTGGTCCAAAATAATAAAAGGGTGATTGCCTCCGGTTGGAAAGGGAGGAACCGGATTGCCTTATTTGTTTTCGGGAATCGGCAGGGTTACCCGGCGACGCACATCCAATTCGATCGCTCCAAAGGTGTTTTCATGACGCTGGAGGGTCATCCCCAAGGCACTCCAAAGGCGCTTGGCGGTATAAAAATTCATGATGAGCCGCTGATGAACGGTGATTTCCTGACGCCCGGTGGCGAAAGGATTGGGGTTTAAAGCGAAATCGACAATAACCTCTTCAGGGGTGGCGGTCACCCGGGCGAAATTGGAATAGCCGGTGTCCGCACCTTTATCATTCACAACCATTTCCGTTTGGACTTCCTGATTCTCTCCAGACATTCTGAAACTCCATTTTTTTAACTTGGAAGATAGGGGTTCGGTTTTGCACACGCCCAATCAAACCCGCATCAATTGTAAGGCAGTATAGCCCCAAGGCATAGGGAAACAATAGCAAAATGCAGCGATAATGAACCCAAAGAAACCATGAATTCGAAATCACCATGGAGAATGGGAAGTCTGGGCCCTTTGAATACGGACCTCCTTCCCAAGAAAGGGGTTTTCTTCAATGGATAGGTGTGCGCAGGTATTCCAATAAATCCAAAATCTCCCCCTGGGTCAGGGTATTGAGCAATCCGATTGGCATGGACGAAATGGAGGAATCCTTCCGGGATTCAATCTCTTTCAGAGGAATCCTGGTGACCTTGGTTGGACGAAAGGGATCGGATGCGACCAGCAGATTGGCCCCATCCCCACCCATGGATCGTCCGGTAACCAGGCGGCCAGATTTGGTTTCGATAATGGATTGGCGGTATTTACCATCGATGAATTTGGATGGCACCAGGATGTGTTCCAGCAGGTCGCGGGGACCAAATCGGGCGGCAACAAATGTCAGGTCCGGGCCGAAAGTCCGCCCCTCGGTTCCCACCCGGTGGCATCGGATACACAGAGCTTCGGTGAACAACCGTTCTCCCCGTTTTACATCAGGAGGGGGCGTTGGGTTTTTCAGGCCCTCCTCCAAATCCAAAAGCGTCCATTCCCGGATGATTGGCCGTGCGGGAACCGATGTCCCCCCGGATGGATCGGCAACCCCTGCCGGTTCAAGTATCGAGCCCAATGTAAGGCGCACCTGATCCGGCAATGCTGCCAAAGCCTCTTCACGAATGCCATTAATGGCAATGGGAAGGAGATTTCCTCCATCGAAATTATCCGCCTTGGCTAATTCTTTGAAGTATTGCTTTTGCAATGCAAGTGTCCACCCAACCTTTACCCCTCCGAGCAGGGTCAGGTAGGCCAATTTATCTTCCTGTTCGAACGCTTGTTCCAGACGAGGCATTGTATTTTGAACCAATTCGGGCCATTCGAGAAAGGCAAGCAGTTCCCCAAGCCTATGATTTGGTTCCTCAAGGTCTTGAGGGTATTGTGATGCGAGAAGGTTAGTGACGGTATGAGCCATCGACCCCTCTGGCCGGCCCATGCGGGTAAAGGCTACGGAATAAACCCGCCATGTATCCAGTTTTTCTTCAAGAGTAAGCTTTCCCATGTCCAAGTCGTTTAGTCGTTGGCATACGCGTGAAAGAAGGGTGGGATTGGCCTCGACCCGAACCAGAGCCAACAAGGCGGTTATCGCAGTCCTTGCATCCTCCAAAGGTGCATGCAAGGCACGGTCCCGCCAAAGGGATACGGGTTGACGCTCCAAGGCAATCCTTGCGGCATTGCGTAGCCAAACATCCTCCTTGCCAAGGCAAGGCCAAATCTCGCCGATTGCTTCGGGGCCGACCTTTGTGTGCCACTTTTCCAACTGGCGTCTCAATGGGTGATCAGGTGGTTCAAAAGCTCTTGGAACGGCCGCCTGGTTTTCGCCTTTTCCGACCCAACCGACCCGGTATAGGCCCGACTGGGTGCCACGACCACCGGTGATAAAATACATGGCACCATCAGGCCCAAAGGTTAGGTCTGTCACATTAAGTGGTTTTCCTTCCAGAAATAACTCCGCCCTTGGCCGATAAGAGGCACCATGGGGGTCGAGGTGAATGGCATGAATCCGGCCATAGGACCAATCGCAAACAAACATCGCCTCGTGATAGGGAGGGGGAAATGCCCCCCTATGCCCGGATTTTACACCTGTTGGGGAAGACAAACCCATGTTGAGATTGCCAGGAAGGTTTTCGGCAAAATGCCCCGGGCGATTGCCTGACCCTTGTCTGAAACCGTAATCCCCACCGCTTGTGATGTGATTGATCCGGGTCGGGCGGTACCAGGGTGTCCCCTGATCGCCCTCGTTGTCGGCGTCAAAGGTAAAAAGGTCACCCGCCGCATTGAAATCCACTCCATAGGGATTGCGAAAACCACCAGCAAATACTTGCCACTGGGTCCCCTCCGCATCGGTCCTTGCGACATACCCGGAGGGAACTTTGGCATCAAAATCAAACATGAACCGGTCCCAAAAAACAGGCCGGAGTCGATCCTCGGCAATGTGCTTCAATGGCGATTTTTCGGGTATTGCACGGTCCCTTTCCGAAACAAGGGTGTTGTTGCCATGAATTACATAGATCCAATGGTCAGGGCCAAGGACAAGTCCATTTCGGCCATGACCTACCCCACCACCTGTCCCCTTCATGAGTTTGACCTCATCGAATTTGTCATCACCATTGGTATCCCGAAGGCGGTAGAGGCCTTTGGAGTTGTTTGCGTTGGCGTACAGGCTGTCAAAGGCCCAAAGGAGACCCCGGCATTCCTGAAGGTTGTCGTTGATGAGCTCGACCTTTGTCTCCGTCAAGGAAACATTTTGACCCTTTTTAGGGAGACTCATCCGCAAGATCCCAGCCCCTTCGCGGCCAATATAAAGGCGGCCCTTCGTGTCAAAAGTCAGGCTGACCCATGAGCCTTCCTCGCGCTTTGCGGTATGAACCAACTCCACCTGAAACCCGGCGGCTACCCGCATTTGCGCTGCCTTGGCGGCTTGTCCCGTTCCTATGGCTCGTTTCCATTGATCGTAGTCATCGTGTTCCCCAACCGGCCGCCACCACGGAGCGATTCCAAGCAGCCCCAATCTGGTGGCAGGCCGCCAATGGCCCTTGGAATCACTCGCCTCCCAATCGCCATCGGTTACCAATCGCCTTGCCAATCCCTTTGAATCTGTCCAATCCAATTGCAACCAGACCCCCCCTGCTCCTCCCCGATTGAGGACCTCTATCTCAAACAGGTTTTGGCCCGGTTTAAGAGGGACCCTTTCGACTTTGGTAAATCGTTTGGATGAGGTGATGTCCGTAATAGGTTGACCACCAAGGAAGACCTTGGCCTGGTCGTCTGCCAGGCCCTTTAATGACGCCGAGCTCACCTTGGAATCGACGGTGAAGGTGCGTCTGAGCCTAACCGTTTCCATGGGCCTTGGGTATTGGCTGTTCCAAAGCCACTCTGCCTCCAGGCCGAGGTCCCCACCATTGGCCCAACCTGAACAAAAAGCAAAGGTCAACAGGAGAACCCCTACCGGAATACGCATGATTTCACTCCATTACAGCAGCTCACCAAATGAAATCCCGGTTTTGGCAGGAGGATTTTCCAATGAAATTCCATTTGGGGCAAGTATCAGGAAAAGCCAAGGTCAATCACCCTTTCAATAGGAGATTGCGGAAAGGCAAAACCCAAAGGCGAAATTCCCCAAGGCCATTTAACCTGCCTGCCAGGCCATTTTCAATGATTGCTTTCCCTGCCAATCTGGTTGTCCCTGTTTTGGGTTTTGGGATTGGCAAACAGCCAGCAGGCCGCTCCGGTAAGGTAGACCCCTGAAAACATGAGCAGTACCACATTCCAATTTTCTGTCCATTGAAACAATTTGGCCACAAGGACCGGACAGGCGGCGGCGGCAAAATTCCCACACATATTCATCAAACCGTACACTTGGGGGACCCGACTACCGCCAATGTCAATGGTGGCGGCCAGCGCACAGGGTCCCGCCAGAGCCGCAAACAAAGATCCAAGCGCCATGAGGGCCACCGCGGTGGCAGGATTTTCCACAAACCACGCACCAAAAATCAACAAGCCACAAATACCCAAAGCACCAGCACCCACGCCTGACCGGCTCAACCGATTATCGCCCGTCCTGCGCCAGATAAAATCGGTAAGCATCCCACCGAAAAGGCTGCCAAACAGTGTTCCGACTAGCACGAGTCCCTGTAAAAAGCCCGATTGAGCCACCGTTACTCCCCGGGTTTCCTGAAGGAAAGTAGGGAACCAACTGGCAAAAAACATGTACCCAGCCGCCCTGCAGATTTGTTGTCCACAAAGGAAGTACATGACAGGTCGATTGACCAGAGTCAGCAATGTCCGGAATTCATTCGTTTTTACCAATGGACCTTTGGCCTCGGTGTCCCGTCCTTCATGAATCAAGGCCAATTCAAGAGCGTTCACTTTTTGGTTTTGGCTGGGAAGGTCACGAAATTGAAGGTAAAACCCAACCGCCCAAAGAACACTTGGAAGAGCGAAAAGGAAAAAAGTCCCACGCCATCCGAAGGGGATCAGGAGTACCCCCGTAAGGCCACTGGCAAGGACCGCCCCAATTTGCATTCCAGCAGCCAGAAAACCACAGGCCAAAGTTCGGTGAGCCAAGGGCATCCAGTGGCCAATGGAGTTGGTTGAGGCCGGAAAAATCCCTGCCTGGGCGACCCCCAGCAACAATTGTCCCAAAAGAAGGATCAAGAAAACAGAGGTAAGGCAGATACCCATCATTGCGAATGCCCATCCAAGGGCAAAAAGCGTCAGGGCTTTCCGGGTTCCAAAACGCCCGGAGAACCAACCGCTTGGAACTTGAAAGATGGCATAAGTCCAAAAAAAGGAACCCATGAACCAACCGGATTGGCTCAAGGTCAACCCCATGTCCTGGCGGATCGTGCTTTCCGCCACGCTCACAGCATTACGACACAAATAGGCAAGCGCGGCGGCCAAAGTCAACCAGCCAACGGTTTGGTAACGGACAGTTGTGGGTTGGCTGGGATTCAAAGGGCGGCCTTCATGATGGCGAACAAACGGTCAACCTCGGCTTGGGTTTCCGGGTCGATTTGCCAACCCACAGGCTGCATTTGCAAGGTGTTGACAAAAATCCCCCGCTTCTTGAGGAGGTACTTTTCGATCCCGAGATAGCCATCCAACCCCCCTTGAATCTGCAGGGCAACAAGGGCGGTTATTGGAAAGGAAAGGGAGTAAATGCGATCCTCATCACCTGCTTCAAGTGCCCTCCAAAGGGCAACGATTCCATCCAGGAGATCCGTACCTGGAATCGTCCCGACGATGCCCCGCCGGTGGCAATCAACCAGGTTGATCCCCCCGGACCCCTCAAAAATCCGGGCTGTACCCCCGGTCGCATCGCGTAGCTTGGACAGGTTTGGCCCCAAAGGGCTGGCTTCCGGTTTGAACAGGATGCGTTCACTGCCAAACTCTGCCATCAGATCCAAGTATACGCTAATGTCAATTGCCGCACCCACATAGGCCGAGGCATCCTGGACCACCAGGGGAATGGATACACTTCTTGCAATGGAGGCGAAATAGGCCCTGGTCGCCTCAGTACCAAGCCTGGTGGCAACCGGGGGGATGGCCATTACCGCACTTGCCCCAAGGCCCTCGGCGTGAGTGGCAAAATCACATGCTTCCCGGGTGCTTTCGGCTCCGACGCTAAGGATTGAAAACCCCCTCCCCCCGATGGCCTGACAAACCAAAGTGTTTAGTTCCCGCCTCAGGTGGTATCCCAAGCGGAGGATTTCGCTGACCATGGCGACTACGACCCCATCGGCACCAACCTTGAACGCCCAATCCATTTCACCATAAAGTGTGGCGCAATCAATCCGGCCATCCTTGGTAAATGGCGTGTGCAGGACGGGTAGCACACCCTTGACAGAAGGGTTATTGGCAAAGGACATCGTTTACCGCCTTAATCATGGATGTTATTACAAGTTCCAAACAACCCCGATCAAAGGGGGTCTGCCAAACGGGATAAATATTCGTGTCGAAAAGGTGGGCGGGTGGGAGGTATCCTATCGACCCATTGATCAGGTTCATACACACGATTGTTCTACCGGGAAAAGATCGCCTTAATTCCACCTGCAGGATGGAATAGGGTTCGGCACAACACCCAACAAGGACGGCATCCCCAATCCGCCAAGCATAAATGGGCAGGTCGAAGGTCGTCCCATCGCCTATTCCCCTTCGAATATCCCTTTTTCGGCGAAGGCGCTCTTCCAAGGCCCGGTCGTTACAGGCAAGCCTTTGTTGTTCCAGTTCATTCGCCGAGGGCCAATCTTTCAAGGGCAAACGAACGAGTGTTATCCGTGAAGCCAGTTTTTGGGATAACTCCCTTGGTTTATGTCGCCAAACCGCCAAGGTAGCCCCAGATTCGACCGGGCCATCGTACACCAGGCAGGTCCCTGGCGGTTCCATTCCGTGCAAAGTACCAAGCACCGCGTATCCCAAATGGAATCCATGCCGGTCAGCTACCAAAGTATCACCGACATACTGAAAGCGAGGTGCAAGGTCGCCACAGGCACCAATCATGAAAAGGGATACGCCCCCGGTGGATTGCTCGATTGTTTCCCGCATGGCACCGACATAATCGGGTGAAATGGCACTGTTTTGCCAAGCCAGCGTTGTTGGGTGGCAAGCATAGTTTGTAAGAATTGCACAAATGCGGCCGGCAGAATTGGTGATGCGCCCCACCAGCAGGGTATCTTCCGGTTTTCCTTCAGGATTAAAGCCACAAAGGACGCGTTCCTTATTGGAGTCCGGGTCCGGAAGGTCTCGAATCGAGGCCAAATCACATCGACCAACACCCCAGTCAAGAGTTCCGGAAAATTGACTCCCCAAGGCTGCCCTTACGGAATTCAAGGTGGTTTGAAATACATTTTCCATCCACAACCGAAGGAGTCCACTTCCGGGGAGGGAATCATCCGTATCCATCAAAGGCGGGGCGGAATGAGTGTGACTTAGTGCCAGGATCAGGTTTTGGCTTCCAAGGCCCAAGGCTAATAGCAACCGGGTTTGGAAATCCCGAAAGGTATTGGGTGTCTTCCACCAGCCTAGATCGACATCCACAAATACAAGGGGGTCCCCGCCCCCCAAGGGTGCCAAGGTCATTACGCTAAGCGTTAACCGCCGGTGGATAGAGTCGGCAACATCATGTTTTGCCGCGCCCCAGTTACGGGAGTAAATACCCACCGGTGGAGTGATATCGGCTCGATGAATCCCGATCCATCCATGAAACGAGGGATGAAAAAAATCCTTTGGCATTTTTCCTCCTGGGGCCACCCTAATACCGCAATTACCAATCTCCGACGGCTCCATCCCGGTAAAACACCCGCTGAGGTATTTCTTGTTCAAAGGGGTGTTTGGAGATCTCGGCCTCGTTTATAGTAATTCCCAAACCCGGCCGGGAATTGGGTAAAACAGTCCTTGTTTTTGGATCAATCGTGAATCCTTCTTCCACTATGTCCTGTCGCCAGGGAACATCATTATGAACCGATTCGCAAATGATGTAGCTGGGTTGGGAAAAACCGAATTCGAGCGAAGCGGCGGTGCTTACCGGCCCTTGGGGATTATGTGGTGCCAGGGCAATTCGATGGGCATCCGCCAATGCGGCAATTCGCCTGGATTCCGTGAAGCCACCGCAATGAGTTATATCAAGTTGGCAAATCTCACACCCCCGAACCGCAAAAAGATCCCGGAATGCAGCGAGGTGAGTGAGCCTTTCTCCTGTGGCGATGGGTGTGGCAACCGCCGCATTGATCGCAGCCAGACTTGCAATGTTTTCCGGCCAGCAAGGCTCCTCAAAAAAGTACAACCCAAACTTGTCAAGGACCTTGGCGAATTGCATTCCCATGGCGGGAGATGGCCTGGCATGGCAATCCACCATGATGTCAATGCCATCACCAACCGCCTCACGCATGGACAAAACACATGCTTCCGCAACCGAAAGTGCCCTCAGGCCCTCGATGGGCATGGTTGGCGGCACCGCCATGGACTTGAATGCGGTAAAACCATCGGCCACAGCTTGACCGGCAAGGTCAGCAAATTGTTTGGCATTATCAACAGGAGTTTCATAAAAGTTTTCCAACCTTCCCCCGCCGAGGTGACAATACAATCGAATGTAATCCCGGACAGGGCCACCCCACAATTTGTGACAAGGAACGGCGTGAATTTTGCCTAGTATGTCCCAAAGTGCCAAATCAATCCCGGCAATGGCGGTCGACCGTATCACCCCATTGCCATGCCAGAAATGTTGCCTGTACATCATCTGCCACAGGTGCTCCACCCTGGTGGGATCCTCGCCAACGATCAGGTGGGAAAGGTCCTCGATGGCTCCGACGATGCTGCGGGTGTGCCATTCCAAGGTAGCCTCACCCCATCCGAACAGGCCTGGTTGATCGGTGATGACCTTTACAAAAACCCAATTCCTCATCCGGGCATGACAAACACAGGTTTCAATGCGAACGATTTTCATGATCCTATTGTCTTTCGGTGGTTGAAGGTATCACCCCTTCCAGGATTTCCTTGACATACTTGCGATTAGGGTTTGTAACCAAGAATTGCATCAATGGTTTCAGTAATTGCATGGTGGTAGCCTGACCTGGTTTTGGCATAAATGGCCAACGCCCTGGCCTTGCCGGGCCCGGTTTTTACCAATTCCTCATAAAGGGACTTCAAGAATTTCCTCCTCCCCTGATCGGTTAAAAAGGCCTCCAAACGCCCAAACGCCGGGCCATAATCACTGCGGATACAAAGGAGTAGCCATACACACAAAATTTCCGAATTCCCCGTTTGGGTTAAATGCCATGTGGAATCCAAATCGTTCATCCGCTGTAACAACATTTTGGGAGGCAAAGCCCCAAGAAATTGGAGCCATTCCTGCGAGGTCCAGTCCTTGGCCTTCAGGTCCCCAGCGGTAATGAGCCCACTAACAAATCGGTTGGCTAACGCTGCCAATTGGGTCAACCGGGGGGAGTTGGGATCGGGAGCACCCGTGGGCAGGCCAGGGTCATAAAGCCATTCCCTGATTTGGGCATTTTGAATGGCCTTCGGGTTGCTTAAAAACAGATTGCGGTTTAGAAAAGATTCAAAATCGGCGGTTGTCAAACTTTGAAACTCATATTCGTGAAAGAATTTTTTCAGGAATGCATCCAACTTTGGACGACCGACAATTCCCTCAAGGTGGGTAAGGAATAAGGCCCCCTTTTCATAGGGTATATCCGTCAAACCTTCCGAGGGGGAACGCCCTTTGAGCTTTAATTGGAGGGATTGAGCCTCTTTGGGGAGGGATTTCAATTCGGCCAGAAGTCCTTTTTTTCCAAGTACAGATTCCATCAACGCTCGTTCCCGACCATAAACCTCCTCCATGATCCGCCTTTCCAGATAAACCGTAAATCCTTC
>SXGT01417288.1_pt1 | contig 12407 bp, 6 predicted proteins | sample 3176221 | NCBI WGS metagenome assembly SXGT01 (sample SAMN11356862, study PRJNA531348) | freshwater metagenome | isolation source: freshwater sample F1-120 | place: China: Fuxian Lake, Yuxi | collected 2017-12-25
GCCGTCCGCGCCGCCCTCGCCTGCCAGGCGCGACTCGACGTCCTGCGCGCGGAAGGGGTCGCGTGGGCCTCGCGCCTCAACCTCCGGATCGGGCTCGCCACGGGCGAGGTGCTGGTCGGCAACATCGGGACGCCTGAGCGGCTGAACTACACCGTGATGGGCGACGTCGTGAACCTCGCCGCGCGACTCGAAGGGCAGAACAAGCGCTATGGCAGCGCGGTGCTCGTATCGGAGGCGACGGCCTCCGCGTGCCAGGACGCGTTCGTCTTGCGCCCGATCGACGTGGTGGCGGTCAAGGGCAAGGTCGAGGGCGTGCGCGTCTGGGAGCCGCTGTGCGCGCGTGGGGATCCGCAAGCGCGCGAGGCCGCGGCGCTCGCGACCTGTTGCCAGGCGGGCCTCGACGCCTACGTTCGCGGGGACTTCGCGCAGGCGCTGACGGAATGGACGGCGGCGCAGGAGCTGCCCTATGCGCGCGGGCGGGAGCGGCCGCTGGAGGTGCTCCGCGAGCGCACGCGCGCACTGTCGGCGGGGCCGCGGCCCGAGGGATGGACCGGGGTCTTCGTCGCGACCACCAAATAGGCAAATAGGCAAATAGGCAAATAGGCAAATAGGCAATTGGGCAGTCGGCACGCGGAACGTCGAAAAGTCGCGATGACAACCGGGCGCATTCTTGCTACAAGCTGCAAATCACCCGGCCAGGCAGGTCCCTCATGCGCGTCCCGAACGTTCGCCTCACTGTCAACCTCGTGTGGGTCCTCGTGCTCGGCGCGTGTGGCTCCGACGCAGACACCGGCACCGCCACCGATACAGCCCAGACGACCGCGTCGGATGCGGCCGAGGTGAGCACCGACAGCGGTGAGCCGCCCGCAGAAGTGACCCCGGACGACACGGCCGTGACCCCGGAAACGGCGGTGACGACCGACGCCACGACGGCCGAGACGACCCCGAGCGACACCACGACCACGACGCCCGATTCCAGCGATACGGTCGACGCAAGCGACACGACGCCCCAGGGCGAGACGAGCCCCGGCGACTACCTGGCGGGCTGCGACAGCCTCTTTGCGGCGCGCGTCGTCGAGAAGCAGGTCGAGGCGGACGCGACGTTCCCGAGCCGCTGCGACGTACCGCTGCGCAATGCGATCAGGCGCGTGCGCGACGGTGGCCCCGTGCTGTGCATCGTCGGCGAAACGGCCAACGCCTGCCGCACTCGCCTCTACGATACCCCCCCCGCGATGGCCGACCGCGCTCAGGGCTGCGCCTCCCAGAGCCCCGTGCCGGCCAGCTGCCTGCGCGGAAAATACCTCGCCAAGTGCGCCGACGGCACCGACACGTGCCCAACGCCCGAGGCGATCTGCCAGGACGGCATGCGCCCGATGGTCTACGCCGAACCCGCGACGACCGGCCCCTCGGACGTCTGGTACTTCTTTCTCGGCGGTGAGGGCGCCCCGTGCACGGGCCCAATGTGCTGGTACAACTACCGCTACGCGCGCCTCAACGACAAGGTCGAGTTCGAGCTCGCGATGAGCACGGCCCACCCCGACCACAGCTACGCCGCGGCCAAGCTCGGCTCGGGCGTGATGAACGGCGCCCCGGTCGCCGGGAACCCAGCGGCCGACTGGAACCGCGTGCACTTCAAGCGGTGTACCGACGCGGCCAGCCGCGCGAACGAGACGGCCTTCATCGGCGACGGGATCCCAGCCGATTGGGCCGAGGGCCTGCCGGATCTCCCGGTCGCCACGCGCACCGGCACAGTCCCCGTGTTTCACCGCGGCTTCGACACCTGGCGCGCAGCGTTTCGTCTCTTCACGACCACGAGCGGACGCGACCTCGACGGCGACGGAACCCCCGAGCTGCCGTCGCTCGCGGCTGCCAAGCAGGTCATCCTGGCCGGCGCCTCCGATGCCTCGGGATGGGTCGTCTTCGCCGCCGATCGCCTCGCGGACGAGCTGCGCACGATCGCCGGCGCCGACGTCGACGTGCGCATCATGATCGACGGCTACTTCGAGCCGGCCTTCGACAACGAGGGCCGCTATCACGCCGACGCACCGGCCGACTTCGACATGTTCGGCGACCCGTACGCCGAGACCGGACTATGCCTCCTACCGGACAACGGCGACGGCCTCGCCAACGAGGCGTGCTCGGACGCCGCCTACATCGACGGCCCGTGGCGACGCGCCCTCGATGCGCGCCAGGTCGTGCGCGACGCCTCTTGCGAGACGTACCACGCCGTCGGCGCGCCGCAGTGCAGCGACAAGCTGCACACGCTCCTGCACCACGTCGCCACGCCGGTCTTCATCCTGGCGGACCAGGAGGACGGCACCGTCTCGGGGGGGTCGCCGATCTACGCCGACACCCGGGGCTACCACTGGGCCGACCCCGCGACCTACCGCCGGCGGGTCCTCGACGCGGCCAAGGACATCGCCGCGCACTGGTCCACCGCCGCGCGCGAGGAGGGCGCCGGCACGGCCGGGAACTTCGCGCTCGCCATGCCCAAGTCGCGCCGCGAGGGGGAGCCGTGGGGCCACGCGCGCCACGTGCGCTTCCACGACGACGCCGAGATGAAGTCCACGATGGACTACTGCAGCAAGGACGGAAACCAGCTCGCGTCCATTGCCTTCGCGACCATGATGGGCGCGTGGATGAAGGGCACGGTGCCGACGACCTTCGTATGGGAGGATGCCGCCGCCTTGAGCGGTACGACGAGCTATTGGGTGACGGGCGGACACTGCCGCACCCCCGAGTGAGCAGACGTCACTCGATCGCCTCGAACGACCACGTCATCTTGGACCAGCCTTCGCCCGAGAGACCGCGCGGCGGCATCGTCCCAGTCTCGTCACGTGCGCCGTCGATCGTGAGTCCATCAACCGAGACGAACGCAGTCGCGTCGAAGCTGAGATCGGGATTCACGTCGAGCGGGAGCTCGAGCCATTCGAGATCGATCTCATCGGTGCCTCCCGGGATCTCCTCGCAGCTCGAGGCCACGCTCACCGCGAGCGGCATCCGACCGAAACCGAAGACGATCCCGCGGCGGCCGGGCTCGCCGATGGTGGTCATGCCGAAGAGGCCCGGCAAATCGGCCAGGGGTGCGGCGCCGGTGAAGGTCGCCTGGCACGCGCCGCGGATCGGATCCGAGCGCGTGTAGGTCGCCTGGTAGCTCGCGTCGCCGCCCGTGACTCGGTAGAAGCGCGGCGCGAGCCCCTTCATGACGTTGCGGTAGACGGTCGCGTAGGGCGAGGCTGCGAGCTCGGCGGCGGTGAGCGGCGTGAACGTCGGATGCGCCGTGAAGCCATGGGCGATGGTGATGCTCGCGGTGCCGAGGTCGCCGCTATAGACCTGGCTGCCTTCGTAGCTGCCCGTCACGATCCCGCGCCAACGGCCGCAGTGGATATTGGATCCGATGACGGTGATGGGATCGGGGGGCACCGCGACCGATCCGGGCGTGCGCACCTCCCACTCGCGGTTCGAGGCGACGAGCGCGACGAGCGACACCGGCTCGTCGTCGCTGCGGCAGAAGACGCGCTCCTCTGCGGCGGTCCAGTCCTCGTTCGCGGGGCTCGCGTCCGACTCGGCGAAGAGGCCCGTCACCTTCAGATCCGGGCCCGGCTCGGCCGGCTTGATCCCAGCGTAGCCATTACGGATCACGAGGGTCCGCACGTCGGGATCGGTGATCTTCCACTCGAAGAAGCGGTGTCCGAGGTACCAGATCTCGCTCGCCTCGGGCGGGTAGTTCAGCTCGATCTCCTGGATACCGCCGAGCGACACGGACTGGCCGCTCAGCACCGGGCGAGGCTCGAAGCCGTCGGCCTTGCGCAGAACATCGAACGGGTCGTGGTTCCAGAGCTCGAGGCCGTAATCGTGCCAGCTCCCGACGAGGCCGCCCGCCAGCTCCCCGTCGACGGCCGCGATGACGTCGTCGCGCTGCTGCGCTTGCCAGGCCGCCTCCCAGCGGTTCATGACGCGCGGCACGAACGTCGAATCGGCGCGCGGTCCGAGCGCGAGCCACTCGTAGAAGAGGTGCTGACCGTAGGGGAAGTTCCCCTTCGGATCCGGGTACGGAAAGGCGTCGATCGGCGAGTCGGCGTAGGCCATGTAGGCGGCGCCGTACTTCTGCTCGGTCGCGAGGATCGGGCGCATCCCGAGCGCCTCGATGGCCATCCAGGTCGCGGTCGACTCCTTCCACCAATTCGTGGACGCGAGGCATTTGCCGGGCGGGGCGACGCCGAACTGGATGGCGTGCATGAACTCGTGCGCGATGGTCGTCTGCCAGTAGCCGGCGCGACCCGGAGCGCCGCCGATGCCGCCTTTGCGGGCCCAGTTCAAGTAGGGCGCGTTCAGGACGACTTGGCTCGGGATCGGGCCCTGGCAGGCGTCGAGCGGGAACGGCGGGCGCGGAAGGAACGGCTTGGTCACGGCGCCGTAGGAGGCGCCCGGGAAGTAGACGTGCATATTGACGAGGAAGAAGTCGTAGCGGTTGTCGCCCGCGTTGCACGCGAAGCCGCCGTCGCCGGGGGGCGCGCGCCCCATGATGGCGGTCTCGCGATCCCAGAGCAGGTCGTCCATGAGACCGACCACGAGGGCCGCCAGCTCGGCGTCGTCGGCGCTCTTCTGGGGATCGAACTCGTCGTATTCGTACCAAGCGACGACGCGGGTGCCGTCGTGGCGACGCCACTGGGGATCTTGCACGAGCTCGCAACTGTCCCAGGGTTGACCGGCCGCCGCCGCGAGTCCGGAGGGCGACGGCGACGTCGGGGAATACCAGCTGCCCGGATACATCGGCGGCACGAAGAACGGCGCGAGCAGCTCCTGGGTCGCGGGGAGCAGCGCGCCCCAGCGCCCGAGGACCTCGGCTAGGACGAAGCCGTCGGCCGCCGCCCCCGTCCCGCGATAGACCTCGGGCAAGCGCAAATCGCCGTGGGCCGCGTAGACGCGGAACAGGAGCGCCGTGTCGGCGTCGATGGCGCCGCTCGCCAGCGCGGCCTCGATGAGGGCCTCGGAGGTCGGACCGTCGGCCGGCGGCTCGACGTCCGTCGTTTCCGATTCGACCTCGACCTCGACCTCGACCTCGACCTCGACCTCGACCCCGACCTCGACCTCGACCCCGGCCTCGATCCCGACCTCGACCTCGACCTCGACCTCGACCTCGACCCCGGCCTCGACCCCGGCCTCGACCTCGACCTCGGACTCGACCCCGGCCTCGACCCCCGCATCCCCGCCGCGCCCGCCCCCGTCCTCCGCACACGCCGCAAGGACGCCAACCACCAACGACCCGAGCAGCGCGCGCATGAGCAACTCCAGCGAAGGCGCTCATCTCTGCCCACCCGCTGCACGCGTGTCAACGATACTCAGAAATGGATCCCGAGCCCGAGACTCGGTCGCAGGTCGAGCCCGAGCGTGACGCTCTCACCGTCCTCGAAGCTCCCGTATCCAACGTGCGCCACGTCGCTCGAGATCCGTACATCGAGCGCGTCCGACAGCGCCAGCTCCACGACCAATCCCACCCGCGCAGACAGCGAGGTCACGGCCGAATCGCTCACCGTCGGCTCCCCCTGGTCGTCCTCACCCTCCGAATGATAGCCGACCCGCGACGCGCCCACGCGCAGCGTGAGCGACACCGTCACCGGCGACACCGTCACGATCACCGCGCGCGCCCCGATAGCACCCCCCAGCGCGGTCGTGCGCGACGTGCGCCCGCCGCCCTCGGTCGTGCTGTAGTGGCCGTCGAGGTCGGCCGTGAGCCACCACCCGGGGGCAACGCGATACTCGATCCCGAGGCGACTCTCGGACAGCGATCCGAGGCCCGCCAGGCCCCCAAGGCCTCCGCCCAGCAGCGCGATGTTGCCGATGGACGGGAGCCCGAGATCGATCCCGACGCGCCAGTCGCGCCCCTCCTCGGCATGCGCCCCCCCGGCGCCGAGCGCAGCCATTCCCAACGTGACGACGATACCCCAACACGCGCGCAGCACAGCCATCTCAGACTCCTCATGAATGGTTTCGGAACCACCCCGAAGCGTCCGGCGGGGCCTCGCGGTTCATGCGCCGCGCGCATTGCCATCATGACGCGGCGGCCGCGCCCCCCAGCGCCCGAGTGCCACTTTGGCGCGCCACGGCAGTGCCCGCTCGTCCGCCAAGCGGTGTGACGAATCGCACTCAACCGTTTACTCCGGGCACGCGAGTGATCTATATCAGGTGCACGCGATCACCTCCTGACAGGTTGCAGCCATGATTGGACAGCAGCAGCGCGACACCAAACGGACCTCGAAGACCGACCGCGCCGCCGAGCCGGGCGCCGCCGCGGGCCGCGCGATCCAGATGAAGAAGTCGCTGGCCGGCAAGCCGTACGACGAACAGGTCGCGATGCTGTCGCCTGCGGGTGCCGCCGCGCCCGTTCAGATGGATGGTGCGACCGGGGGCGCGAAGACGGAGGCGCCGACACCGGCCCCCGTCGCGGAAAAGAAGGACGGCGAGGCTCCGGCCGGCGAGGCCCCCACGGCCCCGGCCCCCGATGCGAACACGGCCGCCGAGCCGCCCGCCGTGACGCCCTATGCCTACGGCGCGGCCGAGCTCAAGACGCTGGTCGATGACAAGCTCGAGGACGCGAGCGCCGAGGGACGCGCGGACCTCGGCAAGCGCTGGGTGAAATACGGAGTCGAGTGCAGCCGGGCCGCCGCGAGCGCCCAGGTCAAGGCCGGCGTGTTTACGGCATTCGAGACCGAGGCACAGCTCGAGGGCGCGATCGCGGCGACCTTCCCCGATTTCGGCCAGGCGGGCCTCGATGCCGCCGAGGTCCGCTCGGACTGGCTCGTGAAGGCGATCGGCGCCTACCTCGCGGGCGCGCCAGTAGCACAGGCGGCACTTAGAGCAGACAAGGGCCCGGCCCAGGGGGCGGACGACAAGTCGGCGACCGTCACGGCGGACTTCATCAAGCAGCTCGAAGCGCTCGAGGCCGCGGTCAAAGGCGCCTTCCCGGACAGCAGCGCTGCGGCGGTGAAGGAGCTGACGGTGCGTCGCGAGCTCTTCAAGATGTTTGCCGAGCACCACGACAAGAACAACACCCAGAGCGGCATCGGCACCAACCAATCGAACGTCAAGGCGAAGGTCGAGAGCAAGGTGACCTCGTGCAACGCCTACCAGAGCAAGCTGCTCGGCGAAGCCTTCGGCAAGGCCGACGCCGGCTCGAAACAGGCGGGCGGCGAGGGTGTCTCGATCAAGGCGACCAAGCAGTACGGCTGGGACATGAAGGCGAAGAAAACGACCATCGGCGCGCCGAAGAAGGCGTTCGGCTTCTTCGACAACCTCGGGCGCGCGGCGAAGGAAGCAGGCGCCTGGACAGCCGGTGCGGCGGGCCTCACGCCGAAGGCCGGCGACATGTACGTGCTCGCCAAGGGCGGCTCGATCTCCCATATCGGCTTCTTCAAGTTCAGCGAGCCGACGAACGACCCGAAGTTCGACGTTTGGCACACGTTCGACGGCGGCCAGCCCGCCGGCCAGCCGATGTCGGGCGAGATCGCCGGCGCCGTAAAGACCGTGCGCGACGGGGCGCTCAACAACGTGAAGCGCGTCTACGCCAAGGCCGACAACACCGCGGTCATCCCCGATCCCGCGCGCCTCGCGACGCTGCGCGGCGAAACGGAAGAGCCCTCGAGCGACGAGAAGCAGCCGAAGAAGAAGGTGCAGATCAACCAAGACGGCGAGCTCCGCACCGTCGCGGGCATCATCGACATCGGCAAGCTCATCGAGGCCGACAAGGCGGCGGCCGCCAAGCCCTGACGGGACGCGTCCGCCAAACCTGTTTGAGCGACTGCGCTGCCGGCCTGCGTGGGACACGGAGCGCTGCGGGCCACTTATCAGCGAGCCAAGTCCGGGTTAGGTTTCCCCATGGCCGAACACGCACCTGGGGACACGCTCAAGCAACGCTATCGGCTCGACCAGATCATCGGCCGTGGCGGCTTCGCGGTGACCTGGCGGGCCCGCGACCTCCAGACGGGCAAGGACGTCGCGGTCAAGGAGCTCTCGATCCGCGCGGTCGAGCAGTGGCGTGCCATCGAGCTCTTCGAGCGCGAGGCGCGGGTCCTGCGCAATCTCCGGCACCCGCACATTCCGGCGTACGTCGACTTCATCTCGCCCAGCGGCGAGGCGGGGAGCGACGAGGCGTTCGTGCTCGTGCAGGAGCTGGCGCCGGGGCGTTCGCTCGCGGATCTGGTCACCTCTGGCTGGCGCGCCACCGAGGGCGACGCGAAAGCGATCGCGCGCCAGGTCCTCGAGACCCTCGTGTACCTGCACGCATTTTCGCCCCCGGTCGTCCACCGCGACATCAAGCCGCAGAACCTCCTTCAGGACGCGCACGGCGGGGTCATGCTCGTCGACTTCGGATCGGTCCGGGACACGCTGGCCACCGAGAGCGAGCTCGGATCGGTCGCCGGCACCTTCGGCTACATGGCGCCCGAGCAGTTCTCCGGGCGCGCGCTGCCGGCGTCCGACCTCTACGCCCTCGGCGCGACGCTCGTCCACGTCCTCTCGCACCGCGCCCCCGCAGAGCTGCCACAGCGCGAGCTGCGCCTCGACTTCCGCCCTTTCGTGCAGGTCTCGGACGGGTTCGCGCGCTTCCTCGAGCACCTGCTCGAGCCCGTTCCCGAGCGGCGCTTCGGCTCGGCGCGCGAGGCGCTCGCGGCACTCGACGGACCGACCGACGGCGCCAGCGTGCGTCTGGCGCCGTCAGTCTTCCGCCCCTACTCCAGCGCGTTGGTGGACGTGACGCTGCACGGCGACAGCCTCGTCGTCCAGACCCGTGCGGGCGTGGCGGGGGGCCTCGGCGGCGCCTTCAGCCTGGTCTTCGCGATCGCCTGGCTCGGCTTCACCGCGTTCTGGACCTCGATGGCGATCGGCATGGACGCGCCGATCTTCTTCCCGCTCTTCTCGATCCCGTTCTGGTTCGTCGGCGTGAACCTCGTGTGGAAGGGGCTGCGAACCGCCCTCGGCACGGCGCGTCTCGAGCTGTCACCGGCCGGGCTCGCGCTCGAGCGACGACTCGGCGGCCTGCGGACCAAGCGCATCACGGCCGCTTTGGACGACATCGTCGAGATCAGCGGCGACAAACAGGGGCGGGTCCAGCTCTTCACGCGCACACAGCATCTGCAGCTCCTCGAGCTCGCGCGCGGTGACACATGCGACGAGGTGAGCGCGCGGCTCGGTGATTTCCTGACCCACCTCAAGGCCTGAGTACAGCGCCCCGAACGCGCCCTGTCAGCGGTCCGACCTCGCGCGCGTGCACTCGGTCGGACCCGACTCTGTCTCGTTCTACCTGCTCTTGCCGATGCTCGACTGGGCCGCCGCCGCCACGATCGCGCTGCGCTGGGTCGAGGTCAGGTCGCCCTGCGACACGAGCACGCTCGTGAACGCCGCCACGCAGGAGACATACGCACCGTGGTTCTTCCAGGTCGCCGTCGGCGAGCACGTCTGATCGACGCTGCATCCGTTCGTCTCCACGACGAGCGCACCGACCGGGGTCGCCGGGCAGGCGTCGGCGCCGTCGTTGACGCCGTCGCCATCGTCGTCTTGGTCGCACGCGTCGCCGAGGCCATCGCCGTCCGAGTCGAGCTGGCTCGCATACGCGACCTCGGGGCAGTTGTCGTTGTCGTCGGCCACGCCGTCGCCATCATTGTCGGCCTCGCAGGCGTTGCCGATCCCGTCCAGGTCGGTGTCCGCCTGGCTCGCGTTTGCGACCGCGGGGCAGTTGTCGTTCGACTCGCAGAGGCCGTCGCCGTCGGCGTCGTTGGCGACATCGCGCGGGCACGGATCGACGTCCGCGCACATCCCGTCGCCGTCGACATCGTCGGCCGCGTCGGCCGGGCAGGCGTCGTCGCTGTCGCACGCGCCGTCGCCGTCCCGATCGTTCAGGTAGTCGAGCGGGCAGCGGTCGGCGCTGTCGCAGGTTCCATCGCCGTCGCTGTCGTTGTTGGCATCGAGCGGGCAGACGTCGCAGCCGTCGGGAACCGTGTCGCCGTCCGTGTCGACGCGATCGTCGAACCCGGGGCACGTCTCGCGGTCGGCGCAGTCGCCGTCGCCGTCCGCGTCGTTGGCCGCGTCGAGCGGGCAGACATCGACGTCGCCGCAGATGCCATCGCCGTCCGCATCATTGTACGCGTCGTTGGCGCAGAGGTCCTCGTCGCCGCAGCGGCCGTCCTGGTCGGCGTCGTTCTGGACGTCGAGCGGGCACGCGTCGGCACTGTCGCACAGAGCGTCGCCGTCCGAGTCGTTGTAGAGGTCGTTCGGGCAGACGTCGCAGCCATCGGCGGCGCCGTCGGCATCGGCGTCGAGACGATCGTCCGATCCGGGGCAGCGATCGCCGTTCTCGCCGACGCCGTCGGCGTCGCTGTCAGCCGTCTCGGACGGGTCGCTCGGGAAGGCGTCGTCGACGTCGGGCACGCCGTCATGGTCGCTGTCGACGGGGCCGGGATCGGTCACGCACGCGTTCTGCGAGGCCTCGCTCCAACCGATCGTCGCGTTCTGGGTCGCGAAGCCGATGGCCTTCTTGCCCGACGCGGCGTCGGTCATGCTGTAGTAGTAGACGTAGCCGCTGTCGGTCTCGAGGAGGTCCCAGTGGTTCCAGCCGGGGCGCGCGCCGCTCGAGAGCGTGTACGGCGTCGCGGCTATGTCGATCGTCATCGCGGCGCCGTCGGGGGTGGTCGCGAGCGCGTAGGTCTTCGCGTTGGTCGCGTCGAATCCGTAGAAGCCCAGGACGATCGGGTCGGCGGCGAGGCCGAACTCGTCGCAGACCGCGGACGCGCCCTGGACGCCGTTGACCGTCCAGGCCAGGCTGGTCGTCGGGGCGAGGCGCGCCACCGGGGCCGTCCAGCTGCTGCCGCCGTCGCTCGACTGAATGCCGTAGATGCTCTTGCCGAGCGTGTAATAGAGGTAGAGCACGCCGTCGAGCTGGGTGACCGAGGCGTCGCCGATGTTCGCCGTGCTGCCGCGATTGACGATCTGGGTCGCGGCGCCGAAGCGGATGCCGTCGGTCGAGGTCGCGTGCCCGATACCGCTGCTCGTCGCGGTGCTGCCGGTGAAAAAGAGGTGCCAGGTGGCGCCGTCGAAGTGGACCTCGGGGTGGGCGACCGAGCATCCATAGAAGGAACCGCTGCTCGCGGTGAAGACGGCCGAGCCCGATCGGGTCCAGGTGAGGCCGTCGGCGCTGGTCGCCATGCCGATGCTCCAGGTCGAGCTGCAGCCGGCGATCGTGTTGACGGTCGTCTCGAAGTACATGCGGTACGCGGTCCCGCCGGCGCCGTCCGGGTACGCGACGATGCTCGGTGCGCCGACGCCGTTGAACGCAAAGCCGCTCGCGGCGGCCTTGAGGACGAGGCCTTGGTCGTAAACGGTGCCAGCGTGGGCGGCCAGCGGCGCCGAGGCGCAGAGGGCCGTGACGAGACAGCCGAGGAAGGAACGGGAAGAGGACATGGCGGAGGCTCCGGCGTGCAGGGTGGATGAGCGTGCGGCGCCAGGTCCCGGTGGGCAGGTTGCGTCGCGCCAGACCCATGTACCCCCGGAAGATCCCGCGAGTTCTTACGTCGGTCTTACGCTCGCCCGGACGAACCGTCGTCACCCCGGTCCGCAAGCGTCCGCGGGTGCGGCATGCCGAGCCGGATGGCCTCGGCGCGCGCGCGCTCCCGAAAGGCCTGCGCCTGATGGTCGTTCCCCTGAATGCGATGGTGCGCGGCCTGCGCGAGAAGCAGGTACGCGCGACCGATCGGGAAGACGCGCGCGTGCCGTTCGAGGGCCTTGCGCGCGAGGAACGACAAACGTCCGAAGCGCGCTCCGTCGGCGGCCGCGCCCGCACGCTTCAAGCTCGCTTCCCACGCCGCCTGGAACGTCGTCACCAGGCTGGTCAGGCCCCGCAGAACCGAGAACGACGCGGGCGGCGAACGCTCGACCAAGGCGAGGGTCGTCAGGCCTTCTCGCACAGCACGCGCGCGGTCGCCCTGGTGCCAACGCACCTCGGCCAAGAGGCCGTGCGTAAGCACGGCGCTCATCTGATCGCGGCTCGTGACGAGGATCCGTACGCAGGCCTCGAGGTGCGCCGCCGCGTCGTCGATGCGGCCGCGGTCCAGCAGGGAGGCGGCCTGACTGCTCTTGGCCCAAGCGTCGTACATGGGCGCGCCGATCTCGATGGCGGCGCTCTGGACGCGATCGAAGTGCACGTCGCTGGCCGCCAGCTCGCCCGCGTACTGGAGCCCGAGCGCATGCACCGTCGCGCACTCGACGACGCGCCGTCCGTGGCCGACGCGCTCGTAACCTGCGAGCAGCTCCGTGAAGGCCTCGCGCGCCTCGGCAAAACGCGCCTGCCCCACGCGCACGATCGACGCGAGCCTGAGCACGTCGAGGGAGGTCACGGGATCACCGAGCCGCTCGGCGAC
>SXGT01868321.1_pt1 | contig 12406 bp, 13 predicted proteins | sample 3176221 | NCBI WGS metagenome assembly SXGT01 (sample SAMN11356862, study PRJNA531348) | freshwater metagenome | isolation source: freshwater sample F1-120 | place: China: Fuxian Lake, Yuxi | collected 2017-12-25
CTTCACCGTGCACCGCAACGAGTTCAAGAAAGCGATGGACGTGCTGAACAAGGTCAAGGACCAGATCGGCGCACGGGAAGTCACCGGTGACGACAAGATCGCCAAAATCTCCCTGGTCGGCATCGGCATGCGCACCCACGCCGGCGTCGCCAGCAAGATGTTCGGCACCCTGGCCGCCGAGAACATCAATCTGCAGATGATCTCCACCTCGGAAATCAAGATCTCCGTCGTGGTGGAAGACAAGTACATGGAACTCGCCGTGCGCGCTTTGCACCAGGCCTTCGAACTGGACAAGGCACCGGCCGCCTAACTTCCTTTTCATTGCTTTAGCCAAGCCGCGCGGTTATTCTTGCGCGGCTTTTTTCCGGCCCGCCGGAAAGAGTTAGGAGACGTGGCCGAGAGGTCGAAGGCACTCCCCTGCTAAGGGAGCATCCGGTCAAAAACTGGATCAAGGGTTCGAATCCCTTCGTCTCCGCCAATTCCAAGGCATCAGAAATCCACAAATTGATGCCTTGCCAAGAACCGCCATTCCTTTATAATTTGCGGCTCTTTACGCGCTCGTAGCTCAGTTGGATAGAGTACCTGGCTCCGAACCAGGGGGTCGTGGGTTCGAATCCTGCCGGGCGCGCCAGAAACAGCAAGGGAAGCCGGACATTTCACGATGTCCGGCTTTTTTGTTTGCGCGACTTTTTGCGCGACTATTTCCAGCTGCTGGCCAGGCGTTAGCCGTTTACGACACGCAACAGAGTGCGGGTTCCGGCTCTGTTCAGCACGCGGTTTGCCATCTCGATCAGGCGGCCTACGTCTGCCGCGGCGTACAGTTCGGGGATCGAGCGGCCCTGGTGGCCCATGAGGGCGTTGCGGTCTTCTTGCGAGACGCCGGCGAGACGCAGGCGGCCGGCGTAGGTGTGGCGCAGGTCGTGAATCCGCACATCGTTCAGGCCGGCGTCGCGCCTCGCCTTCTGCCAGCCGTTGTTGTTCATCGTGTCCACGCGGTGGCCGCGATAGACGAACACGTAGCGGTACGCCTCTTTGCCGGCGAGCAGCTTCTCAACCATCGCGTCGTTCATCTTCGCCACCTGGTCGGCGCCGGACTGTTCAACAAGCTCGGCGCGCATCCTGGCCATCCGCGCCGCTCGCTGCGCCTCAACGATCCGCCAGGCGGCATCGTTCAGGATCGCCACATGCGGCACGCCGGTCTTGAACTCGCTGGCCGGCACCAGGAACACGCTGCGCGAAACCTCCGGTACCGCCACCTCCCAATCCCAGCGCAGGCCGACCACGTTCTCATCGCGCAGGCCTGTGTTCAGCGCGAACAGCGCCATCTGTTGCAGATGCGCCGGCAGGCGGGGGAACAGCGCGTCCTGTTCATCCCAGGTGATGGGGCGCGGCGGCCGTGGGTTTTCGGTCAGCATCGTCAACAGCGGCGGCGCTCTGTCGAGGAGCGGGTCGCCGCGCTCATCGCGCCAGGCCCGCGCAGCCCTGGTGAGCACCGTGCGCACCACCTCGATTGAACGGTTGACAGTCGTCGCGCTCACGCCCTCCGCCTGGCGCGCTTCGATGAACGGCATCAGGGTTTCGTCGTGGATCTGCTGGATTTCAGTCGTGCCCAGGAAGGGCAACAACAACTTCACGTGCCAGGCGATGGTTTCCGCGCTGCGCTTCTCGCACGATTCGATCAGGTAGCGCGCTGCGCACTCTGAAAACAAAGGGCGAGAACTTCGTCGACGCTGCTCGCCGGCGCGGCGCCGCGCGAGTTCTTCCGCGAGCCACTTTTCCGCGTCGTCCTGGGAGACGGTTCCGAGGCGCTGGAAGATGCGCTCGCCGTGCCAGACCTTGTTGACCGTCCTGGTTCCATCGCTTTCGAGGGTGATTCCTCGGGTTCTTGTTTTTCCCATGATTCCCCATCCGTTGACCGCACCCGCACCCGACCATGCGTCCGCTTATGCTCATCAGCCCAGGCGTCCAGGTCAAGGCGATCGAAGGCCACCCCTCGCCCGCCGATGGGAATCTCCATCATCGACGGCCGCACGTCTCGGTCGAATACCTCGCGCGACATCCCCAGGTAGGCTGGCGCGTTGGCATAGCGCACGAAGCGCGGCGGGAATGGATGGGAACGCATCAGAACAGGCCGCCGGCCTCCATGCGTAGCGCCTCGGAACATGCCGGGTTCAGCCACACCACCTCGGTGCGCTGCTTGCCGCCATCCGCCACATGCCGGCGCTCGAAGCGCTCCCAGTCCGGGTACAACTCGCGGTCATAGAGTTCGGACGGATAGCCGGACAGCACTACCATCCCGGAAAACGCCCGCAGCGCAGAGGCCAACGCACTGTGCTGCGTATCGTCCAGTTCGTGGCGATAGCCTTGGGTGCCGCGCGTGCGCCCCGCGATCGCTGAACGGGTAGAGAAAACATAGGGCGGATCCACATACGCCAGCGATTCCGGTGTGTCGTACCTGGCCAGCACCTCCAGCGCGTCGCGGTTCTCGATCACCACCCCGCGCAGCCGAGCGGTGAAGGCCGGAATCACCTCATGCCAGGCGCCCCATTCGATGCTCGGCAGCGCCCGATCGTGGCACTTCGCGCGGAACCCGGTGCGGCAGCTACGCGTCGCCGAATCCGAGCCATGCCCCATGAACGAACGCACGATGGTCTTGTGCGCTGCGTCCAGGTCATTGATCGGATCCGCATACGTCGCGTCGAACTCTTCCCGCGCGAACGGCGTAAACGCAACCCGGCGCTGCAACTCCGCCGCCTGGATCGGGTCGCGCAGCACCCGGAACACGTTGACGATGCGCGAATCCAGATCGTTGTAGACCTCGGATTTCACGCGCGGCTTCAGCATCAGCACAGACGCCGCGCCGGCGAACGGTTCAACGTAGATCTTGTGATGCGGGAAGACCTTCAGGATCCACGGCGCCAGGCGGAACTTGCCGCCGTGGTAGCGCAGGACTGGGCGGGCGATGGTGGCGGCCGGCATCAGAACAGTGTCCCTTTAGAGTGCCAGTCATCGCAGCGGTGGCTGTGCCGAATAAACTCGTCGTGCAGCCGGCACTTGATGATGTTGGAAACGATGATCTGCTTTTGTTTCAGCATCTCGGCGCAGTCTCGGCAGCGGCTTGCGACGTGCTGATTCAGCGGCGGGATTTGATAGTGGCTTGAGGTTAGAGACTGGAGGCTCATGGCTTCACCAATGCCATGCCGACAGCGCCACAGAGCACGCCGACGAAGACCCCGAATGCAAGGCAGCGATCGCCACCAAAAAACAGAGTGGATGCCGGGTACACGATCATCCAGATGGCGGTCATGAGCAGTTGTTTTTCGGTCATGGCCGCGCCTCCGGGTATCCGTCGTAGAACGTGCCTTCGAGCATGCGTTTTCTCGCCTTGGTATCATGCATATCTCCTTCATGCCAGGCCTGCGATGGGTGCATCCATGAAAATGCCGGGATCCGCTCTCCCCACTGTTTGAAAAAGAACGGCACGCCGGAGGCCGCGCACTGGTCGCGCAGGCTACACACCCACTCCATTCGCATCGGTCGACCTTTCGACCCACTTTCTCCGCCGACAATTACCCAATGCAGGTGATGTTTTCCCTTCGGAAGAAGCCCCTCCGGCGCAATTCCAGCAAGGTGCATCGGGCATGACCCTTTGCCGATTCCGAATGCGTAGCTAAGGTCAACCGGACCTAGCAGCGGCTCAATCGACAGGAAGCGCACCGCCGCCGGCACTTGCAGCAGTTGCGGAATATCGCGATCGGCTTCTTCCTGGTTGACGACGGTGATCCCCAGCCAGACCCGCTGCGCAATCATGTCGAACATCAAGCCATCGCTGCTGCACATCTTCATGACGTTGCCGATGCGCTTGGTGAGGATCAACCAATCCAGATACGGCGTGTCAGCGATCAGCTTGAACAGGTCCATGCGCCATACATCCGGCACCGCGTTGTCGAACACGTCGGCCAGTGATGCGCAGAACACGCGCGGGCGGGTCGGCTTGTGGAAACCGCGAGCGATCAACTCGGCATCGGTCAGACCTGGATAGGCGCGCTTGAATCCTTCCCATGCGTCGTGTTCGATCTGCGCCTTGCGATTCCATCTGATCGGCTGTCGCCAGTTCGCGGCGCTGGTCCGTGTCCGCGAGGCGTGCGCACCCCAGCGCATGGCATGCCCACTGACGGCGAAGCGCCGATCCCATGCTTCGGCATAGCAGTTGTCGCAGCCTGGGCCGACCTTCTGGCAACCGATCCAGGGGTTGAAGGTGTGGTCTGTCCATTCAATCTTTGAGTTCTTAGCCATGGTTCTCTCCGATCAATGCCCGCATCGGGACATTGAAAAAGTTGAGCAGTCCACGGTATGGAACGAATGGAATCGGGTGCGAATCGCGCAGTAGGAAGCCGAACTCGCCGACGAACCATCGGCTGTTCGACGCGGTGACACAGTCATGTATCACCGAACGGCCGACGATCCCGCCGTAGTCGATTGAATCCATGTCCGGGATCTCAATGCATGCACGGGCAGCAATCTCGTATGCAGCGGAATACTCGGACTTGTCCCGTGTTTTTCCGGCATGAACCAGGAATTCGCCTCTGAAATTGGTTTTCCAGTCTCGGTTTTCAACGTCCTTGTAGCCGTTGACGATTAGCCAGGCCCAGGGCTGGCGAATGGACAGGGCGGGCATCACGGTGCTCATGCCGCCACCTCCATCGCCTGCTGTTCCTGGTAGTTCGCCCGCACGATGGCCGCGGCGATGGGTGGGCATACGCTGTTGCCGCACATGCGCACCTGGGATTCCTTGGATAGCAGCGTTCCATCGGCTCGGCGGTCGATGATGTAGTCCTCGGGGAAGCCCTGGGCGCGGAACAGTTCGCGCGGGGTGAGCATGCGCATGCCGATGTCTTCGATCTGGTAGTCATCGCCGGCGACAGTGACCAGGCCGAAGCGGTCGCGGGTGGTGACCGTGTGCAACGGGTCTTCCAGGCGCGGGTCTTGCTGGGCGCCGTAGTACTTCACCAGGAAGGCGCGGACCTCGGCGAAGTGGCCTCCGGTGGTGATGGTGTGCAACGGCTCGCGCTCATCCTGTCCGTTGCCGTGGTTGCGCAGTTTCACCAGATTGGAAGCCACCACCGCCGCCGGTGCGCCGCTGGCGGTAACGGTATTCAGCGGCTGCTCGATGTCGCGCACGCCGTAGCTCCAGCGCACTGCGCCGGTGCTGCAGGTCTCGCCGTGGCCCATGTGCACCAGGTTGGCGGCGATCAGGCTGTGGTGGTCCTGGGCGGTGACCGTGTGCATGGGGCCATCCACCGGCGCGGCGGGGTGGGTGCATCCGCCGCCGTAGTGTTTGGCGAGGAAGGCGGAGACGAGGGCGAAATGTCCACTCTTAACGTTGGCAACCTGAGTTCTCAGCGGTTCATCCGCTTTGAAGTTCCGCTGGCTTGAGCTGTTGGCATGCTCAGTAACGAACGGCGCTACCTCTCCCGTCGACGCTGGCACGATAAATGGCCGTTCCGCCTCCACCACATACCGCATCACCCCGTAGGCGATGCGCTTCATGGTTGCCTCCGCGGCGATCTTGGAGGATCGGGGGGTCCGGTGCGAGCCTCAGTCCGAGAACGCCGGATCAGCCGCCGAGCGAATAATTCTCGACCAGCTCGAGCTGGGCCCGGACCGCCGGCGTCGCATTCACCACGTGGATCGGGACCTTCCGGGCCCAGGCGAGGCGCACCACTTCGTGCAGCAGGGCGTGCAGGAAGCTCTGCGTGCAGACGCGCATGGTGGCGAAGTCGAGCGCCACCGGTTCTCGGCGCAGCAGGCGAGGCTCGAGGACGGAAACGGCGAAGGCCCGGGCTGCCGTCGTGTCCTCCGAGGCGATGGCAACGAGGCTACGAAACGTGCCGGGTGGTGGCTCACCGAAATGCAGCCACTGTTGCGTGATGCGCTTGGGAGTCCGAGCTGCCGCCAGCTCCCGGATGCCCCGCATGATCTCCTCGTAGTTCCTTGCCTCGCCGAGCGCGGTCTCGAACACCACCAGCGTGCCCGGATAGTCGGGATCCACCCCGTTGGTCAGCTTCGGTTGCGAGTTGGAATCGCGCGATCGATCCAGGAAGTAGCTCGCCCCGCGGGATGCCATCAGCAGGCGCCCCTTGGTCTTCTTCGCGATCTCCGAGATGAAGAACAGGCCGAGGCCGGCGTTGTGGACGGAGCCACTCTGTCCCTCTGCGAACGTGCCCGACACGTGCGGCTCGAGAGCACGCACGAGGGCGTCGGTCGGCGTCTGGATCGTCGGCCGCATGCGCCGGAGCGCTTCGAACACGCCGATCCCGTTGTCCGCGACCACCACCTGGAGTGCAGGGGCGCCTGCGTATGGGCCACCATCGTTCACTTGGGCCGCGACGATGCCGCCCGCCGGGTCCTTGCTGTGCTGCCCGACGTTGCGCAGCAACTCGACGAGCACGAACCAGAACAGGTCGGCAGCATCCGTCCGAGGGCGTTGGGGCAGCAGCAGGTCGACGATCCTGCCGGCGATGCGCTCGGCGGCAGCCTCGGGATTGGGCCCGCGGACGTTGGTCAGCTTGACCGTGCGCTGACTCTCGACGGGATCGCTGGCTTCGTGCCCTTCGAGGATCGCTTCGATGCCGATCGCGTGGGCGAAGCGCGCAGCACCCGACATGTGCGTTCCTGCCGAATGGCCCGCGTAGGGAACGAACTCGGGGCTCTCTTGCCGCGCCAGTGCAGCGATGGATGCGACCGCAAAGACGTGCGCCACTTCGATGTCCTGCAGCGACATGTAGCCCTGCTTGCGGCTCTGTTGCAGCCAGTGCAAGAAGGCGTGTGGATCGTCGAGCAGAAGCCGCGTTCGGGTCATCGCCGTCTCATGCTATCGCAGGCCCGACGCGTCGCTGCGGTCCTCGTCGGGCTGCAGTCCTGCCAAGCCTTCATCCGAGCAGCGCCGACAGTTCGCGCACCGGCAGCGGGCCGTCGTGCCAGACCGGTTCGCCGGCGCGCACGCCGATGCGGGCGCCGTAGAACTGGTCGCGGACCAGCGCGCGTTCGGCGACGTCGAGGCCGAGCGTCAGGTGGCTGCGGTCGGGCGGGTTCAGCTGCGAACGGTAGCAGCGCACCACCTCGGCCTTCGCCGCCGCCACCGAGGTGATGTCGACGACGAGCGTCGGCTCGATCGGGCGGTTGCCGGGGTAGCGCAGGTGCACGCGCGGCCGGTGTGGCTCGCCGAGCTGCGGCTCGTAGTTGCGCAGGCCGGCGAGGAACACCGCGCGGTCGGCGAGCTGCGCCACGGCGGTGTGGTCGGGGTGCACGTCGGCGGCGTGCGGGCCGATCAGCAGGCGCGGGCGCGCCTGGCGCAGGGCGGCGACCAGCAGGTTGGTGGCGTCGTCGTCGACGCGCACGGCGGTGTCGGGCAGGCCGAGGTTGCCGCGAACGAGCGCGCCGAGCCGCTGCGTCGCCGCCGCCGCTTCGGCGTCGCGTTCGGCGACGGTGCCGCGCGAACCCTTCTCGCCGCGCGTGACGTCGAGCAGCACCACGCGGTGGCCGGCGGCGCGCAGCAGCAGCAGCGTGCCGGCGTTGCCGATCTCGATGTCGTCGGGGTGCGGGCCGAGCGCCAGCACGTCGCACGCGGGCAGCGGGATCGGCGCCATGCTCACAGCTCCAGCACGCCGTGTTCGATGCGGAACGGGTCGGCGGCGTCGATCAGCGCGTCGGCGAGGCCGGGCCCGAAGCTGTTCAGGTAGGCGATCGGGCCGAGCACGCGCTCCTGCGGACGATTGCGCGGCCGCAGCGAGTTGCACAGGCGGCGCAGCTGCTTGATGCCGGTGCCTTCGCGGTTCTGGCGGGCGTTGCGCACCTTCTGCTGCAGTCGCTCGATCTCCTCGAGCGCCTTCGTGCGCGCGCGATCGAGTGCACTCAGCATCGACGCGTCGAGCGCGGTCAGCTTGGCGGTCAGCCCATCGAGGCTCGCGCGCACCTTCGCCTGCAGTTCGTCGAGTGCGTCCTCGACGTCGTTGCCGTCGTCGCTCTGCAGCAGCTTCTCGGCGAGCTTCTCGGGGCCCTGGTCGAGATCCGGCAGGTCGAGCGAGAAGCGCGTCAGCAGGCGCTGCAGCGACGGCTCGACCAGCGTCATCGACGCGCGCGGCACGAACACCGGCATCGGCACGCCGAGCAGGCGGTAGAGCGGCGCCACCGCGCACAGGTAGGCGAGTTCGCCCGGGCCGACCACGAACGCGATCGTCGGCAGGCACGCGTCCTGCCACAGCGGCCGCAGCAGCACGCCGGGGCTCAGGTCCTGCGCGCGCCCGGCCTCTTCGCCGTCGGCGAGCGGCTCGCGATGGCCGCCGGCCAGCTGGAACATCATCGTCGTCGACGGATCGAGCGTGACGTCGACGCCGACGTCGGCGAGGTCGTCGCAGGTCTGCTTCACCTTCTCGCGGATCTCGTTCGACTTCGCCCACCACTTGGTCAGCGGCTCGAACGCTTCCGGCGGCAGGTCGCGCGGCTCGATGACGAGCAGGCCGTGGCGGCCGAACGCCTCGAACAGGAGCCGCGCCTGCTGGTCGCCGAGCGTCTCGTCCGGATGGCGCGGCTTGCACAGCGCCAGCACCTGCTCGCGGAACTCCGTCTGCGGCAGCAGCGGGTCGAGCTCGGCCAGCACCTTCTCCATCTCGCGGCCGATGCCGATGCCGCGCAGTGGTTCGCTGGTGCGCTGCAGGTCGAGGCGGAAGCGCTGCACCTCCTGCTGCTGGTTGACCAGGAACAGGCGGTTGGCCTCGTCGAGGTCGTGGTCGTCGCTGTGGTTCCAGAACAGCGGCACGACGCGCGGGCCGCCCGGCTGCGCGTTCAGTTCGCGGCACAGCCGGATCGCGGTGGCGACCTTGTGGAACGTGAACAGCGGACCGCCGAGCAGGCCGGGTTGCTGGCCGGTGACGACGACGTGCACGTTCGGGTCGAGCAGCGCTTCGGCCGAAGCCAGCACCTCGGGCGGTGCGCCGTGCTTCTGCGCGTAGGCGCGCAGCGCCTTCACCAGCAGATCGCGCGGCAGCAGCCGGCCGGCACCGGTCGGCGCGCGGCGCCCGAGTTCGGCGACCGAGCGCGCGCGCATGCCGAGGAAGCCGCCGAGGTCGCGGTCGTCCTCGAGGAAGCGCTGGTGCACCTCGGAGGTGCCGAGGCGGCGGAAGGAGATGTGGCGGAGGGTCGAGGTCACGGATTGCCTGGGCGGTCTACGGCGCCTTCGCGACGGCGTTGCAGTCGCGGGCGAAGTCGCGCGCCGCCTGGTCGATGCGATCGAGCCAGTCGGTGGCGGTGGGTTGGAAACACTGCATGACGCCGCGGCTCTGGTTGACCAGGGCGCCGAGGCCGCGGCGGTCGAAGGCGGCGGCGAGGTCCTGCACCTTGCCGCCTTGTGCGCCGACGCCGGGCAGCAGCAGCCACGCGTGCGGCAGCAGCTGGCGCAGCCGGGCGAGTTCCTGCGGCCAGGTGGCGCCGACGACGGCGCCGACCGGCGAGTAGCCCTCGCTGCGTTCGAGGTCCTGGCCCCAGCGCGTCACCGCGCGCGCGACGACGTCGCACAACGGCTCGCCGCCGACCTGCAGGTCCTGGAAGTCCTTGGCGCCCGGATTGCTCGTGCGCACCAGCACGAACACCGCCTTGCCGCCGCGTTCGCTGCGGCAGTGCGCGAGGAACGGCTGCACCGAGTCGAGGCCGAGGTAGGGATGCAGCGTCACCGCGTCGTTGCAGCGGAAGTGGCCCTCGGCGTAGGCCTCGGCGGTGCTGCCGATGTCGCCGCGCTTGACGTCGCCGAGCACCAGCAGGCCGTGCTGCTGCGCCATCGCCGCGACCTCTTCGTAGGCGCGGTAGCCGTCGCTGCCGTAGCACTCGAAGAAGGCGATGTTCGGCTTCACGCACGGCGCGTGGCGAGCGAGTCGCGGCAACGCTTCGCGGTAGAACGCCACGATGCGCTGCGCCGGCGAACCGCCGGGCAGCACGTTCGCGGGGAGCGCGTCGAGACGCGGGTCGAGGCCGATGACGATCGGTGCCTGACCGGAGAGAACTCGTTCCGCGAGGCGAGCGACGAAACTGCGCATTCGAGCCGGGAGACTAGCTGTGATTCCCCATGGCGCGAGCGGCGTGCGTCTGATTCTCTTCCGGCCCCCGAACTGGTCTCGGGCATCGCGCGTCCGCGCCGTGCCTTCGTCGAGGCCAGCGCCGGGCATCCAGTGTCAGCGCCCGCGTTGCGCTCGGCTCCTTCGTCGACACGAAGGCTGCGCGTGCGCGGGATCCGACGGAGGCAGACCCCCATGGTTGTGATCTTCGTGCCGAAGGAATCGGCGGCCGGCGAGACGCGTGTCGCGGCGGTCCCCGAGACCGTGAAGGGCATGCTGAAGCTCGGCCTGTCCGTGCAGGTCGAGCGTGGTGCCGGCGCCGCCGCCGGCTTCTCGGACGGTGACTACGAGGCCGCCGGTGCGTCGCTGGTCGACGCCGCGGCGCGCAGCGGTGCCGACATGGTGCTCGGCGTGCAGACGCCGGCTGCGGACCTCTGCAAGCAGCAGAAGCCCGGCTCGCTGCTGGTCTGCACGCTGATGCCCGGCATGTCGCTGCCGTCGATCAAGGCGCTGCGCGACGGCAAGGTCTCGGCCGCCGGCCTCGAGTTCATGCCGCGCATCACGCGCGCGCAGAAGATGGACATCCTGAGCTCGCAGGCGACGTGCGGCGGCTACCAGGCCGTGCTGCTCGCCGCCGTGCACCTGCCGAAGATGTTCCCGCTGATGATGACGGCCGCTGGCACGATCACGCCGGCGCGCGTGCTGGTGCTGGGCGCCGGCGTCGCCGGCCTGCAGGCGATCTCGACCGCCAGGAAGCTCGGTGCGATCGTCGAGGCGAACGACATCCGGCCGGCGGTCAAGGAGCAGGTCGAGTCGCTCGGTGGCAAGTTCGTCGACACCGGCACGCCGCCGGAGGCGGAGACGAAGGGCGGCTACGCGCGCGAGACGTCGGAGGAGTTCGCGAAGAAGCAGCGCGAGATCCTGACCTCGCACATCACCCAGGCGGACGTGCTGATCACGACCGCGCTGATCCCGGGCAAGAAGGCGCCGGTGCTGGTCACCGCCGAGATGCGCAAGGGCATGAAGCCCGGCTCGGTGATCGTCGACATGGCGGCCGGTGCCGGCGGCAACGTCGAAGGTTCGGTCGCCGGCCAGCGCGTCGTCGTCGACGGCGTCACCATCCTCGGCGACACCAACCTGCCGGCGCAGGTCGCCGCCGACGCCTCGCGCATGTATGCGCGCAACGTGCTCGCCTTCCTCGGCGAGTTCGTCAAGGCGGGCGAGGTCAAGTTCGACCTGCAGAACGAGATCCTGAAGGCGGTGACGATCGTCCACGACGGCACCGTGCTGCACGAACACACGGCGCTGGCTCTGGCCGCGATGGGGAACTGAGATGGAAGCCTACTTCTCGATCATCTTCGTGTTCGTGATCGCCTCGTTGCTCGGCTTCGAGCTGATCACCAAGGTCCCGCCGACGCTGCACACGCCGTTGATGTCGGGATCCAACGCGATCTCGGGCATCACCGTCGTCGGTGCCATCGCCTCGGCGCAGTTGGGGCACGGCATCTTCTCGCAGGTGCTCGCCTTCCTCGCGATCGTGTTCGCGATGATCAACGTGGTCGGTGGCTACATGGTCACCGACCGCATGCTCGGGTCCTTCAAGAAGAAGGGGAAGTAGCATGGTCTACCTCTATCTGCTCGCGACGCTGCTGTTCGTCTTCGGCATCAAGCGCCTCGCCAGCGTCAAGACCTGTCAGTCGGGCAACCGACTGTCCGAGATCGGCATGGGGATCGCGGTCCTCACCATCGTCCTGGTGATGGCTGGCAACGGCACCATCAAGGTCAACTGGGTCGTGATCGTCGCCGGCATCCTGGTCGGCGGTGGCATCGGCGCCGTGATCGCCAAGCGCACGGCGACCACCCAGATGCCAGAGATGGTCGCGGCGCTGAACGGCTTCGGTGGCGTCGCGTCGGCGTTGGTGGCGATGGCCGACATGCTGATCAACCCGGCATTGGCTCAGGAGGGTGTCGGCATCGGCGACCTCGGTGTCGTGCCGGCGATCGCGTCGCCGGCGACCATCATCGTCGGCATGGTCACTCTGACCGGCAGCTTCGTTGCCTACGGCAAGCTGTCCGGCAAGAAGTTGACGCATCCGCTGTCCGGCAGTGCCCGGCACATGCTGCACGCAGCTCTCGGCCTCGTCGCGATCGCGATCTCCACGTGGCTCGTCATGACCGGCAGCCACACGGCGATGACGTTCGCGGTGGTGTTGCTGGCCCTGGTTGCCTCCGTGCTCGGCGTGTTCCTGGTGATGCCGATCGGTGGTGCCGACATGCCGGTCGTCGTGTCGCTGCTCAAC
>SXGT01379347.1_pt1 | contig 12405 bp, 15 predicted proteins | sample 3176221 | NCBI WGS metagenome assembly SXGT01 (sample SAMN11356862, study PRJNA531348) | freshwater metagenome | isolation source: freshwater sample F1-120 | place: China: Fuxian Lake, Yuxi | collected 2017-12-25
GCGAGGTGAAGCCGCGCAAGCGCCGCGCCGGGGCCGCCGCCTCGCGCGAAGGTCTCGAGAACATGGGCGACGCTGACATTGCCCGCGATCCGGTCGTGCGGCGGGACCACGCTTCTGCAATCGAACCCGTCGCACGGGCTGAAATCGGTGCTGAGCATGACGAAGCTCGGCGCGGCCTTTATGTCGAAGGCGCGAAAGAGCCGCGGATCGACGCCGAGCGATCCGGCTTCGCTGCCGTCGCTCCAGATCGCCGCGAGGCGCTTCTTGAAGCCTTCGCTGTCGCCTTGCGGAAACCCGCGCAGGACGGTGACCCCGCCCGCGCGGCCCATGTCGCGCACCAGCGCCCTGAGGGCCTCGGGCGGCATCGACAGCGAGGCGAAGGCGATGAAGCGCGGTCCTTCGCTCAGCGATGCCGTTTCGGCTTGCGCCTGGGCACGGACCATTGCGTCGAAATCGAGCGCATGATTAGTGAGGTCGGTGCCGACGCTCTCGACATAGGCCGCACGGTTGGCCTGCGCGCCGTTCTGCGTGCTGCGCGCATCCTCGGCGAGCACATCGGCCCGCTCGCGCACCGCGGTGGCAAGCGCCTCGGCATCGCCGGCATGTTCGGCTGCGCGCGCGCGGATCGCATCGAGATCGAGATCGCCCGATGCGCTTTGCGCAAGCGCCAGACCGCCAAGCGAGAGGGCGAAGACGAGCGGGAGGAGCAGAAGGGACTTGGTCATAGAGCGCAGCAGTTCCTCTTGCGCCAGACGAGGTATCCCATGTCCTCGCCGATGGCGGGGACGACCTGTCCGGGCTCCTGGAGCGTGGTGGAGGTGCCGATCGGCGGGCAGGCGTAGCGCCCGCTCGTCGCCGGATTGGGATTAGTTGCCTGGAAGCGGTATTGCTGCTTGCGCATCACCGGCATCAGGTATTTGCCGCACAGGCCCTTCGAGCCCATCGTGCCCCACGAGACGAGCTCGCGGTGAAGCTTGTAGGCGAAGCGCGAGAGCACGAGCCGCGAGGCTTGCACGTGCCCGATGGAGGCAGAGACATTGCCGTTCATCGGGTACATCGAGCCTTGGCAGCCCGCGCACCAGAACATCTCGTCGATCGGTAGCTTGGCGGTCGCCGCCGCGCAGTCGGCGGCGCAGGCGGCCAGCGCCAGCGGATTGGCGAACAGGACCGCCTCGGGATTGATGATCGCGGTGAGTTCGCTGTCCTGCCACAGCGGATCGATCTCGGAGATGTAGAGAATGTCGATCGAGCCCGATTCCAGGCACAGGAAATCGGTGACGATCTCCATCCAGTAGATCAGCGGATAGGCGTACCAGTGGACGTGCCAGCTCGAGTAGTTCTGGCTCGCCCCGCCGATCGCCGACGGCCCCTTGATCGAGCGAAACCCGATATCGAAGCCCGGATCGAGCTTCATCCCGCCCAGATTGACGAAGCACCAGGGCTTCATGCTCACGTCAGCAAGCCGGACCGGCTCCCAGAACCCCATGGCAATGCCGGGGCGCAAACCGCACAGGCATAGCGGCAGAGTCGGGTTGGAGGGATCCGGACGGCTCGACGGCCAGATCTTGAGGCCCCCGACCGAGATCGGAAACAGGCACGACCAGCAGATGTCGGTAATCGGGTTGACGAAGCTACCGGTGCAGCGCCCCGGACCCGCATCGGCACTGGCTGGAGTGGCCAGCGCCAAACCGAGGCTTGCGAGCATGACCGCAGCCAGACGACGAAGTTGTGTCATGGGCGGGCTCCCTGGCGGAGCGGAAGAACGATCTCGCTGACTTCGAGCGCGCGGCCTTGCTGACGCACCCGCGCCGGCACCGCCCCGATCCCGAAGTGGCGGATGAGTTTGCCGCCCTGGTCGAAGTAAAACCGTCGTTGCCGAGCCTTCATCAGCTCGAGCGGCGCACCCTTGGTCAGAATGAGTTTCGCAGCTCCCGACTGGCTCAGCGCCCAGCTGAGCTGATCGGGATCGTCGCCGTCGAAGAACAGGAGCTCTGCGCGCAGGGGTACACTGTCGAGCGGGTTCACCCTCGTGCCACGCGCATGAATGAGCTCGCCCTTGGGCCCTCGAATATCGGTCTCGAGCGTAATCGTCGGATCAAAGCTCCAGCGACGGGCGGCGCTCGCGCGGACCAGGCCGTCCACGGGCTCGGGCCGATTGACCCGGGCCGTGGTGCGCCGCTGCAGTTCCTGGTTCAGCCGCCCGGTCTCGCCCGACTTTTCCATCGCGGTCAGCCGCGTATGGATCTGCTCGAGGAGATCGCGCTCGATCACCGGGAAGACCGCGCCGTGCTGGCCATAGTCACGAGCCTCGGACGCAGTGGCGCAGGCAAGGCAGAGCGGAAGGATAAGTGCGCGCCTCACAGGATCGCCCTCCCACTGCCAAGGATGTGGCCACGGCAGGCAAAGCCCACTTCGGCATAGCGGCTGTCGAAGCCGCGCGGGTGGTCGCTCCCGACATAGTAGCAGCCGCGCGGGATAACCCCTTCGGGGCCGGGGCTGAGCGTCAGCCCGAGACGGGTGCGCGCGAGGCGCGCGCCGACCTTGCGTCCGTTGACCAGGACCTCGGCGCCCTCGTGGCTCACCACATCGCCCGGCAGGCCGAGCACGCGCTTGCCGAAGAGATGCGGTCCCTTCCCGAAATGCCTCTCCAGCATCGCCGAGGCTGGCGGCTGAAAGAAGATCAGGCTGCCGCGTGCGATCGGCGCCGATTTGTCTAGCCAGAAGGCCCAGTTCGGCAGGCTCGGGCTCGCATTGATGAGGAAAGCATGATCCACACCGAAAGCGGCAATCGGTGCCCAGGCAAACGGAAGGGCGACAATCCCGGTGAGGAGCACGGGACGCCGGACCCGGCGCAGCGTGCGGGCGACAAGATCTGTCATGGCCGCTTCTCCCGGCCAAGCTTGGCGGCAATGCGCTGCTCGAGTTCAGCCGTGGCATCGGGGACGTTACCGCTGAGCACCGCTTCGGCGACCAGCACCACCCGGCCATTGCTGCCCATCTCGCGCACCGCGGCCTCGGCGGCCTGGAGGTAAGCCAGCGTCCGTGCCTGCCCATCCTCGGGCGCCTTGCCGCTGCGCGCTTCGGCATCGACGAAGCGCGCGATGGTCTCGGAGAGGCGCACCGTGACGATCTGCTCGCGGGGACGCGCCACTTCGCGGCTGACCCAGGCACCCCAAAGAAGGAGGCAGACCGCGAGGAGAACCGCGCCCAGACGCAGCACCAGTGTGCGATTAAAGGGCTGTAAGAGGGTCGTGTCAGCCATTGTCGGTCTCGCCATTGTCGGTCTCCTGGGAAGCAGGCGAAGCAAGCGCCATTTCGAGGCGCTTTAAAAACCGCGGTGCGCGCGCCAGCAGCACGCCGAGCGAGGTCGCGAGGAACACGCCCTGGAGGTCCTGCGAGAAGGCGATCCGCCGGATTGCGTCCGCCTCGCGGTAGTGGTCGGCAAGATTGGCGAGCTGCGTGAACAGGAGTCCGAGGTCCCAGCCCGCGAGGAACAGAAACGCAAAGAGCGGCAGGCCGAGCACAATCAGCAGGCTCGAGACGGCAAAGCGCGACGCTTCGATGAGGACGAAGCATGTCCCCTGCAGAAACGGCAGCAAACGCGGCGGTGGCGACCACACCCCGATGTGGTCGAAGGGCGTCTGGTGGAAGGCCATCAGCGCTCTCCTTGGCTTAGGCCCGCAACCTTGCGGATCGCATCGGCGAGCGGCATGCCGCGGGCCTCGAGCGCCTGGATCGCAGCGTAAGTGTCGGGATCGGACGAGAAGATTGTCGCCGAGAGCGGATCGAGCACCAGACGGCCGATGGCCTCGGTCTCTGGCCCCTTGATGAAGATCTCGGAATATTCCGCGCCCGAGCGCTTTAGCGACCGGATCAGCGTCTCGGTGCGATCGTCCATGTCGAGCCGGGCGCTCTGCCGGAAGTCGGAAATCGTCTCGGCTTTCTGCTGGAGGATCAGCATCCAGTCGCTGTTCTCGAGCGCGGCGCGCGCGCCGTCTGACTTGTAGTAGTCGTTCAGCGACTGGGTGGCGGTCGCGAGCGCGCCGCCATATTTGCGCGCGGTGCGGGCATAGGTCTCGACGAACTCGCCCATCGAGCCGCCCCGCAGCATCGACCAGGCCTCGTCGATCAGCAGCAGCTTGCGCGTTGCTCGCGACGTGCGCGTCATGGCCTGGCCGGTCATGAACATGATCGCCGAGAGAACGACGCTCCTGAGCTCTTCGCGGCTCGCAAGATCGCTCATCTCGAAAACGGTGAAATCATCGTCGAGCGCGAAGCTGGCCTGCCCTGAAAAGAACCCGCCGTAGCTGCCGCCGCGGCAGTAGGGCGCAATGGCGGTCGCCAGGTTCGTCCCGAGCTCGCCGCCGCCCGCGCTAAGAGCGGCCGCGATATCGTCGATGCTGCCGCCACTGCCGAGCGTGTCCCAGACCGTCGTCACCGCCCGGTCGATGAGGCCGCGCTCGGTATCGCTCGGCTTGTCATCGTGCCGCGCCATCTGGCCGATGATCGCCTTGATCATCGCGAAGCAATCGAGCCGGTAGTCTTCGTCGCTCGCCGCCCGGGCATCATCGACCATCGAGAAGGGGTTGAGCGAGAAGCCCGCCGCCAGCGTGAACTCGACGAAACGGCCGCCCTGGAGCTTGACCGAATGTTCGAACGAGCGGCCATCGTCGATCACGACGACCTTGGCGCCCGCGCCGCGAAGGGCCGCGCAAAGCTCCTGGAGCAGGACCGACTTGCCCGACCCCGACTTGCCGCAGATGGCGATGTTCTGGTTGCCCGCCCCATTCTCGAACGGCGACCACCAGAAAGGCTGACCGCGGCGACCGACGAGCAGGAGATGGGGCACGGCGCGGCCGAGATATTCGCCCTGCATCGGCGCGATATTGGCCGCCGTGGTCGAAAGCATCGTGCGCATGCGCTTCAGGCGCAGCATGTCGTCGGCCAGCCCATCGGCGAGGCTCAAGGGGAAGGCTGCAACCAGGCCCTGGAGCTGGAGAAAGCGCTCGTCGGCGAGATCCCAGCCCGCCGCCTTGAAGATCGCCTTGATGACGCGTTCATGCGTGTCGCCTTGGCCGAGCGGCGAATAGCTGGTGAGCCCGTAGAATAGCTTCACCAGCTTCTTGCCGGCCTGCAGTTCGTTTTGGACGTGCCGCCACTCGGCTGACTGGTCGGCAAGCTTGGGCAGGAAACGCGCGCTCTTGGTCTGGCTCAGGCTCGTGGTGCGCATGAACTTGTAGCCAGCGCGCGCCGAGGCGGCTTCCTGATCGGGATAGACCAGACACAGCATGGTCGCGGTCGGGCAAGGAAAACGCAGCTTGTCGGTGAACATGTCGCCGATGAGGCGCGCACATTCCCACGGCGCCCAGCGTTCGGGGAACGCGCGCACGGCAAAGTGGCGCAGATCGAAGCTGTCGGGCAGGCATTCGCCCACTTCGGGATGGCCCGCGCGGTCGCGGCCGATCTCGCAGAACCGCTCGGTTCGCAGCACGATGCGGTCATCCTCGACCTCGAGCTCGATGTCGGCGCGGATCGCCTGGACATCGATCTGCTCGAGCGGATTCCAGCTTTCGCGCTCGGGTTCGCGGGCCGTGGTGGGCGAGGTCAGTTCGTCGATCAGCCCGATCAGCGCCGAGGGCCGCAGCGCATGGGCTTCAAGGCCCAGCGAATGGATGAGGCCCAGGAGCCCCTCGCGGCATTCGGCGAGTTCGGCATCGGTGACATGCGCGCTTTCTGGCACGCCCAAAGAGACGATCAGACGGCTTCTGCGGACATGGAAGGGCGCGTGCGCCGAACCGCTCTCCCACACGAGATCGTAGAACCGGGCGATCCGTTCGCGCGCGATCGCTTCGTAAATCCCGCCCTGTTCGTAGCGGGGCGCGAACCACGGTGAGACGACTTGCCCGATGCGGGGGCTCGCGAAATTGAGCACCTGCAGGCAGGCGCCCTGGGGCAGCCCTTCGGAGAAGAACTGACCCAGGATTTCGCCGGTTCGCTCATCAGCGCCGATGAGCGGCGTCACCTCGAGGATGAAGCCCTTGGAGCGGGCATTGCGGTAAAGCCCGGCGCTCTCGTCGAAGACCCGGTACGGGAGCCAGTCCGAGAGCATGTCGAGGCCGAAGCTCATGCGCGGCTTTTCCGCCGAGGCCGTGTCCGCAAACAGCGAGCCCATCAGAGCGTCGCGCGCCTTGGCAAGCGAGAGAGTCATGGCTGCTGACCTTCCTGAGGAGCGGGCTCCTCATGGTGTGCATCTGGGTGGGGGACCCGGGCCGGGAGGGAGGCAGTCCCGGGTCCCCCGGCCGGCGCGTGCTGCAAGGGGGCAGTCAGCACGTCCGGCAAGGCGGTGGTGGCAGGATCGGCAGGAAGATCGGCCGGGGGACCGATCGGATGCGGCGGCTCTGCCGCGCTATCGGGATGACGAGCGGCGCTCACCGCACGGGCGAGTGCCCGAGCAACTTCGCGGCGGCTCGCTGGATCGTGGAACTGGCTGGCTGCGCTTACCGGCAGCGGAACCTCGACGACCCGCGCTTCGTGCGTCCGTCCATCTGTGTCGCGATAGGCTGCGAGCACGACGCGCAGCCGCCCTTCGGATATCTGCGGCAGGACGCGTGCCGAGGGTAACCTGGTCGCTTCGGGCGCTTTGCCGGAAGCTTGGGTGGCCGCATCATCGATGACCGAGGTCGGCGCGCAATTGCCCTCCGGTGCCCGGCATGAGAAGCTCCCTTTGACGTTGCCGCCCAGCACCGCGCAGCCGCTGGTGGCTACAGCGAGGGCGGCGAGCGCCGCAAGGCGCAGGGGTGCGAGGGAAAGTCTGTTGGGCCTGCCCATCACTGGCCTCCCTTGTTCGGAGTGAGACCAAGGAAGCGGCGGATTTCGCTGGCCGGGCGATAGCCCTGCAGAACCGCGCCATCGCTTGCCCGCACCAGGACCGGCGTGCCGTTGAAGCCAGTCGCCTTGGCGAAAGCCTCGTTTGCATCGAGGCCCTTGGGCTTGCAGCCAGGACGCGCCTTCGGCACCTCACCGGCATAGGCGGCGTGGAGCGCGGCGGCCGGATCGGATGCGCAGAGGACGGCCTCAGACAGCGCCCGGCTCTTGGCGCCGAAGATCGAGATCGGCCGTTCCTCGACCTGGACGTTCGCCTTGGTGAGTTCGCCGGTCAGCCGCTGGCAGTAGCCGCAGTGGAAGTCCGAAAAGACCACGACTTTGGGACCTGCCGGATTGCCCCAGCGCACCGCGCCATCGGCGGGGAGCTTGGCAAGATCAACCTTGGCCGGGGCCGCGTTCGCCGGTTCGTCGTCCTGCGCCTTGCTCTCGCCCCCAGCCCGCGCTGCGCCGGCGGCGATGAGGTCGGGGTTGAGCTCGAGCAGGCGCGCTGCCGTCACATCGCGGCGCGTCTCCATGTCGTAGAGCCGTCCGACCAGGAGGTAGCGAGAAGACTCATCGACGTAGAACAGCGTGCTCCCCGACACGACTTCGCACAGCCCGCCGAAACCTTCGCAAGTGAGCGCGTCGATCGGCGTCTTGGGAAGGCGCGCCTTGAGTGCAGCGCGCACGGCGCTCGAGGTGTCACTCGCTTGGGCCGGCGCAGACGTTACCGCCGCGAGACCGAGGCTGACAACGGCGAAGGCCGTAGTGAGGGCAAGCGCTGCCGTTGCGGCGCGGGCTTTGAAGCCCGGCCGGAAATCCGTGTAATTCATTTCGTGTTGCTCCTGACGTGAACGCCGTCGAGAAAGACGATCTCGACCTCGATGCCGGTCGGCATCTCGACGACGGGTTGGTATTGTTCGGCGCGTTCGATGAGGTACTTGCTCACCGTATCGGCGGCCTCGCCGGCGCCCTGGCCGATGCCGCCCGTGACAATGTCGGTTGGCGAGAGCGCCTGCCGCTTGCCATCGGCCCCGATCTGGCCGGTGAAGATGCCATTGGCATTGGCCGAGAAGCCCCGGCCAAAGCCGCCGACGATCCCGGCAAGGAGGGCTTGGCCAACAAGGCTGCCTTCGCGGCTGACAACACGGCCACGCACGCCCGACTTGCCGGCAAAGCTGATGAAGCCTTTGACCTCGCTCACCGCATAGCGGCCGCCCGGCTGCGCGCAGGTCATGCGCGCGAGCTTCACATAGACTTTCTCGCTGCTGAGATCGCCGCGGGCCGCACCGTTGACGAGGCAGCCGGTGATGTCGGTCGTCAGCACCTTGCCGCCGCGCATGACCGAGCGTGCCGGGCCAGTAATCCGCAGCACCACCGGGAGCGGATCGGTCTGGCTGGCAACACCGGTCGAGGCATCGACCCCGACAATGACTCGCGCCGGCGCGTAGCTGTTGGGCGGCAGGTAATCGGGGCTGTCTTGCAGCAGGAGCTGCGGGGCGGCGGTGTCGCCGGCCGGCTTCTTGGGTCCGGCACCGCCGGTCTCGAAGCTCATCAGGCTGACCTTGGCGTCAGCTGGCGGGCCATCGGCGGCCTGCCGATTTGCACCGGGCGCCGTAGTGCCAGCGCCGGGGGTTATGCCAGGGCCATAAGCAGGTGGCGGCATGACCGGTGCAGCCGGTGCACGCGAGGCCTGGTCGAGCTGTACCTTCAAGGCCGCGTTCTCTGCCGAGATCGCATCGATCGCGTGCTGACCGTCGGTGCGCATCTGCGCATTTTCGGTCTTGAGCGCGGCGAGCTGCTGCTCGAGCTCGGGGCGCGACACCTGATCTTCCTTGAGCGCCTTGATCTCGCGGTCCTGGGCATCGGCCCGGTTGCCGTAAGTCGTGACAAACTCGCGTTCGGACAGGTTGCGGTTGACGAGCCCGCCGGTGTCGATCGTCACCGCTTCGCCTGAAGCACCCGAGCCTTTGTCGTTTTCGCCGCTGAACAGGAACGTCGCGCCGCCGGCGAGAGCGATGGCGCCGACACCAATGAGCAAAGCCTTCTGCCGCTGGGCAATCTGGCGATTGAGGTTACGGCGTCCGACTTCGCGCCGGCTCTCAGGGGTGGCGGCCCCCTGGCCGTTGTCGGCTGCGGGTTCACCGCCCGTATGTTCGGTTTCGTGTGCCATTACTCGAGCCCTCCCTTGCGGAAGACAAGGAAGGCGCTGGTCGTCTCACCGGGGCGCAGCGCATCGCGGCCATAGGCAAAGGCGATGGTTCCGGCCGGACCCTCACGGTCGGCCGCAAGGTCGAGCGGCTCCTTGCCGAGATTGCGTAAGACCAGGCGCTGCCCGACGAGCTCGGCGCCAGAATATTCCGCGACCAGCTGGACCTCGATCCCGCCAGTCTTGCGTGGGAGCCCCAGTTCGGCGCGGGCCGTAAATCCGGGCAGGACTGCGTCCCCTGCCATGGCCTCGATCAGGCGGATCGCCGCCTCGTCGGGACCTGCCGCCTGCTCCCAGTCTTCGGCCTCGTGGGTCTTCAGCGCCGGGTTGGTGACAAAGATCTGGCTCGCCTCTTGAGCGGCCGTCCGGCACGCGAACTTGTAGACGTAGCCCGCCTTGCTCGTAGCGAAGAAGCTGACCCGGTCGGCGGCAAACTGCGGCGGGACCGAAATGTAGATGTCACCGCGGACCGGCTCATGGGTCACGGTGAAATCGTTGTAGGGATAGGCGCTCGCGATCTTCGAGACGTTGGCAAAGCCATCGTCGATGAGCGCAATGCGGGTCAGCTCGCCGCGCGAGAGCACGCAGTCGATCTTGGCGTTGTCGGCCGCTTCGACGAACTGGTCGGCGAAGGCTGGTGACGCACTGAGCGCGAGGGCGCACAGGGCGGCGCCAAGCGCGGTCGTTGGGGTAAGATAGCTCATGGCCGTCTTCAGTCCTTCTGGCTTTGGTCTTGCAGCTGCTCGAAGCCGGTGAGCCCAAGGGCGAGGCCGTGCCGGCTCCAGCGGAACCGGAAGCTGCGATCGTTGCTGGCGATCACCTGCGCGCCGACGAAGGTCTTGAGCGTGCCGGTGACGGTCGAAGTGAGGGCGGCCGGGTCGACCTCCATCTTGCGGATGACGAAGGCCTGGCTGATGTCCGAACCGCGCTGCTCATCGACGATCTTGACGAGCTCGGCCTTGAGGCGGCCGTGAGCGGCCGGATCGGCGAGCTTCAGGATCTCGGCCATCCAATAGTCGAGGCCTTGCGGGCTCCGGTTGAGCAGCATCAGCGCGGTGTCGCGGGTGACGAGCTCAAGGTAATGGGCGTCAGGTCCGGCGCTGGAGAGCGAGAGCCGTTCGCTGGTCACCGGGACCAGCACGACTTCCCGGTCCCGGGTTGCCGCTGCCCCCACGCCGAACAGCGTGGTGACAGCCAGACCGCCGGCGACCAGAGCCAGCCAATTGCGCTGGCGCAGGTATTTCTGGGCCTCTTCGTATGCGAATTCTGCGCGCATCGCTTGTCTCCCTCAGCCGGCCAGGAGGCGGCAATGGGAGGGCGGCGTGGCCTTCAGCCCGAGGAAACCCCCGGGCATGTACCAGTAGGCAGCATGCACCAGCGCCGAGCCCGCGTTTCCGGATTTCGCCTTCCGCAAGACGAACCAGGCCGCAAAGGCGAGAGCGATCCCGATGAAGATGTGCTGCGCCAGGATCCCCCAGGCAAAGGGGATCAACAGCCCCGCGAACTCGTCGATGGTCCAGAAGCCGATGAGCTCCGGATCGTCGAGCCGTTGGGGAACGAGGTACTTGTCGGCCATGATGCCGCCCTCCCGCCGTGACCGGATCCGCTGATCAGATGACCGCGGTCACGACCGAGGTGACGATCGGCACGCCGGTGCCGACGCCGATGCCGACGCCCACCGGGACGGCGATCTGGCCGAGCGTGAAGCGACCCGAAGCGAGGCCGATGAGGCCGCCCGCGAGGCTGAGCACGGTGATGATCTTGCCGCCCGAGCCCTCGAGGAAATCGGTGAACTTCACGAGTGCGGGATCGAAGGTGGTGTCGGCGCCGGCATAGGCCGCGCCGGCACCGGCGAGCGCCACCATCGCGGGCAGGATGTAGTCCTTGAGCTGGGTGCGCCGGGGAAGCTGGAGAGGGGTATTCATGAGGCAAGGCCTTTCGAGGATTGAAGGAGCAGCAAGCGGTCGATCCGTTCGCTGTCTGTTCTTCGTGATCCCTCGATGGCCCTGTAGGAAATCGCGACCGTCGTTCGAGGCCTGCCGACCAAGCGAAAAGCGACATCAACCGGCGCGTGAGCCGGAAATCGCGCTGCCTTGATCTCTTCGAGCGCCGATCGAGCCGAAGATCGCGCGAACCGGGCCGGAGTCTGCGCCGAAGCGGCCGGTTCATGCGCGAATCGCGGAGACTGATTGATTCGCGCCTTCCTTCATGTTCCTTTTCTGTTCTTTTCGTTTTCCTACACCCTTCCTCTTCCGATAGCCGGTGAGTCGATCATTCAAGCCAGAGGAGAAACAGCTATGATCGACATGGGCGTACTTGGTGAAAGCCAGACCCGGCGCGACCTCGCGCACCTACTGCAAACGGCCGTTGAGCAGAGCGGGCGCAACCGCTGCGACATCGCTCGCGAGGCCTACCTTCACAAGGATGCGCTGCGCCGGACGCTGATCGGTGAGCGCAGCCCCAGCGTGGGAGAAGCGCTGCGGATTCTGGCGTCCTCCGGGATGGCCCCGCACGCCCATCTTCTGTTGTTCCTCGGTGCCGGTGGTGACCAGGCAACCCGCTGGCTTCAGACCGAGATCGCCCAATTCTTCGAGGAACTCATCTGCGAGCTGCCAGCGGCCCTCGAACGCGTTCTTGGGAACCAAGTGCACGACGTGAAGCCGCGGTGGGCCAAGGGCACCGCCCATCGCGTGGCCCGGCTACTTGCCGATCACATCGACGAATTGGAGCGTAAGGATGCTCTCCTCGGCGACATCCACGCTGCTACCTTTGGAGGTCGCCATGACTGAAACGGAGCATCAGCCGGTGCCAGAGCCGAGGCGTGTGACACGACTTATCCGGCTCAAGGAAGTGCAACACCGCGTAGGCCTTGGCCGATCGACGATCTATCGCTGGATGGCTGAGGAAAGGTTTCCGAAGCCTGTTCAACTAGGCGGGTACGCGGTCGCATGGGCGCAAGAGGACATCGATTCGTGGATTGCTCAGCACGCTAACACTTCGACTTGAAAAGCTTTGATGAGCGGCTGAGACACTTAGGCACTACATCCTCTGTATAACCTATTTGCACTGAAGCTTGCCGTTCTTCCATTCACATTTGATGACTACTCCGGCGTTTACCTCATCGGCTGCATCCCAATCTGGTTGGTTCTCGGCCTCGACCTCATGACAACAGGCAAAGCGGCGGGCGCTGATCATTCGATAGAAGCGCTTGGCTTTGCCTAGCTTGAGCTCTTCTATAGCGATCCGCTCCTCGTCCGGCGTCCATTCCATCGTCGTTGTCGCTCCGTCGGAAGCGATAACCTTGATGTTGACAACGTCAGGAGCGCGCTCGA
>SXGT01574247.1_pt1 | contig 12404 bp, 9 predicted proteins | sample 3176221 | NCBI WGS metagenome assembly SXGT01 (sample SAMN11356862, study PRJNA531348) | freshwater metagenome | isolation source: freshwater sample F1-120 | place: China: Fuxian Lake, Yuxi | collected 2017-12-25
ATTCCCATCCCGCCGCGCCCGAGTTCACGTTCCAGCGAGTACCGGCCCGCGACTTCCTGCGGGAAGTCGATGAACTCGCGGTCCGGCGGCGCCGGGACCGCGCTCATCGGCGCGTCATGGAGGCGATAGAACTGCGTCGTGAACGCATCGTGGTTCCGCTACGCCGGATGCGCCAGCTCAGCCACCGCCACATCGCGCCCACCCTTGCGCACAAGGAACCAGCGCCCGCGCACCGCCTGATCGGCAGGCACGGTCACGCCGTCAGCACCGAGCTTCGCGCCGTTCACGGTCACCGCGCCCTGCTGCAGGAGTTTTCGTCCGGCGCTGCGCGACTGACCGAACGCCGTCTCCAACACCGCAAGCACGTCGAGTGATTGAGTCGTCACGCGAACGGATGGAATCTCGTGCGCAAGCGTGCGGAAGACGTCGTCCGAAATCGTTCCGGCCTCCACCCGCTTGTCAAACACGATCCGCGAGGCCTCTTCAGCCACCTGGGCGGCTTCGGCGCCGTGGATCATCGTCGTCACCGCCCGCCCCAGCGCGCGTTGCGCTGCCCGCTCGTGCGGGGCGCGTTTCAACTCTTCTTCGAGTGCGTCGATCGCGCGGCGATCCAGCATGGTGAACATCCGCGCGTATCGAATCACATCCGCGTCATCGGTGTTCACCCAGAATTGGTAGAACTGGTACGGCGACGTGAGCGAGGGATCGAGCCAGACGGCACCGGCTTCCGTCTTGCCAAACTTCTTGCCGCTCGACGTCGTCACCAACGGCGCCGTCAGTGCGTGCGCGGCGTGACCCCCGGACCGGCGCATCAGCTCGACGCCTGCCGTAAGGTTGCCCCACTGGTCGGCGCCACCTACCTGCACGGTCACGCCGTGACGCCGGTGTAGCTCCGTGAAATCGTGGGCCTGCAACAGCATGTACGAGAACTCGGTGTACGAAATCCCGGTGTCGAGTCGCGACTGCACGGTGTCCTTCGCGAGCATGTAGTTGACGCTGAAATGCTTGCCCACATCCCGAAGGAAGTCCACCATGCGGATCTCGCGCAGCCAGGCCGCGTTGTTCGCCAGCGTGGCGCCCGAGGCGCCGGCCGCACGAATCGCGTGGTCCAGTTGGGCATGAATCCGCGCCGCGTTGGCGTCGATCGCATCAACCGCAAGTATGGGCCGTTCCACCGACTTGCCGCCCGGATCGCCGATCATTGCGGTGCCGCCGCCGACGAGCACCACCACGCGGTGTCCGCCGCGCGCCAGATGCGCGAGCAGCATCACCGGAACCAGGTTGCCAATGTGCAGGCTTGGCGCGGTGGGATCAAACCCGCAGTAGACCACCCGCGGTTCGGCCCCGAGGTATGCGCCTGCGCCCTCGGTCTGCTGATGCAGCAGCCCGCGCCAGGTCAGTTCATCGAACAACGGTGTTCCGTCAGGCATCATCCAAAGCTAGACGCTCGGGCCTCCCCAGTCACTGTGGCTGGTGCGCCGGGCGCCCCGAGCGGGCCGCACCGACGGCGCGGCTGCGTTGCCCACCCCAAGCTCGCTCCCTACCTTCCGCTCTCACGCCATGGCGAAGCCAAGCGCACCCGCGAGCGCACCGAAAAGCGCACCAGACAACGCGCCACCGCGCGCACCGAGCGGCACGGCATCGGCGGGCAAGCCGAAGTCGCGGCTCCGCCGGGTGGTCACGATTCTGGCGCTCGTCGGCGTTGGCTTCGGGGTCGTCGGCGTCATCTCCGCCGGCATTGCCTGGTCAATGGTCTGCGGGGGCGACACCTGCCCATCCCTCTCTGGGCTCGACCAATACCAGCCCAGCCAGGCCACGCGCCTGTATGCGGCCGATGGCCGGTTCATCGCCGAAATCGGACAGGAACGCCGCACCCTCGCACGACTGGAGGAGATCCCGCCCGACGTCAAGAACGCCTTCCTCGTCGTAGAGGACAGGCGTTTCTACTCGCACAGCGGCATCGACTTCTATCGGGCATTCGGCGCAGCCCTCGCCAACGCCCGCGCCGGCGGCGTGGTGCAGGGGTTTTCGACGATCACCATGCAGCTCGCCCGAAACCTCTTCCCGGATCGCCTCGACGCTCGCGACCGCGGCCTCACTCGCAAGCTCCGGGAGATGAAGATCGCCCGAGCCATCGAGTCGAAGTATGCAAAAGACAGGATCTTCGAGCTCTATCTCAACCAGATTCCGCTCGGGAGCGGCGCCTTCGGTGTTGAGGCGGCCTCCCAGCGTTACTTCGGCAAGTCCGTGCGGGAGATCACGCTGGCCGAAGCGGCCACTCTCGCCGCGCTCCCGAAGGGTCCTGGGCGCTACAACCCGCGTCGCTTTCCTGAACGCGCCGTTCAGCGCCGCAACACTATTCTGGAGCTCATGCGGCGCGCCGGTGTCGTCGCGGACTCGTCGGCGTCCCTCGCCAAGGCCTACCCGCTCCGGCTGGCGCGTCGCCGGAGTGGATCGGCCGAGACGGCGCCGTACTTCGTGGAACACGTGCGGCGCCTCCTGGAGGCCAAATACGGCAAGCGCCTCTATGAACGGCCGCTGAAAGTCTTCACCACGCTTGACCTCGACCTGCAGGGCGCTGCCGAGCGCGCGCTCGACCGCCAGTTGCGAATCGTCGAAAGCGGGCAGGTGGGCGAGTTCACTCACCGCACCTACGAGCAGATCATGGCGCGGGCCGCCGGCGGTGGAGACAATCCACGCGGGCAATCGGTCTATCTCCAGGGTGCTTTCGTTGCCATCGACCCGCGCTCCGGTGCCATTCGCGCGTTGGTCGGCGGGCGAGATTTTGAAGATTCGCAGTTCGACCGGGCCACGCAGGCCAGGCGCCAGCCCGGCTCCACGTTCAAGCCGATCACATACGCGACGGCCATCCAAAGCGGACGGCCGCCGAGCTACCTGATCGACGACGCACCGCTCATCCTGCCCCAGCTCGATTCCACGAAGCCCTGGACCCCGCAGAACTACGACCTGAAGTTCCTTGGCCCGATGACCATGCGGCGCGGCCTCGAGGATTCCCGCAACATGATCGCCATTCGCCTGGGGATGGAGATCGGCGAAGCGAGCGTCGTGGAAATGGCGGCCGGGTTCGGGATTTCGACGCCGGTGCCCCCATTCCCGTCAATTCACATCGGGTCGGCCGATGTCTTCCCACTTGAGATGGTCGGGGCCTACTCGGTTTTCGCCAACCTCGGGTGGCGTGTTCCCATTTCACCCATCGTTCGGGTCGAGAATGAGCGCGGGGGCACGATCTTTTCGGCTGAGGCGGAGCGCATTCAGGTGCTCGCGCGCGAGGAGGCATGGCTGATGGTCGACATGCTGAAGGACGTGGTGCGCCGGGGTACCGCCGCCGGGAGCGTGGGTCAGCATTTCCGCATTCCTTCGGGGGGAAAGACCGGCACGACGAACGACGGCGGCGACGTCTGGTACATCGGCTTCACCGCCGATCTCGTCGCCGGCGTATGGATCGGCTTTGACCAGCCGAAACAGATCATGGCCAACGCGCAGGGTGGGCGGCTCGCAGCGCCGGCGTACACCACGTTCATGCGCGAGGTCTACGAGCGAAAACCCGCGCCGCCCGACTGGCCGCGACCGCCGGCGCTGACATCGCGGTATATCGACGAAGTCACTGGGCTCTTGCACGGACCCCAGTGCCCGGTGTCCGATGCCTACACCGAGTACTACCTCCCCGGCACCGAGCCGACACGTGAGTGCCCGCGCCGCGCGCCCGCACCGCCGCGGCCGTAAGTCCCGGGCGTGACTGAGCGGCCTGAGCGCTCCTGGCAGACGTCCTATCGCGCGTCGCTGGTGATGCCGATTGGGGCGCAATCGATCGTTGACGGGGCCGTGCTCGTGGACGGAGATCGCATCGCCTGGGTCGGCCCGCGCGCGGCGCATCCGGAGGCGCCCCACGCACGCATCGTCGAACTTGGCCACGCCGTGCTTGCCCCAGGCCTGGTCAACGCGCACACCCACCTCGATCTCACCGTCCTTCGCGGGCTGCTCGACGGTCTCCCGTTCTTCGACTGGATCCGCGGCATCATTGCCCTTCGGGCCATGCTGTCGCCGGACGAGACGCTCGACAGTGCCCGCCTCGGCGCCATCGAAGCACTCGAATCCGGAATCACCACCGTCGCGGACACCGCGCCGACACCGGCCTCGTTCGACGCCATGCGCGAACTGGGCCTGCGCGGTATTGCGTACCTCGAAGTGTTCGGCCCCGATCCCGCGCACTGCGACGGGGCCCTCGCCGACCTGGCCAGCCGCGTCGCGTCGGCGCGTGCGCAGGCGACGACGCGCGTGCAGGTTGGCGTCTCTCCCCACGCGCCGTACTCGGTGAGCGATGCGCTCTTTGTGGCGACCGCGCGATTCGCCCGCGACAACGGTCTCCGGCTTGCCACACACGTCGCTGAGAGCCGGGCCGAGTCCGACCTCATCGCACAGGGCAGCGGGCCCTTTGGCACCATGCTCGTCGGCCGCGGCATTGATGCGGCGCCACGCGCGCAAACGCCTGTTGCACTTCTCGACCATCTCGGCGTTCTCCGGTTGTTGGGGGAGAACGCCTTGCTCATTCACTGCGTGCAGTGCGATGAAGCCGACGTCCGCACCATCGCCGGCGCGCGCGCCGCTGTGGCGACCTGCCCGCACTCGAATCGTTATTTCGGGCACGGGGTCGCTCCCATTGCGGAATTCGGCCGCCTGGGCGTGTCGGTCGGCGTGGGCTCCGACTCGCTCGCCAGCAACGACGCGATGGATCTGCTTCGCGAAGCTCGCACGGCGGCCGACTTTCCCGCCGACGCAACACCGTTTCCAGTCTGGCTTCGCGCCACGCTCATGGGCGCACACGCACTCCGCCTGGCCGACGGGATCGGAACGCTGCAGGTGGGAAAGCAGGCCGACCTCTGCGCCTTTCCCGTTCCTCCCGGCACGACAGACACCAAGCACGTCCACGTAGGGCCGAAGGCGTTGCTCACGGTCGTTGCCGGTGTCGAACGCGTGCGCGGCGGTCAGTTGCTGGGAGACGCGGCCGGCATTCGTCAGAGGAACGCCACTGTCGCGGAACGGCTCCGCGAGTGGCGCCAACGTGTCACCCACACCTAATTTCGGTGAATAGGCCTCTTTCCGGAGCCAGTATGCCGCAGCGTGACGGCCCCACCGAGAAGATCTGGCGCGATGGTGCGATGGTGGATTGGGCGGACGCCCAGATCCACGCCCTGAGCCACGTTGCCCATTACGGGTCCGCGGTGTTCGAGGGAATGCGGAGCTACGCGACGCCGTCTGGTGGCGCGGTGTTCCGCCTCAGGGATCATATGCGCCGATTGCACGATTCGGCGAAGATCTACGAGTTGCCGTTGAAGTGGACGGTCGAGGAACTCTGTCAGGCCACCATCGACACGCTGGTCGCCAATGACCTCGTGCACTGTTATCTCCGCCCGGTGGTGATGCGTACCGGCGAAGAGATGGGCATTCACGCGCCCAATGCGCCGGTCGAGACCTTCATCATCTGCTGGAAGTGGGGCAAGTCGTATCTCCGCCACGGCGCGGTTGAGGGTGGAGCCAAGGTGTGCGTCTCCACGTGGCGCCGTGCGGCTCCCAACACGTTTCCGACGATGGCCAAGGCCAGCGGCAACTACCTCAACGCCCAGCTCGCCAAGGCTGAAGCGATGCGCAACGGGTTCGACGAAGCCATCATGCTCGACATCAACGGCAACGTCGCGGAAGGGAGTGGGCAAAACCTGTTCATTGTACGTGATGGCACCCTGTACACGTCGCCCGTCACCTCCGGCATTCTCCACGGCATCACGCGCGATTCTGTGCTCACCATCGCTGCCGATCTTGGCATTCCGGTGCGCGAGATGGATTATCCGCGCGAGATGCTCTACCTCGCGGACGAGGCGTTCTTCTGCGGCACAGCGGTTGAGATCAATCCCATCGTATCGATCGACCGGTACCAGCTTGGCGACGGCAAACCCGGGCCCATTGGAACAGCGGTGAAGGATCGCTTCTTTGCGATTGCCACGGGACGCACGGACGACGTCCACGGCTGGCTTGCGCCCGTTCCGGCCGCTGCGGCCGCCGGGGGCAGATGACCGCGGGTTGCCTCGCGCTCAATTCGTCTTTCGAGCCGCTCACGCTCGTTCCGCTGCGTCGGGCGCTCCGGCTGGTTATTGATGGCAAGGCCGAGATCGTCGAGGCCGACAGCGACAGCCTCGTGCGCTCGGCCCGCAGTGCCTTCCCGCGGCCGATTGTCATCCGGCTGAATCGCTTTATCCACGTGCCGCGCCGGTTCAGGCGTCAGGTCACGAACACCTTCCTGTTCGCGCGTGACGCCTACACCTGCCAGTACTGCGGGCGCACGGCGGGGCAGCTGCGCACGCGCGAGTCACTCACCCGCGACCACGTGGTGCCACTGTCGCGTGGCGGCACGAATGCGTGGAACAACGTGGTTACCGCATGCAGTGGGTGCAACACGCGCAAGGCGCACCACCTCCCGGACGAGATCGGGATGCACCTGCTGCACGCCCCCGGCGAGCCACACTTCGTGCACCTCTCGTGGGCTGTGCGGCGGCTGACGCCGATTCAGGCGAAATACATTCGCCTGTTTTACGGCGCGAATGTGCTGCACCAGATTGCCGCACTGGAACACCGCGGCGGCGCAGCCGCGCGGCGCGCCTAGCAGGACTGCTGCAGTTCGCTGCGCGGCGCGCGCCTTAGGGCACGCGAAAGCGGTCCGTGGTGGTTTCGTATTCGAGCTTTTCGCCCCCGAGCAGGCGTGACGCCAGTGTGCGCAGCCCTCGTGAGACGATCGACGCCGGGTTGGCCTTGCCCGTGATGCCGGGTTCAACGTCCCCTTGCAGCCATCGCGACACCTCGTCGAGGTCGCGGGCCGACAGTGCTTCCACCACCAGCGATGCCTGGTAGTACATCGTGACCCCGCGGCGGGTCGCCACGATCGGCGCGAGAATGGGACGCGCAAGCGCGCGTTCCGCGTCGGCAACATTCACGTAGCGCCCGAGCGACATCGCGCGGTCGTCTTGCACCTGCAAGACTTCGTAGGTGCGCTCCACGGGCAGGTACCGCGCGTACATGTCGAACTCGGTCGACCGCTGGAGCTGGTCAAAAAAGAACCGCCCCTCGGACCAGAGTTCAACCCGGAAGTGAAAGCGCGCCGGAAAGCCCGCGAGCAACAACTCGCGTATCCGCTCGCCCATCAGCATCTGCGTCGCCTGCACCGTGGGACCACGGCGGGAAAGCAGCGTGTCCGCGGGCAGCGCAATCAACAGGGTCGGTCGGGGTGCCGGTTCGACGGCTGACTGCGCCATCAATTGCACCGGCGCGGCGCCCATCGCGAACCACGCGAGCCACGCCACACCGGCCCTCCGAACGCCTTGCACCCGCGACGAGCGACCGTTCACGCGTTAAAAGCGGCGCTGAAGTCTGACCATGAACCTGACGGGATTGTCATTGCCGTTGTTCATGGCTTTCGCCCAATACATCCCGAAGTCTCCGAAGTCGACGCCTGCGCCGACATCCACCTTGAACGACTCGAGAGGCGGCAGTGCGTGCGCGCCGGCATACATCGGGTCGTGTGCATTCCCCCCATGGTCCACCATCCAGCCGCGGCCGGCATCAGCAAAGAGCACGAACGACGAGCGGTGGTTGAACCCGGGCCGCCACCAGTCGTCATCGCTGTCGTTGCGCCAGCCACCGAAGAGGAATCCGGACCGAAGCTGCACCTGCGCCAGCGCCATCCGGTCGCACTGAGGCGGTGTGCCGCCTTGCACGATGCTGGTGGTGCAGAGGAGCACGTCGGATGACGGCAGCGTTTCGCGGAAGCCGAATCCCGGAAGTGATCCCGGCCCACCCACGCCGAGCCGGCGCTGCGTTGGCAGCGGATCGCCTGCCACCCATCCGCCAGCCACGACGCGCATGTCCAGCGACATGGACGGTGCAATGCGATTGTACCGGCGGAGGTCAACGAACGCGCGCGAGTACCAGAGGTCTTCAGGCGTAGGCGGCGCAAAGGTCAGTATCGGTGCGCCAAACCGCGTGATTCGGCCGCCGCCCTGCTCCAGCTCCGCATTCAGGTACCATGCGCCCACGCGCGATGACTCACGGTTCCGCGTATTGATCAGCAATCGCGTGGTGAGCAGGTGAACGTTGCCCGCATCCATCTTGGGGTTGGGCCGCCACTCGTTCGCGCTCAGCGCAGCAGACCAGGGGTCCCGGGCCTCGCGGTTCAGCCACTGTTCGTCGCTGAGCGAGACGGTCAGGTCTACCGTGCGGCCGGCCACGAGCCGCGCGAAAACGGAACCGCCATGCTTGACGTAGTAGTCGCGGAAATCCCGTTGCAGCAATGCCGACGCGATACCCACTTCGGTATCGCCGAATGACCACTCATCAGTCGGGGTGACGAGGTCGAAGGCGCGAGCGCCAAGCGCAATGCCGATCGGTTTGCCAAAGAGCACCTCGGCCTTCGCATCATGGCCGACCGACTCATTGTCCCACCGCATTGGCGGCGCGGTGCGCGCGACCGCGAAGAACTCGAGATTGTATGCGCCCCACGAGGTGGGCCGCCGAACCCGCGGCCCGACCGCGAGTGACCACCCTTCAATCCGGTTATACGCCCGCGATGCGAGGAAGAAATCGGCATACCCGGGATCGCGCGACCACTCCCGGGTCGGAGCGCGGCGAAACCGACGCCGCTTCCACCAGCTGTCGTCGTATTCCGGTTCGCGATCCAGTTCGAGCACGTCGCCGGCAAGATGGTAGCGCAGCAACTCGGCCTGCTGCAGGATCTCGCCCCCGAGAGTGGCGGAGTCAGTGCCCGTGACCGTCCCGCCAATCACCACGAGGTCACGTTCCACCCGCGCGCCGGGGCGCAGGCGAACGTCCGCATTGATCGCGACAAGAGAGCCGCGAATCGTTCCGCCAACCGTAACCGGTCCGTTCACTACTGCCACGCTGCCGTCCACCGTCGAGCCGGCAGTCAGGTCATAGGTCCCGTTCGCGCGTGTGGTACCGCTGGCATTCCACACATCAGCGGCGCGTCGCGCGACCGTGGTGCTGCCCTGGCCGCCGGCGTCGAGCGGCAGCCCACCGATCAAGGCCGCCATCGCTGCATATCGGGACATTCCGATCAAACGTCGCATCCGAATCACTCCTGAGGTTGGCTCCGTGCGTTCCTGCTTATGCACAGTCCGTGCCGCTCGTATGTCGCCCACAACCCCCCATTGGTGCACCTGGCCGTGTCAGTTTGCGCTCAATTCCGTGGCACACCGATACGCATTGTCGCACGCCTCCGTGGCACTACGATCCTATGATCCCAAGTCGCTTCATGCGACGGTACAGGTTTGGACGATCGGTGCGCAACCGCCTCGCGGCCTCGGCGACCACGCCCTGCGACGAGGAAAGTGCGCGGGTGATCAGCAATCGTTCAAAGTCGTCGAGTGCATCGCTCAGCGGTGCATTCGGCGAAGATGCATCGGGAAGGCTTGGCAGCGACGGTCCGTCGCCATTCGGCGGGATGACTCCGGCCACCTCTGCCGCCGAAATCTCCCGGCCGGCAAAAAGAATCGAGAGGCGCTCGACGATGTTTGCGAGCTCACGCACGTTCCCCGGCCACCGGTGGCGAGCCAACGCCTGCACGGCCTCGGGGGTCCAGCGCGGTGCGAGCTGCCCCGACCGACGCTTCTGCAGATCGGCGAAGTGGCGGACCAGCAACGGAACGTCTCCCGGCCGCTCGCGGAGCGGCGATACGGCCACGGGAAGCACGTTCAGGCGAAAGTAGAGGTCCTCGCGGAAACTCCCGTCGCGTACTGCGCGCGTGAGGTCGCGGTTGGTTGCTGCGATGATCCGTACGTCAATTCGAATCGGCTTCCCGCCGCCAACACGTTCGATCTCCTTTGCCTCTATGGCGCGGAGGAGCTTGGCTTGCGCTTCGGCACCGAGATCGCCCACCTCGTCAAGCAACAGTGTGCCCGTGTGCGCCAGCTCAAACCGCCCGATCCGGCGCTCCGTGGCCCCGGTGAAGGCGCCACGTTCGTGGCCGAACATCTCGCTTTCCACCAGGTCGCGCGGGATCGCGGCGCAGTTCACGCGCACGAACGGGCGCTCGCGACGCGGGCTCCCCGCGTGAATGGCCGCGGCGACCAGTTCCTTTCCGGTGCCGCTTTCGCCGGTGATGAGCACACGCGAATCCGTCGGCGCCACACGCGCGATCAGGTCGCGCAGCTCATGCATCGCTGGGCTCTCGCCAACAAAGTCACCGCCCAGGCCGAGGTCGGCGCGCAGTGCCGTGCGCTCGCGGCGGGCGATGCGAAGCTCGAGCGCGCTGGTGATGGCCAGCAGCACGCCTTCGGGAGTCAGTGGTTTCTCGAGGAAGTTCACCGCGCCAAGGCGCGTAGCCTTCACAGCGTCGGCAAGCCCCGCGCGACCGCTCATCATGATCACCGGCAGGTCCGGAAACTTCTTGCGCAGTCGCTCCAATACGGCCATCCCGTCCAGCGCGCCGGGAATCATCAGGTCCAAAAGGACGAGATCAGGTTCCGACTCCTCCGCCCGCACCACACCGGTTGCACCGTCCCCGGCATCGCGCACCTCAAACCCTTCACCGGCGAGCAGCGCCCCCACCATCCGGCGCACATTCGCTTCGTCGTCAACAATCAGGACCGATGGCATCGCGTCAACGGGTAGGGGAGGGCAGGTCGCGGCGCCGATGGGTCATCGGGCGTCCGAACGGGGCGCTTCGCCCGGCTCCTGCTTGGACATACTCTGGGCGGCGAATCGTTGGATATCGGCCATGGGGAGCACGAGTGTGACGGTGGTTCCGGCACCCGGTGTGCTTTCCGCAGAGACATTCCCGCCATGTGCTTCAATGGTCTGACGCACGATGGCGAGCCCGAGTCCGGTTCCGCCGGCCTTATGTGTGACGTACGGCTCCCAGATGCCCGCAAGTTTCGACGGATCAATTCCCGGGCCATTGTCGGTAATAGTCATCACAACGTTTGAACCGTCGGCGCGCGCATCGACCATCAGCTTTCCCGCCGGGCCGCACGCCTCGACCGCGTTGACCAACACGTTGGCGATGGCCCGACTGAGAGCTTCGTGGCGCCCCATGAGCGAGAGCCCGTGCTCGACCGTCACCGTCAGGCGGGTTTGCTCGGGTACCGAGGCGCGGACGGCGGCGGCCACCAACTCGGCTACGTCCACCTCGGCCACCGGCCCATCCGGAAGTCGGCCGAACTGTGCAAAGCTGCGCGCCATCTGGTCCAGGCGCGCCGATTCTGCGTCCAGTATGCTCACGGTCTCCGCGAGTTCAGCTGGCACATTGCCCTTCAGGCGTGCGACGGCAAACCGAATCGGCGTGAGTGGGTTCTTCAGTTCATGTGCCACCTGGCGTGCGGTCTCACGCATTGCCGAGAGCCGCTCGGCCTCAAGCGCTGAACGCCGTCCTGCATCGATGTCTGCGGCCATTTGCCGCATTCCTGCTCGCAGCACGCCGAATTCCGGCGCGCCTTTTGCCTCCACGGGCGGGAGCGGCTCACCTCGGCCTATGCGCCCAGCCCATGCCACCAGCTCATCCAAAGGCCTGCTCATCTGTCGGGTCAGGTGACCGGCGACGCGGGCAGCCAGGAAGCCAAGCACGGCCACCACCAGGAGGCTCGCAACCATCAGTGCTGCCGGCGCGCGTTCCGTGATCAGTTCGTACTGGCGCGAGCGCGTGGTGGCGTTTGCCAGGGCGCGTTCATGCTCGTTGATCACCGCCGTATCGCTCGCGGATGGTGCGCCGTCGCGCGCCATCGCGATGACCCGTGCGCCACCCGTCGAGACGGTGTCCCAGGCCGCCTTTCCCGACATCACCGGGAGCAGCCGCGTCATGATGCCACCCCACGCGAACGTCAGGATCACTGCCGGCACCACGGCAAAAAACGCCAGAATAATGAACAGCCTTGCGCGGAATCCGATGAGCTTCACGTCTGGCTTACGGCGCGTTGGGGTGGGGGAGTTTCAAAAAGATACAGGTAGGCAAGGGTGAAGGTTCCATCTATTTCCAAGCCGCACAACAGCTTACGGGGCAGGGGCTATGAATCGATACCAAAAGCGGCTATCTTTTCTGGGTTGAGTGGCGCCAGTAGCGCGCACCCAGAGCTGCCCAAGAACCACACGGGGGCGCCGGGCCTGCGTTCCAGACGTCCCCCAACAACTGCTTGGGACGTCGGCGTCTTCGCCATCAGCGTCTCCCGGCTGGGAAATCGCGGTGCCATGCATCGCAGCCCCCGGTAGAGATGATGCGCGCGTTCGCCGCCGCCCCGCCACACACCGGGTTGTTCCTCCAGCGCTCTGCCGCCCATCCGGGCGCGACGTGCGCCTCTGGCGCAGCCCAACCACAGGCGAACTCGCCAGAG
>SXGT01584551.1_pt1 | contig 12403 bp, 10 predicted proteins | sample 3176221 | NCBI WGS metagenome assembly SXGT01 (sample SAMN11356862, study PRJNA531348) | freshwater metagenome | isolation source: freshwater sample F1-120 | place: China: Fuxian Lake, Yuxi | collected 2017-12-25
ACGCCGCCTCGCGGCCGCCGTGGGCGCCGAGGGCACCACGATGCCGCCGCTTGCCGCGGTGGAGCTCGCGCACGGCAAGCTGACGCTGCACCTGAGCGCGCCGGCCGACGTGCCCACGCCCTGGGTATGCAGCCCCGACCGGACCCACTGGCACGTCACCACGGATACCGCCGTCCACGAGCTCGGCCCGGACACCGACAACGTCGAGTCGCCCTACCCGCTCCTGGCCACCATCGGGATGAGCGATACGGGGGAGACCTGGCTGCTCAACTGCGAGGAACTGTCCACCCTCACCATCAGCGGAGACCCCACCTACGGCCGAGACTTCGCCCGCCACCTCGCCGCGCAGCTGGCCGTCAACCCGTGGTCGCGCCGCGTCCACGTCGACTGCATCGGCGTGGCTGAGGAAGCCGTCGCCATGGACGAGCGGATCAGCTACTACCCGACCGGATCCGCCGGCTCAACCGCGACCGCCGAAGCCCTCGCGGCCGCCGTCACCACGGTCGACCGGGCAACGCGGCACGACACCGACGTCTCCACCGCCCGGACCGGCAGCGTCGACGACGACACCTGGCCCGCCCGGATGCTGCTGCTCGACGCAGCCGCCGGCGACCCCGACGACCTCGAGCAGCTGCTGCAGCTGGTCAACGACCACGTCGGGCAGTCCGCCACCTCCATCGTCGTCGCCGGCGAGCGCGCCAACACCCCCGGCGCCGTGCTGCACATGACCAACACCGGCCGCGTCGTCCTCGAGCACGCAGGCCTCAACCTCATCGCCGTCGGCCTGACGAGCGACGAGGCCCGAGGGTGCGCCCTGGTCTACGCCCAGAGCGAGGTCGCCGAGGACGTCCCCATGCCGGTCGACGAGACCGCCACCGACGGCTGGGAGGCCTACACCGACGCCTCCGGAGCCCTGCGCCGCGAGTACACCCTGCCGCGCAACACCCCCGCGGACGCCGTCGACGAGCCCCTGTCCTCCCTCCTCGAGGGCGACGACGAGGACTACATCCGGCAGAGCGCGATCGTCCAGGAGGACCTCGAGACGCTGGCACCCAAGGTGCCCGCCCACGTGCGCGCCGAGGTCGAGCAGAGCGACCCCGACCTCGACCAGGACATCGCCGACTGGTTCTCCACCGACTGTGACCGGCCCCGGCTCACCCTGCTCGGCCCGGTCGCCGCGCGAACCCGCGGCAAGGCGCTGGCCAAGCGCAAGCCGTACTTCACCGAGCTCCTGGCGTTCCTCGCCCTGCACCGCAGACACGGCGCCACCCGCGAACAGATCCGCGAGGCCTTCTCGATCTCCGACGGCAAGGTGCGCGACTACACCAACATCGTCCGCGACTGGCTGGGCACCAACCCCCGCAGCGGAGAGGATCACCTGCCCTACGCCGACAAGGCGCCGGCCGCCAAGGTAACCGGCATCAACGTCTACCAGGTCGACGACGGCCTGCTCGTCGACCTGGACCTCTTCCTCCGACTGCGCAAGCGCGGGCAGGCCCGGGGCGGCGCGGAAGGCGTCGCCGACCTCTGCACCGCCCTCGAGCTCGTGGGCGAGGCCAGGCCATTCAGCCAGCTGCGCGAAGAGGGATGGGCATGGCTGGCCAACGAGCCCGACCGCGTCGACCTCATGGCATCCGGCTGGATCGCCGACGTCGCCCTCATCGTCGTGACCGAAGCACTCGCCGCCGGCGACCTGGTCAAGGCCCGCTCCGCCGCCTACGTCGCCAACCGGGCCGACCCCGACGGCGAGAGCACCCGGCTCTGCCTGGCGCACGTCATGAAGGCCGAGGGCGACCAGCTCGAGGCTGACCGGATCCTCCGCGAGGAGATCTGCAACCGGTCCGACGACGGCGACGCGCCCATGGAACTGTCGGAGCGTACGAAGACCATCATCAGTACCCACGGCGGGCTCGCGAGCTGACTCGGGAAGGGAGCAACCAGCACATGACCACCTTCGACCAGGAGCTCACCGGCCGCTATGTCGCCGCCGGCGGCGACGGGTCCGACCCTGATGCCCACCGCATCGCCCGGGCCGTGTTCGTCCGCGACACCATCCGAGCCCTATACGACGCCGACAAGCAATTCGGCCTCGACCCGGCCGACAACGGCTCGCTCGCAGAGCTCGTCGACGCAGCCGAAGAGCACCTCGAGCACATCGCCAACGACGTCAGCCGATCCGTCGCGACGGCGCCCAATACAGGAGGAGACACCGCATGAGGAAGCACCACTCCGCACTCGGGGGAGTGGCCCTCGCCCTCGCCCTGACCCTGTCGGGCTGCGGCGACGACGACACCGAGCCCAAGGGCCAGGAGACCCCCAGCGAGACCCCCTCGCCGACGGCCTCCAGCACGCCGACCCCGAAGACCCCAGAGGAGAAGGCGGCAGCGCAGCTCGTGGCTTACCTCGACGTCAGGGACGACGCCTTCCGTGCGGCCACGATCGAGTTCAAGCGGCTGAACAAGGTGGCCACTGGCCGGGAGTTTCTGAACGTCCAGCAGAACGTATCTGGGATCGAGCGCTCTGGAAGCAAGGTCACCGGGGAGTACGTACACACCCTCGGTGAGCCGAGCCAACGCGCCGACGACCTGATCCTGATCACGGACTGCGAGGACCGCACCGCGGTGAAGCGGACCAAGGACGGTAAGCCGGTCCCGGACCAGAAGGACCCGGAAGGCAACCCGCTACGCAACCCGGTGCCGATCGAGTACGAGCTGGTGCTGGACAAGGGCCGCTGGCTCGTCACGAGCTCAAATGTCCTCTGGGACGAGCCGTGCTAGCGCGGGCGCTCGCCACGGTCCTTGCCGCGGCCGCCCTGGTCGTGGTCGGCGCATCTGCGCCCGCATCCGCGGGCGGCGGCGAGAACTGCTGGTACGAGACCGACCCGACGACTGGAGAGGTCAAGCTCGTTTGCGAAGACCCCGGTAACGGAGGGGGCGGTGACGACGACCCTGGCAACGGAGGTTCGTCGACTTGCTCATACGCAGGGAACGAGATCCCGTGCACCGGGCCAGAGGGGTCGGTCTGGAGCAGCAAGTACAAGTGCTGGATCGGAGCGAGGGGACCGGACGACATGGTCCCGCCCGAGGGCCAGACCAAGGAGGACGGCTGGTGGCACGTCTGCTACTTCCCGCCGCCGGGGTCGTCCTGGGAGTACATGTGGATCGAGAGTGGCGAGGTCGGAATCGACCCGGTCGTCCTCGCCAATCGTGCGATCGCCTCGATGGACCTGGACCCGATCGAGATCGGCATCGTTCCCGAGTCCGGGGCCAACCGCGCCGGCCTGGTCGGGCTGCCGGTGTGGATGTGGGTCGACACCCCGACTGAGGACACGTTCGGTCCGATCACCCGATCCGCGAGCCAGGGGCCGGTCTCGGTCAGCGCGACCGCCAGCGTCTCCAGCATCGTGTGGAACATGGGTGACGGCACCAAGGTGACCTGCACCGGCAAGGGGACCCCGTATGCCGATCACTACGGGAAGCAGCCCTCCCCGACCTGCGGACACCGCTACGGCAAGATGTCCTCAGACCAGCCCGACGGGGCATACCAGGTCACCGCGACCAGCCATTGGGTCGTCGAGTGGACCGGTGGCGGCCAGTCCGGAACCATCGAGTTCGACCTGACAACCGAGCCGCTCCCGATCCGCATAGGGGAAGCCCAGGTGCTTACCCAGTGATGGACATGGACGCGGACAACGTGTGGGCACGGCTCACCGAGCTGCCGAGCGTGCCACCCCGAATGGGCCTGTTCGCGAGCCTTGCCGAGTGGCTCAGCCGGGGAGTCGACCCGCGGTCTCGGATGTACGACATGGCGCCCACCTGGCAGGCCTTCAAGGCGGGCCTGCTCCAGCCCGGGAACCCGGTCCAGTACCCCCGGCTAACCGGCTGGGCACTGGACGTGGGGCAAGGTCGTGACGTCCGGATCATCGAGGCCACTGACGGCCGGTTCGTCGCCGAGCCCCCTGTCGTCGTAGAGGGCGAGTTCACCGACGACCACCCTGCCGAGTGGCTCGACCGACTGGCTCGAGACGGCGAGGCGATCATCGCGGTGGGGGAGCAGGGGCCGAACGCGTTCCCCAACTTCGCTGAGTGGAGCGGCACCTGGCACATGGGGATCGTTCCCGTCGCGACCTACATGAGTCCGCGCGGGGTCGGCGTCACCCCGTAGAGCGCACCGATCACAGAAGGCAGGTCCCCGTCCTCGGAGCAGGGCGGGGACCTGTTCTTTATACCCGCCCAGGCCGACCCGGAGCTATCGGGCTCAGCCGCTCTGCGTCGCTCGGTGGGCGACAGTGGTGTGGGCGTGAAAGAGCCCCAGGCGTCTCGGGTCACCTGGGGCTCTGCGGCAAGTAGAGCACGGCCAGCGACGGTGGCGCGGGAGAATCGGACATCTGGTGCGGGCCTTTCCTAGTACCTAGTAGGCCATGCCCTCACTCGCGAACAGCGACTCCATGAGCTCCTTGTTGGTGGCCGCGGCGATCTTCTCTCCGATGCCTTCCTTGGTCAGGTCCAGTGCCCGAAGGTCGCCGGAAGCGTCCCGGATCACCGCGAGAACGCGACGCACGAGGGCATTGTGATCCGAGGCGTACTTGGCGAGGGCAGCCCACTTGGGGGCGGCGTCGGCCAGGTCGTGACGGTGAGGGTCGATGACGTCGAGACCGTAGTCACCGGTGCCGTCGTCGTGCCAGAACAGGAAGTCTGGGTGCATCAACTGCGTCTTGTCGCCGAACTCGTACGGGATGGCCAGAGCGTAGCGGCCTGAGGAGGGGTTGCGGTACCAGCCGACGAGCGTTTCGGCGGCGACCTCGAGAGCGAGCACTTCGGCTTCCCAGGCCGACCTGGACGTGTCGACGGGGAACTCGCCGGCGCCCTTGGAGCCGGCTGGGATCACGTACAGGTGCTTGAGATACGTCGTGACCGGGATGGTGGTGTCGCCGCTGATCCGCTCCGAGGCCGCGGCGTAGGTCTGTCGGGCCTCGACGGTTGTGGGGTGCATGGGAGAGGTGCCGAGGTGCCACAGCGGCTCGATGAGGTCACGGGTCGCTCGAGGCATGCGGGAGACGGCGGATGCGTGGGCGTCGCGCCAGGTCTTGATCTGTTCGGCGGCCTGGCGCTCGATGATGTCCTTGAAGCCGAGGCCGGCCAGGGCGGCGAGGCGTACGCCGGCGTCGATCTCGTCGACGCCGCGGTCGCAGAGGTCGTTGTAGTACCAGGCGGCGGAGCCGTCTGGGAGGAGTCGCTGGGCGCGGGTGTAGTAGCCGTCGAGGTCGCGTTCGACGGTGGGGGAGTCGGTGGTGCTCGTCGAGGTGGTGATCTCGGCGCCGAGGCCGACGGTGAGGGTGCCGACGGTGAGGGCGAGGGTGTCGGTGACCTTGGCGTCGATCTCGTCCTGCTGCTGGGAGTCGGCGGCCCGGATCTGGTTCACGATCCACTCGCGGGCCTTCTTTGAGGCGTTGGCGACCAGGTTGTGTTCGTTGAGGGTGGCGGCCAGGCGCATCAGCTGCGCGGTGCGCGTGGAGAACGTGGCCTTGGGGCGCATGTAGGACGGGAGCGTGTCGAGAAGCTCGAAGAGCTCGGGAGGGACGTCGGTGGAGCGTTCGCACACGACGGGTGCGATCACGACCTCCATCTCGACGGTCTCGTCCTCGGTGAGGGCCTTCACGACGCGGGTGACGTGCTCGGTCTTGAAGCCGGGCAGGTAGGCCACGACCTCGTTGAGCCGGTCTTCGCCGCCGTCGACGCGTTGTGCGAGGGGAGTGCGGACCAGGCGGCCGATCAGCTGGGCGATCTCGGTGAAGGAGTCCTTGCCCTGGAAGGAGACGAGGACCTCGGCGCGGGGGCAGTCCCAGCCGGTGGTGAGGGCGGACTTGAACAGGACGACGCGGGCGCGGTCGTCGCCGGCGATCGCCTCGGGCGGGAGGTAGCGGACGGTCTTGTCGCCGACCTTGAGCGGGCCGTGGGGGTCGCCGAAGGCGTGGGCTACGGCGTAGTCGCTGAGCTCGGGCCAGGTCGACTCGATGACGGCGAGCATCTCTGCCAGGCGGGACTCGGTGACCTTGGGTGGCACCTGGACGACCAGGAGTGGTTCGACGAGCCGGTCGCCGCTGCTCTGGTGGTGCGCCTTCCACGCGTCTGTGGAGTCCTTCAGGTCGGTTACGGCGAGGGCGAGCATTGTGTTGTCGGCGGTCTGGTCCTCGGCGATGTTGCGCAGCAGGATCCGGTCCTTGAGCAGGCCGGACTGGCGTACGTCGCCGGCGGGGACCTCGACCAGGCGCATCGTGCGGCCTGAGGCGCTCATGGAGGCCTGGAACTTGTCGGGGGTGGCGGAGATGCCGAGCACGACGGGTGCGGCAGGCTGATGGGTTCCGATGTTGGTGGTGCCGCCGTTGACGATGGTGCCGGCGATCGTCTTGCGGTCGCTCGAGCTGGTGCCGGCGCCGCGGTGGGCCTCGTCCCAGACGATGACGAGGTCGCCGCCGCGTTCGCGGACGGTGGTGGCGATCATGTCCCAGGCGCCGTGGGTGCGCTTGTCGGAGCGGGTGCCGTCGGCCCGGATGGCGTGCAGGTTGGAGTTGCGCTGCAGCGCCTGGATGTGGACGAAGTAGATGAACCCGGGCTCGAGGGTCCGCTCGTCGGTGTCGGCGAGGAACCGGATCCGGTTGGCGTCGATGCGGCCGCCGGAGGCCTGGAGAATCTTGTTGATCGTCTGGCGGTTCAACGCGGGGTCGTCGGTCAGCCAGAGCACGGTGAGGTTGGGGTCGGCCTCGCGGGTCGAGGTGCCGAAGTAGAGGCCCTCGAGCACTGCGGTGGCGATCACGGTCTTGCCGGCCCCGGTGGGCGCGGTCAGGCCGACTGCGGTGCGCTCGCCGTCTTCGCGGTAGTCGCGGCGGGCCCGGGAGATGCCGGTCAGGACGCCCTCGGTGGCGTCGACCTGGTAGTCCTCGAGGGTGAATCTCATCGGGCACTCCCGAGCACGTTGATCGTGTAGTTGGCCAGGTAGGACTCGTAGAGCCGCACCGTGTCGATCCCGACTGGGAGCCGCTCGGTGGCCGCCTGGAACTCGGTGGGGGAGTCGGTGATGATGAAGACCACCCCGGGAGCCCGCTCGGCCTGAGCTGCGTCGCTGACCGCGGCGGCGAAGGGTGCCATGGCGTCGACGGTGAACAGCACCCCGTAGTGGTCGGTGAGGGCCCAGCCGGCATCCGGTTCCTCGGTGATGCGATCCCCTGTGGCTCCGGCCTCGAGCCAGAGCAGAGGGGCGATGGCCTCGAACTCGCGGCCGCGGCGGACCATGCCGGGGTCGAGATAGTTCATCTTGAGGACCTCGACGTTGGCGGGCAGGCCGTCGGAGTAGGCCGAGCCGGCGGGGCGCTTGCCGGTGACGACGGTTGAGATGCGGGGCCGTGTGACGTACTCGAAGACGCCTTGGTCCTCCCACTCGGGATCCCCTGGGTGGTGGCCGGCCTTGCGTAGGGCCTTGGCCTGCTTGGATCCGAGCTCGTTGTTGGTGACCAGGATCGACTGTCGGGTTCCGCCGTCCTCATCGTTGAGGCGTAGCACCGCCTCTGTGGTGGTGCCGGAGCCGCCGAAGTAGTCGAGGATCAGACCGTCAGAGGGGCAGGCCATCCGGATCCAGCGCATGAGGACCTCGTGGTCCTTGGGAAAGGGGAACCGCTTCTCGCCGAGTACTCGCTCGAGGTGGGCGTTCGCAGTGTTGCGTGAGTGGTAGAAGGTCGGGACCGGCATGTTGTAGGCGTAGTCGCTCAGCGACTTCTTCTTGCGCGGGCGCTTTCCGAACGCGATGAGCCCGGCCTGGACCCACTCCTCCATGAGCTCCCGCTTGACCGTCCACCCGTTGTCGGGTGGGTCGTAGACACGGCCCGTCGCGGGGTCGGTGACGGGGTATCGAAGGTTCGGCCGAGGGAGGCGGTTCGTGAGGTCGGCTGTCTCGAAGATCATGCCGTTCTCGTCGACGTTGTTGAACCTGGTCACGCCCTCGGGCATGTCCTTGGAGTTGGCCTTGATGAACCCACGAAGCTGCTCCTGGGCCTCGTCGGCAGTACCCCCCGCCTCGAGGTGGTCCTCGACGAGACGCAGCATCTCAGGCACGAAGGGCTTGGGGTCGAGGAACTTGGCCACCAGCTCGGCGTTGCGGCCGTAGATCAGCATGTAGTCGGCACCGCCGGCGTGGTGGCGGGCCAGGGCCGAGCCGCCGCCTTGCCAGGTGACGTTCATGATGAAGTTCTCTGCGCCGAAGACCTGGTCGAGCAGCATGCGAAGGCGGTGATGCTCGTCGTCGCCGATCGCCGCGATGAAGACGCCGCTGGGCTTGAGGAGGTCTCGGGCGACCAGCAGCCGGCGCTCGAGGAAAGAGAGCCACTTGCTCGACTTGGCCCGGTCGCTGGCGTCAACGTGGCGGTCGTTGTAGATCCAGTCGTCGTTGCCGGTGTTGTACGGCGGGTCGATGTAGATCAGGTCGAGCTTGCCGTAGTGCGTGGACCGGAGAGCTTGCAGGACATGGAAGTTCTCGCCGTTGATGACGGTGTGCCACGGCGCGTCGTCGGAGCCGTTGGGAATCCGGTCGACGGAGACCAGGCCAGGGAAGACGGGCTCGCCGAACTCGCGGATCACAACGAGCTCGGCGACAGGGCGCTCCTCGCCGGCGCTCAGGACCGCTGTCTGTCGGGTGTGGTCAGTGAACCCGACGACACGCCAGGTGTCGGTCGAGGACTCGTCTCGGAGGCCAACCTTGACGCCCTTCCGGACGGGGTGCCCAGCGAGACGGACGGACTCCGGGAGATGGCGGTCGAATACCAGGCCGAACCGGCGCGAGCCGCGCAGGAGCTCGACCTCACGCGCGATGCGTTCACGAAGAGCCTCGTCCTCGATCCTGGCGATCGCTTCGTCCAGGATGGTCTCTTCTGCCACCGGTCAGGTGCTCCTCGTGCTCGATTCTGACGTCGGGGCCATCCTGCCGCACCGAGGACCGGCGCCGACCTGCCACCGCCGATGGTGCGCTGAGCAATCCCGTGGTCGCCTCATGTGGCTCGTGGCGGGGTAGCTGCATGCCGAGGCATCAACCCCGAGGCGCCAGCACGGAACGCGGCGCCGCCGTCCTGCGTGAGGAAGAACATCTGCTGAGCCGAGTGGCCGATGAAGTCACGCAGGACGAGTAGCCGCTCGACCAGCTCATCGTCATTGTTCGGGAGCCGTCGGTGACTCAACGGGTCGAACAACAGCTGCGCCGTTACGGCACCACGGGCGGGGTGCTCAGCGCGGATCTGGCGAGGAGTGCCCGGACGGTCGGCAAGCAGTTGGTAGAGGAACTTGGTTGCGCCGAGCACCTTCGGTCGCGTGTCGCGACGATGTGACTTCTCGTCGAGCTCGTCGATGATCAACAGGGGTACGACGATCCTCAGTTCGTCCTGCATAGCCGGGTGACTCGGCCCTGTCGCGTCAGCGAGCGCTTGATGCCAGTCCAACGCGTCAAGATCGTCGAGTGTCTTCTCCATCCAGAAGTTCGTGTCGATCAGCACATAGTTGGTGAACTGACCGTCCTTCGGCGACCACGCCGCAGCCTGCTGCGCGACAGCGTCGGCGGTCGCCTCGAGTACGCGCCGACGATGCTGGAGCTCGTCAGTGATCACGTTCACGATGGTGAGCACCGACGTCGGGTCCGCCTGCGTCGCCCAATAGCGAGGGGTGGTGATCAACCGGTCGAGATCACTGGGCGAGAGCATTCCCTGGAGCATGCGAACCTGATCGGCAGCCCAACGCAAGTAGCCGTCCACGACGTCAGTTGCGCCCCCGGACACGGAGTGAGTTGCGTTGGCCGCGGACCGCAGCGTCTCGGCCAGGACCGCGCCTGTGCCGCTGACGGGCCAGACCATGTTTCGGCGGTCCACCACTTACCTCTCCTCGAAACGATAGGGACGCTCCCACGGCCCTCAGCGACCGACTGCACGATGGCAGATCCCCCCGACGACACCCCGCGTCGTCCACGCCAACCGCATGAACGGAAGCCAGGCGAAGGCCCTGCCCACGCCACCGGCGCGGAGGGGACGACGAGCGGGTCAGGGAGCCTTGCTGGATAGCCCCTGCTCGATCGACTTGGCCATGACACCGTTGAAGGTTCGCTTCAGCTCGTACGCCTTTTGTATGGCGGTCTTTCCCGTGTCGGCGAGGACCTCCAACTCTTCCGGGGTCCACCGCTGATGACGCCTCACAGCGGCCGTGACGGTTTGGTCCATCGCTGAGTTCTGGTACGCCCGGCCCAGAGCCTCAAACTCCTTGGCAACGCGGGAGGAGGCCTGAGCGGCAGCCTCCCTTGCGGCGTCCGCGAGTGGTGGCGCGGCTGAGGTCACTCTAGGCGTGCCAATGCTTGTTCCGCCTCCTGCTGCAGCTCGCAGCGCGACGACCGTGACCCCGACACCGGCGACCATCAAGGGTGTGCGGTGGTTCTTGGCCCAGTCTGAGAAACGTTCCCATCTCGTCTGATCGGGGTCGCTCTCGGAGGTTTTATCGCGCTCGCTCACGGGCCCAGTCTGCACTGCATCTTGGTCCAAGCCGAGAGGCGCCCTGCGCTGAGGGGGAATCGAAACAGCAACAGAAGTGGAGGGGGTGTCGAGACGCAGCACGGACCTTAAGCAGACGGCGGGAGCCAGTTGCAGTCCTCCGGCCGTGCGACCGCGTGCGGGTCGTCGAACTGGTTGTACCAGTCCAACATGGCGGACCAACGCGCCTCATGCTCTTGGTGCTCGCGGAGCATAGTTTGGACCTCGGGATCGACTCCGACTACTGGGAGCGGTAGTCCCTCGGGCACGCCTCGTGCTTCGTAGAGAGCATTCTCGCGAGCTACGAGGAGCTCCTTCTCGCGGACGAGGAGCTCCATGTCTTCGTTGTAGTCACTCTTCGAGTCGCTCACTCCTGCAGCCTACGGGGGTGAACGGCTTCCCCCGTAGGCAGCGCCGCTGCCCCGTACGGCTGCCGCTCCAACGGAAGGACTGCCGCCCGTCGAGCCTCGTGGGTGCGACCGGGTGAGCGGCGGGAATCTCTAGCAATCCGGTGTTGATAAGACGCTCCGCCGGCTTGGAAAGTTCGCTGCATCTCGACAGCGGCGGCGGCGGCTTCGCAAGGGGCCGGCCAAACATCATTCTCAACTTTCGGGGGGACGCCCTCTGACCTGCGGAAACGTGCGTCCCCCTTCTGCGTCCCCCCTCCATTCCGGGGGTTGGGGGGACGGATGCGGGGACGCCCGCTCGCGACCTTTCTGCCGTGCACAGCCACGGACGAAAGGAGCGAGTGCGATGAGTGTGGGAGACCATCTCGGCCTCGACGACAACAGCGAACTGCTCGACCAGGTCCGCCAGAAGTGGCCGGCCTGGGTGACCGCGGACCCGCGGCTTGGCGTCGTCGAGAAGTTCGACGACCTGCGGGCCTGGCTGCCCTCGGTGGACAGCGCGGCCTCGGACGAGGTCCTCCTGGCGCTGGCCATGCTGGCGGCCCCCGACGGCGGTGACGACATCGCCGCCGCGGCCGCGCTCGCCAAGTGCCTGCTGCCCGGCGCATGCCGGCTCGCGGGCTGGCTGAGCACCCTGCCGCCCCGCGAGGTCTTCCGCGACAGCCAGCCCGTCGCCTCCGGCTCCTGGTCGGCCGTCGAGCGGATCGACGAGCTCGTGGCCTCCCAGCTGTGGATCGAGATCCGGACCTTCAAGTGGCGTCGACTGCGCAAGGTCGCCGCCAACATCCTGATCAACACGCGCGTCGGTGTCCTCCGCGAGGTCGGGGACTTCTTCTACGTCTCCCGGGCCGACCGCACCTGGGCGAACACCACCCTGGTGGAGTCCTTCTCCTCTGGCGACCTGGCCGACGGCGACGCCGGCGCATGGAGCGCGGCCGCGATGCCGACCGAGCGGGTTGCTGGCGCCCTGTTCCACCGTCCCGAGATCCTCGCCGACGCCGGCCCGGAGCAGGAGGAGCCCTCGGCCACCGAGGAGCTGCTGGAGCTGCTGGCGTGGGCCTGCGAGAACCAGGTCATCAGCCCGGCCGACCGCTACCTGCTGCTGTGCCTGGTCGACGAGGCCGACCGGGTCGAGACCCGCAACCTCGCCCGCGGCTACGGCGGCCTGCTCAGCAACGAGGTCTCCAGCCGAGTCGCACCCCGGGTCGGGGTGTCCGAGGCAACCGTCCGTCGCCACGGCTCGCGCAGCATGCGCGCCCTCGCTGCGGCCGCCCCCCGGAAGTTCGGCCAGGACGAATGAGCGCAACCGTGATCGCTCCCACCGCCCCGCGACACATAGGCGACTGGAGGTGGTGAAGCCCATGACAAACACCCAGGACGACGGCGAGAGCCGGACGCCGCAGCAGATCGCCGAGCTGTTCGCGATCGCCGGCCGCGAGACCGAGGC
>SXGT01874855.1_pt1 | contig 12403 bp, 8 predicted proteins | sample 3176221 | NCBI WGS metagenome assembly SXGT01 (sample SAMN11356862, study PRJNA531348) | freshwater metagenome | isolation source: freshwater sample F1-120 | place: China: Fuxian Lake, Yuxi | collected 2017-12-25
CGAGGCTGCTACTTCAACTGTGCGATGTAGCCACCGAGAGCCTGTTGGATGCTGCGGAGAATCTGCTGTCGGCCCACGTTTGATTGAGAGCGGGCAATCATTGCGTCCAGTTCCCCATTGGCAAACGTGCCTATAAGCGTCGCCAGATGCCCCGTGCCTGACACGGCTTTCAGGTTGCCCAACACGTCGTGTATGAGGGCACCAAAACCTGCTTCGGCGGCCGATTGGAACTTCTCTACGGTTTCTTCAAGGCTCCCAGCCAGAAAATCCGGGCCAGTCTTTGACCGCTTGGCTGCGGATTTCGACGGCATTTTCACCAGCCCTGCATCCAACAAAACCTTGGCACCGGCACTAGGCTCGGCGGTGTAACCAATAAAATAGTGGCACTTCTCCAATTCGCTCAAAACTAGGTTGCGATAGTAATTCGGCTGGCGGATGTCCACAAACCCAAAGGCCATGGCCAATCCCAGATCGCGCAATGCTTGGGCAATGTCCTCGGTAAGAGCCTTGAGGGGAGGAAGAGATTCGGCATCTGGCAAGGTGTGACTACGCCACTCACGATCACGATAGTGTTTTTCGGCCTCCTCGAAACGACTCCAGTGGGCAACCCCGAAACCCTGCACCGCTTGGAGGCAGATCAGGCGCTGAGGATCGCCGGTGCCGACGGCCTTGACTTCGGTGGATCCGGTTCGTTTGAACAAGCTGACTGTGCTGTCATTTGGAGTCACGGCTCCTGCGACAAACTTTGACGGCCTTAGGTCCTCGAGCTTTGGGGCGGAATCCACCATTGAAATGAGCGGTTGGGAGGCCGTCTCCAGCGCGGCGATGGCGATCTTCAGCGATTTTTGGTCCTTCCGCAAATCCGCCAAGAGGTCAAGATTGCCTACCAGCTCCTTGTATTTTTCAAGAACCGCTGCCAAGGGCGTGGCGATGAGCGCAGCCTCACTCAGCGATGCCAACTTCAACGAACTTGGCACCGCGATCAATTTTGAAGCGAACCACTTTGGCAAATCACTGTGGCCAACCTGCAACTGAATGAAGCATGAATCTGATTCCGTCTCGACAAGGCGATTGATGGCCAGCTTGTTTTCCCTCCCCACCCTTTCAATGTTCCCCTTAAAGTCATCCAAATCAGCCTTGAGGTGACCTGTTACCGACAGCGCTCCAGCAATGTGTTTGGCCACCGGGGCGTCCATTTTTTCGGCGAGCCGCTCGCGAAGGTATTCGCGAAACTTTATCGCGTAGGTGCGCTTCAGTGACTTGTCGAAAACTGGAATCTTGTTGATCCACCCGGCCTTACCCTTGAGCTCATCATCGAGTGTTCGCACTCGTTTCGGACGACTCCCAGCCACAGCAGCGTTTGCAGTGGCCAGCGCGTTGAGCCTTTCCTGGAGCGCTTCGATAAAGTGCTCCGCCGAGTAGACGCCATGCTGCAGTTGAGCGAGAACCTGATCTCGAATTTCCTTCTCGATACTTGCGCTGGCCCCCGTAAGTTTTTCCTCGATGTCGCGGTCATGTAGGGCAAAGTCCTCTCTCAAACTGTCACGTTTTTTGGCCACGCTGGAGAAAAACTGATCGTCGTTCATTGCTACGAGTTGGTCTTCCTGCCCTTTGTTGGATAAGAACTTCACCGCATCAGTTGCCGGAGTGAGTGCAACTTGGATTTCGTCAGGACTGCGCAGGTGATGGGTCGTGAGCAACGTGTCCACAGCCGCTTCGGCGCTTTTCTTCTCTTTCGCGCTAGTCGCGAGTTTGTCCAGCCATTGGGCGAGCGACGCGCGCAACCCATACTCCGCGATGGCCTCGGTTGGATATTCTAGGGCAGCGACACCAAAGCTGCCAAAAATCTCGTCCCCTTCGTCTTCCCTCCCCCCATTGATGCTGCCAACTTCTTTGTGGGCACCGATGCCGGAGCCAACGAACGAGTAGAGGAAGAACCCCATCGCACGGGCCAGATCGATTTGCGTGGACGCCATTCGCCGGTCGAAGGTGGAGTGGTCGAGCAGAAAAATTTGATTCGTGAGGGACCGAGTCCCCGGCTTGAATTTGTTGGTTTTGCCAAAGACGAATTCAGCCTTGGGAGCCTGCCCCAGCTTCAAGGCTAGCAACTCGCGGAGCGTCCCCAAAGCGTTGCTCCGCGTGACGGGCCGTTCTTTCGCTGGATCAGTAAGCTTTGCGTCGATGAGCGGACCTGGAAGGAGGCAGATTGCCGTGATCTGATCCTGCGCACCGTTGAAATGCATGCGCAACAACGCTAGGCAATCGAGCAGGGCACCAGCGCCTTGGCCACCCGCTATGGAGCATACTACGAAGATGCGGGTTCCGACCTCAACCTCGTAGCCACGCCGAATCCTCTCCAGCGTGGTTCGTAGCCTGTTTGTAGCTTCGCTTAATTCTTGAAACTTCGCGTCCAGGCGAGCTCCCGAGTCCACGTTCGATACGAAGAGCAACTTGCCCGCACGACGGAACTGCCCGGCCCCTTTCTGGCTCCCGATTCTGTCCCTCACGTATTGGTGGATTCCGGTATCGCGATCGTGTGAGGGCGGCAGAAACTTGAGGATGTGCTCATCGCCTGCCGACTTCCGATTCGCCCGGTCCAGTGCACTGACGGCTGTGCTTTGGTCGAGTATCGCCAACTCCGTTTCTGGGTCGAGGCTGGGAAACACTTCGAGGTCTCGCGTGTTTTCCACGACGTCGCTATCGATCCCCAGAATCTTGACTTCGTTGACCTTGTGCTGCGTCAGGTATTTCTTCAGGCAACGGACGGCCTTGATACCTGTTCCGCCGATTCCTACGACCAGGGCGGGATTGAAGGTGCCGGTGCTGGGCGCCTTGAGGCTGCCTGCCAGAATCTCGCCGACGACCCGGTTGATTTCGCGCTGTAGCTCGCTCATGGAAGTGGATGGTTCGCTCATGGAAGTGGACAGATGGAATTAGGGCGCAAGATATGTGACGCGGCAAGTTTGCCCTTCGGTGTTGCGCGCCTTCAACTCAAAACTGCATTGGTGTTCCAGCGCGATGGGGCCATCCGGCGTCCCGAATAGCTGGATTCCGCCCTTGTTCCGCACGATAAACTCGCCAGGCTCCGGTGCCCATGTGCCAACGGCAGTCTCCGCAAGGTCGAATTCTGTTCCAAACAGCGGATGTTTCGCCGGTTGCCCTTGAAACTCCACTACCAGCGTCCCCTCTATGGGCGGGGGCTTGAGGAAGGCCGAATAAATGAATGCCAGCAGACAGGTGGCACCGACGATTCCGATGGTTGGCCAGACCCAACCGGGGAGAGGCTTTGGGGGGGCTTTAACCAAAATCTCGAACTTCTCCGTGCTGGAGGAAGTTTCCCCGGCGACGTTACGCACCGTCAGCCGCACCGAGAAAGTCCCCGGCGCGCTGAAGGCGTGTTCGGGATTCTTCAGGTCGCTGGAACTGCCGTTGCCAAAATCCCACTGGTAACCCGCAATCTCGCCTTCGCACTCAGACTTGAAGCGCACCGTCAACGGGGCAACCCCGCTGACAGGGGAGGCGGCAAACTTCACCACCACCAACTGGGGCTTGGGCACCACCAATTCATCATCGCGCGACGCACTGGTGCCATCCGCGCCCGTGGCGACGTGGGTCACGGGCACGGTGCCGGCTTGGGCGGCCACCCACATCACGGTGGCCCCGGTCAAGGGCGGGCTGCCGGGAATCTTCCACTCATGCCGAATCTCCGGGCGCGTGTCGAGCGCGGAGAGCTTTACCTGCTCGCCGACTTTCGCCACCCGCGGCTGCACGCTAAAGGCTGCGTCCGGTTTCTCGGCCAGCTTGGGCAACACCTCAATCTCTTGGGTGATGGTATCGGATTTGTCGTCACGCTTGACCGTCAGTGAAATCGGAACTTTCCCCGCAGACGCGAAGGTGGCGGTGGCCGTGCGGGTGCTTTTGCTGGGCTGGCCTGGAACGACCCAAAACCACGAGGTTGCGGCGAACTCCGATTCATCAATCAGTGTGACCTCTTGTCCGACCCGCACAATGCGCGGCGCGTGTGTGAAGCGGGCTGTTAGCGGCACGTTCTTGCCTACAAAAATGGTGTGCCTGACTGGGATGCTAAGGCCACCCGGCCCCTCGGCTGTGTGAGTGATTTCGACCGGCCCCGTCCGGTCAGCCTTCCAGCTCTGCTTGGGACCCTTCAGGGTTAGATCGCTGCCGATGATCCATGTGTGAATCCAGCCCCTTTCGTCGAAGCGAGCGTTTAGGCTCACGGTCTGGCCAGCATCCAAAGTCACCGGTTGCACATCGAAGGCAGCGTCTGGCCGGTCGGGCAACTTGGGCAACACCTCGATTTCCTGCACCGCAGTGTCCGTCTTGTCATCGCGCCGGACCGTGAGTGCAACCCGCACTTTCCCGGAGCTCGCAAACGTGGCGGTGGTGAAGCGTCCGCTCCGAGCCGGTTGACCAACAATCGCCCAAGACCACGAAGTCGCGCCGAACTCCGATTCATCAATGAAGGTGACCTCCTGGCCGACACGGACATTAGGCGGCGTGTGGGAAAAGCGGGCTGTGAGGGGGATATTCTTCCCCACAAAAACGGTGCGTCCAACTGGAACGCTCACCCCTCCAGGCCCCTCGACTGTGTGGATGATTTCGACCGGGCCAGTTTGGTCCGCCTTCCAAGACTGCTTTGCTCCCTTGAGCGTGAGTCTCGTGCCTATCTGCCAAGTGTGAAGCCATCCTTTGGCATCGAACCGAGCGTTGAGGCCCACTGTCTGGCCTACATCCAGCGTCACCGGTTGGGCGTCGAAGGCGGCATCCGGACGTTCGGCAGGTTTTGGCAACACTTCGAGTTCCTGCACTTCCGTGTCCGTCTTGTCGTCGCGCCGAACCGTCAACGCAACGCGCACTTTCCCGGTGGTCGAAAACGTCGCTGTAGTGGTGCGACTGCTTCTGGCTGGCTGGCCGGCAATCGTCCACGACCACGAAGTCGCGCCGAACTCGGATTCATCGATGAAGGTGATTTCTTGGCCCACGCGGACGACACGAGGCACATGGGTGAAATGTGCCTTCAAGGGCACGTTTTTTCCAACGAAGGCCGTGCGCTGCGCCGGAGCGCTCATTCCACCGGGACCTTCGACCGTGTGGGTAATTTCGATTGGCCCCGTCTGGTCAGCCTTCCAGCGCTGCGTGGGGCCCTTCAGAATCAGGTCGCTGCCGATGGTCCATGTGTGAACCCAGCCAGGTTGGTCCGCACGGGAATTCAGGGTGATGGTTTGCCCCGCATCCACCGTTAATGGGGTCACATCAAAATCCGCATTGGGCGGCAGGGGTAGCACCGTGAATGTCCGGTTGGTCGTTGAGCGTTCGGTGCCCGTTGCCAGACTTAATCCAATTGTTACCGGCCCCGATTGCGTGAAGCGGACGGTTTCGTCGCGATTCGTTCGCGCAGGCTGCCCAGGAATGGACCACGCTCGCGAAGATGGATTGCCGGAGGAGCGGTCCTGCAAATTGATATCTTGTCCGACGCGCACTATGGGAGGGAACCACTCGAAGCGGGCCTGCAAGGGGACCTTGTCCAGCACGGACACAGTGACCGACCGGGAATCCTCGCCACCGCTTCCTGTGGCGGTCGCAGTCACCTTGTAGTTGCCTACCTTTTGGTAGCGGTGCGTGGGCTTTGCGGTTGTCGCGTCTTCGCCATCCCCGAAATTCCACTGCACGGATTCCACGCCGACCTCGCTCATCAACACAAACAGGATCGGCTCACCCACAGCCGCCTGTTCCGGGCTCAGCAAAAAACGGGCGTTTGGCCGGGGTTGTTGCAACTTGAAATTGCCTGTGACGTTCGCGACCGGCACATGCTGCCAGGGTGTGCCCGGCTTGTCCTTGGGCGTAAAGCCCAGCGTGTAAAGAGTCAGCAGCGAGTTCGGATGATCGCCGACCAGAGGACCCGCCAGACCGGCCAAGGATTCCCAACTGCGATAATCCTTCGAACGAGTGTCGTCTCCATCCGTGAGCACGATCAACTGGATTTGCCGGTATTGGTCAGCATGCGGAATGATGGCCTTCAGGGCTTCCGCGACCGTGTCATAGAGCCGGGTGTCGCCCTCGGGCACAAAGTTCCGCCGGAACTCGTTGTAAATCGTGCTTTTCTCCTTGGTGCCGACGTTCCGCCACTGCCAGTGCTTCGTTGCCACATTGCCGAAAAAGACCAGCCGCACTTCGCAGCCGGCGGGCGCGCGTCCAAGAAACTCGATCACCGCACCGCTCACCGGCTCCACCAGCTTCTTGTCCTTCATCGAGGCGGAGCGGTCCACAACGAAGTAGAACAGGTCGGGCTTTTCGATGCTCGCGCCAGCGTCTTGTGCAGCGGTCTCTCCGCCAATCGTTGCGAACACCGCTGCGAGCACGAGCAGGCAGCGGCGAGCGTATGCCCCGACGCGACCAAAAGCTCTCGCGGGCTGAAGTTGAGTGCTACCAACAATCCTCACGATGCGTGTGTTCATGGCAGTGTTGGCTACGACCAACGCTCGCCAGCCTGCCGTATCGCCATGGAAACCAAAAGTAGAATTTTGGGCTGTGCTTGTAGCTTGGGGGAGACCTGCCGGCAACGCTTGAAGCTGGTGGCCGCCTTGATAGATTCGCAGCATGACAGGCGACACTGACCGCGTCGTGATGGGCGAATGCATCGTGGCTGGTGTGGGCAGTTGCCACGGCAAATCCGCCCTCAAAGGCAGGCCTGGCAGAGCTTGGCTGGGCTTGGGCCCGGAAGCAGGCCCAGAACACCCGTTTCGTCCAGATGCTGTTTGAACCAATCAACCTTGAGCTTCGGGTGCTCTCGCAAGCCGACGCTGCGGCCGTTCTCCGCGAGCAACCCGGGCGCTGGTGCGTGATCTCGATACTGTCGGCGCGGGAGGAACGGATCGTTGACCTCAGGTTGGCGCGCGAATCGGCGCGCCTTGTGTTTGACGACGTGGTTGTGGATGATCCGAGCCGGGCCATCCTCGGCCCACAGTCGGCCCACGCAAGAGAGATTGTCGCCAATGCCGAGCGATTTACGGGCCAACCCCTGCTGATCCATTGCCAGATGGGGTTCAGCCGTTCTCCCGCCGCAGCTCTGGGCGTGCTGCTCATGCACGCACGGCAACGCAAGCTGGCGGACCCAGTTGGGTTCGCGCTGGAGCGCTTGCTACAGCTCGGCACCTTTCAGCCCAATCCACGCCTCGTGCGGTTGATGATTGAGGCGGTTGCCCCGGGCGAACCTCACACACTTCAACAACTGTTACGGCACCCGCTGTGGCGGCAGATGTTCGGGCGTGATTTCTACTCGCGATTCCTGCCAACTGTCCGCCCGAACTCTGGCTGAAAACCGTTACGACTGAGTCTGCCTAGCCATTGTCGGCAGAGGTTTGGGGGGCCGAAGCACAACTGCCGGAGGATCAGCACCGTTCAACATCTGACCAAGTTTACCACGGCTCTGATCGAGCCCCTTGTCAGCGTGCCACGGCACGAGGTTCGTGAACCAGAATTTGGCCGTCTTTCGTCAGTCCAAAAAGGCGAGATTTGGCATGAACCGGCTCTCGGTTTCCGTGTTCATTACTACGCGGTGCCAGAAAGGCAGCGTGATGGTCGCGTGGTCCGGGTGCCGCACCCGGCCACGGGCGTAAGCCATTGGGTCGCGCCGCATTGCTTGCCAGCGCCAGGTGGCCGCAACGGCATTCCGGCGCAGCTCCTCGCGATATTCCTGTTCGGTCAGACCGTTTGGGTGCCGCGAGCACACCCACACCGTGTGTCCGCCCTTGCGGATGAGTTGTTCGACGAGGTGCGGCTTGCCCTGACCACGCCGGATGGGTTCATCGCCCAGAATCCAGCGCTCGTTCACCTTCAACCCAGGCTCCGGAATGAAAAACCATTCGCCTTGCCTGCGGAACGCGCTGTTCTTGCGCTTGTGACGCTGGGTGGTCGGAACCCGATGATAAACCACCGCGTTGTCAACCTCCTTCGGCTGAAGCGCGTCCATGGCGTCCCGCACGGAGGCCACGTTCGACGGCACGGCCGCTGAGAACCAGTGGCGCTCATCGTGGCCGCACAGGAAGTGATCGAGCTTCTTGCTGCCGGCCTTCTGAACCCTCAGCAGCAGGTGGCGGTCCTTCGGTTCGCTCTGCGGGATGATCAGGCTCATCTGCTTATGCAAGCGCTCCGGCACGCGCAACTCGAAGAACTCACCGTTGCGGTCGCGCTGGATGTCCACCGCGTAATCGGATTCGGTTGTCCGCCACGCCCACCGCGATGGCCGGGTGATGCGCACCTTGAAGCGCGCCCCCATAGCGGTGAATTTGGGTTCAATGTGCTCAGTGTTCATAAGTCGGTTTGTTGGCTATGCGATGCCGAATCGCGGCAGAACACCATCCTGCTACCCCACACCTGCCGACTTGTTTATGGCGAAGATCGCAAGCAGGATGACTGTTGAGTCATGTTTGAAGACCTCTTCGCACTATCGGGGCTTTCACTGGACCGGCTGAGGGCGTTTGCGGAAGTCGTTGCCGCAGGCGGAATCTCCGCCGCTGCGGGCGACGACCCCAACCGGCAAAGCCAGTTCAGCCGCCAGATCAAGGAACTGGAGCGCAATTTCGGAACGGAGTTGATGAAGCGCGGCCGGGGACCGATGGAACTCACCGCCGCAGGAGGCCGACTGCACCAGATCATCTGCCACACGTTTGGCTCCTTGGCAGAGCTCCGACGAGAGTGCGCCGAGCAACCCGTTGAACTGACCATCGGGGCCGGGGAGAGCCTGATTCAGTGGATGCTCGTGCCTCGACTGTCCCAATTCATGGAGGCACACCCCAATGTGACCCTCAACTTTCAAAACCTCCGCACGGACGACATTCTCAAAAAGCTGGCGGATGGCTCACTCGATTTTGGAGTCGTGAGCCGTTTCAAGGCTGGCTCTGGCTTGAGTTCGTTGCCGCTCGGACAACTTGACTACGGGTTGTTTCTGCCGGCCGAATTGCTCAAGGGAAGGCCCTCGCTCAAGCTGCTGGGTCAGGTGCCGCTGGCCTTGCTCCAGAGCAGCGACTCGGTTCGCCAGGCGCTCGACAAGGCCGCGGGCCGCCACAAGCTGAAATTGGATGTTCGACTCCGTCTGAGTTCTTACCCACAGCTTGCTGCGGCCGTGCAGTGCCAGAAGGTCGCCGCCATCATGCCCACGCTCGCGACTGCGGCATTTCCTGCCGGTTCCGTTTGCGTGATTCAGCTCGAGTTCTTGGCGAAACTGTCCCGTCGCCTGTCCTTGGTTTGGAGCCGGAAGGCGGCGGCGATACGGCCTGCCGTGGGCACTTGCTCCGAAGTGTTGGCGCGGGAGTTCGCGACGGTTATTTGAATCAGATTTGAGCGAAATACTGGCTTAACTGCGAGAAAAGACCAACCACCAACCACACCGCAGGCAGCGACTTACTCTAAGCGTTATGCCCACAAGGCCTGCCACGCCTCCAGGTTGAACGTGTAGAGCACCCGGGTGCTCCAGTAACCCCGACCGTCCTGCCCTTTGATGACCGTGCAGGTCAGCAACCCTGCCTCCTCGAAACCCTCAAACACCCGTCGCATCTGCTTCTTGCTGAGATGACCGGCCTTGTATTTTCGCTTCAACAGCTTGTAGAGCTGGAGTCTCGACATCTCCCGGACGCGCCCGTGGTAGCCGAACTCGGGATGCAGCGGCACGGTCGTCAGCTTGCCGCGCACGTTCTGCAAGCCGAACATGTTGTTCAGCACCACCGGTATGAACTCCCGGTCGTTGTGGGAGATACCCCTGAAGATCAGCCCGAAGAAGCGCCCGGCCCGCTTGGTGCCATTGTTGATCTGGCGCAGACAGACCGCTATCTCGGTCTTCAGGAGCTGCTCGGCGTCAATGCTGGCGCGGAGCTGGTCAACGGTCTGTGGGGGAATTTCGGTGGAGGCGATCTTGGTGGACATAAACCTGAGACTGCTTGTTTGCTTGTCGGTGAGTTTCTGATAAATTCGTCGAATTGGTTAGCCTACGAGCCTGCGCAGTTCGCTCGCCGGAATCAAAACGTGTCGAAATCCTGGAACGCGACGAAGGCGGCCGCGTTGAACGAGGCGGCGGACGCTGGAGGGCGACATGCCCAGTTGGGCAGCGGACTCGGACAAGTTGAAGGCGAGGCGTTCGGCTGGGTTAGCCGCAGCGGCAGAGTTCAGTGGCTGGCTCATAGCGAGCGCACGGTGCCCCAGTTCGCCTCATCTGAAAATCTACCAACCGTCAGTAGAATGGTTAGGATTTCAGCCGGCGGCAGTTTCTGCCTTTACCCCGCCTCTGGCGTTTTTTTTGGCATACCTGGAGTGGAATCCTTCACAACTCCGAGATCTTTCGCCATACGGTGAATCTGCGTCTCAGACACAATAACCCCATGCTTTTTCAGCAACGCCTTGATTCCGCGGGTTGTAATCCCGGTTTTTCGAACTGGCTTCCCGTCAACCAAGTCGAAGCAGTGGAGGAAGACCAGCAACCGTGGCTGATCAGCAAACCGGCCTTGATTGATTGTTTCGAGGGCGCTCGCCATTTCGCGGAAGAATCCCGCGTTGCCCGAGTCCAAAGACTTCTCAAACTCGATGAGGATCAGCTCAACAAACAGGGCCTGCCTTGGGCTCAAACGCCTCAAAGTTTTAGGATAAACTGCGTTTTCGATGCGCTCACGCACTTGGTTCGCAAATTCGAGCCGCTTTCGGTTCGACGACACGATTGGAAGCGAAGCGCCGGGCAGCGCAATTCTCCTGCCATTGATTCCGCCGAACAGATTATGGGGTCGGGATGGTATGCCTGCTGTGTTCAACGCGGCGCGGCGCGGGAAAATCAGCGAGAAGAAGAACGTAGTCCAGAAGGTTGGACTGTCATGATATGGCCCCGCAATATTCACGAGGAACTGCTTTCCTAGGCTCTCACCTGACCCCAGTTTCGCGGCTCGATGTTTGGCGCGGCTCATGTGCGGATTGGATAAGCCACCCTGCCAGAACTATCCAGTCCCATCCGCAGCCGCGCCCAACGCCCCCAACGTGCTCGTTTGGTATCTTCAGAAGCTCACTTTGCTGGCCATCGCTTGGGAGTGCTGATCGCGCAAATGCCCATACACACGCATCGCCAGCGCACCGCCGTCCTTGTGCCCCAGCCAGCGCGAAACGGTGGGGATGTCCACACCCGACTCGATGCACCGCGTGGCGAAGAGGTGCCGCAGGTCGTGATGGGTGATGCGGGCTATCCCCACCAGTTTCGCGGCACGGTCCATGGCACGCTGGCATTCATGAACTCGCATCACCTTCGCCGATGGGGTGATCTCGGGGGCGGATGATTTGAGTCGTTCCAGTAGCGAGCGCATTTCGGAAATCATCGGAATGGTGCGGATGGCTCCGCTCTTGGTTCCGGTGATTGGATCACCGCGGACGGTGATCTCGCTTTTCGAAAAATCGCAGTCCGCCCAAGTAACATTCGCAGCTTCGGTTTTTCTGAACCCTCCATAGGCCAAGAATCGCACTAAATCGGCGCAATCCTGGCTGCACCACGCACCCGCCCCTTCAATCTTTTGCACGAATTCCCGGAACTGCGCCTGCTCCGGCAGCTTTAGCGTCTTGAGTGTGATCCGCGCCTTCTTGATACCCAAAGCCGGATTGCCATACCGGGCACCTGCGGACACGGCGATGCCGAGAATCTGACGCAGCGTGCCGACGGTGTTGTTGTAAACCGACGGGGAATACTTCGTGACGAAGGCTGCGGCCCACTCCTGACAAACCTTTTCCGAGATCTTTCGAGCCTCAATCGAGGTTGGGCAAGGCCACGTTTTCACCAGCGCGTCGATGCTCTTCTGGCGGTAGAGTTTGGCGCTGGGCTTCAGCTTTGGATGATCAACGACCTGCTTGCGGTAGATCTCCACTGCCTGTTCGAAAGTCAGCTTCCCCCGGCCCGCTTCCGTTCGGGCTTCCAAGTGTTCGCGCTCGGCCTTCACGAGGTCGCCGAGCCGCAGGTGGGCTACGCTCAGAACATCAGTCTTTAGCGACTGGCGAATTAACTTGCCGCCCACTCTGACCCGCGCAAAATAAATGCCTGATGGCTCGTAGCGAACCAAGTTTGCCGCCGGAGTTTTTTTCCACTGTGAAGTCTGGTCGGACATTACGCGCATGCAACCAGTATCACATGGCAGTATCAGATTTGCAATCAACGGTTCCTGTCGCGTGTCTAAAGCGCTTCATTTAAGCTAGTTGGGCCCGTAGCTCAATGGTTAGAGCAGGCGACTCATAAGCGCTGCGCAAACGGCTGCCTCCTTGACACGCCGCCATCCCCGTTCTTTACGGCGAAGTTCCAGCTCGTCTGGTGCGCATCGCACCCACATGCAAGTTCTCCTCACCGCTGATACAGCGGGATGTAGTGATA
>SXGT01466450.1_pt1 | contig 12400 bp, 16 predicted proteins | sample 3176221 | NCBI WGS metagenome assembly SXGT01 (sample SAMN11356862, study PRJNA531348) | freshwater metagenome | isolation source: freshwater sample F1-120 | place: China: Fuxian Lake, Yuxi | collected 2017-12-25
CATCATCGCGTCGTTCATCTTCGATTTCGTGGGGGTGGCCGTCACCTTCATCGCTGGGCCGCCGGTGGTACCGCGCGGCAGCTCGGTGACGGTGAAGACGTCGACGCTGAAGATCGACGACCAGCACACCGTGCCCGCGCACTGGTACTACCCCAAGGGTGGTGAACCGCCGCAGCGGATCATCTACCTGCAGCACGGGTTCCTGGGTGTCGGCGCGATGTACAGCTACACGGCCGCCAACCTGGCCGAAACCACCAACAGCATCGTCGTGGTGCCGACGCTGACCTCCAACCGGAATGTCGCGGACGGGTTCTGGCTGGGCAGCGATCAGGCCCTGCGGGCCACGTCTGCGTTGTTCCTCGGGGAGCGGAAGGCTTTGACCGACAGCGCAATTGCCGCCGGATACGCCCAGAGATACGGCGCTGAGGTCGCGCTGCCGGAACGTTTCGCACTCGTCGGGCACTCTCTCGGTGGCAATCTGGTGGCCGGCGCCGCGGGCTACTACGCCGATGCCGTCGCAGCCGGAGACGTGGTCAACCAGCTGGCCGGGGTGGTACTGCTCGACGCGGCACCGCAAGGCAGCGTGCTGTCCGACGCGCTGGTCAAACTGGACGGGGCGGGCACCTACATCCCGGTGTTCGAACTCGGCGCGCCGAAAGAGTTCCGCCGGGTGGATGCGGCCCTGAACGAACACCGGCCGGGCAGGTTCAACGGCCTTGTGCTGGAGAACGGCAAGCACCTGGATTCGATGGACGGCGGCACCTGGCTGATCCAGTTTGTCTCGCATGTCTACCAGGGCTTTCCGACGGCTCAGAACCAGGCAGCGGCGCAGACGATCATCGGCGGTTGGGTGGGCGACATTCTCGACGGTCGCATCGATCCGCTCACCGGCAGATGCGACGGTGACGAGTGCGCCGGCATCTACGGCGATCTGGGGCAGACGTTGGATCTCGACACCCTGGCCGGACCGACGCGCGGGGCTGTGATCGGAGTCCCCGTGCCCGTGCGATCCACCGAGTTCCAGCCAGAGTCGGTGACGGCCATGGTGGTCCCGCGATTGGCCGCGGGGCGGGCTCTGCTACTGCGCACCTGACCCTCCCGGCCAGGTGACGATGACCGTGGGCGATGTCGACGTCACCTTCACGCCCGAGCCGATGGAGTGAACGTCTGTGCCCGGGGTCGTCAACCACAATGGCAACCGTGACAGCAGATCTCGTCGCCAATGGGCAGAAGTATGCCCTCATCATCAGCCATACCGTCGACTTCACGAACCTGGATCACGCGCTCAGCCTTGCCGCCGACCCCGGGGCCGCCGACAAGATCATCGTCACCACGAACTGAGCGCGGACTACCCGCGTCCGGCCGGGATGACCTACGTCGCGGTCGGCCCACTGAGTCGAGCGGCCGCATCCGGGTTGAGAATGTACAACCCGGCCACCGTGTGATCATCACGAAAGGTGATGCGTGCGACGAAATCGCCGGCCTCGAAGGCCAGCGGCGTGTCCGTCGTGGTGAAGATCCCGGCACGCACGGCGGTGATGTCGCCGTGCCCCTCGTACGCACCCACCGTCCCCACGATCTGAGCCCACGCCTCGGCAAGGCCATCATCGGTGAGTCCGTCGCGCATGGTCGCATCGAAGCGGGCGCTGATATCTGCCCATCGGGCGTGCGCCATGTCGCTGAGGATCGTCTCGGTCAGCTCGTGAGCCTCAGGCAGAGCCGTCGTGTTCATCATTTCTCCAGTTCGTGGGTCGATCGGTTTGCCGTAGCGCTGGAAGGCGGCCTGCCGCGATACCCCGAGGACCTCGCCGATGTCCTGCCATGTTCGGCCCGATTCTCGTGCCCGCTGCACGGCGGCGGCCAGCAATTCCTCAGCCCGTCCCTGAATCTCCTGTGCCGCAAGCACTCCCTTGAGCGGGTCGTCCTCGGCGCGCAGGACCGGGGCGGCAATCAACTGCCCCAGCTGTCGGTGTAGTTGCTGTGCGATCGCGGTAAACGGGGCCGGCACCTGTCAAGGTTAGGATGACATGGTTGCCTCTGTCAAGCATTTCTTGACACGGCGACCGCTCAGGCCCGCCCTAGATCAAGAACGACACGGATCCAGGCGGCTGTGTCAATCGTTGTCTCGGCGGAGGTCTTTGAGCATCGCTATCCCCAGGGGGCCGTGCCCCTGGCCGACCTCACGGAAGCCCTTGCGTTCGTAGAGCCGTCGCGCAGGGTTGCGGACATGCACATTGGTGCACATCGTGTCGCACAGTGGCGCAAGCTCCGCGAACAGAGCATCCAGCAGCACTCCCCCGATGCCGGCGCCGCGCTGTCCCGGCACCACCGCGATGCACAGCTCGGGCAACGGCACACCGACAGCATCAGTGCGCAGCGGTGGATTGCTCTGGTAGGTCCACACTGCCCCAGCGGGTGATCCTTGATGGTCCACGGCGATGATCGCCACGGTTCCTGGCGCGGGCAACATCTCTTGCACTTCGTCATCGTCCGGGTCGGGCAGGGACCGATCCTCGATCACGCTGGCGTACCGCGCCATCTCGACAATGAACACGCGATCACCAGGCGTGGCTGCGCGCAACGTCACCGACATCCCATCACCCCGAGTGCTGAGTACGCTGCCCGTGCCGAGTCGCCGAGTACGCCGGCGGATGGGCGCGCAGATGCACACGGACGTCCGCGTCTGCGCCCTCGACCTCCAAGTCGACGAACCCCAGGCGCCGGTATAGACGGTGGGCATCGCTGTTGACCTTCAACACGCTCAGGCGCACGCCGCGATCGGCGCTGAACGCGTCATCCAGCACATCACGCAGAATGCGGCTGCCGATCCCTCGGCGCTGAAACCCCGCCGCAAGCTCGATCAGACCCACGTACACATCGCCCTCCTGGTGGGCGAGGTTCAGCCGTCCCGCATCAACTCCGTCAACGACAATCACCTGGGTGGTAGCAATATCGAGTGTGCGGCCCAGATACGCGCGCTGATCCTCGTCATCCCAGCCCCACACCTGATTCACGTACGGACCCAGCGTGGCCTTGTGCAGCTCGAAGATGAACTCGAAGTCCTCGACATCGGCCGCACGGAACGTAATCGTGGTCATCGCAGCCGCCGCACGTCCAGGGCGGTCTCCGCCGCACCATCTCCCAGTCTCTGCACGAAATATGCCCCCGCTGTGCCATTCTCAGCAACCGCCTCCACAAACGTCGTTCCGCGGTAGAGCAGTCCTGCACCGTCGTCGGTGGCGTAGGAGGCCGGCAGCACCTGATCTTCGACGAGGGCATGCAGCAATGGACGGCGTTGTTCCTCGGAGTCGTAGTGCACACCATTGCCGTACGGCAGGAAACCCAACCCATTGCTGATCGGTTGAAGGGCTGGGCCAAACGAGTCAGTCGTGCCCCCGGCGTGCCAGCAGATCGATCCTGCCGAGATTCCGGTCAGCACGACGCCGGACTGCCATGCCGCTCGCAGTGCGACGTCAAGTTCGTGCAAGCGCCACAACGCGAGCAAGTTGGCAGCACTGCCTCCGAACACCCACACCACATCCTGCTCCAACAGGTGTGCCGCGGCATCGGCGAATGTCGGCATCGGGAACAGCGCGATGTGCGAAGGAATGAAGCCGCGCACCTGAGCGGCCTCGGTCATGTAATGCAGCACGGCCTTGTCATCACCCACCGCGGTGGCCAGGAAGCAGATGCGCGGCGCGCGACCGACGACGCCGGACAAGTCGACCGCGAAGTCAGTCAATGCCGTGAACTCGAATCGGGTCCGCCGTCCAGCGCCGATTCCCCCGCTGGTGGCGAGGATGGTCGGCTCATCTGCGGGCATCCAACGACGGTAGGCGCACACATCAAGGTGCACAACCGATTACTGAGGCGCCGCGGCGGTGTCGGCGACCGCAACTGAGGTCATCACGTTCAGCGGTGCCGATCGCGGTCCGGAATGACCGCTAGCCCAGCAAGTGCAACCCGCGACCCTCCAGCTCGCCGAGAACGGTCGAATGTCGCCCGGTCATGGCCAAGAGCAAGGCCTCGCCCGTACCGCGCACCTCGGGACCTCTGCCAGCCGACCAATCGATGTCGGTGGCTTCCAGACGCACACCCTGAGTGCGACGTGCACCGCCGATCACCGGACTGATCCGGGCATAGTTCAACGAGGCGCGCACGCGGTCGTGTGGGATCGCTCGCACTGATCCCAGAGGACGGCGAACATCTTGTTGATGGATGAGGCATTCGATGAGTGCTACGCGGCCACCGAAAAGCGCACCGGCCCCTGACGGCTCGATGCCTCGACGCATCAACTCGACGAGCTCGTCGGGTGTCCTGTCGGCGAAGTGCTCCAACGCCTTTGCATTCAAACGGTCGATACTCCATCGATGGCGAAGCATCTCGACCATCAAGCTCGTTCGCGATTGATCAAGATAGGCGATCGTGTGCAAGGCGACATCGCGCACTGTCCATCCACGGCATACGCTCCCAGCGCTCCACTGTTGTGGTGTCAGCGAGGCCAAGAACTCGGCGAACTCCAACCGCTCCTGGCGTGCCAGCGCGCGCACTGTCGACATGCACCCAGTGTCGCCCGCCCGCGGTGCCGCCGCATGCCCCGGTGCAGTAACTGGGCCCGACCGTTGACCGACGCGTCTCGGCGCAGGTGATCGTGATGGACGGTCAGGCGACGATGACCGTGGTCGATATCGGCGTCACCTTCACGCCCGAGCCAATGGAGCGGGGCGGTGTTCGGCCAAGGCGCGGAATGCCTGCACAGGTGACGCCGCGGGGTCCTCGGCGAAGACTTGGATGCCGACATGGTTGGCGCCGGCCGTGAGATGGCCGTTGATCTGGGTGTAGATCGCCTCCGGGGAACCGTGAGCGACCAGGGCGTCGATGAGTGCGTCGCTGCCTGATCCGTCGACATCCGCCTCGGTGAACCCGTGCCGCGTCAGGTTGTTGGTGTAGTTGCGCAAGCCGAGGTAGGGATTCTGGACGGCGCGACGGCCTATCGCTCGGGCCTGGTCATGGTCCTGGGTCAGTACCACCTTGTGCTCCGGAGCCAGGAAGGCGCTGCTGCCCAGGGTTTGTCGGGCATATCGCGTATGCGCGGGCACGGTGAGATAGGGGTGTGCCCCCAGTGTCTTCTCGCCGGCCAGTGTGAGCGTGTTCGTTCCCAGGGCGCCGATCACGATCGCTTCGGCCGGCACCTCGCCCTCCAGGAGCGCGTCGACGTAATGGACCATCCGCTCGTAGGGCTTTTCGTAGGCGTCTCGTTTTTCAGGATGGCCGAGACCGACGCCCAGCAGCAGGCGAGGTCCGTAGCGGTCGACGATCCGGTGGTAGTGGTGGGCGATGGCGCGCGCGTCGTCTTGCCACATGTTGATGATTGCGCTCGCGATAATGGCATGTCGTGTCGCCGCGATCATCTGCTCAAGCAGCCCCATGTCACCCACGGGGTCCGCACCGATTCCCACCCAGATCGTCTGATAGCCCAGCTCTTCGAGTTGGGGTGCGTACTCGATACGCGGGGCATCGCCCAGTGCGGGATTGAGCCATGCTCCGTAAGTGCCGAACTGCTCGTGCACGTCAATTGCCTCCTTCGGGCCGGCGTCCCAATAGGTGCCGGCTGAGCTGTGTAATGAACTGCCTGAGAACTGCTTTCAGCGTGGCGGTGGGGTGGTGCTGAAGATCGGCCAACAGATTTCTGTGGCGGTGAACGCCGTGGGATCTGAGGGCGTGGCACCGATGTAGTGTTCGCGGATCGGCCCCTGGTCGCTGATCAGATGTTCGTTTGCGTATATGCCCAGAGCCCCGTAACTGCGGTCGATGCTCTCGTCGTGGCCGCCGGGGTGAGTGAGCACGGCGAATTCTGCCTGAGGCAAGATCTCGGCACGCACCCCCTCAGGAGGGGTCGCGGACTGTGGCGCAGGCACGAACAGGGTTGCCTTGCCACGTGATTCAAGAAACAGTGCTCGGTCGTAGAGTCCACCCGGCACGACCGACGACCGTGCGCCTGTCGCCGTGGCAACCGCGTCTCTCAATGTCTTCAGCGATTCCGCGAACCAGCTGTCGATCGCGGACACCTCGATGGTGGCGCCGATCGACCACACGGCGAGCGCGGGTTCATGGCGCAACTCCACAGAGGCGGGCGTGTGCACGGGAGAAAGCAACTCGCGCAGCGCGCCAACGGTGTCACGGGTCTGCTGCAGCTGTACCTCCATCTGTTCGAGATGGGCGGTGATGATCTCGGTGCGAGCCGCGGCGTCGTCTGTGCTCAGCAGCGCCTTGATGTCGGGAATGGACATGCCCAGAGTGCGGAACCGGCGGATGATGTGTGCATGATCGACCTGGCTGGTGTCGTAGAACCGGTAGCCGGTGTGGGAGTCGATGTGGACTGGCTCGAGAATGCCGATGTCGTGGTAGTGCCGTAACGCCTTTCTGCTCAGGCTGGTCATCACGGCGAAGTCGCCGATCGAAACCCGTGCGCTCATGGCGTCCTCCTCTGCGTTCCGCCGCCTGTGTAAGGGGTGTGACCATCGTGCAGTCTCCCGTAAGGGGAAGGTCAACGCTGCGGATCGAAGCGGACTGGGGCTTGACCTTCCCCTTAGGGGAAGCTCCACCGTGGGGTCATGACCACAGAATGGGAAGCACTCCCCGACACCATAAGAACGTTCATGGCCGCGCTCGATGCCCGTGAGGCGGAGCAGGTGCTGGCCACACTCACCACCGATGCCGTGGTGACCGACGAAGGCCACGACTACACGGGCCGTGACGAGATCGGGGCCTGGGTCACCACCGCGGCCGCCGAGTACACCTACACCACCGCATTCACCGGCGCGACCATGCTCGAGCGGCAGACCGGTACGACTGTCGACGTCGGGCAACACCTGGAGGGCAACTTCCCGGGCGGAGTCGCCGACCTGCACTACCGCTTCACCCTCGACGGCGCACTGATCAGCCGGGTGGTGATCGAGCCATGAGCAGGCGCTGGTTCATCACCGGAGGCACCCCCGGCAACTTCGGGATGGCGTTCGCCGAGACCGCACTCGAGACCGGGGACCGTGTGGTCCTCACCTCCCGGCGCCCGCAAGAGCTGGATACTTGGGCGCAGCAGTACGGCGACCGCGTTCTGGTTATGCCGCTGGAACTCACCGACGCGGAGCAGGTGCAACGTGCGGTGCACGCCGCAGAGGAGCACTTCGGCGGCATCGACGTGCTTGTCAACTACGCCGTCCGCGTGTGGTACGGATCAATCGAGGCGATGGATGAGTCCTCGATGCGGGCAATGTTCGAACTGAACTTCTTCGCGGTGCTGTCGGTGACTCGTGCAGTGCTGCCGGGGATGCGCGCCCGGGGCAACGGGTGGATCGTCAACGTGTCCTCGGTGGCCGGGCTTGTGTCAGCGCCCGGATTCGGCTACTACAGTGCCACGAAGTTCGCCATCGAAGCCATCACCGATGCGCTGCGCGACGAGGTCGCCACACAGGGCATCTCCGTGCTGACAGTCGAACCGGGGGCGTTCCGCACCAACGCCTACGCCGGCTTCGCGAACGAGCCTGTCGCGGAGACGATTCCGGTGTACCACGACATGCTGGAGCAAGTCCGCGCCGCGTTCGTGGGGATGGACGGAACGCAACCGGGCGATCCGCACCGCGGCGCTCGTGCGGTGATCGCGGCAATGGCCAAAGACCCGCCGCCCCGCCGGCTGGTCCTGGGCAACGGCGGGTACGACGCCGTCGTCGATTCGCTGGAGCAGAGCCTCGCCGATATCCGGACGAACGAAACACTTTCTCGTAGCGCGGACTTCCCCGACCGGCCGACGAGCTGAGCTAAAACGTCCACCCGGTCAAACGATCTCACCGCATCAGCACTGGGACCGTGCTGCCATACTCGATCAGACAGAAGCCATAGTGAGCTGGTCGATCTGTTCCGGTGTCAACTTCAGTTCAGCGGCAGACACATTCTCTTCCAGATGCCTGCGTTGCGAGGTGCCGGGGATGGGAAGCACGACCGGTGAGACGTGCAACAGCCAGGCGATCGCCACCTGCCCCACGGTGCACTGGTGCGCGCGGGCGACGTCAGCGAGCGCTTGGTGGGCCTCTGCCAGCCCGCCTTGGGCCACCGGCGCCCACGGGATGAACGCGAGGCCGTCCCGTTCACACCTCTCGAGCATGTCTTGGGCACTGCGGTCGATGACGTTGAACCGGCTTTGGACACTGACGATATCGGCGATCTGGCGCGCCTCGTCGAGCTGTTCCACCGTGCATTGTGACATGCCGATCTCGCGGATCTTGCCCTCGTCCTGAAGGGCCTTGAGTTCCCCGATCTGGTCGGCCAACGGCACTTTGGGATCCACCCGGTGCAGCTGCAAGAGATCGATCTGGTCGACATCCAGGCGGCGCATGCTCAGCAACACCTGCTGCCGCAGGTATTCGGGCCGTCCGACCGGTGGCCACGCCGCGGGCCCGAGCCGTTTGGGCCCGTCGTCGGTATCGATGACGTCAGGTCCGTTTCGGGTCAAGCCCGCCTTCGTGGCGATCACGATATCGTCGGGGTACGGATGCAGCGCCTCGTACAGGATCTGTTCGGCGATGTGTGGGCCGTAAGAGTCGGCGGTGTCGATGAACTGGACGCCGAGGTCGACCGCCCGACGGGCTACGGCGATGCATTCGTCCCGGTCGTGGGGCTCGCCCCAGATCCCGCGTCCGGTGAATCTCATCGAACCGAAACCCAAGCGCGAGACGGTCTTACCAGCGATAGTGATCGTCTGCGGATCCACGTTTACCATTGCCTGTACCTCCGTTTTTTGTTCTGGTGCTGATCGTCATGCCCGGGCGTCCGCGTCGAATTCGCAGAACATCTGGGTGAAATAGGCGGGCTGCTCCTCGGCCACCCAGTGGCCGCAGTCCGGCACAAGCCGATCTGTCACCGACTCAGCGACCTCTTCGCACATCGCCTGAAAGTTCTTCGCGAGAGGATTGGAAGCACCTCCGGAGGCCAGTACAGGAATGGTGAGCTTGCCGTGCTTGTGCAGCGCGGCACGGTTGTCGTCGGCGTCGCGGTCGAGTTCCCGGTAGGTCTCACAGAGTGCGCGCATTGCTCCTGGGGCCTCGAACGCGCGGGCGTACACGTCGAGGTCAGCATTGGAGATCGCATCCGGTTGATAGGCCAACTCGTCGAAGAATCGGTTGATGTACCAACGTTCACGTCCATGCGTGAGATACACCGCGATGTCGGTGTTGGCATGAAAAGAGAACTGCCACGCCGACTTCTGACCTACTCGCCATGTGTAATAGTCGGTGCCCGGCAACGGAGCCTCCATGAAGGTGGCGCTCACGACGTCACCGCGGTAGCGCAGCGCGAAACCCAGAGCCAGAGTCGACCCGAGATCGTGGCCGACGAGCGAGACAGGCTCCGTCACACCCAGGGTCTCGCGCACCAGACTGTGGATGTCACCGGCCATGGTCCACTTGTCGTATCCTTCACGAGGTTTGTCCGATGCGCCGGCACCGCGATAGTCGGGCATGATCACCCGGTAGCCCGCGGCCGCCAGCGGCACCATGACCTTGCGCCACTCGTAGCGCGTTTGAGGCGCGCCGTGAAGAAGTACAACCGTCCCGGTCGGTTCAGATGGCGTGGCGACGGTATAGCCGATACGAACCGTCTCATCCGAACCGACCCATGCCCGGCCATGCTGGACGTCGACATCGCGCGCTGTGGTCATATCCTGCCGCCCTCCCGTGTGCGTTGTTCTTCGGCGCTAGTGGCGGCGGCGCGCAGCCGACACGGTCAACCAGGCGGCTGACACCAGGAAATAGAAGGCGCCAAACGCGGCGTAGGGGACGATGTCGGCAACGCTGGGAGTCTCCGGCGCACCGGCCGCCAGAACGAACATCGCGCCGGCAGCCGCCGATTGAACACCGCTGATGATCATCACCCACTGGGCTCCGGCGCGTCTCCACCGACGTACCGCCGTCGCGAGTTGCAGCAGCCCCGACATTGCTGCCCATACACCGAAGACGCCGAGTACGGCGTTCAGACTCACCGTCAATGCGATGCCCACGGCCACGGTCGTCAACACGCTGACCACCATGTTGAACGCCTGGGTGGGATTGTTACGCAGGCCTCCGTGCTGCCGCGCATCGATCACGTTGGCGACAGCATCCCATGCCGGATAGAGCAGCAGCAATGCGCCGGCAATGGACGTCGACGTGGAGCCGATGATCAGCGCGGCGGCGACCCAGGCGAGCGAAACTGCGCCTCGCACAGCGTAGTAGGACGCCAAGGTGCGGTCGGTGCCGACAGGCTGGTGGCGCTCGAGGAGCTGATCTGACATGTGTCGTCCTTCATTGATGCACAGAGTGGCCAGGCGTGTAGTCGATTGACTACACGCTAACGTAGTCAGGTGACTACAGCAAGTGGTGGGCTGCCCGACGCGGCCAAACGTGTGCGTACCACCGTGCTGCCCCATGCGGCAGACCTGTTCGCCGAGCGAGGTCCGGCCGCCACGACCATGCGCGATATCGCCGATCGCTCAGGCGTGAACGCAGGGTTAATCTTCCGCCACATCGGTACGAAGGAAGCCGTCGTGACGTCGGTGCTGGAGTACCTCGCCGAAGACCTGGTATCGGCACGGGATGCCGGCGCGCCGCGCGCCGTCGTAGAGGCCCGCGCGGAACGCAGTTGGAAAGTCATCGCCCGCGCGCTGCTCGACGGATTCGACGTCACCCGGCTTCAAAGCAGATTCCCCAACATCGACCAGCTCCTGGACGACGCGCGAGACCACTACGAAGACGACTACACAGCACGCGTCGCCACAGCCGACGCGCTTGCCATGCAACTGGGCTGGCGCCTCTTCGGCCCCTTCCTCAGGGTCGCCACCGGACTCGATGAGAAGGGCGTCCGGGATACCCCCTCTCCCGCAACGAGTTTCATCAGCCGGCATCTGGGCGACCCCCGCGGGCTTCGGGACGACTGAAGAAGAGTTCGGCGGAGGTCAGCCCCGGTCCGCCGTCGAGTCGCCGTAGTCCCACGACAGTGTCCGCACGGGCGTCACATAGATGTAGGTGGCACCCGGTCTCGGAGCGGTGGGCCACTCGGACTCCGGCACGCCGCGCGATCGGGCACCGTGCCGTGCGAGCTCCAGCGTTTCAGCGGCGTCCCGGACGATGCGTGCGTGACCTTGGAACATCACCCCGCGGATATCCGCCATGGTTGAGCCGGCTTCGAGCATGACGCTCACGTTTTGATTGCGCTCTATGTTGGCCACTTTGCGCGTGCCATCTCGCACACCCATGACGACATCACCGCCCAGCCGGAAGTATCCCAGCGGCACGGTGTGTGGGAATCCGTCCTCGTCGATGGTCGTCAGGATCGCCCAGCCCGGACGGCTGTCGAGAAGCGCCGTGATTTCGTCGTCAGTGAGTTTGCGCGGCATGTCACGAGGCTACCGGTGGGGCAACCGCCACGGGGCTTACGGAGGCGGGCACCGGAGGGCCCGCGTGCACGCGCCGGGGATCGCCACCTCCGCGTTGTTTGGCGAGACACTCGGCCTGGTCACCAGCCGTCGGCACGCGCTGATCCGCTACTCGTGCATCTGGCCTGGTCTACCGGCTGGCGTCCGCGTCCGTCCGGCGGGTTGGGCCCGCCGGCGCGCCCGGCGTGGCGGGCCGCCGAGCGCGACGATCACAAGCCGAGGTCGGACAAGCTGGGGTGATCCTCCGGTCGCGGTGCGTTCCGGTCCCAGAAGAACTTGCGCTCACCTTCGTCGATCTGCACGTCGTTGATGCTGGCGTGGCGGTGGGTCATCAGACCGTGTTCGTTGTATAGCCAGTTCTCGTTGCCGTACGCGCGAAACCACTGACCCGCATCGTCGTGGTATTCGTAGGCAAAGCGGACCGCAATGCGGTTCCCGCTTTGGGCCCACAGCTCTTTGATGAGGCGGTACTCGTGTTCGCGTTCCCACTTGCCGCTCAGGAAGTCGATGATCTGTTCTCGGCCTGTCACGAACACGGACCGATTGCGCCAGACGCTATCGATCGAGTAGGCCTGCGCTACGACCTGCGGATCGCGGCTATTCCAGGCATTTTCAGCCAGCCGGACCTTCAGGGTGGCCGATTCATCGGTGAACGGTGGGACGGGAGGCTTCGCAGTGATGGCGGTAGTCGTGGTCATGATGGTCTTTCTGGGCGGAGTTGGTTTCATTACCTTTGCCATGTAGACGTACCTGTCTATATGGCCAGTACGGTACGTCTTGTAGACAGAGTTGTCCACCGGGCCTGGTGGCTATGTGGACAGAACTGTCTACTATGGTGGTGTGAGCATCTCCCAGACTCTTGATCCGCATGTTGATGTGCCGACCCTGCCGGCTCGGGAACGGATACTGGCAACCGCGTATCGGCTGTTCTACCGCGAG
>SXGT01272684.1_pt1 | contig 12398 bp, 10 predicted proteins | sample 3176221 | NCBI WGS metagenome assembly SXGT01 (sample SAMN11356862, study PRJNA531348) | freshwater metagenome | isolation source: freshwater sample F1-120 | place: China: Fuxian Lake, Yuxi | collected 2017-12-25
ATATAAGCGTGAAACCCTCCCCAAGATGAGATCTCCCTGAGCTTCGGCTCCTGAAGGCTCCTGGAAGATTACCAGGTGATAGGCCAGATGTGTAAGGCCCGTGAGGGTCTGAGCTTACTGGTACTAATCAGCCGTGAGGCTTCGCCTTTACTCTTCTTTCACTGTAAGTGTGGTGGGAGGACGAGACTACCGTTTGTAGGGTATTCAGTTGTCGGCTGGACGCTCGGCGTATGTCCGGGGTCTGGCACCTTTTGTAGCTCTTTGACAGATAGGGCCGAGCACGCAGCTCGGCCGCAGGGTTTCCCGGTGGCGATAGGAGAGGGGTCACACCCGTTCCCATGCCGAACACGGCAGTTAAGCCCTCTACCGCCGATGGTACTGCACGGGCAACCGTGTGGGAGAGTAGGTCACTGCCGGGATTTTTTCCAAAGGCTCGAGTCTGATACCAGACTCGGGCCTTTGCTTTGTACGCGCGACCGCCCGGCATCGTGCTATGCCGGAGCCTCGACGCTACCGCAATGGCGCCTCCACGCCGCGCCCGCGGTGCCGTGGTCTCGCCAGACTGGCCCTGCTACACTCCGCCCATGGCCAAGAAGCCAGGCGAACCGCCGAGCGGTGACCCTTGGTCTGCATCCACGGTGACGGGACCGACCGGTGCACGGAGCATCCGGCTCCCACTCCTCGTGGCGGTGACTCTCGGACTCCTGCTGTCAGCTCTCCCCCACCTCGTCGCCTACGCGAAGACCGGCTCCTCCCACTGGGTGGCCGATAGCGACGAACTGAGTCTCTACCTCCCCGTCTCCGCCAGGCTCTATCACGGCGAAGGCTTCGAACTCTTGGACCCGGTGTCGCCAGACCCGGCCCCGACCGTATACCCCTGGAGCCAGCTCGCACCAGCTACCGTCATGGCTCGGTCCCTCCGGTCTGGCCCACTCTCCGTCAGTGTCATCTGGCGGGCCATCGCTGGGCTCACCGTCAGCCTGGGCTGGTTCCTGCTGTTCCACTACTGGACTCGATCGGGCTGGCTGGCCTGCGCCGCGACCATCCTCCTGATGGCCGACAGCGAATTGCTCACTGGGCGGCTCATCCTGAGGCAGCTGCTCATCACCGCCGATCTGCTCTCCGGTGGGGCGGAGCACCTGTTGGCTACCAAACCCAACCTCATGCCGCAGTGGCGCATTATGACCCCCGGCCTGAGCCTCGGCTTCCTGATTGCCTACAGCTGGGCGCTGCTGCGGGCGCTCGACGACAGGGGTCGCGCGGCCATCGCGCTCGCCGGCACCGCTTTCGGGATGTTGTTCTATGTCTATCTGTATTATTGGACAGCGGCCGGCCTCAGCCTACTAGCCTGCGCGGCGTTCTTTCCCCGGGACCGCGCCGTCTTCGTGACAACCGGCGCGATCGGGTGCATTCTCGGCGCGCCCGCCGTGATCGCGGCTTACCTCTTCCGAGCAAACTGGAGTGCAGACTGGTTGGCCCGCACTGACAAGTTCGTCGAGATAGGACATTTTCAGGAGCTCCTTATTCCCAAGGCCGGCCCGCTGCTGGCTCTCGTCGCGACCGTATACGCGCTCACGCGACAACCGCGCCTCCGTTTCCTCGTCGTCCATGTCGGCGCGGGCCTCCTCCTGCTCAACCATCAACTTGTTTCGGGACTACAGATCGAGAACTTCCACTACTCCTACTTCTGGGGCCCTCTGTGCTCGGCCGTCCTTGTTCTCGGGGGCCTGGACCTGTATCGAGCCGCGTGCCGTCGACTCGGCACACGTACGCCCGCGGTCATCCTCATCGGGCTCGCCGTCGTTCAACTGACCAGCGGCTTCTACTTGCGCGTCCGCGAGTCGACCGCGTCCCGGGAGTCCGTCCAGATCAATTCAGAGATTGCGGCATTCAACCACACTCAGGCCGAGCACCCTGTCCCGAAAGTGTCCCTCGCCGTGATGGCCGGTGATGCTGCCTACCTCCGGCTCGCCGCCGTGCTGGAGAATCAGCGCCCGCTCGTAGGCTGGACCGTCGTGTTCAGCGAGGCGGTCGACGACGAACAGTGGTCGGAACGACTCGCCCTGAACGCGGTGATGTCCGGGGACGACGAACGCTCGTTTCGGGCGGCTCAGACGCAGCTGCTCGAGAGCAACGTGTGGGGACCGTGGGCGCGCGACCCGCGCCTCGAGCGCGAGCTGCTGCAAGCCCGCCTGACGAAGTTCCGCTGGGCGGAGACGAACGTGGCCGCCGCGCTCGCCCGCTACAACGTGACCTATCTAGTGATCGCGCGCGGCGCAGTTCCGAATGCGTACATCGCCCGAAACTGGGACGAGACTCGATCGGGCAAATGGTCTGTTTGGGCGAATCCCCATCTTCCGAACTGATGCGATCATGCAGATGAGGTAGGGGGCTCAGCGCGAGTTCAACAAGGCGCGCACGTGACCGCCGCTCGAGGGCTGGCCGCACCTCATTCCGCCATCGGTGTGATCCCGCGGAGCCGTCGCAAGACGCTGTCGGCCGAGACCGCCATGAACGGCCTCTCCATGAATCGAAACAGCACCGCGGACGCGGTGACGATCACGAGCGCGTGCGTCCCCAACTGGGCCAGGAAGAACGCCGGATACGGCCACCCCGGAAACCAGTTCGCGGTGGCCCGCCCCACGACCGAGATCATGAGGTAGTGATACATGTAGATCGTGTAGCACATCCCGCCGATGGTCACGAGCGCCGGGTTACGAAGCCGTGCGGCCGCCCGCCCGCCACTCAGTGCGGCCAGCAGCGCCATTCCGGCATGTAGCGGAAGGACCAACTCCGGATGCCATTCTCGGTTGCTCACGATCAGCGACACGGGCAGGAGGCCCAACACCGCCCAGTCGACCCAGTTCCGGCCAGCTCGTGACATCGCGCCGCCGGTGGTCACGTAGAAGTCTGCCACCATCATGCCGACAGTGAAATACAGCGCGTACGTGAAGAAGTTGTCGGCGTTGCCGAACACGTACGGTGCCCCCACGTGCAGCCCGATCCCCAAGCCCAGAAACACAGCGGCCCGAAGGCCCCTCCCATGGAGCTTGTATACCAGGGCGAGCACCGGCGCGAGCACGTAGAACTGGGCCTCGACTTCCAGAGACCACAACACCACGTTCAAGCGGTAGGTCTCCAGTACCCGCGACGCGTAGAACATGTGCCCCAGGAAGCCACGACCGACCTGCTCAGCTGAGACGTCCGTCACTGCAAGATGCACCAGCGCCAGGACCACAAGGTGAAACAAGAGCGGCGGCTCAAGCCGCGTCAGCCGGCGGAGGAAATACGCCCGCAGTGGCTGAGTCCTGCCTAGCTCCAGAGCCTGCCGAGCGAACGGTACGGCCAGGATGAACCCACTCAGCGCGAAGAACAGGTCGACGCCCCGTGCACCGAAATCAAACAGATACTGGTGGGACGTTTGCGCGTCACCCGCGGCGTACGCCCCGTACACCTGAAAATAGCTGGACAAGTGGTGCGCGACCACCATCGCGATCGCGACGAATCGGAGTCCGTCGAGCTCAGGAATGAAAGAGGTCGACGACGTTTTTCTCGACAGCTGACCGATGAGCCGGTCCGCAAGCAGCATGACTGAACCGCCTCCGCTCCCCTAGGCGAACGCCCGACGGTGCGCTTTCTCGTGCCACACGCCGATAGCGCCACTCGCCTCCGCGCGAACGAGAAGGACGTTGCGCTGCTCGATGTTCGAGAAATCGTCGATCCAGCCGCTCGCCGCGAAAGATTCGCCGACGAGGTAGGCGCGGTAGTCGAGCCTGGAAAAGATGTCCCAGAGCCGGCCTGTCTGATAGCCCGCCCGCTCGCACGTCGCCCTGCAGACCTCCAACAGCACAACCGGACGGTCTCGTTCCAGACAGTGTCGCCCGCCGTCCAGTGCAAACCGCTCGGCCCCTTCCACATCCATCTTGATCGCGTCGACCCGATCCACGCCGGCTTCAGAGAGGAAGTCGTCCAGCCGAATCCCCGTCCCGCGCACGGTGTCGATACTCCGCTCACTCGGCGCCACCGAATAGCCCCCTCGGTTATGTCTGTTCTCGCTCCCCAGTGCGAAGGTCAGGGTCTCGCGTGTGTTCCAGAGCGCGCAGTTGATTGGCGACACCTGAGGCAGGCGGTTGAGCGCCAGATTTTCGCAGAGCCTGGCGTAGGTGTCAGGCACGGGCTCGAACGAAAACACCCGGCCGTGCTGCTCTACCCGTGCCGCCACCATCAGCGAATAGAATCCAACGTTGGCACCAGCATCCACCACGGTGTCGCCCGGTTGCAGCAATCCCAGAAAGAGCGATAGTTCGTGCGGCTCGTAGGCGCCGAACACGTAGATCTGGCGCTGGAGATGATCGCTGAGATCCAGGCGCATCCGCACGCCGTTGGTGAGCACCCTGATCACGGGGGCCCTCGCCAGCGTGCCGCCGTAGGAGTCCAGAAAGGCGTACAGCCACGCAGGCGCCAGCCCGGTCTTGGCCCACGTCCGCAAGAGCACCCTGGTCAGCACCCGTCGCGCCAATCGCGAGTCGGACACTCGCTGTCGCGGGGGTCTCTGACGCGAGCCTGCGAACCCGCGCCCGCCCCGAATCCAGTCACCGGGCACCCCAAGGGAGCGCGGTGGCAACCCGCTGGCGCCAAGCCTGGCGCTCTTGGTGACTCAGCACGACCCCCCACGCCAGCGCAAGATATCCCGACGAAGTCACTCCCATACTCAGCAGCCAACCGACCCATGATTGTGACAACTGCAGGCGGTTCATCCAGACGGCGCCAATCGTCACCAGGACGCCGAGGATGATCGGCCGTGCCAGCGCGCTCGCAAGGCTTGCCGGCGACAGACCGAACGTCTGCCGCATCAGCCGCGGCAGTGCCCAGAAACTCACGGTCCCGAAGCCCAACAGTGTTCCCAGGAGCGGGCCAACCATGCCGAACGTACGCGCCAACGTGACGCTCGCTATCAGGTTCACGGCGACGGTGGCGACGGAGATTCGCTGGATCTGGGGCAGGAGCCCCGCCGCATAGAAGAGAAAGCCCCAGAGTGAAATGACCGCTTGACAAAAAGCCACTAGCGCGGCCGCCACGGTTACCGCCGTTCCACCGTACAGCGCGGCCCCGACCCACAGCGTCATGAACCCGCGATTGAAGACGGCGGTCGGGATCAACAAGGCGCACGAGGCGATGGCCACGAGCCTCGTGAGCTCCAGCGCTCTCTGGTTGAACAGTTCGAGATCGCCTGTCTCGTAGACCTCCGCGAGACCGGCCCAACTCGCGCTTCCTAGCGCCTGGAGCTGCGCTTGAGCGACTGAGGCCAGACGCTGGGTCAAAAAGAACGCCGTCACCAGGGCTGGACTCACGAACAGCGCCACAATGATGTTGTCAGAGAGGATGGCGATCGTGCCGGTGAGCTCCACGACGAATGCGGGGCCATTGAGCCTCCGCAGGGCGGCGCGGTGGCCCTCGTCGGCCCCCGTGGCGGCGACCGGTCGCTCCAGCGCACCGGGGAACCGCCGCAAACTGGTCGCCACCACCAGCGCCTGACCGACCCCAACCCCGCACGCGAGCGCGCCGACCTGACCGGTGACCCCCCAGCCGAGTACGGCAAACCATACCGACAGCGCGGTGGTCACCGTGGTCTGCACAGCCAGGACGATTTGCACGACGTAGCCACGCTGGCTTCCCTCCAGCAGGGATCGGAAGGCATTCGCGGGAGTGAACATCGCCGAGGCGACGCCGACGACGCACGCGACTGCGAAGTCGGCTCGCAGCTCCGGTGGTACCTCCAATGTCAGGCCGAGCCAGACGCACAGACCAGCACCGACGACGATCTTGAGTCCGGTCGATTTCGCGAGCGATAGCAGCCCCAGTCGGAGCAACCCGCGTACGTCGGCTGCGTTCCCATGGGCTAAGTGGGTCGCAAACAAGGACGCGAGTGCGGCCGCGATTCCCCAGTCCAGCAGGGTCAGGTAGCCGAGCGCATCCAAGAGCACGCGATACAGCCCCATCGCGTCCGTCCCGAGCCAGCGCAGTCGCACCGGAGTGGTGAAGAGGGCTAGCAGTACGGTCAGGACGCTCAGTCCTAGGGCCGACCCGTAACTGGCGATCGATCGCTGCGTTCGCATGCAATTGGCGCCGTCTAGACAGGCAGCCGGTCCGGCGCCATCTGCGTGCGGTAGTGGGCTTCGGTAGCGTCCAGGGCTATCTCCTCCGAGCAGCGTTCCTCAACAAGCCGGCGCGCCGCGCTTGCCAACCTGGTGCGCTCCCCAACGTCCAGCAGCAGTCTGACGGTACGCTCCACCAGTCCGGCGTCGTCCTCGGCGAGTCCAAGATGCACCCCGTCCTCCGCGGGAATGCCCTCGATTCCCTCTGCATTGCTCACCACTGGCACGCCGAACGCCATCGCCTCCAGGACCTTTATCTTGACTCCGCTCGCGTCGGTCGGCGCGTAGACCAACACGTCGAGGTCACGAAAGAACGGAACAATGTCGGGCACCGTGTCGTGCACCGACACGTCTGACACGGCCGCGCGCCCGGCGAGCAGCCGGTTGGCCTCCCGCCCGACAAGCTGCAGCTTGGCGTTTGGCACTTGCCGGCGGATACTCGGCCAGAGGCAGTCCATCAGGCGTATCGCCGCCGAAAACGTTGGTGCCCAGGAGAAACTGCCGATCAGACCGACCGTCGGGCACGCACGCCGGAACGGTGGAACGAATGTGTAGCTGTCCAGGGCCAGCCCCAGGGGGACCGTTGTGACCCGAGCGCTCGGATTGACGCGTCGCACCTGCTCGGTCAGGCGCGGCGTCAGGGCGGTGAGCGTCGAGTAGCGCCGCAGAATTCGGCGCTCCGCGTGCGCTAGCCGCCAAGCCGTGAGCGATCTCGCTCCCGGTGTCCTCAGGTCGAGCGCGTACAGACTGTGGATATTGAGCACCGTGCGGCACTTCGCGCCAATGCCCACCCAACCGCTCCAGAGCTCTTCGAGATGCAGCACGTCGACACCCGAAAGGAGGTCGCGTGCCAGGCTTTCGCGGAACGCCGGGGAGAACAGGTACGACCCCGGACGCCCCATGGCCGCCAGCCTGGGCCTCAGCCCCGAGAGAGGCTCGCGTCGAAACAGCCTCAGACCGTGGTCGGCATCGAACAACGACCGACAGGCCTCGACGTCTTCGGCCCCACAGGAGGCGAACGCGGTAACACGGTGGCCTCGGGCGACCAGCCCTCGCAACAGCACGTAGTGCCACCGAGCCGCTGCCCCGCCGAACGGGAGCGGCGCCTGGGGCATGACCAGCACGATGCGAAGGGGTTTCATTGAGAATGGTCGGGGTGGGCTCAATCCTCGTGCGAGGCGACGTTGCGAGCCGAGAATGCCAGGAGCCGACTGCGGCGTCAAGATCCGCCCTCGCGCGGACAAGCCGGGCCCGGTGTGGAATCGCGTCTGGGCTCACGAAGGGTACCCTCAGCTGTCCAGAGGAGCCGGTGACAGGTTGCTCGCGAATGGTCACTCTGGTATTAGTGCTGGCTGTCCGCGAACCTGCGCATCGAACCCCCGCCCACATTCGGAGTCATCGACAGGTGGAGCAACAGACCCGTAGCGCGGCGGCGCCAGATGTCGCGGCCCCGAACCTCCTCGCCCGGCCGGCTCGTCCTCTTCGCGTGTTGAGCGTTGGTCACGCTTAGGAGTCGTCAATAAACAAGATTTACATTAAGGTGTTACGGGAGTAGACTGCGAGGCGTGCGAGTGCCGCGCGCGCTGAAGCAGAAGGTCGCGTTGTTGTGGCCACATCTGGACGAACGCGCGCGACGATTGTTTGCGGCGAGTGAGGCTCGGCAGCTCGGCCATGGCGGGGTCTCTCTTGTCAGCCGAACCTGCGGGTTGTCGCGCGTCACGATTACGAAAGGCCTGCAGGAGCTTGAGGAGCCTCCGCTGCCGCCCGGTCGGGTTCGGCGGCCTGGGGGCGGGCGTCCGGCACTCATCGCCCGCGATCCCGACTTGCTGAGTCGCTTGGAAGCGCTGGTCGAACCACTGGCCCGTGGCGACCCCGAATCCCCGCTGCGGTGGACGAGCAAGAGCACGCGCATGTTGGCCGCGGAACTCGCCCAGCACCATCCGATCAGCCATGAGAAGGTCGCGCAGTTGCTGCGGCAGATGGAGTACAGCCTGCAGGGGAACCGGAAGACCGAAGAGGGGACCGATCACCCGGACCGCGACGCGCAGTTTCTGTACATCAACGAGCAGGTGCGCCGGGCGCTCGTCGCCAAGCGGCCGGTGATCTCGGTCGATACGAAGAAAAAGGAGCTCCTCGGGAATTACCAGAATGCTGGGCGGCAGTGGCGGCCAGCGAAGGCGCCGGCGACGGTGCAGGTCCACGACTTCCCGGCGCCGTCCGTCCCGCGGGCGTATCCGTATGGCATTTACGACCTGGGTCGCAACACCGGCTTCGTGAACGTCGGGACCGATCATGATACGGGCGCGTTTGCGGTGGCGTCCATTCGCGGGTGGTGGCGCGCCGAGGGCCAGCGGCTGTATCCGGCCGCCCGGCGGCTCCTGATCACCGCGGACGGTGGCGGCAGTAACGGCTACCGGCTCCGCCAGTGGAAGCTGGAGCTGCAGCGATTCGCGGATGCGGCGGGCCTGACCATCATGGTGTGCCACTTTCCGCCAGGCACCAGCAAGTGGAATAAGGTCGAGCACCGGCTCTTCTCGTTCATCTCGTCAAACTGGCGAGGGGAACCCCTGCGCGACTACGAGACGATCGTCCGGTTGATTGCCAACACGACCACGGCCAAGGGCCTCACGGTACGGTGTCGACTCGACAGGCACCGGTACCCGGCCGGTCGTAAAGTGTCTGACCAGGAAATGGCGCTGGTGAATCTCCGGCCGCAGGCCTTCCACGGCGAGTGGAACTACCTCATTCGACCGCGCCCACATATGTAAATCTTGTTTATTGACACAGCCTTACGTGGTGAGAGCGAATCGCGCGACGCTGCGTCACATCGCCCACGACCCAGACTTCGACGTCACCGTTGTGGCGCCGCGCTTGATGCGGGACGAGCTTCGGACGATTGAGTTCGAGCCGGAGCCAAACGGCTCCCCGCTCAGGGTGGTGGAGGTGGACGCCTACCTGACCAAGTGGATTTATCTCTTTTTCTTCAACCCGTTCCAGGTCTCGCGGCTCCTGAGGGACGGCCCGTTCGATGTGGTCCATATCTGGGAGGAACCCTACGTCTTCGCCGGTTTTCAGATTTCGGAAGCCGTGCATCGACGGGGTCTCCCGTTTTGCTTTCACACGAACCAGAACATCGTCAAACGGTATCCGCCGCCATTTCGGTATTTCGAACGTGCGGTTTGGCGCTGGTCCACGGCCTGGGCCGCGTGCGCGAGCCTGGTCTTCGAGGAGATGGTCAGAAAGGGGCTCCCGGAGGAGACAGGGCGAGTGCTTACCCTCGCCGTCGACGCGACGCGCTTTCGCCCCTTCGATGACGCGGCGAAGGATCGGGTGGCGGCGCGGCTCGGGCTACATCGCCCACTGATCGGCTTCATCGGCCGGTTGACTGAAGCGAAAGGGTGCGAGGTGCTGCTAGAACTGCTCCGGCGACTTGACCCCGCTGCGCCGTGGAGCCTGCTCTTGATAGGAAGCGGACCGTATCACAGTCGGTTCGAGGCGTTGGCGGACGCGTTGGGCATCAGCGACCGCGTTGCCGTCAAGCTGCTCCGCCACGACGAAGTCCCGGATGTGTTGCCGGCCTGCGACATGCTGCTGGCGCCGAGCCAGACGCGGGCGAACTGGCGCGAACAGTTGGGGCGCATGACGATTGAGGCGTTTGCCGCTGGTGTGCCCGTGGTCGCGAGTGACTCCGGGGAGATACCGTTCGTCGTCGGAGGGGCTGGCCTGGTGGTTCGGGAGGACGACCTGGCCGGTTGGGTGGCGAGCGTCGAGGCGTTGCTGCAAGATGGGACCCGCCGACGGGAGCTGGCAGGTCTTGGCTTGAAACGAGTAGAGCGATACACCACAGCCGGTGTGGCTCCAGCCTATAAGGAGTTCTATCGGTGGCTCCACGAGCGGGGTGCGCGGCGTGTCCCGTAGGCTGTGGAGGCTGCCACGCGCGGCGCCGCCAGGCTCAAGCTGGAGCGCGCGGTGAGAGTCGCCATCGACGGCCGTTCTCTTGCGTCGCCGGGGCTCCGTGGGTGGGACCGCTATACCCTCGGTCTGATCGGTGACCTCAATACCCGCGGCGTCGATGTCGTGCTGGTGCACCAGCGGTCTCGGCCTCCGCGCCCAGAGCACCTCGCGGATCTCAGCGTCACGGTCGAGCCGGTCGCGGCGCCGTCCGGTCTGGTGTGGGAACAGTGGGCGCTGCCGCAGGCGGTCGTGCGCCTTGGATGTGACCTGTACCACGCACCGTGTGAGCACGGCGTCCCGCTGGTCTGCGACGTGCCCACGGTCTTGACGATCCACAGCGTGACGTCGCACAGCTACCATGAGTTGGTCCGCACGGGCGCACTCGACGGTCCCGTCTCTCGATACCTGGGCTACGACTTTGCCCCGGACGAGTGGTCGCTGCCCAACCGGTATCAGCGGTGGCAGGTCAGGCGCGCGAATCACATCATCACCCCGTCGCGGTTCTGCGAGCAGGAAGTCGTCCGGTTTCTTGGTGTCCCCGCCTCACGGGTGACCGTGACGCCTCTTGGCATCCCGATCGAGCTTCTGGAACCGATCGACGATCGGGCAGCGGCGGAGGCCGCGCGGCGCCTCGGGGTCCGCCCGCCGTATCTGCTGTTCGTCGGTGGATTCGAGCCGCACAAGAACGTCGCCGGCGTATTGCAGGTCTTTGCCCGCCTCAGGGCTCTGCGGCCAGGCCTCCAACTGGTGCTGGTTGGCACCGGTGGAATGCCGGAGACCTTCGCGCGCAGCCTGTCGGAACACGGACTCGCGCATGGACACGACGTCGTGTCGCTCGTTGATGTCGGCTCCGAGCTGCGCGCACTCTACAGCGGCGCTGCGTGCTTCATCTCACTCTCCTGGCGCGAGAGTTTCGGCTTGCCGGCCCTCGAGGCGAACGCTCACGGGACCCCCGCCGTGGTCAGTCACCACGGGGCCAGTCGCGAGCTCTTGGGGGAGGGTGCGCATTTCGTGGATCCCTGCGACGTCGACTCTGCGGTTGACGTCGTCGAGCGGATCGTTCGCACCGGCGAGCGCGTCTCCGGTGCAGAGACCGCGCGGCTCAAGGCGCGGTTCACCTGGAAAGATCTGGGACGCCGGACGGTCGAGCTCTACCGCCGGCTGATCGACGAGTCATGACCACGATGCCGCCACGGCCGGCTCCCGGTGGGTATCTCCCGACCCTTGACGGGTGGCGAGCCATCGCGATTGTCGGCGTCATGGTCGCGCATGGGGGCGACCCCCTGTTCACGTCGGGGGGGCCGCTCGCGCATGAGTGGCTCTACGCGTTGACCCGCTACGGCGCCAAGGGTGTGGACGTGTTCTTCGGGATCAGCGGATTCTTGATCTGTTCACGCCTGATTGAGGAGATTGGAGCCCGTGGCCGCATCGATCTCGTGGGGTTCTACATCCGGCGCTTCTTCCGCATCTTGCCCCCGTGTTTTGCCTATCTGATTACCGTGCTGGTGCTGGCTGGCGCCGGACTCCTGACGGTGACCGGCGGCGAACTCTGGTCGTCTGCGTTGTTCGTGCGAAACTACTACCCGGTGGACGGGGCGGCGGGCTGGTACACAGGTCATCTCTGGAGCCTCGCGATTGAAGAACACTTCTACCTGATCTGGCCCAGTTTGCTTGCGCTGTGGGGCATCAGGCGCGCACGCTGGGGCGTCGTCGTGATGAGTCTGGCCATCGGGCTCTGGCGCCTGCTGGAGTTCCGTCTCCAACTCGGGACCCAGGTCATTGCCGGCGTCGGTTTCTACGGTAGAACCGATATCAGGCTCGACGCGCTCCTCTGGGGTGCATGGTTCGCATTGGTGGTGGCGCGGCCTCACTGGCGCGCGTTCCTCACCCGTCATGTGACCGGACCGGTTTGGACCGCCACTTGCTTCGCACTGCTGGCCTGCCTGGTGGGCCAGCCGCCGCTCGCTTTGGTGTGGCAGTCGGTCCTGATCCCCGTGCTTATCGTCGGCACGGTGCTGAGACCGACGAGTCGGCTGAGTCTCGTCCTGGAATTAGCGCCTCTGCGCTGGATCGGCCGGTTGTCGTACTCCTTGTATCTGTGGCAGCAGCTGTTTCTGGTCGGTGCGGCGGTGGCAGAGCCACCGCCGTTTGGGCTGAGCCAGACGTTCCCCCTGAATGTCGTCTTCGTATTCGCGCTGTCTGCGGTGAGCTACTACGTCGTTGAGCGGCCAATGATCCGACTGGGCCACCGCCTGGCCGCTCCAGTGACCGAGGGCAGACGCTAATCCG
>SXGT01003343.1_pt1 | contig 12395 bp, 7 predicted proteins | sample 3176221 | NCBI WGS metagenome assembly SXGT01 (sample SAMN11356862, study PRJNA531348) | freshwater metagenome | isolation source: freshwater sample F1-120 | place: China: Fuxian Lake, Yuxi | collected 2017-12-25
ACCGAGTAAACGCTTAATTGTTCGGAAGAAGTGGTTTTTAAAGGTTCCGTATTGAATTAATTTTATAGGTCTCAAGAGGGGTTTTAGTTTGGCAAAAATGTTTTGATTGCGTCGGCAAACGATGTAGGAAATATAGCTTGGCCGTTTGAATAACGAATGCCAAAATAAGTCAATAAGAGTATTATAATTACGATTAGTGCGTTACGGAGATTTAATTTTTTGTCTTTGTTTTTTTCTGATCTTATTGCAAAAGAGTATCCGCATCGAAGGCAATATGTGTCGGTGAGTTTGAGCTTTGTACCACAAGCCGGACAGAATTTATGCTCTCCGACTTCCAATTTTTGCCCCTTTTCCATTATGTTTAGATGGTGTTTATGTTTAAAAAGTTTGGGATTAAACTACAATAGCTTTTTATATAGTAAATTGCGACTAAATTTGAGTGCCTCATAGGCTAATGGTAGACCGGGTCTTTGACGTGGACCATGCCCAAGTTCGATCCTTGGTGAGGCCATTATTTATTTGTTTGATTTATCTCTTACTAAGTAAGTTACTAAGTAAGTTATTTAATAAGCAAGGTTTATATATCGGAATTATTTCCCTTGTAGGTGTGCTGATGGTGAGAATTTCTTTAAATGGTGAGCGTGGGCGAATATGAAAAAATATCTCTTGCTTATTGAAGATGAAAAATTATGGGCGCGATTCAAGGAGCTGATTGAAAAAGATATTAATTCTGAATTGCTGGAGCTTGTGCGTGACAGAGTTTCAAGAGGGAGGAAACATGTTTAAGGAATTGAATCGCCGAGGACAAGTTACTCTTTTTGTGATTGTGGCTATCGTGATTGTTGGAGGAATTGTTTTGTTTTTCTCTTTCAAGGATTCACTTTTCGGCGAGAAAGTTTCGCCAGAGTTCGCGCCGATTTATGCACAATATGAACAATGTATAAAAGAGGAATCGGATAATGCAATTAGATTACTTGAGTCTCAAGGTGGAAGAATTGATGCTGGTGAAGTTTTGCCTGGAAATGACTATAATCCTTTTTCTTCCCATTTGTTTTTCTTAGGTAATCCTGTCCCTTATTGGTTTGGGGTCTCTGGAAATAATTTAGTAATTGATAATGTTCCGCTTATTTCTGAAATGGAAAACGAAATTGAACTTTATGTTTCTGAAAGATTGAATGAGTGTGATTTTTCGCAGTTTTCGGCGCAGGGATTTTTTGTTGAGAAGGATAATAATGTTGAAGTTAATGTTTTAGTTGATGAATCGCATGTTGCTGTTAAAGTAAATGCGCCCCTTGCGGTTCGCAAAGAAGACAGGAGCGCGAGGAGAAGCAACCATGAAGTTTTTGTCGATAGCAAACTGAAAAAATTATATGATGCTGCGATTGATGTTTATAGCGCTGAGAAGAATTATATCTTTTTGGAAAATTATGCCTTGGATGTTTTGCAGAGTTATGCTCCTGTTGACGGAGTTGAGATACAGTGTTCACCGAAAATTTGGAAAACTCCCGACGTTGTCAAGGAATTAAAGGACGCGTTGTCTGCGAATATCGCCGCGGTGCGTTTTGAAGGACCATTTCTTCGAGAGGACGAAGTTGATGATAAATATTTCAAGGTGAGCGCACAAGTAAATGAGCAGGTGCAGTTAATGTATTTGCCAGAACAATTTCCGAGCAAGATTGAAGTTACTCCCGCGAGTCAGGCCATCATGATTGCCGAACCGGTTGGAACACAGGAAGGGCTCGGGATGATGGGCTTTTGTTACGTCCCATATCATTTTGTTTATGACATTTCTTTCCCAGTTCTCGTGCAGATTGGGGACGGGTTTGAGAATTTCCAGTTTCCGATGGTTGTTATAATCGATAATAACTTACCGAGAAATGCGACACTTGAAGATTTAGTTGAAACGGAAGATGTTGATGTCTGCGCTTTTGCCGAGGGCGACGCGATAATCAAGACTTATGATTCGCAGTTGAACTCAGTTGAAGCTGATATTCATTACAGCTGTTTCAATAGCTTTTGTGGGCTGGGCAAGACGAAACTTTCAGGAGAGACGGCAGTTTTGCAGACGAAGATTCCGATTTGTTTGAATGGGCAGTTAATCGCTCGAGCGGAAGGCTATGCTGACTCCAAAGTATCTTTCTCTTCGAACAGCGAAACTCTTGGAGAGATAATCTTGCAGAAAGAATATCCTGTCAATGTTAATTTGAGAATGGCGGGGCAGACAACGGGAAACATGACTGCGGTTGTGCATTTCACGTCGGACGAAGGATATTCAAAGAGTGCGATTTTGCCGGAATCAAAGACACTTTATTTGAAAGAAGGACTTTACGATATCAAAGTTTTTGTGTATGGAAATTCGAATGTTGTTATTCCAGCGACGAGAAAGAGAGAGTGTTTCCAAGTTAGTCGTGGTGGAATTGTTGGAGTTTTTGGCGGAACAAAAGAGGAATGCGTGGATGTAGAGATTCCGTCGGTGACTATTGATTACGCTTTGCGTGGTGGTGGAAAAACAACGAGTTATATTTTGAATAGTGAGCTCACTACGGGAAAAGTCACGATTGATGTGAGCGAACTTCCGAAGCCGACATCTATTGAACAATTACAATATAATCATGAAGTGTTTGACACACTTGGCGTGCAACTGGAGTTTGAATGAATAAAAAAATAATTTTGTTTTTCGGAATTTTTATTTTTGTAGCTGTCGCCCTTTTACAAATTGTTGCTGGACAGACAATTGGTTCTAGTTCTTTTTTGGGAGGTAATCGTGGAACTGCGAGTTACGTCAATTATGGTACATCATTCAATAGATATTATGGGAGTGAAATTAGCAATTATTGGCCAGTTTTGGGCAATCGCGATACTTGCGAGGCGAGACAAGATATTATGATTCAAATTTCTCCAGGTGGATGTCAGCCAGCTGTTGTTAGAAGTGACTTATTAGCAGAGCAGAATGTTCCGGTTTTTTGTCAGCTTGATTTGTTACAGATAAATCCTGTGATTGATGTTAAACAAATAAGAAGTTTGAGATTTAATGGAAAATATCCGTCGTATGTTGCAGGAGTTGGATTTCATCCAGCGCGGGCAGCATTGAGAACACGCGACAAATTACTCGGAAGTCCTCTTGAAAGTAATATCGGTTATGTTGTAATTATTTTGAAACGGACTCAAAATGAAACAGCCCTGCCAGAGTTTTTCAATTTCACGTTGTCGGCGACTGTTGATTATTATTCTGGAAACGCGATTGGTTTAGGTGTTACTGAAATGTTATTGAGAGAAACGAGCGACGAAGAATGGAAGGTCGCGAAAAATAAACAGACATTTTTCAAAGGGAAATATTCCGTGAGACTTTTGGAATCAGATTTAGATTCTGCGGAACTTGAGATTTACAGAGGCGATGAAAGATTTAATGATATTACTTTGAGTAGACAGGGAAATCAGCAGACAAGACAGATTTATTTGCCCGGACATTATTGTCAAACGGCTTTGCAGTTTAGTTATAGTGATTTTATTTCGTCACAGAAGACTGCAAGGATTCAAGTGGACGATGATGTTTTTGATGCTTATACTGGATTAAGTTTCTTGAATAATCAATGTTCTGTTCGGAAAATAACTGGTGATGGAGTCGATGGACGTGTCGAGATAAATTGTGGAAGAGAAAAATTAATTTTAGTGAATACTTTTAATATTTTAGTTACAGGAAGCGAAATTTACAAAATTGACAAGCAGACATTTTTGCCAAATACAAATGAGAAATGGAAGATTACTAAAATTGATAGCACTAAAAAGAAATATTCTATCAAGAGTTTAACTGACACTAATAAACCTGAAGAGCAAATTGAATTTGATTTTGTGAGGCCGATTGACTCGAAAGTTTTGAGCGAAGCGACTTACGGAGAAAATGAAAAATACATTGAAAATGCGATAGACGGATATGAAAAAGTCGCTGATGATTTTGGGAACGAGCGTGTGAATAATATTGGAGGCATTGATTTGATTGGAGAGAGAGCTATTGTAGATGCAATAGATTTAGCTGAAAAATATGGAAAGAAGAAAACTGTTGTGCGTTTGATTGAGAAATATTTGAGTTTATATCCTCAAGGGAGCGAGGTAAATAATTATGCTGATAAATTAAATTCGATGTATATTTTGGACACTTCTGCTTCTGCGCAGAGTGTTGAAACTGATGACGGTGTCCATCATATAAAACTTCTTGATGTATTCGAGCCCGATAAGAAATCAAGTGTAAAGATTAATTGGGGTGATGCACAGAATATAGATGTAAATTTGGGAGAAACCGCTACGCATCGCTTTGGTCAAGTTGTTTTAACTAATATTCGTGACGTAGAAAATGCTGAAGTTAATGTTACTTGCGTTGCTGGTCTAAATCAACCTACTGAACAGATGCGTGGCGGGAAAGTTTATCTCAAAACAGGAGATAATTATGCAATTGTTTGCGGTAGGACTATGCGATTGACAGATGTAAATATCGAGCGATTTGTTAAAGTCAAAATTTCACCTATCACTAAGACGAGCACAGTTGGGAATTTTACTGTCGGGATTGGAATTGAAAAGCGCGCGATAGAATTGACACCTGACAAAGCGCGAAAAATGATTAATAATTTGAATGATTCTATAAAACGATTAGAATCTATTTCTAATAAACTAGGGGAAGTTGTTAAAGGATTGAAGGCGGCTTGTTTCGCGACTGCTGGAATTTTAACGGTGAAGAATTTCTTTATTGGTTTGAGTGGCGAGGCTCTCGCTCGTCGAGAAGTGATGGGTGGAGAAGATGGATGGACAAAATATTGTCAAGATGCAGTTAATAGAAAAGAGTTTGGTACTTTGAATGCGTGTTATAATTCCAAGTCTGGCGATATTGCGAAGGATGTTGCGGCGAGGACACTCGCGATAAAAAAGGCGAATGATGTTGTTGGTGTGATAGAAGAAGGGGCGAAATCTGATAAGGGGAGCGGATTTTTTGGAGGTTCGTCGTTTGACGATGGGAAGGCGCGTCAAGAATTAATTAGTCGGATTAAATCTGAATGTTCTGATGTTTCTCTTGGAGATAAAAGTAGAGCGATGAGTAAAATAAATGTCGGGCAATTGTTTTCTACAACAGCAGTTAATGTTGAACAATATAGTTACTCGCAGTTGAGAGATATTTACTTTAATTGTCAAGTTGTGAAGGGTGGAGGAAGTAGTGCGCAAGGATTGAAACGCGCGACGACGGCGCTTGACACAATGGGAGTTGCAATTTCTGAAAGACAGAAATATGAAGAAGATAAAACGGCGTTGGAAAATACTATTAAAAATACTGGACTTAATGGAAAACAGATTGATGCTGTAGGAGATAAAGATTCCCGAGTTGGAGATTATTATGGTGGTAAGTTGAATGAAGGAGATTTTGGACTAAATGGTTATGCTGGAAAATCTGCACAAATTGTTCAGTATAATAATATTCCGCATTTGATAATTTTGACTAATACTGGTGGGACTTTAAATGTTGATAAATCTTTCCAACTTGATAAAGATTCTAGTGGGAATTTTGTTGTTGGAAGCAGTCCTGTTGAAACTACTGGAACTACTAAAAATGTTTTTTCCAAGTTCGAACTACGTAATGCTGAAAGTTATTTCAATTCATTTGCGAAGGGCGAAGCGAATGTTCGGTTTTTTGAGACTGATCCTTACAAAGGAATGCCTGCAATCGTGCCGTTTGATTTGAACAGAGGATTTTATGTTGCTACAAAACAGAGTTTGCCGATTTTGGGAGGTACAAAATCTTTTGAGGCGAATGGTCGGCCTGCGAGCTTTTTCGTGTGCAATGTCATGGGTGATGGAAAAATTGGATTTTATGCTCCGAATTATGGCGACGATGAATGTGTGCAGTTTAATTTAGATACTGGACAACCGCTTAATCTGTTTCCTGGCTTGAGTAAGCAAGCTACAGATAAATTAGTTTCTGAAGCTAAGGGCGCACTTGAATCCGCCGCGCGACAATATTCTCCAGGTGTGAAGAATATTAAAATTGGGAAAAACACTTTGAATTTAGGAAATGCTGTTTCTCTAATGCCTGGCGCACAATGCCAAGATTTCATGAGTCCTGAAGATTGTAAACTGCTCTTTAATGTTTGCGACCCAGTTATTTGTCCAAATACTCGATGTAATTTTGGAGGAGATTATCAGGTTGCTGATGTTATTCAAACTGGTATTGTTGGGAGCGCGTTACTTTGTTTGCCGAATATTAATGAAGGGATATATGTTCCAGTTTGCTTGACGGGAATACAAGCCGGACTTGACGGATATTTGAGTATAATGAAATCGCATCAGTCATGTTTACAAGAATCGATTGATACAGGACAATATGTCGGAACTTGTGATCAAATATATTCAATTTATTTATGTGAATTTTTCTGGAAGCAGGCTGCGCCTTTGGCGTCGCTCGTCGTGCCGAAACTTTTTGAGATGGCGTCTGGACAAACTACTGTTCGCGGTGGAGGGGAATATATGACTGTACAAAGTTCTTGGAGTAATGCCGCGGACTCTGCGAAATATTTCACTCAAAGTTACGCGGTTAATGCTATTGAAGCATTTAATATACGAAGTGTCGAAGAAGCCGGTACTCCATTTTGTAAATCATTTATTTCTGCCAAGGGACCAACCACTTTTGAGAGTTTGATTGAGCCAGATTCGCCACCGCAGTTTCACGCATGGTTTAGTGCGTTTGATTATACTGACGCGACCGTGCCTGCTACTTCGCAATATAAAGTATTTTATCATATCTTTGCTGGAAAAGATAGAGGTGTTTCTTATAATGTTTATTTGAAAGATCCGCCTGCTGGAATTGAGTATTCCGCGAATCCTTTCATACAGGTTGCGAATGGTTTCGCTGCTCGCGGAGGATATGCTACCGAAACGCGCGACTTTGTTGCGCCAAAAGGATACAAACAACTTTGCGTGAGAATCAATGATAAAGAAGAGTGCGGATTCAAACAAGTGTCTACAAGTTTTGCAATTAATCAGATTAGAGATAATTTTGTTAGCGATGAATTGAAACGGAAGGATATTACGACGGAGAGCGAGTGTATTTCTGGCGGAGTCGCGAGTCCGTTGTCGTTGCTGAATCCAAATATTCAGGCAGCGGCACAGGAGGCAATTGAGCCTGATATTTACAATAGAGGCGTTGTGAGAATTTGCGCGACGAGTAATCCTGGAACAGGAACTGACCCTGCGAGATTTGTGAAAGTTGGTGACTGCGGAGAGTCGAGAATGGGATGTTGGCTTGACACGAAGAGTGTTGATAGAGCGATTACTGATTCAAACATCGGAGTGAGGAATAAAACAATTACCGAGATAACTCAATCACAGAGAGAAAATATTTTTGGAGATAAAAATTATGTATCTGATAATGAATTTAATGTTGAATTGCAGAAACAACGAGAGATAATTGAAAAAACAGGTTTTGGCGATAAGTCTGCTCCTGGTTTGAATGAAGTTGTTGTTGCTTTGGATGGATTGAAGAAAAAATCTCTTTTGAATAATCATCTTGCACAAGTTATCTTCTGGAATGCGGTTGCTCATCATCGAACTTTTGAGAATATTAGAGGTGCGGTGCAAAATGTGGATAGTATTTGCGTTACTGCAAATGATTGTTCTTTGAAATATGGCGGAAAAGAAGAAGACTATCTTTGCACAGATGGATTTTGTCAATCAAAAGATATTTCGTCTCAAGATGGAAGTTCTGGAGCAACTGCTCCGGCGTCTGGCGTGGATTCTGGCGTAGGCGTAGGAGTTTCGTCAGGTGCTGAAGGATTTTTACAATTGAGTGAAAATGTCGGGTCTGAATTAATGAAAGAAAAATATAGTTATGTTTTTCTTTTAGGTGGAAATCCTACTCGGATATTTATAGATAAGGGTGGGAATGTAATTTTACTTGATGATTATGGTGAGAAAATTAGAAATCTTGGAAGGTTAAATAATGCCGGACGTTATGATTTAATTGAATCATCTCGCAATACGTTTAATGAAGCATTTGGAACTGGAAGTTTTGAAATCATTAAGAGTAAGAATTCTCTTGGTGAATTAATCTCTGGATATTATCTCTTTCCTGCCGTCGTTAAATCTTCTGAAAAGGTTAAGATTTTGAAATTGGAAATAAGCGGTTTGTCTGGTGATGAAAATCATCTGACTTATGATGGTAGAGTAATTGACGATAAAATATATGTATCTCTTGATTCTCCGAATTCAGGAAAACTCTTGCGACCGCGAAATTTGTGGCCGGATGCAATTATTGGCCTGATTGATAGTGGGCGAGGGATATATTTGAAACCTGGCGAAATAAATTATATTGAAGAAGTTCTTGGACGTGGCGCGCTTGATTTTATCAATGGGCGAGACAATAATATGGGGAAGTTTAATTTGGAAAATCTTAGAGAAGGAATTGCGATTCCTGTTGTTTCGGGCACAGGTTCAAATTTGATTGATGTGAATACCCATTCGGAAAAGGATATTTCTATTGTTGCTATTCCTGATGTGCTTTTTGAAACTACCGTGTCTGGAAAAGATTATTTTTATAAATGGAATACTTCAAAAAATAAATGGGCTGCTCAGAGAGTAGACTACTGGTCTGGTCCTGACGAAGAGGATTGGGTATATGAGGGGTTAGACTATAGGTTGCTCTTGAATTTAGGGAAGTTAGGTTACTATGAAGGTGTGTCTGCTCTTGAAAATAATATTATTTCTGGAAAAGACGAAGATATCAAAATTGATATTTATGGAAGACCCCATGAACGCAAGATATCTTTTTTATATATGGAGAATTCTAAATGTGTTGGCGGCTGTTATGATGTCGGGATGTTTGGACAATCAGTTTATTTTTATTACGACCAGATTTGGCGTTGGAGTGTTGACCTTCGCTCTTGGACAGATGTTAATAAGCTCGTAGATGATAAAGGGCGCAAGCCAGAAATAGACTCATTAGAATTGATTAAATCTATTGACGCACATAAAGAAAATAGAAATGATGGGAGAAATCTCATTTATGGTTTGAAAAAATTATCTTAATTAATTATTTACGTCGAATTTTAATTCGTATTATTGGCTTGTGCTTTTGCTGTTTTTGATTCTTGTTCTTTTAATTTGAGTTTGTCTTCGATACCGAGGCGGTCAATCAATTCTTTGTATCGGTTTCTTATTGTAACTTCAGTTATTCCTGCGACGTCTGCGACTTCTCTTTGTGTTTTTTTCTCGTCGTTCATCAATGCTGAAACGTAAAGCGCGGCGGCTGCGATTCCGGCTGGACCTCTTCCAGAAGTTAGTTCAGAAACGTCTGCTTTTTTCAGAATCTTTATTGCTTCGTTTTGTGCTTTTGGCGATAGGTGAAGAATTGAGGAGAATCTTGAGATGTAATCTTTTGGAGATGATGGCTTGACTTTGATGCCTAATTTTCTGATTATAAATCTGTATGTTCTGCCGATTTCTTTTCTTGCCACGTCTGACGCGTTTGCTATTTCGTCTAATGTTCTTGGAATGTTATATGAACGGCAGGCAGCGTATAGACACGCAGCGATGACTGATTCCATTGAACGTCCTCTTACTAATCCTCGTTGGAGAACGAATTGATATACTCTTGACGCTTCGTCTCTTACGACTGATGGCAACGTTAGAAATGACGAAACGCGTCGAAGTTCAGCCATCGCTAATCTTAAGTTTCTTTCAATTGAGGTTGATACTCGTTCTTGCCATTTTTTTAAACGGAGGAATTTTCTTGTTTGTCCTGCTTCTAATTTGTAAATATCTGAAATTTCTCCGACGTTTGTCGTTAATCCTTGGTCAAATTTTTGTCTTGAAATTGGAGCTCCGCCGCGTCCTTTTTTTTCAGACTTGTCAAACTGGCCACCGACGTCCTGGCCAGTATCAACCATTTTATCTTCTACAATCAGACCACAATCGCCACAAATTATTTCTCCCTTTTGATCATCATGACTTAGATTTATGCTATTACATTCGGGACAGCGTTTTATAAAATTCATTGGGCGAAAGGTTTATAAATAGTTTTTTACGCGAGAGTATTTAAAGCTTTCTGTTAAGTTTAAATTTTTTAAATGATAAAAATCAGGAATCTTCTTCTGGGTCTGTGCCGTCGATGTATGCGAGACTTTTTGCTCCATTGTAAGCTCTTTCTCGCGTTATTCTTCTATGCTCGATGTGTTCAATGTGCTCCTGTTCCAAAGGTTCACCAAAACATGCGACTTCAATATATGTTGATAAATCTCCTGCTTTTCTGCTGGAAACGTGACTCAATCCTAAAATTAATTTATCAGTAAGATGAATGACTTCTCCAGAATTTAATCTTTCCATATCTTCTTTATACGCGAGCATGGTGTGATAAACTTCATTTATTTCTGCCGGCGTGCGCGATTCAAGTTCTGCTGTCAATATGTCGCGACCGTAGCCAGTTCTTGTCCCGATTAAATTATGAATTGCGTTTATTTCAGGATTTGTTGTCATTTATTCTATTAGCACAGCGTTCACGACTCCTTCTCGTGATGGGCGATTTGTGATTCTTGCTTTACCTTTTGGTGTCTGGATTATTGCGCCTTTCATTAATCGATTTTCTCTGGCTAAAAATATATTTTGAGGAGTTTGTAAAACGTTTTTTATTTCAACTTTTTCTGTTTTTTTACCTGTTGAAAGATTTACAATATTTGATTTTAAGATAATTGATTTTACGTGACCACCTTTTGTTCTGATTGATTTTGTTTTTAATTCGCCTAATGAGGATTTATTATCTTGATTAGGGATGTCACCAGGACGCTTCTTGCGATTCGAGTGATATTTCGAGCCTGTGAATTTTCTGCCTTTGTTCATAGTAGAGGTTTGAGAAGAGGGTTTAAAAAACTAACCTTTTTAGGTTTTTAACTCGTTCAGCTTCATTTTTATATTGAAGTTGAAGATTTTTAAATTTGGAATTTTTATGAAATAGTTTTTTGTATCAGATTATTATTTAATTAATTTCAAATAAATAAAATCTTTTGATTTTGTTGATTAAACTTTGTTGAAAAATAGAATAAAGTTTAAATACTCTCTTTTGAGATTGTGAATTATGGCACAAACCATCGAACGACCTCTGGACCTTTTGAACCATTCAAAAGGAAAAGAAGTTATCGTGCAGTTAAAGAACGACCGGCAGTTTTCTGGCGTGTTGAAGGCATTTGATATCCATATCAATATTGTCCTTGACAATGCTAAGGAAATGCATAACGGCGAACTAAAGAGAAATTATGGCCCAACTTTCTTGCGCGGGGACACTATTATCTTTATTTCTCCTGCTTAATTAACTGACTGATAATTTTTTTGCTTGATTCTTATTACTTGGGAGTTTGATTATTAATTTGTATTATTAAATAATTAAATTGTCAGAACGTCGAAATCTTCAGGAATTGAAGTATTCTTGAAAACTTTTTTTGCTTCTTTTAATAATTTCGGAAGATGATGTATGTGCATTTGTGATATGTGAACTAGTGCTAATTGTTGGGATTTCGAGCTCTTTGCGATTTGTGCTGCTTGTGTCGACGTGAGATGTTTGTATTCTTTGGCTTTTTCTTCTTCTTCTGCGCTGTAAGTTGACTCGCAAATTAATATATCTGAGTTTTCTGCTAATTTCACGCAATTTTGATTTTGCGCGGTGTCGAGGATTATTGTCAATTTTTTTCCAGGCTGGACGTAAGTTATGTCTTTGGCTTTGATTGTTTTGCCGTTGTGTTTTATGTCTTTACCTTGCTGGAGTTCGCCAATCAATGGAGAGTTAGGGAGTTTTAGTTTTGCTAATTTTTTCTTGTCAATTCTTCTTTGTTCTTTTATTGTTATTGAATAGGCTAAAGTTGGAATGCCGTGATCCATTGGCATCGCGTCTATTTTTATTTGTTTGTCTTCGTAAACTTTGCCTTCTGAAATTTCGTGGATTTCTAAATTTATTTTATATCGTGCGTAAATCTCTTGAAACAAATATATTTTTTCTCTTGTGAATTTTGGACCATAAATTTGGAGGGTTTGTGCGTAGCTATTCAAGCCCATCGTTTTGAGAAGGCCCGCCAAACCAAGAGTGTGGTCTTCGTGCCAATGAGTTATCAGAATTTTTGTTAATCTTTGGGCGTTTTCTTCCGCTTTTTTGAATTGGCGTTGAATTCCCTCACCGCAGTCGATTAGTATATTTTCTTTTTCGGTTTTTACTAAGAAACCGCTGTGGTTTTTTGTTGCTGTTGGAACCGCACTTGAAGTTCCCAAGAATGTTATGTTCATACCCATTACTTGAATAATGTTTATTTGTTTAAATACATTCCTTATTCGAGATATGCTAAAAATGTGAAGAATATATTTTTTATGTATTAGATGACGAA
>SXGT01046595.1_pt1 | contig 12393 bp, 8 predicted proteins | sample 3176221 | NCBI WGS metagenome assembly SXGT01 (sample SAMN11356862, study PRJNA531348) | freshwater metagenome | isolation source: freshwater sample F1-120 | place: China: Fuxian Lake, Yuxi | collected 2017-12-25
GCATTCATGCCGGGGGTTCATGAGGGGCTCCCGTGAACGGTTACCCGGGATCTTGATGCGGCCCCTCGCTTGGTGTAGTCCATTTCGGATTTCGACCGAATCAATGCAGTCAAAGCGGACAAACTGACGTAAACTTAGTATGAGACGCTCGAACGGGCGGCTCGCGAGCCCAACATGCCTCCCCGCAGCGAGCTGGGCTACGCTTGTCGGTCGCGTTCCGCAGCGCAATCAACGCGGATGGACCTGCAGGAGGGTCAGCGGTAGGGGGCGTCGACCCGACGCTCTCCTCGGACGTCGCGGGCCCACGCGACGAGGCCCTCGGCGGCCGAGAGGAGCGCCCGAGGGTCCTCGGGGAAGCGGCTCGCTCGAGCGCGCACCAGGGACGAACCCACGAGCCTCATCTCGGGAAACATCCCACGGAGGGGTTCGAGGAGAGCCTGCTCGGTCTCTCCGGAGAGGGCTCTGCTCGCGGACTCGGGGAGGGTGAGCAGGCCCAGATCGAGGTCGACCCACGCCTGGGGGACGTCCCCCTTCCAGGTGGTGGTCAGGTGCATGCGAAATACATGTTCTTCGCCAGCGAGGGTACGCACGGCGAGGGGCACATCGGCGATCGTCGGGACGCTGGGCACCAGCGCGCCCTCGCGCTCTCTGGCCGCGGCCTCCCACGCCGGACGATGGGCCACGAGCGCCCTGGGGAAAGGGAGGCCCGCGATCAGCTCGGCCAGCGTCTTGGCCCTCGCCGCCACGAAGGACGCGATCTGGACCAAGTGTTCGACCTCGTCGGTGACCGTGAGGTGGAACGTCAGGTGATGGTCCGACATCGAGACGTCGTCCACAGAAGCGAGGCCGGCGAGAGCGCTGTGGAGGCCCTCCTCGCCCAGCGGCGCCTCATCGAAGCGGCCCTCGGGAGGCTCGCATCGCAGAAAGAAGCGGTCCCGGAGGTTCGTGGGCAAGAGAAGCGATCCTCGGAGCCCGTCGAGCCCACCGCGGGGGCGCAGCTCCATATCGAGGCCCAGAGGGGCGAATACGAAGGTCGCTTCCACCCTGACGAGCCCTCCACGAGGGGCATCGGTGAGGGTGAAGCTCACCGACCCCTCGCGCCCTCTCACGAACACGGGGAACTCACCCGCGGTGAGGCCCGAGCGCGACGCGATCTCCTGCGCCAGACGGCGGAGACGCTCGATCCTCCCCTCTCCCTCGAGGACCGACTCGCGAGAGACGACATGGATCGGCACCTGGAACGATGGGGTACGGGCCCAGTCGACGGCGACGAAGATGGCGAAGGAGCTGTCGATGTGATCGGAGCGAAAGGAGACCCCTCTCTCGACCCCAGGGAGGAAGTGGAACGCGATGGGCTTGTCCCCTCGAAACTGGCCGGCCAGTATCTGCACGACGGCCAGATCCGTGCGCCGCGAGTCGCCCTTCCCCATGACGATCGTGGCGAGGCGCGCGAAGGTGAGGACCACGGCGTCGAACTTCGCGGATGCGCCTGCTCGAAGGGCGACCTGGCCTTCGATGGGCTCGTCCTCGGTCACCACCGACGAGGTGACGGTGACGTCGATCACGAGGGCGTGGTGGAAGCCCGGTGGTGACCGGATGACGGCCGTCGTTCGCGCCGCGGGCACGGGCGGGGGGCGGACCGGGAGACGAACTTGCCAGCGGGGATCGACAGCCCCGTCCACGTCGAGCCTGGCGCTGAGCACGTGCTCGATCGAGCAGGCCGGACCTTGCATGGAAGGCGGGAGCCATGCCGGCACGTCGAAGTAGAAGGGGTAATCGTGCCTCCCCGCAGGTATGCCATCCGGCAGATCCATGCGCGCGGGGACGTTGAGCAGCTCGCGACTCACCTCTTCGCCCTCATCCTCATCCTCGTCCTCGTAGCGGGCCCACGCCACCGTGCGGAGGTTCAAGAAGAGGTGCCTCGCGTCCGGGATCGGCTCGGGCGCGTCCAGGTGGATCCGACCTTCGTTGCGCTCACCGATGACGAGGGTGTTGCCCGGCAGGGAGAACTCGAGCGTGCACTCGGGGAAGAGACTCATCGCGCGCTCGACGGTACTTGAGCTGCGCGATGCGGTCACCTTGGGACTTCGAAGGGCGTGCCTGGGGCCCTGGTCTGCCTCTTGGCGGCGACCGTGGCCGGCAACACGAGCTCGCGCAACCACGACGTGCTCATCGCGCTCGTGCTCGTCGCCCTCTCGACGGCCGCGGCGATCGCGGGCCCCAGGTTGACGTCGCCGACGCGCCCGGAGCGGACTCACCGGCAGCGTCTTCTGCTGGTCTTCTTCTGGATAGCTTGCGTGATCCTCACCCTGGTGGCGGGCGCGGATCTGGTAGCGAACGGATAGCGCCCTGCCCATCGACCCGCGTGCTGAGCGTGGGACGCATGAGCGCCGCGAGCCGTTGAACACGCGCCGACGAAGACCACATCAGCGGCGACCAAAGGTCACCTGCCAATCCTCCGGCCCGAGCCCCGCGAGCTGGACCGCCTGCAAGCACCACCGGTGGATCGCCTGCGCCGAGAGGTTCGTCTCCACGTACGCGCCATTGGCAAGTTGGCGAAGCCTACCGGAACGACGAAATGCCGTCGCGTCGCGGTTTACAAACTTCGGCAGCTCTGTCGCGACGCGCTCGAACTCGTCGTCGCCAAGCGCAACGATCGCATCAACAGTCACCTTCGCAAGCTCTGCCCAAGCGCGAACCGGCGTCACTTGTCCACGGATCGTCACGGATTCCGGCACGCGACCAGTGACCATGTCCCTGCCCGCCGCAGTGTCGGATTCTTGGACAGGACCGAAGTACGGCCAAGTCGCAAGCGCACGCTCGGCGAGCGCCACCGCACGACGCTCGATGGCCTCGACCGTCCATCGTTCGACGTCCGTGAAGTAGGTGTTCAGCTCGATGTGACTGGAGGCCAAGAGTTTCTTCTTCTCGGCGAACGGATTGTTCGTGAGTTCGGCGTTGTAGCTGGTGAGCGTGAGATTCCCGAGTGTGTGGAGGAGCTGCTCATGGTCGTCCTCCCACGTCTCGCCGAGCTCGGCCTTCCATTCGTCTCGAAGGGTCTGCGGCATGACGTGCTCGATGGTGAGCGCCACCATGTCCACCTTCTCTTTGTGCCCGTACGACGCCTCGAGCCGCTCGAGGAGGAGCTTCGTCTTATCGCGCCGATCACCGCCCCCGTACAGCCGCGCCGATTCGAGCCCTTGGCGGAACGCGTCGTCGCGCGGGAGCCCCTTCGTGGCAAGCGTGTGGCGCAGGGCCTCGACGAAGTCGGGCTGAGACTCGGAGAGGCTGCGGGCACGCGACCATGCCTGCGCGTAGAGGGGCTGGAAAATCTTATTCAATCCGTGAGTGGCAACGCCACACACCCAACGGCGCACAAGAAACGTCTCGATGGCGTCGAGAAGGGCACACACAGCGTCCTCCGTGAGCACGCCGCGCTCACGATCGTCCCACACGCCGAGCAGGAACGGATACGCGACCGTCACCTCAAGCCGATTGAGCCGGATGATCCTCTCGCAGATCCGCGCACATGGCTCGTGAGAGGGATCTAGCAGCGCAAGATAGAAGTGCGACGCACGATCAAGTGCCTTGAGGTGCGCGGCCGGCCCCTGCGACTTGTCCGAGTCGACCTTCGCCTTCAGCGCCGCGTAAACATCGGCCTCCTTGACGATAGGGCCGTCCGTCATGAGCTTGTGCCTGACGAACGGGGTCAGATTGTCCTCGCCCAGGCGTTCCTGCATCGGGCGCCACACGTGACGGTAGATGTGCTCGTGCTCCTTTGGGTCGATCCGCATGAAGAAGTAATTCCGGATCAGATCGCCCTGCGATAGCGGCCGGCCTGAGAAATTCAGGCTCTCGAAGATCCGGTGCGGGTTGTCGTGTTCGTCGAGGACGATGCTCACGAGGAGGAGCTTTCCGAACAGGACGCGCTGAAGCGCTTCGATCTCGGGCACCGTCAACCGTTTCAGTTTCGCCGAGAAGAACGCTTGGGCGCGCCCGAGGAGCGTACCGGGCGTGAACGGGTCTCCCCGCACGATTCTCGTCAGAACTTCGCGGTCTCCCTGCCCCGCGTCCGTGCCCTGCGTGGGGAGCAGCTTGAAGTGGTCATCCCCGTCTTCGGTACGGTTCGTGAGAATGTCCTGGATCCGGTCTGGCACCTTGGGCACCCCGCACTCCCGTGCGCGATCGCGTACCAGCGCGAGCACGAGGACCAGAGTCGTGAGCCTCTGCTGCCCGTCGATGAGCAGACGCTTCTCGATGCCCTCGGGAACGGTTCTTGCCGGGGCCGTGACGATCGGACCGAGGAAATGCGGCTGGCCCTCCGTGTCCTCCAGCAGGTCCTGCACGTCCTTCCAAAGCACGCTCCACTCCCGCTCCGTCCACGAATACGGGCGCTGGTAGTGCGGGACGAGGAACTGCTTTCGCCCCTCAAGCACCCGTTCGAGGTGGCTCTCTTTTGCCTGCATCGCGACGCTCCTGACCACGTCGGCTCGCGTGGCCCCGCGCCCCGCCAACCCCGTTGAGCACCACCGTACCCCGTTGGCGCCCGCTCGTGGTGCGAGAGGTGGGCGGGCGACGTCGCCGGAGGAAGACGCCCCAAGGAACTTGTTCGCACAATCGGCTTCCGGCATCCTGCTCCGACATGCGACGGGGCAAGCGGTGAAGAAGGCCTCGTCAAAGAAGGCCGGGAAGGCGTCTCGTGGTAAGGTCTCCGCAGCGCGGAGACAGGCTGCAGAGGCGTCGACAACCATCACCTCCACACCCGAGTTCGACGAGGTGGTGCAGCTCATTGAAGCCGCACGTCAACGCGCGATCCGCGCGGTGAACGTGGAGCTCATCGAGCTGTACTGGCAGATCGGCGCCGTCATCAGCCGGCGGATCGAAGGCGACGGCTGGGGAAAGGGGACCGTACAATCCCTCTCGACGCACCTGCAACGCACGCAGCAGGGTATGCGCGGCTTCTCCCCGCAGAACCTGTGGCGCATGCGTCAGGTCTTCGAGACGTATCGAGACGCTCTAGCTCTCTCGGCGCTGGTGAGAGAGCTGCCCTGGTCGGCAAACCTGCACATCCTGAGCGGCACCAAACGCATGGAGGAGCGCGAGTTCTACCTGCGCCTCGCGACCAAGAACCGATGGAACATCCGCGAGCTCGCCCGGCAGATCGAATCGGGCTTGTTCGAGCGCTCGATGCTCGGGCCGCCACAACTCTCAACCGCGTTGAGAGAACTCCATCCAGAGGCCGACCGCGACTTCAACGACACCTGCACGCTCGAGTTCCTCCAGCTCCGCGAGCCCGGTGAGAGTTGGGTTACTCTGCGAACATGAACGCGCCCGCCGAGGAGCTGCTCAGGCCGAGGATCCTGGCCGCCCTGCTCTCGCTCGCGGCCCTTGCGACCGCCTGCACCTCCGACGCGGTGGTCGCCCAGAAGCCCCCTCCCCTCTCCATCCCCCAGGGCTGCGATCCCCTCCTTGGAGGCGCCCCCTGCTTCCTCCCCTACCCCTCGGACTTTTCCAGGATCGCCGATCCCAGCACGCGCACCGGCTTTCGTATCCTCCCCAGGGAGGGCTCGCGCTACGCCTCGACCCGAGAAAAGAAGAGCGGGGACGTCCATACCCGCCACGTGCTCGACGGGTTCTCCACCGTGGCCACCCTGGTGGCCTCGCTCCCCGGCGCCCTCTCGGGGACGGGGCTGCCCAACGTGACCCGGGATCCTGGAGAGAGCACGGCGCCCCGGAGCCCGACGATCCTGCTGGACACCCTCACCGGCAAGCTCGTCCCTCACTACGCCGACGTGATCGTCCCTCGCGACGAGGCCGAGGCCGAGATCCGCAGGCCCATCCTGCTGCGCTCCTTCGTGAAGCTGGAGCCCCGGAGGCGCTACGTGGTGGCCCTGCGAGGGGTGGTCACCGAGTCCGGGGAGCGAGCCAGGCCCGCCGAGGGCTTCAGGCGCCTCAGGGATCGCCAGGCCGAGGAGCCCGAGCTGGTATCGATCCAGGATCGCTTTGAAAGCGAGATATTCTCCCCGCTCGAGAAGGCAGGAGTCACAAGGCAAGATCTCCAGCTGGCATGGGACTTCACCACCGCCAGCGAGGAGGGCCCGAAGGCCGATATGCTCAGGGTCAGGGAGCTCACCCTGGCCTGGCTGAAGGAGGGCGCTCCCAGGGTCGAGATCACCGAGGTCGAGCCTCGCTCCGGGCCCGGCTGGAAGGTCGTTCACGGCACCCTGGAGGGCCCCTCGTTCCTGGACGGCGACTCGGCAGGAGCTCGCCTTGTACGCGATCCGTCCGGGGCCGTGACGCAGCGTGGGCTCACCCGATTTGCCTTCTCGATCCACGTGCCCGCCTCGCTCAAGACCCGATGTATCCAGGGGCGCTCGGTGGCCTATGGCCATGGCTTCTTCGGCACCCGTCAGGAGATGACATCGTCCCCCGCGACCCGGATAGGAGACAAGCTCTCGGCGGTCTCCTTCGGCGTGGACTGGCTGGGGCTCTCCAAGCCCGATCTGGACTGGCTGGCCAGGATCATCACAGAAGAGCCCTCCAGGGTCGTCGATTTCACGGAGCGTATCCACCAGGCCATGGCCAACTGGATGGTGCTGACCGAGTCCGTCAAGCGCTCCCTCTTCGCGGGCCCCGAGCTACGCCGCCCGGAGGCAGGCGAAGGGGCCTGCGCCGAGGCAGGGCTCGCCGGCAGGCTCCTCTATGATCCGGTGCGCGTTCACTATTTCGGCCCCAGCCAGGGCGCCATCCTGGGGGGCGTGCTCGGGGCGCTGGATCCCAACCTTGGCCGGGTCGCGCTCAACGTCCCTGGCTCGGGCTTCACCCACATGATGCCCAGGGCCGCGCCCTTCGGGCCGCTCTTCGCGCTCATCCACCTGGTCTTCGGCGACGCGCTGGTCGACCAGGCCTTCGCCGCCTCCTTCCAGGGCGCGCTCGACCGCGTCGATCCCGCGATCTACGCCCCCAACCTCCTGGCCGACAGGTTCCCGGGGTCCCCGGAGGACCGCCGGGTGCTCCTCCAGGTGGCGCTCGGAGACTCGGCCGTCCCCAACCTGGGGGCCTTCCTCCACGCCCGCATCCTGGGTATTCCCCAGACCTCGCCTCCGTCCTTCGATGTCTGGCGAGTCCCCTCTGCCCCTGCCGAATCCAGCAAATCGGCCATGACGCTCTTCGACTTCGGGCTAGGCACCGACAGCCCCACCCCCCAGCCTGTGACCTTGAACGGGGTCCACGATAGGCTGCGAGGGACAGACGAGTCCATCCTCCAGCTCGATCGCTTCCTCACGCCGGAGGGCACAGTGATCCACCCTTGCTCGGGCCCCTGCCGGCTGAAGCTCGAGTAAAAAGAGAGGGCTCGCGGAGGCCGGTGCGCCTATCCTCGCGGCATGCTCCTCGTGAAGAGCGCCCTCGACTGGGCCGCTGTGTGGCACCGTGATCAGATCCGCAAGTACCCCAAGGTCCAGGTCCCCTACATGAGCCACGTGGCGGGGGTGGCCAACATCCTGAGCCGCCATGGCTTCAGGGCCGAGGTGGTGGCCGCCGGGGCCCTCCACGACGTGCTCGAGGACGCCGGGGTCACCGTGGAGGAGCTGACCAGGCGCTTCGGTCCAGGGGTGGCCGAGCTGGTACGGCTCTGCTCCGAGGAGGACAAATCCCTCTCGTGGGAGGAGCGCAAGCTCCGCTACCTCGAGGCCTTCGTCCACAAGCCCTGGGAGGCCCAGGCCATCACCCTGGCCGACAAGATCGACAATTTTCAGAGCATCCTGGTGTGCGCTCGCGATTTTGGCGATCCGTGGGCCATGTTCAAGCGAGGCCAGAGAGCCCAGCTCGAGCGCTTCAACGCGCTGCTCTCGAGCGCTCGAGCCCTCGCTTCTCACCCGCTCATCGACGAGTACGCCCAGACCCTCGAGGCCCTCGAGGGCCTCGACGAGCTCACGTCCCCGTCCCCACACGGGACCTGACGGCGCAGATGATCCGACGCCCCGCGCTGATCCTCGCCCTTCTCACGTCGCTCAACCTGCTCAATTTCGTGGATCGCTACGTGCTGGCGGCGGTCCTGCCCAAGGTCAGGGACGAGCTGGGGCTCAGCAATTTCGTGAGCGGGCTGATGGCGACCGTCTTCCTGGTCGGCTACTTCACGACCAGCCCCGTCTTCGGCTTCCTGGCCGATCGGGGGAGGCGCACCTGGCTCATCACCTTCGGGATCGTCGTCTGGAGCATGGCCACGTTCGCGTCGGGGCTGGCCACCAGCGCGGTCACCATGCTGCTCACCCGCGCCATCGTCGGCGTAGGAGAGGCCAGCTTCACGGCCATAGCCCCCACCATCATCGACGACGTGGCCCCCGACGAGAAGAAGGGCCGGTACCTCTCGGTCTTCTTCGTCGCCCAGCCGCTGGGCGCGGCCATGGGCTACCTGATCGGAGGAGCGATCGAGCACAGGTACGGGTGGCGCTACGCCTTCTTCCTGGCGGGGGTCCCGGGGGTTCTCCTGGCGCTGAGCTGCCTGCTGATCGCCGAGCCGGAGAAGAAGGAGCCCAGGACCAGACCCGACATCTTGCAGTCCTTCTCCCAGCTCTGGGGCTCCCGCTACTACCGCCGGGCGCTGCTGGGCTACTGCGCCTACACCTTCGCCATAGGGGGCTTCTCCTACTGGGCCCCCACCTTCCTGTCGGACGAGTTCAAGATCTCGCTCTCCACCGCCAATTTCCGCTTCGGGCTGCTCACCGTGCTGGGGGGCGCCGTCGGCACCTTCGTCGGGGGCTTCCTCGCTGACCGCATGCAGAAGAAGGCCGTGGCCTCCCTCCCCCCCGAGGGTCCCAGGGCCGACGTCCCCTACAGGGCCTCGGCGGCCCCCGAGGAGGACTCGCCCCAGAAGGTCAGGGCCCAGCTCCAGGCCCTGCTCCGGCTATGCGCCTGGGGGAGCCTCCTGGGCACGCCGATCGCGGCCCTCTGCTTCCTCTCCCCCTCGGCGAACGGCTTCTTCGTCGCCGTGCTCTTCTGCGAGACGGCGCTCTTCCTGTCCACCTCGCCCATCAACGCCGTCCTGCTGAAGAGCGTCCCTGCCCACCTCAGGGCGAGCGCCATGGCCCTGGCGATCTTCGCCATCCACCTGTTCGGCGATCTATGGTCGCCTCCCTTCGTCGGCCTGCTCGCCGACCACCTCCCTCGGCGCCTGGCGATGCTCAGCCTGGCCGTGGCGATCGGGCTCTCGGGGGTCCTCTGGTGGCCCCGTCGCAAGGACGGCGAGCTGCCTCCCTGAAACTCGCGTTGACCTCCCTGGCCCTGTCGCGATAGGACCCGGGCCTTACCGGGACGCCAGAGGCCTCGCGGTACGCTTGCCCCCTTCGTGACCCCACGATGCGAACCTTCCATAGCCCCGTCCGGGGACGCCGCCTCTGGTCGCTCGCCCTCTTCGGGTGGGTGATCTCGTGGTTCGTCTTGCTCTTTCCGGGGATCGCCAGGGCGCAGGGGCAAGACGCAGGGGCCCCCGCCGCGCCTGCTCGGAGCGGGGACGCGGGCCCTCCCCCGGGGCCCGCTCCCGACGCGGGCCCTCCCCCGGGGCCCGCTCCCGGGGCCGCCTCGCCCTCGGCCCCCCAGATCCGCCTCCCGCCGACCGAGGCCGAGCGTGCCGCCGGAAACCCCATCGTCGCGATCGAGGTCAGCGGCAACCGCCGGGTCTCCAGGGACGACGTCCTCACGTACGTGCGTATGCGGCCAGGCCAGACCTTCCGCCCGGAGCTCCTGGCGGCCGACGTCAAGGCCCTGTGGGAGTCCAACTTCTTCGACGACATCGAGGTGGATCTCACCCGGAGCGACGCCGGCGTCGCCCTGCGCTTCCTGGTCCGGGAGCGCCCGACCATAAAAGCGGTCGAGTTCGAGGGCAACGAGGAGATCGAGTCCGACAAGCTCCAGGAGGCCGTCGAGGTCAAGAGCAACGGGATCCTCAACATCCCGGGCGTGCGGCGGAGCGTGCAGAAGATCAAGGACGCCTACGCCGAGAAGGGCTATTTCCTCGCCGACGTCGAGTCGTCCACCGAGAATCAGCGCGACAACGAGGTGATCGTCAAGTTCAAGATCACCGAGCACTCCCCGGTCACGGTCAGGCGCATCACCTTCGTGGGCAACTACGGGATCCCGGACGCCGAGCTGAGGGAGGGGATGCAGACGGGGAACGCGGGCTTCTTCTCCTTTGGCTCGGGCGGGCCCTACCGCCAGGACGTCTTCGAGCGCGACGTCCTGATGCTGACGGCCCACTATTACGACAAGGGCTACATGAGCGTGCAGGTCGGCACGCCCAGGGTGATGCTCACCCCGGACCGGGACGGCATCGAGATCACCCTGGTCATCCACGAGGGGCCCAGGTTCAAGATCCGCCAGCTCAGGGTGTTCGAGCGCGACGCCGACGGCAAGGAGGTGGAGCCTCTGGGCGGCCGCAAGGCGCTGCGCCAGCTGGTGCGCGCCAAGAGCGGCGACTACTTCAACCGCGCCGAGCTGGTGAAGGATCTCACCGCGGTGCGCCTCCTCTACCGCGACGCCGGCTTCGCCAACGTCGAGGCCGACCCCGAGACCGAGCTCGATCCGGTCAGGAAGGAGGTCGACATCGTCGTCCCCATCCGCCGGGGGCTCCCCGTCCACATCGAGCGTATCGAGGTCAAGGGCAACACCAAGACCCGGGACAAGGTCCTCCGCCGGGAGATGGAGATCGAGGAGGGGCAGCTCTTCTCCGAGAGCAGGATCGAGGACTCCAAGCGGCGCATCACGGCCCTGGGCTACTTCGAGCGGGTCGACGTGAGCACCCAGCAGGGCTCCACGCCGGACAAGATCCAGATCACCTTCGAGGTGACCGAGCGCCCCACCGGCACCTTCCAGGTGGGCGCCGGCTTCAGCAGCGTCGAGAACTTCATCGCCACCGCCCAGGTCCAGCAGGCCAACCTCTTCGGCAACGGGCAGTCCCTGGCGCTCCAGGCCCAGATCTCCGGGCTGCGCCAGCTGATCAGCGTCCGCTTCTTCGAGCCTTATTTCCTGGACTCGGACTGGTCGGCCAGCACCGAGCTCTACGATCAGCTCTACATCTTCACCGATTTCTCCAGGCGCTCCCGGGGCGGCTCGCTCACCTTCGGCTACGCGCTCATCCAGCCCTGGCTCAGGGTGAGCCTCACCGGCACGGTGCAGCACGACCGGGTCGACACCGCCCAGGTCACCACCTTCCTGGGGTCCACCTCCAGCTTCTCCAGCGTATTTTCCAGGCTACCCCTGGCCAACCTCTTCAACTCGGGCCGCACGATCTCGCTCCGCCCGACCATCACCTACGACACCCGCAACAACCGCCTCTTCCCCACCTCGGGCCTCTTCCTCCAGGCCTCGAGCGAGATCGCCAGCGGCCTGCTGGGCAGCGAGGTCGAGTTCCTGCGCAACCGCATGACCGGCCGCTTCTACCTGCCGCTCTTCGGCCAGACCGACCAGCCTGGCTCCGGCTTCGTCTTCAAGGTGAACACCGAGGCCGGCCTGATCACCAGCCCCAAGGCCGTGGGCGTCCCCATCTTCGCCCGCTTCTTCCTGGGCGGCATCCTGGACGTCCGCGGCTACAGGCTGCGCACCATCGGCCCCCGCCTCCCGCTCAACCAGTCGCTCGACGTGAACTCCCCGCCCATCACCAACGGCGCCAACATCGGCGGCAACCTCCAGGCCTATACCAACGTGGAGTTCGAGTTCCCCATCATCGACAAGGTCGGTATTCGAGGGGTCACCTTCTTCGACGCCGGCAACGCCTGGAACCTGGAGGACCAGTACTGCAGGACCACCCCCGCTCCCCAGTTCTCCCCCCTGATCCAGCCCTGCTTCAGCGCCGGCAGCCTGGCCAACCTGAGGGCCTCCACCGGCTTTGGCGTTCGCTGGTTCTCCCCCCTGGGCCCGCTCCGCTTCGAGTGGGGGTTCCCCCTGAACAAGCTGCCCTTCGAGGAGACCAGCGTCTTCGAGTTCACCATCGGCAACTTCTTCTGAACGGCCTTGTTTTCTCGGGTGATTGCCGTGGCGCAGAACTTTACGAAGGGGGCCACCTGAACTAGTGTTCCGGCGAAGATGAGCTCGCCCAACCCGCCCCCCACCTCGCCCCACCACAAGATCCCGGTGTCCATCCAGGACGAGCTCAAGACGAGCTACCTGGACTACGCGATGAGCGTCATCGTGGGGCGGGCGATACACGACGTGCGCGACGGCATCAAGCCCGTGCACCGGCGTATCCTGTATGCCGCTTACGAGGCGGGGCTCACCCCCACCACGGCCTTCAGGAAGAGCGCCACCATCGTCGGCGACGTGCTCGGCAAGTACCACCCCCACGGCGACGCCAGCGTCTACGACGCGATGGTCCGCCTGGCCCAGGGCTTCTCGATGCGC
>SXGT01414579.1_pt1 | contig 12393 bp, 12 predicted proteins | sample 3176221 | NCBI WGS metagenome assembly SXGT01 (sample SAMN11356862, study PRJNA531348) | freshwater metagenome | isolation source: freshwater sample F1-120 | place: China: Fuxian Lake, Yuxi | collected 2017-12-25
AACCGTCGCCCCGAGCGGCGCCGCTCGCCGAGCAGCCCGCGATTCGCGGCGTTCGCCCGTTGAGCGGCGCTTCTCGCCGCGCAACCTTCGCCCCGAGCGGCGCCGCTCGCCGCGCAATCGTCGCCCCGAGCGGCGCCGGGGGGCGACAGAACTCCGATCTCTGGGGTGCTGCACTCGCCAAGCAACCCGCGATTCGCGGCCTTCGCCCGTGGCGCGGCGCCCCTCCCCGCGCAACCACGGCCCCAAGCGGCGCGGGGGCGCCGTCGCAGACCCGCCACTGCAGGTTCGCACGGCGCAGCGCGATGCGCGGCGGCCTCGGAGTCGACAGCGGACGGTCGCGGCGCATCGCCCACGCGACCCTGCCCCTCGTCGGCACGGTCCTTGCTTCCCAGCTTGCCATGACCCCCATCCGCCTCGCCCCCACCCTCTTCGTCCTCGGGGCCTTCATCCTCGGCTGCGAGTCCGGGACCGCCTTCCAGCTCCACATCGAGCCCGCTTCGGGCGAGTTCGGGAGCACCGACGCGCCCGAGCTGCTCGTCACGGCCGTCGATCTCACCGGTGGGGGCGACCTCATCGTGGTCGCGACCGGTGTGCTCTGCGGCGACGCCAGGCACATCGCCGCGTCGTGGAACCAGGACATGGGTTTTGGCTGCCTCGCCGACGAGCTCGACGGCCAGACCACGACCGCGATGGCGTGGCGCGAGCCCCTCCCCGCCGGCACCGACGCCGACGCCGTCTGCGCGCTGCGGCCGGACGAAGACGGCGTCGTCCGACACAGCGACATCGTCGCCACCACCGGCGACACCGGCGACACCGGCGACACCGGCGACACCGGCGACACCGGCGACACCGGCGACACCGGCTGGGGGCTCTCCGAGACCCCCGACCCCGCCTGGCCGCAGACCCAGGGCACGGTGGCGTGGCGGCGCGACGTGAGCCCGTGTGGCGGCTTCGGCGAAGGGAGCGTGCCCTTCCCGCGTTGAGGATACGAGGTCCGCATGCCTGATCGTTCGCTCCTCGTCGCGCTCTCCGCCCTGGCGGTGGGCACCCTCGCCGGCGCCAGCCCCGCCGTGGCCGGCGCCCATCGCGTCGCCGACGTGGTCCTCACCGTGGGCACCACCACCGGCGGCGCCTGCAACGCGCAGGACGAGTCCACCTGCGAGCTGGTGCGCATCCAGGTCGAGCTCGGCGCCACCCCGACGGTGCGCTCGTTCGCCACGTTGGTCGGAAAGGACGAGGTCGGGGCATCCGGCTCGGTGCCGGTCGAACCTGCGGTGTCGCCCGACGGCGCGCGCCTCGCGTGGCTCGAGCGCACCGGAAAGTCCTGGCAACTCTGGGCGCGCGCCCTCAAGGACGACCGCCCGCACCTGATGGTGAAGTCCGGCCCGCCGAAGGAGGGGGGCGCCGGGTACAAGCCGGAGTGGCCCGCGTGGCTCGACGCGGACACCCTGCTCTTCGACGCGAAGACCGCCGACGACGGCGACGTCGAGCTCAAGACCATCTTCTCGATGGAGGTCGGCAACCTCGCGAGCCCCGGCACGCCGCAGCGCCGGTTCGGCGCCGGCGTCGACAGCAGCACCGGCCTGCAAGACGTCAACGTCCGCGCCACCGCCGGCGGCGTCGAGGCGGTCACGTTCGGGCCCACCTCGGGCGGCAAGTTCTCGCTGGACGTGCGCACCCTCGACGGCCTCGGTCGTGTCGGCGCCACCTCGCCGATCGTGGTCCCCCGCGGGGTCAACCGGGCCGGGAAGGAGCTCGAGGCCTGCCACCACCCCGCGTGGAGCCCGAGCGGGGCCAGCATCGTCTGCCAGGCGCACCGCCCCTCGGAGACCGTCGACGGCATGGAGACCAAGGTGCTCTACCGGTACGCACGCGACGCGGCGGGGGGGTTTGCCAGCGCGGGTGTCGCCTTCACGCCGGTCTCGCCCACCGCCGCCGGGCTCGATGCCGCCGCGCTCCTCGGGCCTGCCGCGGGCTGCAAGACCCTCACCTACAAGTACGCCGAGTACTGCCGCAGCGACGACTGGCTCGTCACCACCCTGTACTGTTCGCAGGGCGCCGCCGGCAGCGGCCGCGGCGCGGTCGTCGGGGCATCCCGGGTGCTCCTCGTCGAGGCCGCCACGTCCCGCTACGTCGACGTCACGCGCCTCGTGGAGCAGCAGCGCGGGCTGAAGGTGGGCGGACTGTCCAGCTTCACCGGAACGTGTCGAGGGATGGAGTAGGGCGAGCCGCCGCGACCGTCCCGAAGGGTTCCCAGGCCGCCGCGGCTCGCGCGCCGGGCCTACGCCCGCCGGCGGCGCAAGATCGCGACCGCCGCGAGCGCGCCGCCCGCCACGACCGGAGCGCCCCCCGTGCCGTCGCAGGCCCCACACTCTTCGGGCAGCTCCGTCGGGAGCTCCCCCGCCGGGTCCTTGCCGGAGCCGGTGTCGTCGCTCCCCGTGTCGTCGCCGCCGGTGTCGTCGCTCCCCGTGTCGCCGCCGGTGTCGTCGCCGCCGGTGTCGTCGTCGGCGAGCCAGTCCTCGACGATCCCGATGGTGTCCTCGGTCGTGTAGCGCTCGCCGAAGGCGATCATCCACGCATCGTCGTCATCCGCCGCGCCGGCATCGATCAAGAGCTCGCCCGTGATCGGCGACGCGTACAAGAGGTCCAGGTGCGAGAGGTTGGCGACGTGCACCGCGTGCACCGTCGCGCCCCGGCCCGTGAGCCGGTCGGTGTCGGTGGCGCTCTCCACGAAGACCAGCCCGTCGCTCTCGCCGGAGACCTCGCCGAGCATCAGGTCGCTCGAAGCGAGGCCCTGCACCTCCTCCTCGGTGATGCCGACGGTCACCAGGCCGTCGCCGATCGCGGCCGCCACGATGTCGGCCCACGTGTCGTAGGTGGCCTGCCCCATCTCGGCCCACGTGTCGCCGAAGACGGTGGCGGCGTAGTCGTTGTAGCCGTTGGGCATCACCGGGTTGTTGCCCGCGAGCACGTAGATCTCGATGTCGGGGTCGACACCCGCGTCGGCCAGCGCGTCGAACATGCCCCCGCCCGCTTCGACCACGGCGTCGATGCCGTCGGAGTGGCTGTAGTAGCCGTACCCGCCCTCGTAGGTGGTGTACCAGTCCTGCTGCATCGCATAGGCGCCGAGCGACGGCGTCTCGCCGGGGAGGGCGGGGGCCTGGCGCCGATAGAGTTGGCGCTGCCCCGGAAACAGGTCGCCGCCTTCGGGCAGGAAGTCCTGCTCGGCGAGGTCGGTCGACACATACGGGCTCGCGGTGGTGTACGGGTAGTAGGTGCTCCACGAGCTCGGCGAGAACGCCTCCTCGGCGTCGAGCGACAGGTAGTTGCCGTTCGGCCAGCGAAACGCGGTGTCGATGCCCCCGAGCGGCGTGGCGATGAGCACCAGGCGCCGCACGTCGTCGCGGTAGCGGGTACCGACGGCTTCGTAGGTCGCGTCCGGCCACGCCGCGCCCGCGTGGTTGGAGGTGTAGACCGCGGCGGCGACACCGCCCTTGCTGTGCGCGACCAGGTCGACCACCGCGGCGCCCGTGCGCGCCTTGATGCGGGCGATGGCGTCGGCGATCTGCTCGGCCTGCTCGAACACGTCCCCGTGCGGGTGCGCGAAGGTGAGCGCGTACACCGGCCGGCCGAGCAGGTCCTCGTGCCAGGCCATCGTGATGAAGCCGCGCGAGCCGTTGTCGGCGGCGCCGGGGACGAAGAGGATCGGCGTACCCTGGGCGATGGCCGCGCTCGGGCCCACGTGCAACAGGAACGACGAGCTGTGCGGCCGCGAACCTCCGAAACACGTGGCGATGTACGGAGCCCAGCTCGCCGCGAGGGGCCACTCGGTGACGCCGTTGTACTCGCCCCGGCCGAACAGGGTCCGGTCCGGGTCGACGTGGCGCTCGATGGCGCTCCACAAGCGTACGCTCCCTTCGAGGTCCTCGACCTCCACCCCGGTGAAGGTCTCGTCGGGGGTGGTCGGGTCGTAGCCGGAGGTGGCCCATGCGGCGGCGATGAGGAACATCATGGGACGAACTCCGAGACGGCGGCGTTGAACGCCCGCGGGGCGTCGTGGTGCACGGTATGCCCCGCGCCCTCGATCATCACCAGGCGCGAATGGGGAATGAGGCGGTGACCCCGCTCGGCGATGGTCCGGGTCGTGCCCCCGGTGAACACCGGGTTGGGGATCATCTTGTCGTCGGTGCCATACACCAGCAGCGTGGGGACCGCGATGGCCGCCGCGCGTTCGCCCACCGGGTGGTCGACCATGCCGGCGATGCTCCGCGCAACCGCGACGCTGGTGCCCGCGAAACGGGGCGACTGACCCAGGCGCACGCGCTCCTGGATCATGCGCTCGACACCCTGGTCCATGCGGTTGAAGACCATCGTCTGAAAGTTGGCGCGGACCTGCTCCTCGGAGGACTCCATCGCGCGCGACTCGGTCCAGAAGTCCTTCATGAACCGCGCCGTGCCGGCGCTGAAGGTCTCGAAGCCTGCGGACGCGCTGAGCACCAGGCGCTCGGCGCGCTCGGGGTGGCGCAGCGCCACCTCCATCACGATCTGCCCGCCCATGCTGTGCCCCACGAGCGTCGCGCGCTCGACGCCGACCGCGAACATCCAGTCCGCGACCACGTCGGCGTACCACGGGGGCGTACACGGGGCGTCGGGGCGGCCGCTCGCGCCGTAGCCGGGGAGGTCGAGCGCGAGCACGCGGTGGGTCTTGGCCAGCTCCTCGATCTGGTACTCCCAGAACCCCATCGACGAGCTCAGGCCGTGCACGAAGACGATGGGGGTGCCCTCGCCGCCGCTGTCGATGAAGGCGATGTCGAGCTCGCCGACCTGCGTGTGCTGGACGGGGAGCGGCGCCCACAGGTCTTCCGGTTCGAGGGGACCGAGCTGCGCGTAGCGGGGGAAACAGCCGGCGAGGAGGAGGAGCGCCTGAATCATCCGAGCACCAGCCAGTCGAAGGAGACCAGGACCGTCCACGGCGCGACGGGGAGGTCGGTGCCGACCACCCCGGCGCCGATCAAGGAGAGGGTGCCGAGCGTGAACGGGCGGCCCGACAACTTCAGGTTCACCTCGGTCCCCAGCGGATCGCCGCGCGTGGTGCGGGCGTAGCCGCCCCCCACCGTGACGTTGGCCCGCTCGGGCACCACGTCGAAGCCGACCGACGCCGTTGCCGCCACCAGGCCGGCGCCGCCGGCGGACACGTCGGGGACCACCGACACCGCCCGGTTGACGGCTCCGGTGTCAGGAAAGAGCAGGAAGCATCCGTGTGTCGCATAGATGGCGCCCACCACGCCCCACGCGTTGGCGGTGAGTACACCGCCGTAGGTGCCGTCCCCGTCGGTGTCGCCGCTCGACGCCAACAGCTCCACGCGCGCGACCGAGCCGCTCCCGCGGGCATACCGCCAGCGCCCCTCGACGTCGACGAGGCCGCCGAGCACGTCGATGTCCGGCTTGCCGGCAACGTAGATGCGCCCCACGTTGGCCACGACCACCGCGTGCACGCCCACCGGGCCGAGGTCGAGGGCGGGGTTGTAGCCACCGTCGAGCGCCCCCCAGAACAGGTCGGTGTCGACCTCGGGGGCGACCGTGTCGTCGGCGTCTCGGAAGTCCAGGCGCGGGCCGCCTTGCAGCTCCGACAACGCGCTCGAGGGTCCCGATCCGGCGATGCCGGCAGCGCCGCCGGCACGGTCGCGCAAGAACCACCCGTGCACGCCGAGCCGCGTGGCGTAGGCCGGGGCGAACTGCACGTCGCCCACGAAGAGCGAGACGTCGTCGCCCTCGGCGAACGCCTGTTCGTAGAGCGTGAACACCCCGGCGCGGTAGCGCGCCACCTCGCCGGAGGGCGCCCCGAAGCGCCCGTAGGCCGCCACGCCGGCGGCTTCGCTCCCGAAGAACATCAGCCGGCCGCCCGAGCGCGTCAGGTCGTCCAGCCGGCTGGTCGCCGGGTCGTTCACGCCGTCGCCCACGAACTGTAGGCCGGCCACCACCGTGTGACCGGGCACGACCTGGACGCGGGCATCGAGGCGGCGGGTCTGCAGGTTCACCTGGTCCGCGCCGAACGCCGCGCCGGTGTTGCCGCCGGTGGCGTAGCTCTGGTCGCCCCAGGCAAAGTCGATCTCGAACGCCGCGTCGAGCGCCACCCGCCCGTCCAGGAGCGCCGGCGTGTACGTGAAGAATGCGGCCAGGCGCTCTTCGGTGAAGGCACCCTCCACCGCGTCGGTGGTGGTCGAGTTGGTGCCCCCGAGCTCCCCGACCACCTGGCCGTTGACCAGGGGGTTGGTCGTCACCACGTCGGTGAGCACGCCCCGCGCGGTGAACGCGCCGAGGAAGCGCAGCTCGTCCGGCGCCGCCGCCGCCGGAACCGCGTCGACCGCGCGTGCTTCGGCAGGGAGCGCGGCGTCGTCGGCGAACGCGAAGGCCGAGAAGAGGAGCATCTACTGCCGCCGGTAGGTCTGGACGTTGACACCCGCTTCGAGCTGCGGTCCGGACGAGGACCCGAAGCCGGCGGCCGGCGTCGGGGGCGTGTAGCCGTAGCTCGGGGTCACGATCACCACCTCGTAGGTGAGGACGTCCCCCTCGACCGCGAAGATGCCCTGCGAGGTCGCATTGCTCGGCGAGGTCTGCACCAGCTCGATGGTGCCCGGATCGGTGCCCACGTCGGTGGTGTAGGTGCCCACGAACTCGGTGGTGCCGCCGCTGGTGTCGGTGGCGACGACCACGTAGTTCTGGTCGGCCGCGAAGTCCGCGGTGATGCGGGTGTAGTACGGCGCGAGCAGCTCGCTCAGATCGCCGCCGGTGGACAACCACGCGCCCACCAGCCCCGCCTCCGTTTCGGTGTCGGTGTCCGTGTCGGTGTCCGCGTCCGTGTCGGTGTCGGTGTCCGCGTCGGTGTCCGCGTCGGAGGAGTAGCTCCCCTCCCCGTCCACGTCGTCGGGCAGGCAGGCGGCGAGAAAAAGGACGAAGAACTTCACGACGACACCTCCGCGACGGCCTGCGCACGCAAGCCGACCCGATCCAGTTTGCCCGACGCCGTCTTCGGCAGCTCGGGGACCACGCGCACTACCTTGGGGACCTTGAACTTCGCCAGTCGGCCCGCCAGCCCTTCGAGCACGTCGGCGGGCGACAACGCGGCCCCCGGCTGCGCTTCGACCCAGGCAAAGCCGACTTCGCCCCAGCGTGCGTCGGGCACGCCGACGACCGCGACCTGCGCGACCCCCGGGACCGCGAAGATCGCCGCCTCGACCTCGGGCGGGTACACGTTCTCCCCGCCGGAGATGTACATCTCCTTGATGCGGCCACGCACGTAGTAGAACCCGTCCGCGTCGCGGCTGAGCAGGTCGCCGGTGCGGAACCAGCCGTCGCCCATCGCCTTCTCGGTCGCGGCCGCGTCGTCGAGGTACCCCCCACACACCGCGGGCCCACCGAGCCAGAGCTCGCCGGGCTCGTCCACCCCGCACGCGGTACCGTCCGGGCGGACCAGGCGCGCGGCCACGTGGGGGATCGGCATCCCGACCGACCCCGACTTGCGCTCGATGTCGGCGGGCGGCAACGAGAAGCAGTTGGGCCCCACCTCGGTCAGCCCGAACCCCTGGCGCAGCGGGATGCGCCGCTCGCGGTACCGGACCAACAGCGGCATCGGCAGCGCCGCACCGCCGACGAGCGCGTCGCGGACGCTCGAGAGGTCGGTCGCGTCGAAGGCCGGGTGATCGGCCAACATCTGGAAGATGGTCGGCACGCCCATGAGGAGCGAGACCCGCTCGGCGGCCAGGAGCCGCAAGGCCTCGCCCGCGTCGAACCCGCGGGTCAGGACCACCCGCCCGCCGCGCCACAAGACGGGGCTGGTGAGGCTGTTGAGCCCGCCGGTGTGGAAGAGCGGCGTGAACGTGAGCGTGCTGTCGTGGTCGACGAGGTCGCACGCCAGTTGTGTGTTCACCGCGTTCCAGTGGAGCTGCTGGTGCGTCAGGAGCGCACCCTTCGGGCGCCCCGTGGACCCCGAGGTGTACATCAACACCCAGGGGTCGCCGAGCCGGCTGCCCGGGCCCTCCCATGCGTCGGCGCCCGCGTCGTGCTGCAACGCAACACCCGGTACCCGCCCCGCGAACTCGGGGTCGACGAAGACCACCTTCGGCGCCGCGTGGCCGACCTGCCAGGCCAGCTCCGGATCGGCGAGCCGCCAGTTCATCGGGAAGAAGGTGGCGCCGATCTCGGCGCAGGCGAACATCAGGAGCAGGTGCTCGGCGCAGTTGGGGGCCAAAAGCGCGACGCGGTCCCCCGGCTGTACGCCTTCGGACCGCAGGCGGCCCGCCCACCGGAGCGTGTCGTGGTGCAGCGCCGCCCAGTCCCACCGCCGGCCGGTCGCGACGTCGAAAAACGCCTCCGCGCCCGGCCGGAAGCGGGCGTGCATCTCGGTCCAGTTGCTCGTGGCCTTCACGGGGCCACCTCGCGACAGAACCCGTCGACCAGCGGGTAGAAGCGCTTGGGGCCTTCGCCGCCCACCACGACGCCGATGTGTCCGGTGTCGAGCGCGACGTGGCGACCGGCGCCGCCGACCAGGGCCGCCAGCGGCGCCGCGGCCGCGGTGGGGGTGATGAAGTCGCGGTCGCAGGTGACCACGAGCGTCGGCACGCCGATCTTCGCCAGGTCGACGACCTCGCCGTCGATCACCCAGGTCCGGTTCACGAGCCCGTCCTTCTGGTAGCCCTCCCGGACGAACTCGGCCGCGAACGCGCCGGGCAGGGGGACGTTCTCCTCCAACCACCGCTCCCGCACGAGCACCCGGGCGAGCTGGCGCGCGTCGTGGCTCGCCGCCTCGATCGCGAGGTACTTCGAGACGTTCCCCACCGGGTCGAGCATCTGGAACGCGGGCTTCATCACGTCCGGCCCGACCAACTCCTCGAGCGGGAACGCGGCGCGTGTGTCCACGTCCCGGACGAACGCGGCGAAGCGGCCGCCATGGGCGAAGTGGACCGGCGTCGCCAGCGTGACGAGCGCCGCCACGCGGGCCGGGAACCGCGCGGCGAACATCGTCGCCAGCGTCCCGCCCATGCAGTACCCGAAGAGCACCGCGCGCGGTGCGCGGGCGTGCCGGCACGCGCGGTCCACGCTGCGTTGCAGCATGCGCAGGGTCGCCGCGACGTCTTCGCCGCCGTTCTCCGGCTCGGGCGTGCCCCAGTCCACCAGGTAGGTGGGGTGGCCGCGCTCGGCCAGCGCCGCCACCAACGACCGTCCCGGCTCGAGGTCCAGGATGTAGGCCTTGTTGATGAGCGAGGGCACCAGGACGATCGGCGTCTGCCGCCGCACCCCGCTCGGCGGGTAGTACCGGACACACAGCCGCCCCTGCCGGTGGATCACCTCGTGCGGGGTGAGCCCGGCCGGCGGTCGTGGCGTGGTCGCCAGGATCGCCATGCCCCGCTGGATGCGGGCGGCGGGGACGTCGTGCGGCGCGGTCATGCGTCGAGCCACTCCACGATGGCCGCCGGCAGCTTCGCGCCGGCGCAGACACCCACGTGACCGCCGCCGAGCACCCGCGTCGTGACCGGCCCCCCCCATACGCCGCGGAGCGCGTGCGCGGCGGCGGTCGGCACGATGTGATCGTCCGACGCCGCGACCGTGGTCGCGGGCACCGTGGCCTGCGCGAGGGTCACCGGCGTGCCGTCCATGATCCAGCCGCCGCCGACCAGGGCATTGTCGAAGTAGCACTGGCGGACGTACTCGCGGTAGGTCGCCCCGGGGAAGTCGACCCCGTCGCCGTTCCAACGCTCCAGCGCCGCCCACAGGCGCCGGAACTCGGGGTCGCCGCCCCGGTCGAGCACCGACTTGTACTTGGCCGCGACCCCGGTGGGCCGCAGCCACCGGAAGCTGTCCTGCATCAGCTCCTTCGGGAAGTTGCCGAAGCCGTCGACGATCGCGTCGAGCGGGAACGACTCCGGACGTGCCCACCGCGCGAGCCGTCCCGACTGGTGGAAGTCGATCGGCGTCGCGAGGAAGAACGCCCGGCGCACGGGGCACCGGCTGCCCTCGGTCCCTGCGCCGGCGCGCGCGAGGTGCACCGCCAGGAACGTGCCGCCGACGCAGTACCCGAGCACGTCGATCTTCTCGACGCCCGCGTGCCGCACCGCGCGGTCGAGACAGCGCCCGAGCACCGTGTCGACGTAGTGGGCCATCGGCGTGTCCGCGTCTTCGGGGCCCGCGCGACCCCAGTCGAGGACGTAGACCGGAACGCCCGCGGCCGTCAGGGCCTCGACGACCGACCGACCGGGGGCCAGGTCGAACACCGTCCAGGTGTTGATGAGCGGCATCACGCAGAAGAGCGGGGGCCGGGTGGCGACGGCGGGCGCGAAGTAGCGCACGCACGCCTTGTGGTCGCGGAAGACCACGCGGTGCGGGGTGCGCCCGGTCTCCGCCGTCGCGACGGGGTCGGCTGCCAACCAGCGCAGCGTCTCGACCTTCTCGGCGATCGCGGCGACCATCACGCCCCCGCCTTCTTGCCGCGCGGCGCGCGCTCCGCGGCGGTCGCACTCGGCGCGGTCGCCGCGGTCGGCGCGGACGCGGTGGGCGCAGGGACGTGCAACCGCCCGAGCTCCTGCCGCAACGCAGCGAGGGTCTCACGCAGCTCGATCCGCGCCTCGGCGGCCTCGATGCGCGCCTGGACCGCCTCCTTCTGCATCGCGACGACCTGGTCCTTGAGGCCGAGGACGAGGTCCTCCTGCTGGAGCAACCGCTCCTCCAACATCGCCGCGATCTTCGCGACGCGCACGACGTCGGACCGGGTGGGGAGGTGCATCCGCTCCATCGTGTCGTCGACCGACCGCTCGTACTGGCCGCGTGCCTTGGCCGCGTGCTCCAGGTTCTTGCCCATCGCACCCAGGAATTGCGGACTCTCGAGGACCTGGTCCCACCAGGAGCCCATCGCCTTCTCCCAGTGCTTGTAGAGCTCGTCGCCGAGCTTGCCGATGTCGGGTTGGGTCGCGGTGGCCATGCTTCTCCTACCTTCGGTTCGTTGCGTCGCAGCGTACAGTTACCGCATCGCAGTATGGATGTCAAGGGCGATGCCCCGCGACCGGGCCCGAAGCGGGCCGATGCCGGCGGGCATCGCGGCGCGGAGCGGGCGGTCGCCTGGGAGTTTGGCGCATCGCGGCGCGGGCGTCGTGCCCGCGCCGCGTGCGCTGGGGGTGCCGACTCGGCCGGGGGACGACGCGAGGTCGCCCCTCGGCCGGCGGCCGCAGCGGCTAGGCCTCGGCCTTGGGCGCGAGGGCGGAGACCACCGACTTCGAGACGTTGGAGCAGAGCTCCGCGCTCGCGTCGAAGCCGGCCTTGCTCATGCGGAGGTTGGCGAGGGTCTGCTCCTCGACGAGCTTGAGCTGGGCGCGCTGCCAGTCGAGCACCTGCTTCTGGGCGGCGACGAGCTGCTCGGAGGCGGTGTGGAGGTTGGTCTTGAAGGGGGCGAAGATCGTGTCCATGTGAACTCCTGCTTGGGGTGTCGGGCGTTGTCCGCCCGGGGTGTTTGAAAGGTATGCTCCATGCTGCGCTGCGTCAAGGAGATTTTTGCTGCGATGCGGCGGAGCGTGTGCGGACGCGAGGCGGCGACCGGGGCTGGTGCAGCCAGACCCTCGCGGTTCGGCGTGCTCGACGCTGTGCCGACCGCCGCCTCCGTCGTGCGGTTCGCTGACGTGGCGTGGACCCGGCGGTGACCTCGTCCTGCACAACGCCGCGCGCGTCCACCCCCCCGAGCGCGCCGCCCCGCGACCCGGGTCGCCGCGTCGTGCCCAGCCCCCGCCGGTTCAGCTCACCGCCGCCGCGCGCGGCCGCCAAAATACCGCTCGGAGTGTGACGTCGCCGTGCTCACCGACCGGGGCTGGTGCAGCCAGACCCTCGCGGTTCGGCGTGCTCGACGCTGTACCAACCGGCGTGTCCGTCGTGCGGTTCGCTGACGTGGCGGGTGACGGGTCGGGGGGAATTGGCCGAGCGCAGCGCAGGTTCGCTTGCGAACCTGCGGCGGAGCGAGCGCCAATTTCACCCGGCCCGGCAGATGGGATGAGGTGGCCGACGCTCCAACAGGGGCAGCTACCGCTGTACGATCACGAAGATCACGGAGTCACCGGCCATGGACAAGACTAACAACATCGCGATCGGGATCGATCTGGGTGACCGGATGTCCGACGTATGCGTGCTCGACGGCGGCAAGGTGGTTGGACGCGAAAGGGTGGCGATGACCCGTGAGGCGTTCCACGCGATGTTCGGCGGGTTGGTGCGCTGTCCGGTGGCGATCGAGGCGGGCGCCCAGTGCGCTTGGGTGGCTGCGACGCTGCAGGAGCTCGGCTTCGACGTGGTGGTGGCCAACTCGCGGCGGCTGGCGGTGATCAGCACGAACACGCGGAAGAATGATCGCAACGATGCCGA
>SXGT01067909.1_pt1 | contig 12392 bp, 10 predicted proteins | sample 3176221 | NCBI WGS metagenome assembly SXGT01 (sample SAMN11356862, study PRJNA531348) | freshwater metagenome | isolation source: freshwater sample F1-120 | place: China: Fuxian Lake, Yuxi | collected 2017-12-25
GGGATCTCCCAGATCGTCTCCAAGGGCACCGTAACCACTCGTCTCTTCCGACCCATAGAACCACTCCTTTGCCTGAGGTCTATTCTTCTTTCGGCAAAGGAGCGACCGGCCTACAGAGGTTTTGAGATAGTTTTTTAGGGAGTACCCCAGGGATCGGAATAGCTATTCCGGTTCATCGGTGATAATGACTCCAGCCAAAACCACCTGCTCTGTCGCCACGAATGCCACGCCAGGGCACACTTCGGGAAGCCCCAACCGTGCTCTTGCCCAGGTGACCCCGTTGTCATCAGACAACATAGATCCACCATCCGTCCCAGCAAATAACAGGTCCCCAAAGCTGGCTAATGCGTTGACACGCACACTGTCAGGCAAACCGGTATCCGACCGCGACCAGGAGTGGCCGTGGTCCGTGGATCTGAAGATCGCGTGTATTCCGCGTTGCTCAATGGCATCTGCCGAGCCGGGTGGCCCTAGGGCTAACAACATGAGTGCGATGGGGAGGATGGTGCGAATCGAGTTAATGGAATCTCCCTTTAAGGTTGGCTGGGGAAACAGCACTCCGCATTTGCCCAGGTCGCGTATCCGGCAGCCGAAAGAGTTCCCTGCCGGCAGAGTCGCCTAGCTTTGCCGGTTGTTCGAGGCGTTCAGCGACCCCCGGAAGAACCAGATGGTCCCGGCCGGGACGAAGGACACGGCGATCGCCTTCCAGACCCAGCCCTTAGGCGCATCCCATCTGGTCAGCTCACTAAACACTGCCCAGACATAGGCGATGAAGGCAACGCCGTGGACCCACCCCAGCCATTTCACCATGATGTCGATGCCGAAACCGTATTTCAGCGGCATCGCGATCAGCATCAGCAACAGGAGTGTCACGCCCTCCGCGAGGGCGGAGTAGCGCAGTAGAGGCGAGTGATAAGGTGTCGATGTGGTTTCAGTCATTGGCCTATTTTTGGATGTTTGCCCGCAGGGCAGCGGTGTTTTCTCTGGATCGCGTCGGTCGGCCTCAAGTGCTTCGGAGCCGCTTTTCAGTATAATCTATGCGCCGTGCCCTGGAAACGGTGTCCCCATTTCCTCTCGGCCGTGCCGGTGTCGGAAAGGCGCGATCACCCTTCAACCTGGTACCGCCGCAGCGCGTCCTCGTCCAACTCCACCCCCAGGCCCGGACCATCGGGCACGGTGATCTGGCTGTCGCGCATCTCGAAGGGTTTGGTCAACAGATTATGCACCCGCTGGTGGCTGAGGATATCGCTGGGATAGGTGCAGTTGGGGGCCGCCGCACAGGCGTGCAACATCGCCGCGTCGAGGATGCCCAGCTCGTGGGCCGAGCCGTGCCAGACGCCGATGCCCGCCTCGCCGGCCAGGTAGGAGCGGGCCACGAATTCGGCCATATTCCCCGCCCCCAGGTTGAACACCGTGCAGGATTCGGCGTTGATCGCCTTCACCATGCCGCGCACTCCCTCGCGGTTGAGGTAGAGGTGCATGGCGATGGGGATATTCGTTTGCTGGCGCAGCTGCCGGTACACGTCCAGGGCGTCGGCCGCCGGCGGCGGATCCTCGATCAGCAGCACGTTGCCGATGGCCTCCAGCTGGCGGACCACCGGCAGGAAGTCCCCCGCGTAATGGCCCATCAGGTCCACGGTGATCTTGAGCTTGGGCGAGACCGAGGCGAAGATCTCCAACGCCTGGGGCAGCGGAATGAAGCGCTTCATCTTGACCCCGGCAAAACCCAGGGCCACGGCCTTCTCGGCCAGGGCCCGAAGCTCCTCGGGGGTCAACCCCTTGCCGGCCCAGTAATGCACCGGGATCCGGCGCTGGGCCAACCCGCCCAGCAAGCGCCACACTGGCCAGCCCACTGCCTTGCCGAGGATATCGTAGAAGGCGCACTCAAAAGCCCCAGTGTCGGTCTGTACCGGCAGTGTCAACCGCGCCAGGTTGAAGTCGAGGACATTTTTGCCCTTCAACGCCTCGGCAGCCTGGTACAGCCGCACCACCGACTCGTCCTCCGAGCCGCCGCGCATGCGGTGGGTCTCACCCAGTCCGACAATCCCCGCGTCGGTGTGCACCTTGACGATGAACTTGGGGACAACGTCGAAATCGGGCGCGGCCGCCGCCGGCAGGATGCCCGGTTGCAGGGGCGGGCAGACCCGGAAAAGCTCGACCTGGGTGATGGTCAGCCGCTCGCGGTGGCCGGCCGCCGAGGCGGGCAGGGTCGCCAAGCCCGCCAGGGAATCCCCCCGTGGCCGTGCCTGCTTCTCGTTCATGGTTCCTCGTATTGGTTTCGAGGTCAAATGCCCGGGCGCCTGCCCGTGCCGTAGCCGGTCAACTCCACGTATGCTTTGCCTTGTTCCTTGCCAGTGGCATCGAAAACCGCCACCGCGCCCTCCCAGTAGAACAGGTCCCCCACCGCCACGCCCCGGTTTTCCTGGTCGGCCAGCAGTGGCTTCAGGGTCCACACCTCGCTGCCCAGGCGCACCGTCCACCCGGCCGGGTACCGCGCCGCGGTCTGGGGGCTGGTCCAGTGACCAGTGGCAGTCACCGCAAAGTCCCCGCGCTCCAGATAACGGGGGTCGCCGCCGGGACCGATCAGGGTGCCGCGGCTGTAATCCACGGCGCCGGCCTCATCGCGCAAAAGGTACAGCATCAGCTCCCTGCCGTCATCCAGCTGCACACTGAACCAATCCCACCCCACCTGCTGCGGGCCCAGCTGGTTGGAGCCGAACTCCTGGTCCATCCAGCTCTCCCCCTCTACCGCCGCCACCTCACCCCCGACCCGCACCCTGCCCCGGGTCGCCAGCCGGGTGAAGCTGTAGTACTGGCTGGCCGCGCTGGGTCCCTCACCCTTGCGGCTGTACCCGTTTGGCCCCTGGAACACCGCCGGTTTGAGCGGCTGGGTCTGCAGCTCGAGAGCCAGGCCCTGGGCCTCGTCGGCCATCGCCAGATCGAAGGACGCCCCGTTCCACCGGAGGGTCCAGCGCGCCGCGGTGCCCGCCGGGCCCCGGCTCCAGGCGATCAGGGGGTCTGGGTAAATGCCGAAACTGCCCAATAGCGGCGTCGCCCGGTACAGGACCTCGCTGAAGTAATGCTGGCCTCCGTCCAGATCGCTGAGGGCCGCGTGCCCCATGAGCAACTGCCCGGCGGCCCATTGCGAATCGAGGGATGGCCGCTCGGCCAGCAGGCCAACCCGGAAGAAGGTGAACTGGTACCCGAAGCGCCGGCCCTCGGCCGAACGGAGGTGCCCGGTGAAGTACCACCACTCGGTTTGGTACTCGGGGTGGGCCCAGTGGTCGCGGGGGAAGGACCAGGCATGGTCCGGCCGGGCCAGGCGCCAGGCCGGCTCCCCCTGCGCCCAGGCCAGGGCCAGCGTCGCGGCCACGAGCACGGCAGCACTCCATCCCAGATAACGCCGTGGCTCAGGCATCCTCGCGCCTCAATTCGCTGGCCGGGGTGCGGCTGGCCTTGTACGCCGGGTACACACTCGCCAGCACCGCCGCTCCCAGGATGGTGGCCGCCTGCGCCCCCAGCACCTCCCAGGGCCAGTACACCTGGATGGTCCAGCCGAAATAGGCCCGGTTGATGACGAAGATCAGGATCATCGCCAGCAGCACCCCACCCACCCCGCCCATCGACAAACCGAACAACCCCATGCCCAGGCCCTTGCCCACGAAGAGGCCGAAGACCTGGCGCGAGGTGGCGCCCAGAGCCCGGTACAGCGCCAGTTCGGGCACCTGTTCGCGGGCCAGGACCAGTAGCATCAGGGCGATGCCACACACCGCGATCAACCAGCTGATTCCCTGCAGCAGCTTGGTCACCGCAAAGGTCTGGTCGAAGATGTCCAGGGCCTCGCGGCGCAGCCGCTGGTTGCTGCGGATCTCCAGGGGCGCAGCGCCAAACCGGTCGCGCAATTCATCGGCCACCCACTCCGCCTCCAGCCCCGGCTCCAGGTACAGGGCCGTGCTGTTCACCGGGCCCGGCCCCCAGTGCGCCTCCAAAGTCTGCAGATCCATGATCACCGCCCCGCCCTGGGCGTTGTAGTCGTAGTACACCCCGGCGATGGCGAAACGCTCCAGCCCCTTAGGGGTGTAGATCGCCAGCTCGTCGCCCTGCCAGAGCTGCCCTTTGCGCGCCAGGGTCTCCCCGACGAGCACCGCCCCCTGCCGGTGGACCTGCGCGAAGGCCGTGTGGGCCTCGCCCTGCAGCAGCGCAAAACGCCCCGCCCCGCTGGGCAGCCCCAGATCCACCCCGGCCAGCGCCAGGGGCTGATCGCCAGGGGTATAGACGGTGAGGCCCCGCAGCCGGTCCACGGCCCGCACCCCCGGATGGGCGGCTAGCGCCGCCACCAGCACCTCATCCAGCCCGCCCCCCTCGCCCTGCCCGCGCCACGAGGCCGGCGACACGTACAGGTCGGCCTGCACCGTGGTCTGGATCCACACCTCCAGGGTGCGGCGGAAACTGCCGATCATCAGGGTGGTGCCCACCACCATACTCACCGCCACTGCCAGCGAAGCCACTGCAAAAGCCGTGGTCTGCAGGCGCGTGCCCAGGCTGCGCAGGCTGTAGCCCAACCCGAAATTATGCACCCGGATCCAGCCGGTCGCCATCCGGACCACCAGCGGCGCGGTCAGCGGCAGGCCCAGCAGCAGGCTCAAGGCCAGGGCGAAACCCGCCGGCTGCCATTCCTGCCCCAGGGTCCAGTACCAAACGCCGGTCACCCCCATCAGCAGCAGCCCCCCGGCACCCAGGGCCGGGGCCAGGGAGCCGATCTTCTCGTGCAGGGTGAAGGCCGAGAGCAGGGCGCGGGTGTCGCGCCGGCACATGTCCAGGGCCGGCATCAGCGCCCCGGCCACCGCCCCGCCCACCCCGATCAGCGCCGCCAACGCAAAGAGCCACCAGGGCAGTTGGAGGGTGTGGATCTCCTCCAACAGGTAGAGATTGCTCAGCGCCGTGCTCACCACCCCCACGTTGGCCTTGGCCCCCCAGTAGCCCAGGGGCAGGCCCACCAACACCCCCAGCCCGCCCAGCAGCGCCACCTCGCCCACGATCAACCCAAAGACCTGGGCCCGCGTCGCCCCCAGCGAACGCAGCATGCCGAACTCGGCCCGCCGCCGCACCAGCGAGGCCTGGGTACTGCTGTAGACCAGGAATAACCCGACGATGAGGCTGATCAGACTCAGCGCCGTCAGGTTCAGGCGAAAGGCCGAGAGCAGGCCCGCTGTCTGCTGCACCCGCTGTTCGGGACTGAGCACCCGGACCACCGGCCCCAGCCTCTCCTGCAGGCGGGCCTGCACTGCCCCCGCCTCCTGCCCCTTGGCGACCACCACGTCGATCTGGTGCAGCTGCCCGGCTCCGCCCAGCAGGTGCTGGGCCTGGGCGATATCCATCACCACCATACGCGGGCTGGCCAGGGGGCTGAGCTTCTGAAAATCGACCAGCGCCCCCACCTGCAACCACACCGTCTGCGCGCCGCGATACACCGGCACCGAATCCCCCGTGGCCCAGCCCATCTCCCCGGCCAGGGCCGGCGAGAACGCCGCCCAGCCCGGCCGGCCCAGTGCCCCGGCCAGGTCGGCCCCTTCCCCCTGCCAGGGCACGCGCAGGGGCGCAAAGAGATCGACCCCGATCACCTCCAGGTAGAAACGCCGGTGGCCGGCCAGGGCCACGTTTGCCCGGTACAGCGGCCATGCCGCCTGCACCCCGGGGGTGGCCAGCACCGCCACGTAGAGCGACTCGGGCAGGGTGGGGGTGCGGCCCAGCACGCTGAAGTCGGCGTCGCCGCTCAGGGCGTGTATGCCGCCCTCGAAGGCGGCCAGGGCATTGCGGTTGATGATCTGGATCGAGAGCACCGCCGCCACCCCCAGGGCCACCCCGAAGACGGTCAGCAGGAAGAGGCTGCGGCCGGCGCGGAAATGTGCCCCTAGTGCCCTGGCAAAGTAGCCGATCACCCCCCGCCTCCAGGGGCCACCAGTTCGCCGCTGTGCAGCTCCCAGACCTGGTCGGTCAGGCGGGCGAACTCGCGGCTGTGGGTGACCAGGAGCAGGGCCGCGCCCTCGTCGTCGGCCAGCAGCAGGCGCGGTTTGCGCAGCAGGGCCCGGCAGAGGGCCACCCGCTGCATCTCTCCCCCCGACAGCTGTTGCACGGGGTCCCGCCGCCTGTCGGCCAGGCCCACCCGGCCGAGCAACTCCGCCACCCGCTGCTCCACGGCTGGGCCGTATTCGCCGGCGATCATCGCCGGCAGGGCCACGTTGTCGCCTACCGAGAGGTGCGAAAGCAGGTGGAAGAACTGGAAGATCAGCCCCACCTCGTGACGGCGGAAGAGGGTGCGCTCCCCCTCGGAAAGGCGACCCAGTTCGCGGCCCGACACCCAGACCTCCCCTCCAGTGGGCACGTCGATGCCGGCCGCCAGGTGCAGCAGGGTGGACTTGCCGCTGCCACTGCGCCCGACAATCGCTATCTTTTGACCAGCCTGCACCGCAAAGGAGACCTGGCGCAGGGCAAAACGACTGCCGCTGCCGGCCAGCGGGTACTCCTTGGAAACCTGGGCAAAGGCCAGTGCTGGGTTCATGGGATCTCGTTCTCGGGGCCGCAGGATTGGTTGAAAGATAATATACGGCTTCTGCCCACCACCCGTGCCGCGCGGGCCACTCGCCAGAGGAGGGAAGTGTCGATGAGCGCCCCGGAAGCAACCCCCAGAGGCAACAAACAGCTCTTCATCGACGACTTCGGTGTGGAGCGCATCACCAACCTGGCCCGCAAACTGCACCAGCCGGCCCGTTTCACTGGCCATGCGGTGCTGCGCCCCGAAAACCGCTGGGAGAACTGCGGCATCCAGATCCGCACCATCCCAGCCTGGGACCCCGACGAGCAGCTCTACAAGATGATCTACCTGGCCAGCGCCGAGGGCCCGGACCCGGAGGTGAAGCTCGACCCCACCGGCGCCCCGGCCGGCGGCCAGAGCTTCTACTGCTACGCCACCTCCGCCGACGGGGTGCACTGGGACAAACCGCACCTGGGGCTGCACGACTACCCGGTGCCCCTGTGGAACGGGGTGCCCATCGGCGGCAAGAATAATATCCTGCCCTCGGCCACGGGCCTGCTGCTGGGGCCGGTGCGCGACCCGCACGAGGCCGACCCCAGCCGCCGCTTCAAGGGCCTGGCGTACCGGGGCGGCTCCCTCGAGCCGCTGGTCTCCCCCGATGCCCTGAACTGGCACAACCCCGGCCTGCAGTCCCTGGCCAGCGCCGACGAATCCCATCTCACCCTCGACGAGCAGCGCCGGCTCTTCATCGCCACCGTCAAACACGGCGGGCCCTACGGCCGCTCCTTCTTCCTCACCACCAGCGGGGACTTCTCTCACTGGACCGACCAGGAACTGGTTTTCCACGCCGACCAGATCGACCAGGAGAACGGCGTCGAGCGCCTACAGCGCTTCTTCGACGACCCCTCCCTGCTCAAACCGGTGTACAGCCGGCCCGAGGAATGGCGCACCGACGTGTACAATTTCCCCATCTTCCGCTACGAGGGCCTGTACCTGGCCCTGCCGGTGATGCACCACTGGTCGGCCAAACACCCGCCCATGTACGAAAACGTCGACAGCCGCAAGAGTGTGGAGCTGGCCAGCAGCCGCGACCTGCGCCACTGGGAGCGGGTGGCCCACCGCGCCGTCTTCCTCGACCAGGCCGGCCCCGGCCAGCACCACGCCTACGACACCGGGCAGCTGGTCAGCACCAATGGCCCCCTGGTGCGCAACCGCGAGTTGTGGTTCTACTACGTGGGGCTCAAGTACCGCTGTATGTCGCTGGAGGACACCCGCCAGCGCCAGTACCTCGATTCGAGCGCCGTGTGTATGGCCCGGCTGCGCCTCGACGGCTTCGTCTCGCTCAAAGGGGGGATCGAGTGGGGTTCGGTGCTGACCAAACCGCTGGTAGTGGAAGGGCGGGAGTTGCGCCTCAACCTCGATGCCTGGCGCGGCCAGGTGAAGGTGGAGGTCCTCGACGCCGGGGAGGAGCGGGTGCTGCCCGGCTTTGGCGCCGAGCATTGCCTGCCCCTGAGCACCGACCACATCGACGAGCCGGTGCGCTGGCGGGACGGGCGGGACCTGTCGGCCTTGGCCGGCCGCCGCGTGCGCCTGCGTTTCTCGGTTTTGCGGGGGGAGCTGTACGCCTACTGGTTCACCTAGCGGCTGCCCAGAAACCGGCCTGGGATCTGCAGACCCCTCCTAGGCCAGGCCCTCGCGCTCCAGCAACTCGTCCAGGATGCCGCGCAGGGTTTCGGGTTCGAGCGGCCAGGCGGCCACCCCGTCGAAACCCTCGGCTTCCTCGCCCTCGCCGGCTACCGCCACCACCGGCAGCTGCGGCTGCAGGGCCCGCAGCTGCTCCAGCAAGCCCTTGCCGTCCATACCGGGCAAGGCCAGGGTGGTGAGCACCAGGTCGGGCAACTCCTGTTTGACCGCAGCCAGGGCCTGGTCGCCCTGCTCGGCCTCCACCACCGCAAAGCCAGGCAGCGCTTCGCGCACCTGCTGGCGCAGTTGAGGGTCGGCGGTCACCGCCAGCACCCGGGCCGCCGGCTCCTGCATGTCGACCTTGGCCCGCGCCTCGGCGTAGTCCATGAATCCGCGCCGCGAGACAAATTCGAAGGTGAAGTGCAGGCGCTGCTGGTGGACCTTGAGCTGGCGCTGGAGCACGGCCCGCCGACTTTGATACTGCTCCTGCTCGGCCTGCAAATCGCGCAGGCGGGCATTGTCGGCGTTGACCTTCTCGGCCAGGATGTGGATGAAGTTTCGGTAGATGCGGCTGCGGGAGGGCGGGTCGGCGTTGAAGAAGCGGTCCAGCTGGGCCTTGCGCAGCACCAGCACGCGGGTGGGCTTGAGCGCCTTGAGAGCGGCCAGGCGCGGCTGCCCAGTGAGCGCCCCCACCCCCAGGGCGTTGATCGGCTTGATCGAAGCCACCTGCAAATCGTCGGCCGTGTACACCCCCAGTTCGCCCACCAGCAGGATGTACATCTCGTCGCTGATGCCGCCGGCCGTGCAGAGCACGCCGCCCGGCTGCAGGGTGCGGCCCTCGCACAAGGTGATCAACACGCGGATGCGGCTGGGCGAGATCCCGTTGAGCAGGGGGATCTTCTTGATCGCCTCGACCAGGGCCACTTCGTTGGTCTTCTGCAGCACCTCGGCCTTCCTCCTATACCGGAATCAACAGGGCCACCGCCGTGCCCCCGGCCGCCAGGGCCAGGGCCTGCAGCTGCAGCCGGCGGCCTCGGCGCTCCAGTTCCAGGTGTTCCTGCGGGTCTTCGACCGCCGCCGTGCCGCCCTCGGTTTCGCGCAGGCCGCGCCCGGCCAGGAATACACAGGTGCGGGCCCGCGCCTGCAAAAAACCGAGGGCGCATCCCCACAGGGGCAGCGCCACGAAGAGGCGCCACACCGAGGGTGTCCCCAGGGCCAGCAACAGGGCCAGCAGGCAGGCGCTGAAGAGCGCCAGCAGGGCGCCGATCATCAGCCGCAGCTGCCGGCCGCCGGGCAACAGGTTGTGCGGCGCGGTCTCTTCCATACCTCTAAACTCCTCGCGGGATCCACGCCGCCAGCGCCGCCGCCACCAAGTCGGGACATTCGAGCTGAGGTGCATGACCGCAGCCGGGAATCAGCCGCACCTCCGCCCTAGGGATATCGGCCTGCAGCCGGGCGGCCGACACCGCCGGCACCACCTGGTCTTCCTCGCCCCAGAGGGCCAGCACCGGGCACGAGACCTCGCGATAACAGCGCAACAGCGCCTCCCAGTCTGGAGGGAGCAGGTTCCTGGCCGCGTTCCGGTAGGCATAAGATACACCCGGCTCGCGCAAGCGGGCAACGATCTGGTCCCGCGCTTCGGGCGGGATCTTGGCCGGATCGGCGAAGCAGCGGCCCAAGGTCTGGCCCACCAGCCAGCGGGTGAGGCCCAGACGGTGGGACAACCATTGCAGGGGCCGCTGGTCCAGCAGGGCCCCGGGCCAGCCGGCTACCTGGCGCACATACCCGGGCAGGGGCTGCGGATAACAAGCCGGGTCCAGGAGGGCCAGGCCGGCGATGGCCGGGCGCAGCTGAGGACAGGAACACCACAGGTAAAGCGCCAATCCGCCGCCCAGGGAATTGCCCCCCAGCACCACCCGCTCCAGCCCCAGGCGTTCGATCAGCCCGAGCAGATGCCCGGCGTGCATGGCCAGAGAATAACGCTGGTCTGGCGGGCACTGCCGGAGCCGGGGTTTGCTGCTGGCCCCGAAACCCACCAGGTCGGGGGCGACCAGGCGGAAACGGTCCGCCAGCAGGGGCCAGATGCGGTTCCAGGTGCCGCGCTGGTCGAAGAGGCCGTGCAGCAGCAAGAGCACGGGAACCGGGGCCGGGGTGTGGCTGTCCTGGTAGACCAGGTGGATGGGCCGGCCCCCCTCCTGCCCCACCACCAGGGTCTCGGCGGGGGGCAGAGCGTTCATCCCTCGTCTCTCAGGACCACGATCTGTCCTCCGCGGCGGGTGATATAACCCTGGGACTCCAGCTGCTTGAACACGCGGCTGACCGTCTCGCGGGTGGAACCGGTCATATTGGCCAGCTGCTGGTGGGTGGGCGGGTCCTCCAGGGCAAACCCCTCGGCGACCTCCACCCCGTGTTCCAGCGCCAGGCGCAGCAGGGTCTTGGCAAGGCGGCTGGCCACATTGAACAAGGCCAGCCCCTCCAGTTGCTGGTCGGTGCGCCGCAGGCGCTCGGCCAGTTCACCCAGCAGGGAGACGGCGATCTGGGGCATGCCGGCCAGCAGACCAAGAAAGTCGGGGCGGCGCAACATCAGCAGGCTGGTGGGGGCGGTGGCGGTGACGGTGGCTGAGCGCGGTTTGCCGTCGAGCAGCGACAACTCGCCGAAGACCTCGCCGGGACCGAGGAAGGAGAGGATAACCTCGCGGCCATCCTCATGGATCAAGCCCACCTTCACCTGGCCCTGCTCGATGACAAAAAGCGCGTCCCCCTCGGCCTCTGCCAGGATGATCAGCTCCCCCTTGGCAAAGCGGCGCTGGACCACCAGCGCCGCCAGCGCCGCCAGCTGGGCCTCGTCGAGTTTCTTGAACAGGGGAACCTGGCGCAGAAAGGCGGGAACCACGATCCATTCTCCCTTGCTGGGGCGGAGTTATCAGTAAACCACGCCCACCAGACGGCTGACGGTCTCGGTCTGCGCGTCGCCCACCGCTTCGACCCTCAACAGATAGAGCCCGGGGGGCACCAGCCGGCCCCCTTCGTCGAGGCCGTCCCATTCCAGACCTACCCGTCCGGCCTCGGCCTCGGTCTGGCTGAGGGAGCGGAGTTTCCGGCCCCCCAGGTCGAAGACCTCGACCCGCAGGGGCCGGGGCAGGTAGAACATCAACAAGTTGAACTCCAGGCCCAGGCGGTCGCCGATCCCGTCGCCATTGGGGGTGAAGAGCGGAGCCGAGAGGCGCAGTTCGTCGATGAGGTGCCTGCCCGCCGGCAGCGCCACGGCCACCGCCTCGCTGGCCACCTCCGGAGTGGCGTCTCCCGCGTCGGCCTGCTGGCGCACCGCCTCTCCCAGGGCGCTGTTGAGCAAAAAGGCGTCGAAGCGGGTCTGGTTGAGGTAGAGGGTGCTGCGGAAATCGATCTCCACCAGCGCCGAGCGGCGCATCATCTGGGGCAGGTCCAGGCGCACCCCCCCTTCCTCGATCACCGCCCTGACCGCCACCGCCGCCCCGTCCACGCGCAGGCCGGTGACCTCCAAACCCGCCGAGGAATTCAGCAAGATCTGATCAAAACCGCGGCTCTCGGCCGAGAGGGTGGTCCGCAGGTAATAGGTGAAGTCCGTGGCCTGGCCCGGCAGGGCCTGGGCCGGAGCCACCTCGGCCTGGGTCTGCTGGGCCAGAGGTGGCCCGTAGCGCAGGGTCAGGGTTTGGAGCCTGGCCCCCTGCAGCGGGTCCTCGGAGAGCAGGCGGGCTTCTACCTGGGCGTAGCGGCGCGGCCCGGGCGAGGCAAACTCCTGGCCCGATCGCTCATAGGGCCGGCTCCACGGGCTCCAGTCGCTGCCTGGGATGCGCAGGGTGTCGATAGGACCGCGAAAGGAGGGGATCAGCTTCTCCCACTTCTTCTGGGTCACCTCCTCGCCGTCCTTGTTGTAAAAGACGTAGCGCTCGTCCAGGAGATTGCCGGTGCGGCTGCGCAGCTCCACCCGCGCCCCGGGGGGTGCCTGGGCCTGCCAGTCCACCGCCGCGATCACTGCCGGCCCCCTCAGATCGTAGATAGGAGAAAGGGCCACCAACTCAGCGGGATACCCTTCGCCAAAGATCTGGAATTCGGCAGTGGTGCCAATGCGGCCATTAACGGACCACTTGCGGTCATCGGTCATGGGAAAGAGCAAGCGCAGGTATCGCAGCTTCTGCAA
>SXGT01319167.1_pt1 | contig 12392 bp, 4 predicted proteins | sample 3176221 | NCBI WGS metagenome assembly SXGT01 (sample SAMN11356862, study PRJNA531348) | freshwater metagenome | isolation source: freshwater sample F1-120 | place: China: Fuxian Lake, Yuxi | collected 2017-12-25
CCCCTCCCCCACCCCCTCCCCCTCCCGTCGACGCGCGCACGCCGGGGCTCGAGGCGGCGGATTTTGCAGGGCCCATCACCAAGCCGTTCCTTCGCTCCACCAACGCCTACCTCACGGACGAGGCGTTCGAGAAGAAATGGCAGGCCTCGCTGGCGAGCGCGGTGCTCTTCGTGCGGGCCTATCCGGGCGCGTACCACGCGGATCTGGCCAAGGTGCCCGAGAAGCGAATCCCAGGCACCGAGGGCGTTTGCTTCGGCGACGCGCACCCCGACAATTTCGGATTCCTGAGCATCTCCGGAACTACCAAATACGTCTACAACGACCTGGACGACTCCGGGTACTGCTCGCCCGCCGCGGACACCGCGCGCTGGCTCGCCGTCGTCCGCCTCTCGTACCCTTCGCAGGCCGACGCCGCGCTCTCGCAGTACGTCGACGCCTCGTTCGACCCCTCGCGCGCCGTGCCCATCGCCGCGAGCCTGGTGCCGGATCTGGTCGACGTCGCGGACAAGGCGCTCGACAAGGCCACGTCGCGCGGGCTCCTCAAGCTGGAGAGCGACGTGGTGGCGCCCACCGCGGCCGAGCGCGCGGAGCTCACCCGGGTGGTGGGGGCCGAGGCGCGCACCTCCTCGTTCACGGTTCGGGACGCGGCCGTGCGCCTGCGCGACGAGGGGGGCAGCGGCGGACTTCGGCGCTACTGGGTGCTCGTAGACAGGCCAGGAACGACGCGCACCATCCTGGAGCTCAAGGAGTCCGTCACCCCGGGGGCCGATCTGGGGCGCCACACGCAGACCCTCACCCCGAGCAACCGGCTCGCCGTGCTCACCCAGGCGCTCTGGGGGAGCACCCCCGCGGACGACTATTTCTACGTGACGGCGTTCGGAGCGCGCTTCCTGGTGCGCGACAGGCTCCCGCGCAAGAGCGTCGATCTGGCCGCCCTCTCGGCCGCCGAGCAGGAGGGCGTGCTCCGCGCGCAGGCGAGCTACATGGCCTCGGTGCACGGCGCCTCGTGGCGCGGCTCGGGGCGCCCCAGGGACGAGGTGCGCGCCTGGCTCGACAAGAGCGGGGCCGCGCTGGCCGCGCGCTGGCAGTCCGCGCACACCACCCTCAAGGGCCCCTGAAGGGTCTCGCCCGTCGGTCCGCGCGTCGTCCCACGGAGGGCTCAATCCACACATCCCGTGAACTGTCCCTCTCTGGCTACGCACAACGCTTCGTCAGGCCGAGAGCTGGAAGGATTTTACAGGGAGGAGAATGGAGAGAAGATTTGTAGGCGTGCCAATCCCCATGACACCCGCGGGGAGCGTTATCGCCATGGAAGGAATATGGCTCGAACGTCGGCAGGACTCCCGCTGACGGCCCCTACGAGCTCGGGGCTTGCGGCTCAAGCCGGACGCGCACGAAGCGCCGCTTCCCGACCTGGATGAGGGCCGCCCCCGTGATCTTGTGATCTTGCGCCTCCACGACCACGCCGTCGATCTTGACGCCGCGCCCCTCGATGAGGCGGCGGGCCTCGCTCTTGGATTTGACGCCCTCGACGCGGGTGAGAACATCGACGATCGACGTCGGCCCGCCCACCGCGATCTCGTCGATCTGCTCGGGCTGGCCCTTCTCCTGGTGCACCGCCTCGAAGTGGCGCTCGGCCCGCTGGGCCGCCTCGTCGCCGTGGTACATGGCGACGATCTCCCGGGCGAGCGCCTTCTTCAGCTCCATCGGGTGCAGCTCCCCGCCCTTCATCCGGCGAGTCCGTGACTCCACCTCGTCGACGGACCAGCGCGTCACGTACTTCACCCACTCGAGCATCGTCTCGTCGGAGACGCTCATCACCTTGCCGTACTGCTGCTCGGCCGCCTCGGTCAGGGCGATGTAGTTCCCGGTGCTCTTGGACATGCGCATCTTACCGTCCGTGCCGACGAGGATGGGGAAGGTGATGCAGACGCAGGGCTTCTGGCCCGCGGCCTCCTGCAGCTTGCGCCCGGCGAGGATGTTGAAGAGCTGCTCGGTCGCGCCGAGCTGCACGTCGGCGCGGAGGTGGACGGCGTCGTAGCCCTGGAGGAGCGCGTAGAAGAACTCGTGCAGACCGACCGGGCTGTTGGCCTCGATCCGCTTGCGGTAGTTGTCCCGCACGAGAAACTGCTGGACGGTGAAGTTCGAGGCCAGGGAAACCACGTCCGAGAGCGTGAGGCCGCTCAGCCACTCGTGGTTGTAGGCGCAGGTCGTCTTCTCGCGCTCGAGGATGGTGAACGACTGCTCGGCGTAGGTGCGCCCCGCCTCGAACACCTGCTCGGGCAGGAGGCGAGGGCGGCCCGATAGCTTGTCGCTCGTGTCCCCGACCTGCGCAGTGAACGTCCCGACGACGAAGGTGACATCATGGCCAAGCTCCTGGAACTGGCGGAGCTTGCGCATCGTGATGGAGTGGCCCAGGTGCAGATCGGGCTTGCTCGGATCGTAGCCGGCGTAGACCCTGAGCGGCCTGCCGCTGGCCTGCGCCTCGAGCAGACGCTGCCTCAGCTCGCCGGACATCACCTCGCGCAGCGTCGGATCGCCGTACTCGGATCCGAACATCAGCATCTTGACCTGCTCGTCCACGCTCGCTGTCGCCATGCGCGCGAATCTACACCCGCCGAGGCCGCCGGGGCTACGCCCACCTCGTGGATTGACAACCCGCGAGGTCGCGGACTAGGTCATCATGAAATACCATGATAGATCGCACACTTCTGAGCACGGACTTCGAGGTCACGGCGCGGCGCCTGGGCCGCAAGGGCGTCCCGCACGGGACCCTGGAGGAGGTCCGGGAGCTGCTCGGGCGTCGGCGCGAGCTCACCACCCGCGTCGACGAGAGCCGCGCCGAGCTCCGGCGTAGCTCCGAGGGCATCGGGCGCCTCCTCCAGCAAAAGAAGGCCGAAGAAGCCGAGGAGATGAAGGCCAAGATCCCCGGCTTGAAGGATCAGATCGCCTCCCTGGAGGCGCAGCTCGGAGAGACCGAGGAGAAGGTCGACTACCACCTGCTCCGTATCCCCAACATGCCGTCCGACGAGGCCCCCGAGGGGCTCACCGAGGACAGCAACGTCGTGCGCAGCGTACACGGCTACGACCGGGCGGCGTTCGAGGGCCGAACGTTCCGGCCGCACTGGGACATAGCCACGGAGCTTGGGATCTACGACGCCGAGCGCGCCACCAAGATCAGCGGCTCCATGTTCGCGCTGCTGCGTGGACAGGGAGCACGCCTGCTCAGGGCCCTGGTGGAGTTCGGTCTGGAGCTGAACCGGGATCGTTACGAGGAGTACGTCGTCCCTCACTTCGTCCGGACCGACACCTTCACGGGGACGGGGCACCTGCCCAAGTTCGAGGTGGACGCGTACAGGTTCAGGGACGACGATCTCTGGGCCATCCCGACCGGCGAGGTGCCGCTCATGGGCATTCACAGGGGCGAGATCCTGGAGGCCTCGGAGCTACCCAAGCGCTACATGACGTACACGGCCTGCTTTCGGCGGGAGGCCGGCAGCGCGGGCAAGGACACCCGTGGGATGCAGCGCCTGCACGAGTTCCACAAGGTGGAGGTCCTCAAGCTCTGCACCCCGGAGCAGGTCCAGCCCGAGTTCGAGGCCATGCTCCTGGACGCCAGGCGCCCGCTCGATCTGCTGGGCCTCCCTTACCGGATCGTCGATCTCTGCTGCGGCGATCTGACCTTCTCCGCCACCCGGCTCTTCGATCTCGAGGTCTACGCGCCCGGCGTCGATCGGTGGCTCGAGGTCTCCTCGGTGGGGATCTTCTCGGATTTCCAGGCGAGGCGAGGCAATATCCGCTTCAGGCCGGAGCCCAAAGCAAAGCCCCAGTTCGTCCATGCGCTCAACGGCTCGGCCCTGGCGACCCCGCGGGTGTGGGCCGCCGTGATCGAGCACGGGCAGCAGCCCGACGGGACCGTGCGCATCCCCGAGCCCCTCGTTCGCTACATGGGGACGGACGTCATCAAACCCCTTGGCGGGCAGCTCCGCGCCAACGCGCGGTAGCCCAAGACGGCTCACCCGGGAGGGAGCCGCCGGGCGAGGAACTCGAGCACGCTCTCCGTGAAGGCGTCGTTCCTGTCCCCGGCCACCATGTGGCCCGCAGCGGCCAGATCCACGTACTCGGCGTGCGGCACGACCGCGAGGAACTCCCGCGCGCCCTGCTCGCTCACCACGTCGCTCGCTCGACCCCGGACGAGGAGCGTGGGTACGGCGAGCGCGCGGGCCTCGTCGAGCCGCTCGGTGACGGTTCGCTCCGCGTCCTCGGGGGTGCGGCGTACGTCCCACTGGCGCATGAGCGCGGGATCCCAGTGCCACCGGAGCCGGCCGTCCGCTCCCTGGCGCAGGTTCTTCTGGAGCCCGGCGAGGTCCTTCGGCCGGGGCCTGTGAGGCAGGTAGGTTGCCACGGCGTCCGCGGCCTCGTCGAGCGAGGCGAAGCCCTCGGGCCTCGCCTTCATGAACCCGACGATCCTCCGCACACCCGAGATCTCGAGGCGCGGCGTCACGTCGACCAGGACGAGGCCGGACAGCGCCCCTGGCTGCCGCGCCCCCGCGTAGAGGGCCGTGAAGCCCCCGAGCGACGCGCCGACCGCCACGGGAGCGCGCCCGAGCGACGCGATGACCCCCAGGAGATCCTCGGCGAAATCCTCCACCGCGTAGGCCCCCGAAGGCGCCCAGGCGCTGTCGCCGTGCCCCCTGTGATCCATCGTGATCGCGCGGAACCCGGCCCGCGCCACGGCCTCCGCCGAGCCGGCCCACGCGTGGCGCGTCTGCCCGCCGCCGTGCAGGAAGAGCACGGGCCGCGCCGAGGGATCGCCGTACGCGTCGGCCGCGATCCGCATGCCCGACGGCAGTTCGAAGAACATCACGCCGTGGGGATACACGAACCGCGGCGAGCTCACCAGGCAGAGCGGGCGCCCCCTCACCCGGCCGCCTCCCGAGAGCACCCCGGACGAGCCCCGAATCCATGACGAGAGGCCGATCTGCGCGTGACGGTCGCACGTAGCAAAGGATTCATGGACAGGGAGACCTATGCGAGACGACGTCCAAAGCCCTCTTGTAACCCTCGCATCGATCCCCGGCGCCATCGAGGCCCACGCCTCGCGCGCCCCCGACGCGCTGGCGATGGTCACGCCGCGCGGCAGCGTCACCTACGGTGAGCTGAACGCACGCGCCGGACGCCTCGCACGCCGGCTCCGCGCGCTCGGCGTCGAGCCGGAGGTGCTGGTCGCCGTTCATTGCGAGCGATCGGTGGAGATGCTCGTCGCGCTCGTCGCGATCTTCAAGGCGGGCGGCGCGTACCTGCCGATGGACCCGGCGTATCCCGTCGAGCGCATCGAGTACCAGCTTTCGAGCAGCAGGGCTCGCGTCGTGCTCACGCAAGGCCACCTCGCCGGAAGGCTTCCTGCGACGGGCGCCGCCGTCGTCTCCCTCGACGACGCCGGCTCCGATCCCGGCGGACACGAGGCGGAGCCCACGATCGCACCGTCGCCGGGCAACCTGGCATACGTGATCTACACGTCAGGATCCACCGGCCGCCCCAAGGGCGTCGCCGTCGAGCACCGGAGCCTCTCACGCTTCATCTCATGGCATCTGCGGAGCGCGCGCCTCGGTCCGGACGATCGCACGACGCACATCGCGGGCGTGGCGTTCGACGCGTCGGTGATGGATGTCTGGCCGTCGCTCGTCGCGGGCGCGTGCATCCACGTCCCGGACCACGAGACGCGCGCGATGCCTTCCCGGCTCGCCGGCTGGCTCGCGGCGCAGGGCATCACGATCTCGTTCCTGCCGACGCCGCTCCTCGAGGCGGTCCTCCACGAGCCGCTCCCCGCCGGGATCGCGCTCAGGACACTGCTCACGGGCGGCGAGAAGCTCCACATCAGGCCGCCCGCAGACAGCCGCTTCCGGCTGATCGATCACTACGGGCCGACCGAGTGCACGGTGGTCGCGGCGAGCATGATCGTGACCCCGGACGGAGAAGGGACGCCGCCCATCGGGCGACCCGTCGACGGGACCCTCGTCCACATCCTCGACTCGGCCTCGCAGCCCGTGGCGGAGGGCGCGCCCGGAGAGCTGTTCATCGCGGGCGAGGGCGTGGCGCGCGGTTATCTCGACCGGCCCGATCTCACCGCGGAGCGCTTCTTGCCAGATCCTTTCGGCCCGCCCGGAGCGCGCATGTACCGCACAGGCGATCTCGCCCGCCGGTCGTCCGATGGCATCCTCGAGTATCTTGGGCGGCTCGACGATCAGGTGAAGATCCGCGGTCACCGGATCGAGCTGCAGGAGATCGAGGCCGTCCTCCGGGAGCACCCGGCCGTGCGAGGCGCAGCGGTGCTCGTGCGCGAGGATCGCCCCGGCGACAAGGCGCTCTGTGCCTACGTCGCCGGCACGGACGCGATCGCCGCTCTCCGCGCGCTCGCCGCGCGGAAGCTGCCGGCGTACATGGTGCCACAGGCGTTCGTTTCGCTGCCGGCATTGCCGTTGACACCGAACGGAAAGGTCGATCGGCGCGCGCTCCCCGCGCCGACGAGCACGCTGGTCGGGGAGGCCCCACGCGGCGCGCTCGAGGAGCAGATCGCTCGCATCTGGAGCGAGGTCCTCGGCGTCTCGGAGATCGAGCGAGGAGATGGGTTCTTCGAGCTCGGCGGTCAGTCGCTCTTCGCCGGCCAGGTCGTCACGAGGGTGCGCAGCGATCTCCACGCCGACATCTCGTTTGGCACCCTCTTCGATGCTCGCAACCTCGCCGACTTCGCCGAGGCGGTGGGCAGAGCGGCGGCGCGAGGGCGACGCGAGGCCCTGGCGCTCGACCCGGGCCCGCGAGCCGGCCCTGTGCCCCTCTCGTTCAGCCAGGAGCGCGTCTGGTTCCTCCACCGGATGCACGCCGAGAGCCTCGCTTACAGCTTCCAGGCGACGCTGCGCTTCAAGGGGGATCTGCGCATCGACGTGCTCGAGAGGGCCCTCTCCGAGATCGTCCGGCGACACGAGATCTTCCGCACCGCGTTCCCCTCGTCCGACGGGCAGCCCTTCCAGCGCATCCACGATCCCTGGAGGGTCGAGGTGCCGTTGATCGATCTCTCCACCTCGCCGGGAGACAGGGAGTCGCTCGCGCTCGCCTGCGTCGAGCGCGAGGTGAGGCGCCCGTTCGATCTGGAGGTGCTCCCGCTCCTGCGGTGGACGACCATCCGCCTCGAAGCGAACGAGCACCTGCTCGTGCACGTGGAGCACCACCTCGTTCACGACGGGTGGTCGTGGAACCTCTTCCTGGCCGAGCTCGAACAGCTCTATGGCTCGTTCTCGCGCGGCGAACCCTCGCCGCTCACCGAGCCCACGGTTCAGTTCGCGGACTATGCGCGCTGGCAGCGCCGCTGGATGGAGGGCGAACAGGCGCGAGCGCAGATCGCGTTCTGGAAGGAGACCCTCGCGGGGAGCCCGCCCGTGCTCGATCTCCGCGCCGCGAGGCCTCGGCCCCGCGTCCAGACGTTCCGCGGCGCCGCGCTCCGCGTCGAGCTGCCGCGCGACACGCACCGCGCGCTCAGGGCGTTCAGCGACGAGGCCGACGTCAGCATGTTCATGACCATGCTGTCGGTCTTCCTGGTCGTCCTCCGGCGCGCGTCGGGGCGCGACGATCTGTGCGTCGGATCCGCCGTCGCCAACCGAGGCCTCCGCGAGATCGAGGGTCTCATCGGGATGATCGTCAACACGGTGGCGATCCGCGTCGATCTCTCGGGCGATCCGGCGTTTCGCGACGTGCTCGCGCGCGTGCGGCGAGCGTGCCTGGACGCGTACGCGCACCAGGAGCTCCCCTTCGATCGGGTGGTGGACGCCGTCCGCCCGGCGCGGAGCCTGGCGTACGCGCCGATTCATCAGGTGCTCTTCTCGTTCCACGACACGCCCATGCCCGCGATGGCGCTGCCGGGGCTCGTCACCTCGGTCACCGAGGGGCTCAGCAACGGATCGGCGAAGTTCGATCTCAACGTGATCGGCATCCCCAGGGCCGACGGCGGGATCACGATGGTCTGGGAGTACAACGCCGATCTCTTCGACGTCTCGACGATCGAGGCCCTGCACGCCGAGCTCGCGGCGAGCATCGCGGCCGCGATCAGCGATCCGGACCGGCGCCTCGCGCTCGCGCCCGAAGCGCGGGCGTCACCGCGATGCGTGGCAACGCCCGGCCAGACCTCGACGCGCCGCGCGCGCGAGACGGCCACGGGGCCGCGCACCCCGGAGGAGGCCACGATCGCGGCCATCTGGGCCGACGTGATGGGTTTGCCCAGCGTGGGCGTTCACGACGACTTCTTCTCGCTCGGAGGCCACTCGATCCTCGCGGCGCGTATCGTGGCACGCGTCGAGGATGCCTTCGGCGTCCCGGTGAGCCTGCTGGCGTTCTTCGAGCAGCTGACGGTCGCGCGGCTCACCGAGGCGGTGACCGCCGCGCGCGCGGCGAGGAGCGAGGAGCCCGGAGCCCCGATCCGGCTCGACACGATGGATCCCAGCCGGCTGCTCGCCGAGCTCGATCAGCTCTCGGACGACCACGTCGAAGCGCTCCTCCGCGAGCTGCAGGCGCAGGAGCTCTCCGAGTGAGCGGGCCGGATCCGCCGCCCCTCACGGCGAGCGAGCGTCGCGCGCTCCTCGCCAGGCTGCTCGAGCGCAAGGCCAAGGAGCCTCGCACCTTCCCCGCGACGCCCGCGCAGCGGCGCCTGTGGCTCGTCGAGCAGGTGCTCTCGGGGACGCCGGCGTACACCATCGGGCGCGCCTACCGGCTGTCGGGCAAGATCGACGCCCAGGCCCTGGAGCAGGCGCTCCGCGACGTCGCGCGGCGGCACGAGCCGCTACGCGCGACGTTCGTGGCCCGCGATGGAGAGCCCGTGTGCGTCATCGCGCCCGAGCCGGACATCGCTCTTCGTGTCCTCGATCTCCGCGCGACGCCGGACGAAGCACAGCAGATCGCGGACGACGAGGTCCATCAACCCTTTGATCTCGCGAGAGGGCCGCTCCTTCGAGCGCTCCTGATGACCGTCGGAGAGGCCGAGTCGATCCTGGTCCTCGCCGTGCATCACATCGTCTTCGACGGCTGGTCGCAGGGCGTGCTGCTCCGGGAGCTCTCGGCCGCATATCGCGCTCGCGCCGCGGGCCAAGCGCCCACGTTGCCGGCGCTGGCGGCGTCGTTCTCGGAGATCGCACGATGGGAGGGTGAGCGGCGAAACGCCCGCGCCGAGGCGGGGATCGCGTACTTCCGTCAGAAGCTCGGCGGCCCGCTCCCGGTGCTGGAGCTACCGGCCGACGGGCCGCGGCCGGCGGTCTTCAGCCACCGCGGCGCCAGGCGATCGTTCGTGCTCCAGCGATCGCTGGTGAACGCGCTCGAAGCGCTGGGCCGCGCCGAGCGCGCGACCCTCTTCATGACGCTCCTCGCAGGCTTTGCCGTCCTCCTCCACCGCTACACGGGGCAGCGCGACCTCCTGATCGGGTCTCCCTCCGGAGCGCGGGACAAGGTCGAGGCGGAGGCGCTGATCGGCTTCTTCGTCGACACGCTCGTCCTGCGCATCGATCTCGGGAGCGATCCCACGTTCGTGGAGCTGCTCGGGCGCGTGCGGCACACGGTGCTGGAGGCGTACGAGCACCGCGACGTCTCCTTCGAGGCGATCGTGAAGGATCTCGCGCCCGCGCGGGATCCCGCGCGCGCGCCGCTGGTTCAGGCGCTCTTCGCGCTCCAAACCGCGCCGGCCATCCCGCTCGATCTCGAGGGCGCCCGGGCCCGCCCCATGGAGCTCGACGGCAGGTGCGCCAGGCTCGATCTGTCGATGTCGCTGGAGGCGACCGAAGAGGGACTGTCCGGTATCGTCGAGTTCTCCACGGACATACTCGACGCGCCCGCGATCGAGAGGATGACAGGACATTTCACGTCGCTGCTGGAGAGCGCGAGCCTTTCTCCGGGCGAGCGAATCGCGGACCTCGGGATGCTCACCGCGCCGGAGCGAGAGGCCCTGCTCACCGGCTGGAACCGGACGGACGCTCCCTACCCCCACGACGTCCCCGTGCACCGGCTCTTCGAGGCGCAGGCCGCGCGCTCGCCCGGCGGGACGGCGGCCGTCTTCGGGGGAGCGTCGCTCACGTACGGTGAGCTGGAACGCAGGGCCAACCGGGTCGCTCACCTCCTGCGATCGCTCGGCGTAACGTCCGGGACGCTGGTCGGGCTCCACATGGATCGAGGCCTGGCGTGGATCGTCGCGATGCTCGGCATCCTGAAGGCCGACGGCGCGTACGTCCCCCTGGACGTCGATCAGCCGGCGACGAGGCTCGCGTCGCTGATCGAGGACACCCGCCTCGCGCTGGTGCTCACCGATCGTCGCGCGCAACCGGCGCTGGAAGGCCGCGCGCGGTTCGTCGAATACCGCGGCGGCGCGGACGAGCTGTTGGGGCACCGCGAGGACGCACCCGCGCAGGACGGCACGCGCGCGCTCGACCTCGCTTATGTGATGGACACGTCCGGTTCGACCGGCAGGCCCAAGGGCGTGGCGGTCACCCACCGCGCGGTGAGCCGCCTGGTGCTCGGCACGGACTACATCCACGTCGCGCCCTCCGATCGGATCGCGCAGGCGTCGAGCGCGGCCTTCGACGCTGCGACCTTCGAGATCTGGGGAGCGCTCCTGAACGGGGGCACCCTCGTCGTGATCCCGCGCGACGTGGTCCTCTCCACGCGACGCTTCGCCGAAGCCCTGCGGGCCGAGCGCATTCACGTCCTGTTCATCACCTCCGCGCTGTTCCACCAGATCGCCGACGAGGATCCCGGGGCCTTCGAGGTGCTCCGCGATCTGCTGGTCGGCGGTGACGTCATCGATCCTCGGCGTGTCGAGGCGGTCCTCGAAGCCGGGCGCCCGACACGGTTCCTCGCGGTGTACGGCCCCACCGAGAGCACGGCGTTCGCGACCTACCACGAGGTCGTGGGCCCCCCGTGCGGCCGATCGATCCCCATCGGCCGGCCCATCGCCAATACACGCGCTTACGTGCTCGACGAGCGCCTCGCGCCCGTGCCCGTGGGCATTCCCGGGGCGCTGTGGCTCGGAGGCGACGGGCTCGCGAGAGGCTACCTCCACCGACCCGAGCTCACGGCCGAGCGCTTCGTCCCCGCGCCGCCCGCCATCGAGCCTGAAGGGAGGCTCTACTGCACGGGCGATCGGGTGCGCCGCCTCGCCGACGGGACGATCGATTTCCTCGGCCGCGCCGACGATCAGGTGAAGATTCGAGGCTTCCGCGTCGAGCCGGCGGAGATCGAGGCAGCGCTCCTGGATCACCCCGGGGTGCGCGACGCAAAGGTCACCGCCGTCAAGGCAGCGTCGGGCGACAAGCGCCTCGTCGCCCACGTGATCGCGGCGCAGACACCCGATCTCGCCGCGTCGCTGCGCGGGTTCCTTCGCGCGCGGCTTCCGGAGTACATGGTGCCGTCGGCGTTCGTCGCGCTCGATGCGTGGCCCATCAACGAGAACGGCAAGATCGATCGGGCGCGCCTGCCAGTGTCCGAGCCCAGGATCGAGGAGCGGGGCGAGTCGAGGCCCCGCACCGAGGTGGAGGAGCTGCTCTCCACGATCTGGGCGGAGCTGCTCGGTGTCGGATCGGTGGGGAGCAACGAGAGCTTCTTCGATCTCGGCGGCCACTCGCTCCTGGCGACACGCATGCTCGGGCGGGTGCGCGACGTCTTCGGCATCGATCTGCCGGTGCGCTGCGCCTTCGAGCGGCCGGTGCTCGCCGACCTTGCCGCGTCGATCGAGGGCGCGCGGCGCGCCGGCGCCGCGGCGCCGCCGGCCAGGATCCGGCACGCCGACCGAGGCGATGCGCTCGCGCCGTCGTTTGGGCAACAGCGGCTCTGGTTCCTCGATCGACTCGGCGCCCCGGGGGGGACGTACAACATCCCTCTCTCGCTTCGGGCGCGCGGTCCGCTCGTTCGCGGTGCGCTGGCAAAGAGCTTCGAGGCGTTGATGGCGCGCCACGAGACGCTACGCACGTCGTTCGTCGATCGCGCCGGCGAGGCCGCTCTGATCGTCTCGCCGCCAGCGCCGTTCGAGCTTCCAATCGTCGATCTGAGCGGGCAGTCGTCCGAGGTGGCCACCGCCGAGGTGCGGCGACTCTCCGCGATCGAGGCGACCACGCCGTTCGATCTCGCGGCCGGCCCCATGCTCAGGGCGCAATTGCTCAGGCTGGGCGACGAGGATCACGTGGTGCTCGTCACGATGCACCACATCGCCTCCGACGGCTGGTCCATGGGCGTGCTCCTGCGCGAGCTGGGCGCGCTCTACACCGCGTTTGCCGGCGGCCCGGACGCATCGCTCGCTCCCCTGCCGGTGCAGTATGCCGATTATGCCCGGTGGCAGCGCGCATGGCTCCAGGGAGAGGCGCTCGAAG
>SXGT01615202.1_pt1 | contig 12392 bp, 11 predicted proteins | sample 3176221 | NCBI WGS metagenome assembly SXGT01 (sample SAMN11356862, study PRJNA531348) | freshwater metagenome | isolation source: freshwater sample F1-120 | place: China: Fuxian Lake, Yuxi | collected 2017-12-25
AAAATATAAAAAAATATATTTAGTATTGAATAACATCGCGCATAACAATGGAAACATTCAATACTACATACGGAACAGTGACATTATACAGCAATGAAACCTACATTATAAACCCTTTCCGAGAGAAAAAATACTGGGATGAAACAAAAACCCTGGCATTGAAGCCGTATATCAATCCAAACCGCAACATACTGGAAATCGGCGGGCATTGCGGAACCAGCAGTTTGATATACGCAACCTTTCTCTCTCCTCACCAACAAATTTACGTCTACGAGCCCCAGAAAAAGATGTTTGAATTGTTGATGCGAAATGTATATCAAAACAATTTACAGCACCGGATTGTGCCGTATAATTACGGCGTGTTTTGTTACAACGGAACCGGCAAAATGCACGACAAGGACATTGACTGGTTTCACAGTGGTGAAATCGCAAAGCGATACGGCGAAGAGGCGTATTTACCGTGTAATTTTGGCGGCGTGTGTTTGGGAAGCAGCGGGGAAGATGTCTCCCTCATTACGGTGGATGATATGCCGCACAATGACATCGGGTTTATACACTGCGACGCACAAGGAGCCGAGAATTTTATTTTTTCCAAAGCGACGGAGTTGATTAAACGCGACCGCCCCGTCATATTATTTGAAAACAATGTGAATTATACGGAAGGGCGACCGCTGTATGAAAAGGTGTGCCAATCGTATCCAGAAGAAGCCGCAAAGTATAAAGACTACAATGTAGAGCATTACTGTATGTATGAATTAGGGTATTCGCAGATAATTCGTAGGTTTTTTGGCGAATACGACGATTTGTTGATACCATAAAATCGTAAAACTGTAAAACCATAAAACCGTAAAATGTAATATTCTTTGATGTATGATGTATAGTAAAAATCGCATAAAAATATTGTAGAATAGAATAGTATATTACAATATTTACGCTTTTATGGCAGATAGTCGGCATATTGATAGCAATGAAAACAAACAATTATTATGGGGAATATTACTAGATGAAGGCGTGTTTAATGGCATACCTTCCAACAACGTGAAAGAAGTACAATCCATCTTTGAAACCACCATCAATGAATTGAAAGGAAACACAACAATGTCATTAAAAGAACAAAATATGACAGTTATACAAAAGTTATTGGTAGACATTCCCATATATGCCAAATTGTTGAAATCAATGGGTCCTAGTCTTGGCGCTGGTCATGGCCCTGGACTTGGCGCGGGTCTTGGAAGTAGAGTGTTGCCTCCTACCCCATTACAGCCGGCACAACTGAATAAATCAGTAAAAATGCCAGAACCAGAACTCATATATTCCGAAGACACACGCCGAGAGAAATACACCGAAATAGAAAATAAAATGAAGCAACAACAACAAAATATGCGGCAAATGCTGGACCTGCCAAAACCGGCGGCAGTTGATTTCGCCGATGATTTCCAAGACAAACCGCTGGGAGACGATATGGACCGCATCATACAAGAAACCATTGCTGCCAGAGAACGGGATTTGGAATTAATAAACAAAGCCATAACCGCCGGAGGAGGGGGAGGGGGGGACAGGGACACACTACCTGTCCAAGTCGGAGTAATTCGTCCGGTTCCGCCAGTAGTAACTGATGCGACACTTAATGTCAATCCAAATAACGCGCCAAATAACGCGGACAACACAAATACGAATGAACGAAAGAAAGTGTCGTTTTCGGATGTGAATCAAGAGTATATGCCTCCTTTACAACAAGAGCAAACGCCATCGCTATCGCAAATCCAAGAAATAATTAATGAAATAAAACAAGAACAAGCAAATATGCGTTTGTTATTTGAAAATATGAAATCTCAAATAGAAAACATACAAAATAAACTTAGTTTTGGGTTATGAACGCGCAGTCATTCCTGATTTACGTCCACAATGCGATACTCGCCGGCTTGTCCGGTTTCGGGGTCAGCCGCCGTCATAACCAATTTCCCGATAATAACCAAGTTTCCACTCAGGTAATTCTCGTAGTCATACATCAACCCACTGCTCTTGTCATACGCGTATTTGGTTCCACGAATGGTCACCACCGACGCCTTCACCTTTTTCACTTCCTTGTTTGCTTTTACGTCGGTATCCTTGTCATCGCTGCTGATATTCGGGTTGTAGGCAACCTTTGTTTCGTTCGTCTCTCCAAATGTGAAGCACTTGGGTTGGTCTTTTACGCCGGCACGGGTATGAAGGGCGCAATCAAACGCCGACGACTTAACCGCGCTTAAAATTTGCTTATTAATATCCTCCTTTATTTTGGAAATTTCATACAGCGCCTGGTCGGTGGTTAGGGGCGTCGTATTATCTATTTTGCTCTTATCCTTCATACGAATCATAAGCGATTCTTCAAACTCCGAAGATAATTGGCGTGCGCTGAATTTCATCAAATAAATATACACATCCACTGTGCGCAATTCTTCGGGCAAGTCTTTGTGGCTACAAATGCGGCGTGCCCGCCCGATGATTTGTTCTGTGCGAACCGGGTGCCAATACGGGTCCACAATATGGACGTGGCGAACGTTGCGTAAATTGATGCCCTCCGCGCCAGACGCCGTAATCATTAATAATTTGATGACTTCGCCATACATGTTTCCCTTTGAAATGCCGGCAAGGCGGTCCACAATGGTTCGCGGCACATACTTCCAGGTGCTGTTGTATATGTTTCGGATGATTTCCTTTTCTTCGGGAGTTTCCGTTCCGGTATACAGCGCAAAACACGGCTTGCCCCAGTCTTCTTCCGGCATATCAACCACCCATTCACCGATGCTGGTTTGCTTTATTTTGAATTGCGCAAAGCCGTTGGTTTCAAGAATGATTTTTAGAATGCCGATGCCTTCCAGGGTGCGAAACTGGCTGTAAAGAAGGTGCAGTCCCACTTTATCGGGGTCAATGATGTTTTGAAGAACGTGCAAGAATTTGGGGCTGTATATTGCCAATTCCGAGGGCACCAGGTATGACATCGCGCTGGCTTTTAATTCAACCAACGCCCGCTTTATTGCCGCTTGATACAAATCGCCCTTATTTTCATTTTCCGCAACACTTGCTTTTTTAGGGTTTATCACTTCTTGTTCCGGGTCTTCTTCGTCATCCATTTCTTCCGACGCGGACGGGGGGTCATCAAGCATGTTTTCATTGAATCCCGACCCTGGCCCCTGTCTTTCTAAATTACGGGCAATTCGTTTCGCAAAATTTTCACCATCTTTGGATTCAACTTCTTTATCCGCCTCCGCATCCGCATCCACTTCATTTTCATCTCCTGGCAAAGGGCGAACAATCGCCTTGGGAAACACAAAATTACAACACGCGCGAGAGAATATGCGATATGTGGAAGAAGCCTCTTTGTATGCCGTTGTAACCGGGTTTCCTTGTTTATCATTGCCTTGTCCTTGTCCTTGTCCTTGGCCCTGACCCTGGCCTTGACCCTGGCCTTGACCCTGGCCCTTTGCTTTATTTTTGCGTAATTTTTCCTCTTTGTCCATCTCACTCAGCCTTACTACATTGTATACGCCAAACTGATAGTCGCTCATTTCCGTTTCTATCAGATGTAGATTATATACTGGGTCATAAGCGGGCAACAATTTTTCTTGCGCACTGCGAAAATACGACGTAAGCCCCAAAATGCGGCGTATAAATAATTCACGATTCTTTATTGCCACATTTTTCCCGTCAATAAACATTTCATTAAACCCGTCAAACGTATCGGGAAGGGCTTTGTAGTTGTCTCGTTTTATTTGGTCCTTTTTGACATCCACGTTACTGCGAGAAAGACTGTCAATAATCGCTTGCTCAAAGGACGCATCCGTGAGTTGCCCGCCTTCCGTGTTTTCGGTCAATTTGGTGTTGGACACCCCTTTGTATGTTGAATACCGATACACACTTGAAAACCCGAATGGGTTGCGGGTAATTGTAAGGACCTTGGTAGTTGCGTTGTATTCCATCATATCAATGGCCGCATCCTTTCCCAGGATTTTCTTAAAAAAGTCTTGGTTCAACTTGGTGCTTCCGGGCAGATTGGCGCCAGCCAAAATGGGAAAATGCCACGTGCGAATGTATCCACGCATTAAATTAAACAATATGGCAATTTCATTGGGGTAGTTTATAACCGGTGTTCCGGACATCAGCACTACTTTGGCGTTTTCGGCACTCATAATGTATTCATACAACCGCATGGAAAGAGAGCCCGGGTTTTTCAGTTTATTCACAATGCGACTAACCAAATTGTGCGCTTCATCCACAATGATTACCGCATTATCAAATGGGTTTTCGGTGTAGTCATTAGACATCATCTTTAAGTGCTCCTTGCGCAAGCCGTTATAATTTATGAATTTGTATTTGGCGCGAATCATTTCATTTAGTTGGGCATCTAGTCGCACCTTTTCACCCGGGGTTAGTTCATCGTAATTGCTTGCCTTTTTCACATTTACCATCCACGCGCCGTTGTTTTTGCGGATGTAATCCAGAGGCAACGATAAAATCTTGGACAAGGCAGCGGCAATATCTGTGCCTTTATCCGTCCCTTTATCCGTCCCTTTATCCGTCCCTTTAACCGATATAAATTCCCAATACTGGTTCTTTTTATAGAGAGAATCACCGCATTTTTTCAATTCTTCAATGTAATTCATACGCAACGACGCCGGCGTTAAAACAATCACTTGTTTGTATGTTTTCAGCCCTTCCGCGATTGCGATGGACGCGCACGTTTTGCCACTTCCTAGACCGTGATACAACAGCAACCCCCGGTACGGCGTGTGTATGTCTAAATAATCGCGCACAATTTTCTGGTGCGTCAGCAGTTCTCGGTCATCCGTGTCGCCTTTGTCGCAACTGATGTCCGACTCACTGCTGGTTAATTGCTCTCGGTATGGCTGAAACAGCGCATTCACAAACTCCAAAAATCGGGCTCGGTTATTCATATAATACGACGGTGCGATGACTTCATTTTTAACTTTGCGCGGCAAACGCTCCGACACAATTGTGTCGCCCATAACAACCATAGAAACGGGTCCTTCTGATAGTACACCGGCCGCCGGTTTCGGTTTCAATATAAGTTTTTTAATACTTTTGGCAACGGCAGTAATATCCGGTTTTTCGGGCATTTTTTTATTAGATGATGCCACCGCCAAGTTATCGCCTTCGCCCACGCTTACGCTAATAGAAATTGCGCCTTGTGCCGGCGTCATTTTTTCAATGGGTCGCTCTACTAATTTCACGCGGCGCTGGGTTTTCTTTATGATAATCGGTGCTTCTTGTATTCGCATCCTTCGTTCTTCTTCCTCATCTTCCTGTTTTTCAAGCGGGGTTTTCAGTCTTTCGGTGGCATTGACCGGCAATTCCTTTATTCCCACCACATTTAAGCGTTTTTCTTTCAGTTTATTTTTAATGGATGCCATATCCACCAAACTTTCCTTTGTTTTATCAATCACGGACATTTGTTGTAACACCACGGGTTGCTGTTTCACCGCCTCTGGAATTACAATATCTACATTGGTGCGTTTTACCGGAACCGGGCGATGTTTTAATTTTTCTAAAATGGATGTCATCTAACAAAAAAACAAATTGAATAATATTAACCTATGTATTCAGCACTACTAAAATATGTTAATATTATTCTTTTACGTGTGAAACCACACATCCCCCTCCTCCCCTCAATCTCCTAATCCCTGAAATCCCCCCGTAATCACCGAAATCCCTGAAATCGCCGAAATCACCAAAACAGTATATCATATCACTCAGTAAAAATCGCCTTAATCGCAATTTCACAAGCCGTCTGTTCGGCCTTCTTCTTTATTTTATGTGATGATTCCGCAAACATAACAAACGCTTTACCGGTTTCTTCATATAAGCGTTGTATGGCGGCAAACGACCCCAAACTTGAAAACGGGATTGCGGAACACGGCTGAACATCATGAATCGCCTGCCCAATACATAAAAACACGCCCATGTGGTACCCGGTGTCGGCGTCAAACCCCAACTCAATGTATTCCGGCGTGGTCTTAAACTCCTTTTGGATTTTCACCTGAAAAATGTTCTTGTAGTTGTCGTCGTGCCGGATTAACTTTATCCAATCCACGTGCCGCTCAAACACATTTTCAACAAATATTTGCGCCATTTGAAACCCGGGGCCGCAAACAAAGACATTGCGAAACCAGCCGTCCTCATCCGCAACCGCTATTTTATTGTAATCTAGAAACATTGCGCCGATGAATGCTTCAAACAAGCAACCAAGTCGCTTTATGTTGGTGCGCGTCTTCATTTCCTCGGCGTGGCGTGAAATCACAAACCATTTGTGCAGCCCCATTTCCAACGCAATTTTACCGATGGATTCGTTTTTTACAATGGCGATTTTCTTTTCTGTCATAAAGCCTTCATTCTCCTTGGGAAACCGGCGATACAAGTAATATTTCGTTATACATTCCAGCACGCCGTCGCCAACAAATTCCAGGCGTTCATTGGATTTAGTGCGCAACGGCATCGCCCCCTCCGGCATTTCCGCAATCGCAATGTTATTCCGTAAATTCATGGATTGAGGGCGTTTGGTGTAGGAGTGATGCACAAAGGCCCGTTTGTATAATTCAATGTTGAACACTTTGGCGGGAACGCCGTACCGACTTAATATGTTTTCCACATCCGCAACGGTTATCTCCTTGTTTTCGGCATTGTAGGGGTCAAACACATAGGTGCCGTCTGCGTTTTTCTCCATGTCAATGTCATTGTAAATGTTTTTGTCGGCTTCTGCGTCTCGGGAGGTGTATATGGTGCTGGTACTAGTGCCGGTGTTTATACTCATTGTGGCACTATCCTCGGATGAAGAGTCATAATCAGAATCATAGCCAACAATCGGTTTTGATTTTGATTCAGTATTCATTTTATAATAAAATATGGATTCCGTTTATAGATTCGTTCGTTGTGTTTAGATATATAAATACATAAAGGTCCCTTTATATACCTTTTGGCTGTAAAAAAATATTTAGCGATATATATACATAAACACACAAATGGTTCTTTCAAACGCAACTAAGAGAGTTCGTCTTGCCTCTTCTCAAACCAGCCGCACCACCGTTTTCGGAAGCATGCCCGGAACTGCCCCCGCCGTTGGCCGTGGAACTAACACCGCCGTCGCTTATGCCAACCGTGGCCTCAACTGCGCCTTTAAGTGCTTGCCCCAGGGAACCCCTGCTCAGCAGTACGCTTATTTGGTTAGCAAAAACCTCATTTTTAACAGCAAATTGACTGGTGGAACCGGTCGTCACGTCTACACCGTTCATTGCTGCAACAAGAACGCATAAATCCTCTTTATCTTTTATTCGGACAATCCTTATAATCCAGATAATAAATCATATTCTGTGGTGTTATATATTTATATTACATATATGTATATATAACAAACAACAAACATAATGGCTAATTCCAAGGTTGCAAGACGTGTATTATTTGGCGGTTCAAACCCCACCGCCGGTTTATTTGCCAATGGCGGAGACGGTGGCGGCGTTAAGAAGGGCGGCGCTTTTCCCTCTGGAACCGGACAAATGCGGAGTTTCGCAATGCGTTCCACCATTTCAGAACCCGCCAAAAACAAGGATTTTATTTTTAGATTTAAGCAATATTTGAGCCCGGCCCGTCATTCCGGACCATCGCTGTAATAAAATAAAATAAATACTTATTAAACACATAAACACATAATGCCAATATTTACTAGTATTGTCATTATTTACATTTAACCTTAACCTTAACCTTAATCTTAACCTAACCAGTATTCTATCTATTATTCATTATTCAATAAGCATCATATAAAATATGATTATAAAAGTAGATGTTCGTGAAGGCGACCTTATTCAATTGCTAAAAAAACAAATGGCTTCGTCATCGTCATCAAAAACAAAGGCAAACCCCGAAAAACACACCATTCAATTAAGCGACGAAATCAGCATTGAAGTCGCCATACCAACCACCATTGTAAAAAATGCGCTGCACATAACCGGCCCTCACACCATTGTTTCAGAGAGATTACCAATTGGCGACATTATATTGTGCGACGCCAAAACCAACGAACCGCAAATCATTTTTGAACGAAAATCTCTCTACGATTTAGCGGCAAGTATAAAAGATGGGCGATACAACGAGCAATCATATCGTTTAGACCAATTACCCCAACATAATCATACAATTGTGTATTTAATTGAAGGCGATTTTGCGAGTTATAACGAGCAGCGCGGGAGCATGACAAAAAAAACTCTGAATAGTGCGTTGATGTCGCTGTTTTTTTACAAAGGGTTTTCAGTCATTCGCACAATGTCCTTACACGAAACCAGCGAATTAATCTATGATTTTGCCGATAAATACGAGAAAGAATTGCCTAGACGGGGGTTTTATCATCAATCGCAATCGCAATCGCAATCGCAATCTCTTGAAACACAATCGCAATCGCAATCGCAATCGCAATCTCTTGAAACACAATCTCTTGAAACCTTGGAACCAACGCAAGAACCCACGGACACGTCCCAACCCAAAATACCATCATCCGACACCGACCTAAAATCAAAAGAAAAACATTACTGCGAGGTTATGAAAATAAAAAAAGAAAAAAGTGAAAACATTACGCCTCAGAATATTGGCGAAATCATGTTATGTAATATTCCAGGAATTAGTCACAAGACTGCGATTGCAATTATGGAAAAATACACATCTCTCGGCAATCTTTTTGACGAACTAAAAAAAATAGCAAAACCAAATGACCCAAAGTCAATTTCCCACTGTTTTGCTGATATTAAGACAGATACTTCCCGTAAAATAGGAATCGCCACAATTGAGAAGATTTATAATTATTTATTGTATGATATGCTTGACTAAATATGCTTGGGTTTAGAGGGGAGGGGGGGGACTGGGGCACACTATTCATAACACGGAATCGCAATGCGAACTTCATCTAATTCAAACGGCACACACCGCCCGGCGTCTTCATAATAATCGGAATTGCCGCAGCCGTATCCATCCGAAATTCGCATAAAACTGTATTCATTATCTAGGCCGTCTTCTTCATCGGAGCACGCAACACCGTCATAACACGTAGGCGATGTAAAGTTGCGTGTTTCGGTTGGAGAACACAAGCGGTCATAAAAGTCGGACTCTGACTCCTTTTCACCGGTTTCTTCATTTACGCGATGATTACACGTATAACAAACCGACGAGCAATATGTCTTGGTTTCGGGGCACACATATTCATATGGGCGATAATTCCATCTTTGATTTACCTTTCTCCACGGCTCACGATGGACGATAGAAGTGCGTATGGCAAATTGAATGGGCCATATATCATCAATAAACCCGGCATTCATTATAAAGTTTGCCACGGCTTTTAGTGCGTCATTTGCCATTTCAAAAATGTCGTTTTTGGCGTCTACCATATCGTAGTTGTATCGTTCAATATTTGTGTCAAAGTTGATAATGCGAAATTGTGTGTTTTCAAGCTGTTTCAATGCGGTTTTGTAGGTGCGGTAAATAAATGTGTGTAAATGCTTGCCGGAGATGCCGTCGTATGCCTTGGAATAGAGTTTATTAATGTAGCCATAGGAGTGGTGTATGAATTTTTCAAGGTCAATACACGCCTCCTTGAAATCTTCCCACACAAGTAATGTCTGGTTGTCAATAAATATGTCGTCATATAACTGTCCGGTGTAAAGATAGTTTTCGGTGCTGAAAATCGGGTTTTCTTGGTGAGGCTTGTAAAAGAGGGAGATGTAACTGTGGTTGGCGTTCATTTTGATTGATTGCTGGAAACTTGAATACTGGAAACTTGATTGATGTAGTTTGGTTGTTGTTTCATTATGTAAAACATACAAAACTAAATCAATTTTTTTGATACTTTTTTTACATTCATACATTCATACATTCATAGAATTCATATAATTCATATAATTCATATAATTCATATAATTCATATAATTCATAGAATTCATATAATTCATATAATTCATATAATTCATATAATTCATAGAATTCAATAATACCTGGCTCGTTTGTTTGGAATAAAGAAGCCGACACCGTCACACTCTTTACTCCATTCTTTATACACACTGTACGCGTTTTCGGTGTTAATGGGTTTGGAGGAGGTGGGTATTACAAAGTCGCCGGGTTTCCATTTCAGTTTCATTAAATACAGCGCATTGTTGTAATCAATGTTGTCGGCATCAACGTCATCCACGTGAAACGACACTTGTAACGAGGGGCTTAGAATGCGGAGAACCGATAGTGTATAAAATTTATTGAATGTAAGCATTTCGTGTTTGCGAATGTAGAGTTCGTGTTCGCCTTTGGTAGGATTTATCATTTCAAGAATGCGCGACACCACTTTTTTACACGGAGATATGTGGTAGGTGTAATTATAATTCGTACTATATGCGGCTTTTTTGAATTCGCTTAAATCAAACGGCATATTGATTTGAACGGGTTCTGTAAGCCACGGCAATTTACGAAGGCTTGAATCGGCGGTCTGAATTAAAGTTGATGAAGAGGATGACATTTTCCACGGAGTACGGAGATACGGGAGGTTGGAATATATACAAATAAATACGAAAAATTTCAATTTTTCATCGGTTAGATGCGAAAAATTTCAATTTTTCATCGGTTTATCGGTTAGATGCGAAAAATTTCATCGGTTTATCGGTTAATCAGTTAATCGGTTCATCGGTTAGATTACAACGGATTACTGGTATTTGTGCGCGTGCGGTCAGCATATGCCCCGCTATTTACACGTGCTTCGCTATACCGAATACCCGCCCAATTGGTGTCCATTGCGTTATCACTATATTTTTGGTATTCCTTCGCAACGTGCGCAATGTCTTGCGCGGTGTAATCCCCTAAATTCTGATTTAGCGGGTCATAGCCCGGATACGTTCCCTGATTGTAAGGCGGGTTGTCTTTTTCGGCGTCCATGATTTGAACCAATTCTGCGGGCGAAGTTGTGTAAGGAATGTTTGGCGAAAGTCCTCCTTGGGGGTCATCCGGGCTGGGACGAAACTTATATTCGGGGTTGCCTTGCGCGTCATACGAGTATTGTAAATACAACACCGGGCATCGTATTCCACGACCGCGCAACCACTCCATAAATTCGGTGTAATCTTCTAAATTATTAAATTCAATGGGATTCACACCGGGCACTTTTGCGACCTTGGAATTGTATAAATATATTTTATTGCCTTCTTGAACAAGAATGTTGGGGCACCGTTTTTGTTCTCCCGTAATCCCCAACGATTCAAACCCTTCTTGTGCCTGCTGTGATGTGTATTTAGATGTGAAATAAGCCCCCATTATAAAAATGCTAACAATGATTACTAGTCGTATTATTGGAAGATATAATTGGATTTTTGATAAAAAGTTGTGCATTTGTTTTATGTTAGTTATCTTATATCTTATATCTTATATCTTATCTTATAACTTATACCGTTGTTCAAATACCTATGATATATTATTATACTATGATGTGAATAAAATATTTGCTTATAATATATAATGTCTGTAAAGGTAAAGGTAAAGGTATTTAATATAACAAATGCGAAGTCTGCGAAAAAATTCAATCAATATATGATGAACGGGGGGTTAAATGGTGGTAAACATTCTTCTGGCTCTGGAAACAAAAAACAACACATTATCACCAAATATTATAGTAATGGTTGCCCACATTGCGTTCATATGAAAGAAGACTGGAACAAGGTCATTTCCACCATAATGAATAATTATACCCCGGAACTACCTAACCATAATTTGGTTATGGCAAATGTGGATGTGGACAAAGGCATGTCGTCGTGCGATAAGAAATACATACCCGATTCGTATGATTATGTTCCCACCATTGCCATCATTGTGGATGGGAAAAAAGTAAGTGAATTTCAAGGAGAACGCACCTTTCAAAATATGCTAAATTGGGTTGTTTCTAATGAAGTTTCGCCGTTGAAAAAAATAAAGCAATTCCAAGACCAAGACCAAGACCAAGACCAAGACCAAGACCAAGACAACAAATTAAAACCAATTGTAATGCGAATGCGATTTAAGATGAAACCGAATATAATGAATGGTGGTAGCAACAGCAACCGCAACAACAGCCACAGCAACAACCGCAACAACAAGAACCAGAAAACACAAAAAAGAAAAAAGTGGTCTCTTAGATATAAACGCAGTATCAATTGTCGCAGACCTCGTGGCTTTTCACAAAAGCAGTATTGTAAATGGGGGCGTAAATCAAACAAGTAACAGCTACCCAGAACAACGGCGACTGCGACGATGGCAAGGTCTGCACGACCGATACGTGCGCAGTGTCAGGCGGTTGCAAACACACGGCCATCGCCGATTGTTGCACCGACGACGCCGAAGCCAACGCC
>SXGT01583470.1_pt1 | contig 12391 bp, 9 predicted proteins | sample 3176221 | NCBI WGS metagenome assembly SXGT01 (sample SAMN11356862, study PRJNA531348) | freshwater metagenome | isolation source: freshwater sample F1-120 | place: China: Fuxian Lake, Yuxi | collected 2017-12-25
AAAAGCCCTGGTAGGTAAACCCACCAAGGCATAGAATAAATTTTGACTTTGTAAAAAATTGAGTATGAAAATCTGACGATTTTCATACTCGAGGCATGTACCAATGAGTTAGAACTTATATCATCATAAAGCTAAATTTAGTAATTCCACTGTAATTGCGCACGCATGACGTCACCTGAGGCTTGACCCAGAAATTGGTTACCCGAATTGGTATTAGTTCTATCCATAGTCGCATACGCTAAGGTAACTTCTACAGCCTTCATAATTTGGTATTCAACACCAACTTCAATTTCGTCAACTAAAGTATAAGGGGTGTTAGTTGCCCCTTTCCAAGGACCGCGATAAGTTTGCCATTTAGCATAAGGAATTAACACGCCATCAGCACGCATAAAATTATCGATTTTATACATAGCTTGCACGTAACCACCGCTCAATGAACGTCTTTGTATGGCTCCCGTGCCAGCCGCAGCATCTGGATTCAAAGCTGCCGCATCACCCCAGTTCCATTCAGCCTGCAAACCAAATGGTTGAGGAAATAAAATGGCATGAACAGCGACGCGATCTTCCCGTATGCCACCTTTCGGAATATCTTTATCCAAACTGGTTTTTAGCAAGCCAACTTTGCTACCAAATTTGGCACTGTCTGCGGTAGTAGGATTAAAATACCCTGTCATTGCATCAGCACCTACTTCTAACACTTGACCACTAAATGGATAGCCTAAGAAGTTAAGATTGATTGGGTAAGTTGAATGCGCGACAACATAAATGTCATCGTTAGTTTCTGCACGGTTAAGCCCTTGACCGTTATAGACACCAGCGCCCAATACCCCGTAATCACCTGAAGTTTTTAAACCTTTTTTAGCCAAATCTTTCCATATTGTTTGCACATTAGAGGGACTCCAATAAGCAAACAAGCCTAAATCACGTTCTGATGGAACTGCACTATTAAGCGCATCTGCACGGTCTAAAGTAAGGCGGTTTTGTGATGATTGTAGGTTTTCCCAGCCAAAAGGCACTTTAGATTGACCTGCACGAATACGGAATTCATGGGCCTTATCAAACGCTAAATCCGCATAGGCATCACGAAGTTGCGCAAAATTTTGTTGGCTATCGCTTACGTTAGAAGCGAAGTCTGGTTGAATATATAAATATAAATAATCATTAATATCCCCAGAAAAGACTAAACGTACTCGACGGAAACCGAAGTTACCATTGTCTTTAATCCCACCATCACCGACTGAGCGTAATTCTGGGTCACCAGCAATGCGATCCCCTGACAAACTTTGGTTATAGCGTAACTGCGTGTAGCCACGAATATTAATTTTATTAAACCATTTTTCATCATTTTTGGCTTTATCTTCACGAGTTGCTACCACATGCTCCTCTATCGCCTTAATTTCGTTAGATTTTAATTCAAGATCATCATGAAGTGATTTAATTTCTGCCTTCTCAGTAGACACCTCCTCACTCAGCTTCTTGACTTCGTCTTTCTCAGCAAGCGTTTTTCCTGGGCCATGAGAACCATCTCTGGATGAATAGGCATCATGCTCATCTACTTTTTCAAAATTGCCCATAAGTTCTCTATGGGGACCGGGCTCCGCATAAATCTGTTTGGTTTTGGTATCGACATAAAGATTCATCGCAAAAGCGCCGGAAGTCGCGCTCGCACCTAAAACGGTAGCGATTGCCAATGTCAGTTTGGATATTTTCATGTTCTAGCTCTTGGTTGTTATCAAAAAGTTTGAGCAAGAATATGGAAGCAAGATGACAGCTTAATGACAAAATTATTACAGTTTTATGACAGCGCAACAAATCGGCAATTTCGTTGCTCATTTACAAAAAAATCCGATTCGCTGATGGGCTTCGTAGCACTTTTTAATGAAAACCAATAGCTTATTTATCTCTTTTTAACAACAAAAAAGTGCTGTCGATTTAATTGCGGTTATCTATTGTTTTCAATAAGTCCTAATTGCTTGGCGGATAAAGCCAATAAACTTATCGCTTAAAGATCAGATCGACTCGGGTGCCGCCCGTCTCATTGACGCGACTTAACCGAAGCTTGGCTTGATGCAAATCGGCGATTTCCTTGACGATAGCCAAGCCCAATCCGCAGCCGTCGCCGGGGCTGCCGGGGATGCGGTAAAAGCGCTCGAACACCTTGTCCATTTCGACGTCGGGTATGCCCGCGCCGTCGTCTTCGATGCTCAACCGAGGCGACGGAAAACGTTCGACTTTAACGATAATATTGCCGTTGTCGCGACCGTAGCAAATGGCGTTATCCAACACATTCGCCAGCAATTCCCGCAATAAAATTTCATCGCCGCGCACCGGCAGCGCCTGAACCTTAGTTTCAAAGCTAAGTTCCATCTGCCGCTGTAACGCTTTAGGCACCCAGTCCATGCAGGTTTCTTTAGCAAGCTTGCATAAATCCACCGGTCTCAAGTCATAATCACCATTAACAGGTTCCGAGCGGGCCAGCATTAATAGCTGAGTGGTTAGATGCGACATGCGGTCGGCGCAACCTTGGATATGCATCAGGGCGGGTTTCATCGCGGACAAATCCTGCTCGCGCCGGGCGCGTTCGACTTGCAGCTTCAAACCCGCCAGCGGAGTCCGTAATTGATGGGCGGCGTTGGCAATAAAGCGTTGTTGGGTCGCGATGGCTAAGGCTAAACGTTCCAGTAGATCATTGATGGTATCGGTCAGCGCGCGCACTTCCAAAAAAACATGTTGCTCGGGAATGGGCCGCAAATCGCGCGACGAGCGTTGCGCAATTTCATCGGCCAATACATGCAAGGGCTGCAAGCCGCGCTTGACGCCGATGACCAGATAAATGCCGGCCAGTAAAACCAGCACCATTTGCGGCACAAGATCGGCCAATAAAATATCCGTCATCATGTTGCGCCGTTTATTTAAGGTTTCCGCAACATGGACGAAGACCTTTTCCGAGGTGTTTTCGGGAGCTATCAACATGGATACCACTCGGACCGGTTCGCCGTACATTTGGTCATCGAAATAAACCGGGCGGGTCCAGTCGGTTTCCGCATTAAAAGGCTCGGGAACGAATTTATCGCCCGCGATCAGGCCTTTTTCCGCCGAGATGATTTTAAAATAAGTTTTATCGGATTCGTCCCATTTGAAAATCTCCAGCGCGGCGGGCGGCAATTCGACAAATACCTTGCTTTTGCGTACTTTGATTTCTTGGGTTAAGGAGCGCGCGGAATCAAGCAGCCAGCGATCGTAAGCCACGTCAACATGATGCAAGGTGACAAAATAAGACAGCACCGACTCGACGCTGATAAAAAAAATCAGCGGAACCGCCAGGCGCAGCAGAATTTGAGTTTTAAGGCTGCGTTTTTTAGTCATCGGCAGAGCGCTCCAGCAAGTAACCGAGCCCGCGCACCGTTCTGATCACCGCGCCATAGGGTTCGATGCGTTTGCGTAAGCGATGCACGTAAATTTCCACCGCATTATCGGTCAGCGCGTCGCCGTCCGCGGCCAAGCGTTGCGCAATACGGTCCTTGCTGACGACTTTTCCGGCCTGAATCAGCAGTATTTCCAACACACCGTATTCCCGCGCCGACAGATTGACGGTCCGGCCGTCTACCGAAATCTGATGATTATGAGTGTCCAGCGCCAAACGGCCGATCACAATATCGTTGCTGAAGCCGCCGTAACAACGCCGAATCAGCGCATGAACGCGGGCTTCCAGTTCCCGCAGTTCAAAAGGCTTGGTCATATAGTCGTCCGCGCCTTGTTCGATGCCGTTGATCCTGTCGTTGACGCCGTCGCGCGCGGTCAAGATTAAAATCGGCAACGGGATTTTGCGGCTGCGCAGTTTGCGCAGTAGCTCCAGGCCGTCCATATCCGGTAAGCCCAAATCCAGTATGATCAAATCGAAATCTTGCGCCGGCAGCAACTGTTCCGCATAAGCACCGTTGGTGGCTGAGGTCACCGAATAACCGCTGCCGCTTAAGGTATGTATCAAACCGTCGGCCAGAACGGCGTCGTCTTCTATCAATAAAATGTTCATAGACTCAGGAAGTTGCGAAAGGTTTTTGAAAGGTTAAAGGACTAGGATAAGTACCGCTCAGCTATATAACGCAAGCCACTTAAATTAAAAAATATTTTAAAAATGAAAACATTAACCAAAGAAATGCAAGCCGCCATTACACCGGCAATGGCTTTAGAGTTATTAAAGGAAGGGAATAAGCGCTTTGTCGGCAACCTTAAAGTAAACCGTAACCTGTTGCAACAGGCAAATGAAACGTCCGACGGACAGCATCCGTTTGCGGTTATTTTAAGTTGCATTGATTCCCGTACCTCGGTCGAGTTGATTTTCGATCAGGGTTTGGGCGATGTATTCAGCGTGCGTATCGCGGGCAATATCATTAATGAAGATATTTTAGGCAGCATGGAGTTTGGCTGTAAATTAGCCGGCTCCAAAATAATTGTAGTTTTGGGCCATACCAAATGCGGTGCCATCAAAGGCGCTTGCGACCATGTAGAAATGGGCAACCTGACCGCTCTACTAAGCAAAATCCGGCCTGCTGTTTATGATGAAAAAACGGTTACTGAAAATCGTAATTCAAATAACGATGACTTTGTCGAAAAAGTCGGCGTTATTAACATAAAAAGAACGGTACATGCCATTTTGGAACGCAGCCCGATTTTAAAGGAAATGGTTGAAACGGGTGAAATCGGGATTATTGGCGGCAATCATGACCTGACAACAGGAGAAGTCGTTTTTTATGATGACACCGCACTTATCGGTTGATGAAGGAGGCACTTAGTAAATCTTACAAGCAGAAACAAGTCATTGATTTTATATGTTAATGCATCAAGTTCTAATAAATAGCGTGTCCATTACACGAGGAAATCGCCGATGATTTTGCAACGATTAAAACTTTTCAACACATTTTTTGACAGCCGCTGGGAGGATTTAACTCGCGCCACCTGGATGCAGACGACATACCGGGACTTTAGTGCCGGACTGATCGTAGCGCTGACAGCGATTCCGATGGCCATGGGTTTTTCAATGGCGATGGGGCTTCGGCCGGAGCAAGGCATTATTGCCGGGGCTTTGGCCTGTGCGGTGGGCCGAACCTGGGGCGGCTCGAAATATCAGGTTTACGGCCCTACGGCAGCCTTTATCCCGCTGATTGCCGGGCTGGTGACCAAGTACGGCGAAGCGGGCGGAGGCACATTACAGTCGGCGCAGGGGTTTCTGGTGTTGGTGTCGATCATAGCCGGTGTGATACTGATGCTGATGGGCGTATTCGGCCTCGGCAAATACGCCAAGCTGGTCCCAAATTCGATAGTCGTCGGCTTTACGGTCGGCATTGCCGCCGTTATTGCGCTGACTAATGTCGAGGATATTCTGGGCTTGGAAAACTTTAAGGATCTGCTGGGCCAGGACGAGGACATAACCGGTGGTATTGCCCATAATGTTTCGCTTGCATTCTCCAATCTGGACAAAATAAACGGATGGTCCGTACTAATAGGCTTGGGTACCTTTGCCTTGACCAAGTTCCTGCTACGCATTTCGATATTTATTCCGGCTCCGCTGATCGCCATCGCAACATCGACTGTGGTCACGGCAACATTATTGGGTGATAAAGGCATTGTCGTCGTCGGCGACATTTACGGCTCAATTCCTAATAATTTTTTCGTCTTTACGCCGCCGGTACTGCCGGCTATGACCTCGACCGTTGCCATTGATATTGTTTATTTCGCCTTGGCTATTGTATTCGTGTCCGGGGTCGAGAGCCTGCTTTGCTCGTCAATGGCCGACCGTCTTGCCGATAACCGTAGAACCCCGTTCAATCCCGACAAGGAGTTTTGGGGCCAGGGTTTGGTGCAAATTATTGTCCCTCTGGTCAACGGCTTTCCCTGTACCGGTGCCCTAGCTCGGACCGCAACCAGCATCAAGGCCGGAGCTGTCACGCCATTAGCCGGTTATTTTAAGGCAGTGCTCAAACTGGCTTTAGCTTATTATATAGCCGGTTATCTGGAGCTTGTGCCTATGGCTTGTATCGGCGGTATTTTACTGTGGGTGGCGAGCAATATGTTTAAACCGGCTGAGATCAAAGAAGTTTTGAATCACAACAAATTTCATGCGGGCTTGATGGTTTATACTGCGGTTATGGTACCCATGACCGACTTTTTGACCGGCGTTCTTTCGGCATTGGTTCTTTATGCGGTGCTGTTTAAATTTCTGGATAAACCGGTTAAGCGCGAACAAGAACATCTCGTCGAAATTACCGGCGAAATGCAAAAAATCATTGCCGCACCCGGTCGATTTAATTGCGTTACCGTGCCTCTGGCGATGACCGATGAAGATGCCGAATTGCTGCATTATGCCGCCAAACTTGCCGCGCGGGAGCTAACTAAAGAATTCCATTTCGTCCATGTGATTCCGCCGCAAAAGCAAGCGATGCAGCCGAAACAGGAGGCATTGATCAAACAGCGCATTCGCGAGGAAGTCGAAAAATATTTCGATACGCCTATCGAAGCTTTGAAGTTCAACTTTAATGTAATGAGCGGTGCATCGCGTCTCGACAAACTGATCGAATATACGGTGACATCCGATTCCGACCTGATTTTGCTGGGCCATCGTAAAAGCCGTACAGGGCAACGCTCCTTGGGCCGCCGCTTGGCAATGGTCACCAAAGCCTCGGTCTGGATGGTGCCAGAAGACACAGGGCGTGACATTAAGCGAATTATCGTGCCGATCGATTTTTCCCAACCTTCAGCGGACAGTTTGTCGCAGGCGACGGCGCTGGCGAGACTGCACGGGCTGGATGAGATAACCGCAATACATGTCTATTTCGATGCTTCGACGGTACGTTACGAGGAGCATGTTAATGAGTTTAAATGGCACGAGGTGCAGGCCTTTGAGGAGTTTTTAGCTACTATCGACACGAACGGCATAACGATAAAACCTGATTTTGTTGAAAGCAGTATCCCGGCCAATGCGATTTTACGTAGAGCCAAGGAGCTGGAAGCCGATTTGATCGTAATGAGCACCCGTGGCCACAGCAGCGCCGTGACTATCCTGCTCGGCAGCGTAACCTCGCAAGTCATGGCGGATTCGCCCATTCCAGTTGTTGCGATTAAACATTTCGGCAATCAACTGGGACTTTTCGATACTTTAATTGCCAACCGGTTCTGGGAACGTTCCGATCTTAAAACCAGCTAATCTTTCCTTCGGCAAATACCGGCTTGCGACTATCAGGCCGGTATTCTTTTTGAATATTTACGGTCAACAGGTTTGATTGTTCAGCTATTTTGTCTGCGACATTCTTGGTTGCCTAACGCTCTGTTTTTCTGATCAAAACCAACTATTCCGCGGCGCTTGCCTTCTTATTAGTGCTGATCGCATTATGCAATAAAGACGTTACCCTCCTAAATAAAGTCTCCTCAGGAAATTCGTCCCGCGTATCGAGGCTATGGCCTGGATGACGATATTACGATCTAAGTCATCGTCTTACAGGCATAAGTATCTACACAAGTCCCGGCCCCTTCTCCTTTGAGAAAAAAGGTTGAGAGAAGTAAGCTGTAAGCAGTTGATTTTATTCTCCTCACCCCAACCCTCTCCAGCAGGAGAGGGAGCTATATCGACTTGTAACTCATTGTATTTATAGTACAAAAGTTGTGTAGATAGTTATGCTTATAGGGCAGAGAGGAGATCAAAAAACTGAGGCTTTAGTAGCCTAGAATGAACGGACTCAAGTATAAGATAGCTTCCTGGGAAGAAGTTTGCAGTATTATGAGGAGGATCTTTACGTATTGAGTTGATGTAATATCGCCCGTAGCATTGATTCCCAAGCAAACTTCAAAATCTGTTATCACATTACCTGCAAACAAGGTAGGGAGCGGATATTAACTTTCGAGTTATGCAGCAATTAACCTTGAAAACAAGTCACAGACTCGATCTTGTCATCGCTAGGTTGGATAAACTGCTGCTTTAGAACTAAAGGATCATTTATATGATACACAAACACGTACAATATTATTTTCGTCATATTAAAGACGATTTCCCTGCCGGAATCGTGGTGTTCCTGATCGCCCTGCCGTTGTGTCTGGGGATTGCGCTGGCCTCCGGCGCGCCGTTATTTTCCGGGCTGATTGCGGGTCTGGTCGGTGGCTTGGTGGTCTCGTGGTTAAGCGGCTCGCAACTGAGCGTTTCTGGCCCGGCGGCGGGACTTACCGTCATTGTGTTCAACGCGATTGAAACCCTCGGCAGTTTTCAGGGCTTGCTGGTTGCCTGCGTGCTGGCGGGCGTTATGCAACTCGCGTTGGGTTATTTGAGAGCGGGGATTATCGGCGCTTTTTTTCCTTCCGCGGTGATTAAAGGCATGTTGGCGGCGATCGGCTTGATTTTGATTATCAAGCAAATTCCCCATGCGACCGGCTACGACACCAGCTATGAAGGCGATGAAAGCTATATGAGGGAAACCGCCGAATCCAGTTTTGTTGAGCTGTTCGATGCGTTCAACAGTATTATTCCGGGCGCGGTTATTATCAGCGGGGTTGCATTGTTACTGTTGATTATCTGGGAAACGCCGCTGTTTAAAAAACAGCCCTTGTTAAAACTGATTCCCGGCCCGTTGGTCGCGGTAATATGGGGCGTCGGCTACAACTTATTCACGACGCAATTTACACCGGCCTGGGCGGTCAGTGAAAAACATTTGGTCAAGTTACCGGTTTCGGAACAGGCCGCCGATTTTTTCAACAACTTCATGCTTCCGGATTTTAGCTATCTGACTAATCCGCAGGTCTATATCATCGCGGTGACGTTGGCGATCATCGCCAGCCTGGAAACATTGTTAAGTCTTGAAGCGACCGATAAACTCGACCCTTTGAAGCGGCTCGCCCCGACCAACCGGGAATTAAAGGCGCAAGGCGTAGGCAATATTATCAGCGGTCTGCTCGGCGGCTTGCCGATTACCGCCGTTATTGTACGCAGTTCCGCCAACATCAACGCGGGCGGGCAAACCAGTCTGTCCTGTTTTATTCATGGTTGGTGTTTACTGCTGAGCGTGATGTTTTTCGCGCATTATTTGAATTACATCCCGCTGGCCTGTTTGTCGGCCATTCTGCTGCATACCGGTTATAAACTGGCCAAACCTTCGTTATTTATAGAATTTTACCGAAAAGGCATGAGCCAACTGCTGCCGTTTGTGATCACCGTGCTCGCCATTTTGCTGACCGATTTATTAAAAGGCATGGCGATCGGCTTAGGCTTCGGTCTGTTTTTTGTGATTAAAGCCAATTATTCCGCGGCGATTAGTTTGGTTCAGGACAACTCGCATTATGTGCTGTCCTTTAATAAAGACGTTTCTTTCCTGAACAAGGCCTTGCTCAGGAAATTCATCTTGCGTATCGAGGCAAACAGCACGGTAACTATTGATGCAAGCAAAGCCAAGTTTATCGATCATGACATTTTGGAAACCATCGAAGATTTTTTAGCCACAGCGCCGGACGACAATATTAGCGTTGAAGTCATCGATTTATACGGTAAGGAAAAAATCAAAAAACACGAGGCTGTCGTCGTGCTCAATGAGCGCGTTAACATCCAAGAAGGTCAATGACGCGGGCCGAGCTTTGCAACTCCGGCCCTAAGGTTTCCGCGCTGCCTGAGTAAAGCGGTCATAGTTAACCATCGCAAAACGTTCCGGGCATTTGAGAGGATTGCACTGTCCACGTTACCTTGATGCTTCCTGTTGAATCATTTGATTCATGCGGTTACAGTAGATAAACATCCCAGTCGCCACTTGCTGTGCTTGGCGGTTGGCTACGTTGCACCGGAACCGGAATCTATGAAGCCTCATTTTATGAACACGACTTACCGTACCGCTCCCGTTCCTTCCGCTGACATACCCGGCGGCATTCCGTTTATCATCGCTAACGAACTTGCGGAGCGCTTTAGTTATTACGGCATGCGGGCCGTTTTGGTGGTGTTCATGACGCAATACCTGATGGACGCCGGCGGCAAATTTGCGCCGATGTCGGCTGGCGAGGCTCAGGCGTATTTTCATTTATTCGTTTCGATTACCTATTTCACCCCCTTTTTAGGCGCATTGCTGGCCGACGGCTTATTAGGCAAATACCGGACTATCATCTTATTATCGATGGTTTATTGCTTAGGCCATTTTTGCTTGGCGCTGGACGATACGCGAACCGGTCTATTACTAGGACAAGCCCTGATTGCACTGGGCGCGGGCGGCATTAAGCCGTGCGTATCGGCTCATCTCGGCGATCAGTTCGGCGGCGGTAATCGGCATTGGCTGAGCAAGGTATTCAGCTGGTTTTATCTATCGGTTAACCTTGGCGCTTTTGTTTCTATGTTGCTGGTGCCTTGGCTGCTCAAAACTTACGGCGCTTCGGTCGCCTTTGCCGTACCGGGCGTATTGATGCTGTTGGCGACAGCAATATTTTGGTCCGGGCGCTACCGTTTTGTCCATATTCCTCCCGCCGGCATGGGCTTCGTGCGCGAAGCTTTGAGCGGCGAAGGTTTACGTTGCTTGGGAAGATTAAGCGGCATTTATTTGTTCATTGCGATGTTTTGGGCCTTGTTCGACCAAAACGGCTCGTCCTGGGTGTTGCAAGCGCAGCAAATGGATAGGCATATCTTCGGTATTGAGATATTGCCCTCGCAGATTCAAGCCGCTAATCCCTTGCTGATTGTTCTGCTGACGCCGTTGTTTTACAAGTTCCTGTATCCGGCATTGGCTAGGCATTTACACTTGGGCTACTTGAATAAAATCGCCATCGGTTTGTTTATTACCGTTTTGTCGTTTGTGCTGGTTGCCGCTATTCAGCTGCGCATCGATGCCGGTTTTCAGCCCGGAATCGGCTGGCAGTTATTGGCTTACCTGTTACTGACTTCCGCCGAAGTCATGGTGTCGATCACCTGCTTGGAGTTTTCTTATACCCAAGCGCCTAAAACGATGAAATCCTTGGTGATGTCGCTGTATATGGGCGCAGTTGCACTGGGCAATCTGTTTACCAGCGCGGTGAATTTTTTCATTCAGAACCCGGACGGTTCCAGTCGCCTGGCCGGAGCCGGTTATTTTTGGTTTTTCGCCGCCTTGATGTTGGCGACAGCCTTAGGATTTGTTTGGCATAGCCGGAATTACCGAGAAAAAGCCTATCTGCAAGAAGAAACATAAGTTTATTGCTTTAAGCAATGCTGAAAAACAGAAGGCTGCGTTAGCTGGTTTCATCTTCAGGCCGCAAAATGCCGGGCATAAACGACATGCCCGGCGTTATTGCATTTAATGCACCGAAGGAGGAACGGTCGACCATTCCTGCATGGCTTGGTCCCCCGGACGATCCACTTTAATTTGACCGCCTTCGGTTGAGCTTACCCAGCTCACCGGAATGTAATGATGCTGCCCCTTTTTATCTTTCTTCAGCTTGATCGCATCCGCCCCCTCCATATGGTCGACCGTTGCAAACTGGCCGCCTTGAGAGCAAACCACGGGCATCTCAGGTTTAATTTGTTCGGTATTAATCATCGTCTTCTCCTGTTCACTCAAATTGAGCCGATTTTATTGGAAAATTTTAACCGGTATGCAGACGCGGTTTGAAATCACAGCCGTTTTCGTATGTTGAGCGACCTGATAAAACCGCTGTCTGTGGCTTGAATTTACATGGATAATTAAAATCGGTCTGTGCGACGTCATACATAGAAACATGCTTGCGCTTGCGCAATTTTAACCGTTGCACGATTTCTGCATAGCCGAGCCATAACCGGCCTCAACCGGCAAGGCCACCGCCGGGCAATAATAAGGGATAATGCGTTTTTAAAAATACCATTATGATGTGTTTTATAACTATTCAGCGTATGCTGGAAATGATTAATGGAACTCGGCAATTGCTCCTGCATTGCCCTACCTCCTGCATCCTTGCAGTCGACGGATGACGCGGATGAAACTGATTTATACGGATTTTTTAAACTATATCCATGCTCTTAAATATGAATTAAAAGCTAAATCTGATAATGAAAAATCAGATACTTAGCCCTAAGCAATGGCTAAAATTAAAAGTATCTTGTTTGTAAAGTATTGAAATTACATGTCTGGATATTTTGGTTCTTAATTCACATTTAATCAGTGAGTATCACTCGATGTTCAAGTTTTTAAATTTTTCGCAGCCGGATCCTTGGAAAAGTCATCCGGCAGCCCTGTAGTGTAGCGAAGCCGTCGCTTCCAGGCAGCCCAAATCCCTTCCAACCATATGCTTGCCTGAAGGCATTAACTGAAAAACATCGTCAACCAGCCCCGCCAGTTCTTTGAGCTTATCCGCCCGGCTCTCATGCTCCAACAAGACTTTGATAAATTCGAGCAATACGTCCATTTGAGATTTTCTTTGCAGGCTGCCT
>SXGT01810518.1_pt1 | contig 12390 bp, 7 predicted proteins | sample 3176221 | NCBI WGS metagenome assembly SXGT01 (sample SAMN11356862, study PRJNA531348) | freshwater metagenome | isolation source: freshwater sample F1-120 | place: China: Fuxian Lake, Yuxi | collected 2017-12-25
AGGTGCGACATGCCGATGATTGCGTTCATCGGCGTTCGAATTTCATGACTCATGTTGGCCAGGAAGGCACTCTTGGCCACGTTGGCGGTTTCGGCGGCCTTGCGGGCGGCAAGCAGCCGTGCTTCCGCCTCCTTGCGGGCGCTGACGTCCTGCCAGAAAACGATGAAAAAATCCTCGTTCCCCAGTTGATGTAGATAGATTCTGACCTCGACTGGATAGCAGGTACCGTCCTGGCGCCGATGCTCGGTCTCGATCTGCATGGGCTCGTGCGATATCCGCAGGCGTGCGGCAACGTCATTTACGGCTGCTGCTGGAAAGTGCGGGTTGATGTCGCTGATCGTTCGCTCCAGCAGAGCCTCGACAGAATAGCCGAGTTGGCGGCAGGCCTCAGCGTTGGCATAGAGAAAGCGGCCACTGTGGCAATCGTTCCATGCAATGGCGATGCCGACCTGATCAAGAGCGAGCTGCGTGCGCGAAAGCCGTTCGGTGGCCTTGGTCAGGGAAAGGGTGCGCTCTTCGACCATTTTCTCGAGTTGGTGGCGGTGCTGCTCAAGTTCGGCTTCCGCTTCCTTGCGGGCAGTAATGTCATCATAAAGTCCGAGTATGCCAATCACGCTTCCATCCGCATTGCGCAAGGGTATCTTGGAGGTTCGTAACCAGATAGTCTTTCCACCCGGGGTCGATTGCGGCTCCTCGAAGTTGATCCGTGCTTGCCCGGTGCGCATGACCATCTGATCGTCGGAACGGTACAGGTCAGCTTGCGCGGCCCAGCCCATTGCGTAGTCATCCTGACCAATCAGTTCTGCCGGGCTTTGCTTGCCAGCATCACGCGCAAACACCGGATTGCAACCCAGATAACGGCACTCCCGATCTTTCCAGAAGATGCGGATCGGCGCGGTATCAATCAGGGTTCGCAGCAAGGCTCTCTCGTTCGCGAGAGTCTGTTCGGCATTACGGCGCTCGGTAATATCCATGTGGATGCCGACTAGACGTAAAGGCATCCCCTTGCTGTCGCGTTCGACCAACTGGCCTATGGAGTCGATCCAGATCCAGTCGCCGTTTTTGGTGCGACGCCGATAGGCCATTTCCACCGTCTCGCCGGTCTCCATAGCCCTGCGATACGCCACCTCAATGGCAGACCGGTCATCTGGATGGATGTGTTCCAGCCAATTTTGCATATTGCTTTGAAATTCTTCCGGGCGATAGCCGAGCAATCTGGGATACAGATGACTCACAAGGATTTCCCCGGTTTGTGGGTTCAGCTCAAACCAGCCTTGACGGGCAATTTCAGACGCCATTTCGAGACGTTTCTCACTGATGCGCAAGCCTTCTTCCGTCCGCTTCATGCGATAAAGCGCGTAGCCGAGGTAGGCCAGTATGGCAACTGCCAGCAGGGTGGCGATGAATGCGGTCTGGCGCCACTGGGTAAAACCTTCTTCAACGGAACGCCCGACCAAGACAAAGAAGGGTCCACGCTCGACCTTGTGAAAAGCGAAGATGCGGTCAATGCCATCCGTTTTGCCGATGTAACGGATGACGCCATTGTAGATTCCCTCCTGAATCTTCAGGTAGGGCGGGATTTTCGGGCCCGCCTGGTTGATTTCCCTCTCGACGATTGGCCACCGCACCACCAGTCGCGAGTCGTCGCTCCGTCGCACCGAAACCATGCCTTGTTCGCCGACATCCAGTTTGGAGAAAAGCTGGGCGATGTACTCCAGATTGAATGCGGCCAGCACAGCGCCCTGAAATTCGCCTTGGGGGCTGATGATGGCACGATAGATGGCAAGGAAAGGTGTTTCTGAAGCTTTCAGCTTCAATGATTCCGAATAGTGGATCTGTCGATCGGGAGCAGATTTGAGTTGCTTGAAGTAGTCGCTATCGGCAATGCTGTAGCGCTCCAGATCGAGCGTGCTGCTGGCAAGCTTTTCGCCATCCTTGCCAACAATCAGGTAGAAATGAAGTTCAGGAAAGTCACCGAGCATCATGCTCAGCCGCTCTTCGATCCAATCCCGCCCCTGGCTCTTCGGAGCGGCAGGCACCAGCTTGTCGGCGATCAGGTTGAGGGTGGAGTCGATGCGGCGCAATGCCGAATCGATCTGCGTGGCGAGAATCGTTGCCTCGTTGAGCGAGCTGCTCTCGAGGACTTTCTCACGACTTTTGTAGGTCACTGACAGGAAGATCGCCAAGAATACCAGTACCAGAGCACTGATAACCAGGTAATGCAGCAGCCATGCGTGCTTGCGAATACTTTTTCCGTTATTGGGATGGATACCGGGGAACGGCATTGCTTTACGATTTTTTCGGTATGGTTAGGCGTGTGCAACCACTGTCTGCGGTAATCTTACTCTTGGCCATTCTACGTGTCAGGATCATCCGGGTAACACTTCGGTTTGCGAAGAATCACTTGCCCACTACCTGACTATAACAATGCAAGGGCAGGTAACTGTTGGAACCAGGCGTTCAAAATGCATATCATGAATGAAGCTCTGCTCTTGGCTTACCCCCTCCACCCATTAAAACTCGGCGCTGGTAAGACGACACCGCGCCACCCACGCCTGCCCCAACGACAGCCCGCCATCATTCGGCGGCAGTTCGCGCGGCAGCAGCAGGCGCAGGCCCTGTTGCGCCAATCCCTTCTGAAGCGCGGCCGACAACACTTGATTGAGCAGGCAGCCACCTGCGGCGGCAATGGTCTTGATGCCGCTGTGCCGGGCCGCTTCGGCCACCCACGCGACCAGCGCGGCGGCCAAGGTGGCGTGGAATAGTGCAGCGGCGCGGCCGCCATCATCCACGTCGCAAAACTGGGCTAGCAGGGGGCGTAGGTCGAGTACTCGGTTCTCTATGTGCCAAGCATTCGCCAGCGGTGCGACAGGGCCATGCTGTACCGCCAGCCCTTCAAGCAGCATGGCGGCCTGACCTTCGAAACTGGCGCGTGGCTTGATGCCAAGCAAGCCGGCGGCGGCATCGAACAAGCGCCCAGCACTGGAAGTTTGCGGACAGTTCAGCCCTCGCGCCAACATGGTCGTCACTGTCCCGGCCGCCGGTTCGTCGGCAAAACGCGCGGCGATTTCTGCGCCGCGACCTAGGGCATGCAGCGCGGCGGCGGCCATGCGCCATGGCTCGCGGGCAGCGACATCGCCACCGGGCAGCGCCAAGGGAAAGAGATGGCCGAGGCGGGCAAACTCGCCACCCTCGACGCGCAGCAACTCGCCACCCCAAGCGGTGCCATCGGCGCCCAGCCCAACGCCATCGAGTGCCAGACCCAACACCGACTCGACGATGCCATGCTCAGCGCACACGGCAGCGATGTGGGCGTGGTGATGCTGCACACCGATGGCCGGAATGCCACGTTCGGCCGCAAACGCGGCGGCAAAGCGGGTGGAATGAAAATCGGGATGCAGGTCGTGGGCGACGATTGCCGGCTCTACGTCGAGGATGTGCAGCAGATGCGCAATGCTCTCCTCGAAAAAACCGCAGGCGGCCGCATTGTCGAGATCGCCGATGTGTTGCGAGACAAAGGCTTCGTCGCCGCGCGTGACGCAAATGGTGTTCTTGAACCAGCCGCCGACCGCCAGCACCGATGAGCCGGTTGTGGGCAGCTTGATGGCGCGCGGGACATAGCCACGCGCCCGGCGAATGAAGGTCGCGGCACGGCGCACGCTGTCGTCGCACCGCACGACAATGTCGCGGTCGTGCAGCAGGTAGGCATCGGCGATGCCGTGCAGTCGCTGCCGGGCTTCGTCGTTGCCCATCACCAGCGGCTCGCCGTGCGGATTGGCGCTGGTCATCACCAAGGCCATCTCGGGCGCTTCGCAAAACAGCAGAAACTGGATCGGCGTCACGGGCAGCATCAGGCCGATCTCGGCCAGCCCGGGTGCAATACCCGACAGCAGCTCATCGGTTTCCGGCTGCTTGGGCAACAGCACGACGGGACGCTCAGGGGCTTCCAGCAGTGCCGTCTCGCCAGCGCCGACTTTTGCGTAGCGCGCACATGCGGCCCCGTCCGTCAGCATCACCGCGAAGGGCTTTTCTTCGCGCTGCTTGCGTTCGCGCAGCGTGGCGACAGCGGCGGCGTTGCGCGCATCGCAGGCCAGATGGAAACCGCCCAGCCCCTTGATGGCGACGATCTGACCGGCCTGCAACAGCGCCAGCGTTGCGCTGATCGGATCGCCGGGGATGGCGTGACCTTCGGCATCGCACAATTGCAGTTGCGGCCCACAATTCGGGCAGCAGGTGGTCTCGGCATGAAAGCGCCGGTCGGCCGGATCGGTGTATTCGCGCTGACAATCGGGGCACAGCGGAAACGGGGCCAGACTGGTCTGGGGACGGTCGTAGGGCAGGCGGCGCGTTACCGTATAGCGCGGGCCGCAATGGGTGCAGGTAATGAAGCCGTGCCGCCAGCGCCGACTTTTGGGATCGAACAATTCTGCAAGGCAGGCCGGGCAGACGGCGGTGTCATGGCCAATGGTGGTACTGACTTTTCCGCCGCCACTTTCAAGGATGGTGAAGTCGCTCGCATCTTCGATATCGGCGGCTTGTGAGGACACACTATCCACGCGCGCCAGTGGCGGCGCCTCTGCTTTCAGTCGTGCCATCAGCGCATCAAGATTTTCTCCTTCGGCATGAATCTCCACGCCGGCCGCATCGTTGCGCACCCAACCCTTCAGGCCCAGCTCGTGCGCCAGTCGCCAGACGAAGGGACGGAAGCCAACGCCCTGGACGATGCCGGTTACACGAATACGCACTGCGCCAATGGAAACTTGCATCGGCAGATTGTATGCCGCCGTTAAGTCCTCTGACCGGTAAAAAATCCGCGCCGCGCGGGCGATTCGGGCGCTTCGGGATCGCGAGGGGGGGCCTCCGGCGCGGGGGGCACCATGTCAATCGCGATCAGGCAGGCACGCGCCGTCACCACCGCCGTTTCCTGATCGACAAAATGGCTGACGCTATGAATCAGTGGGCAGGTGAGGTAGTCCCCCAGCCCGTCCTCATGGTTGCCGAGAAAGGCGAAGCTGCCCGCAGCGTACTGACGGAAAGTGCGCTCGTGTGAGGCGGGCAACGCCCACGCCCCGTCGGCAGGCAGCAGCAGCAGGTTGATGCCCCACGGCGTGACCAGCACACCGCGCCATTCGATTTCCTTGCGCTCGAAGCCGATGGCCGCCACCGTCAGCGCCGGATTGAGCATCGGCATGCCGGCCCAGCGTTCGGTTTCGATGCGTTTGAACGTAGCTTCGAGCAGTGGACTGGGATCAGTAGCGTGAAACGCCATCAGCGTGGTGTCGGGGCCAGACCGCGTGCAGACAACTCCTGCACCGCCTGCGTCACCAGTTGCGGCACGCAGGCTGCGGCTTGCGGTGTGAGTTCCAGCGACAGTTCCATCGACACCGGTTGCAGGCCGAGGATAACCGTCTCTCTGGGCGACTTGCCGAGTAACTCAAGCGCGGCCAGCACATCGGAAAGACCGATGCCGTGCGGCGAAAGGTTGCGTCGAAAAAAAACCGGCACGGCGTCGTCCACCAATCGAATCAGGCTGCCCGGCAGCTTGCCGTCATTGACGGCATCAATCACCAGCAGGAAATCAAGGTCGGAAAGGTCATCGAGCATTTCCATACTCGACGTGCCGGCGTCGATGGCGACCACGCCGTCGGGCAACACGTAGTCGCGCTCCAGCGCCTCGACGACACGCACGCCTATCCCCTCGTCGGCACGGATCGTGTTGCCGACGCCCAATACAACGGCACGCATCAAACCACTTTGACCGAGACGTTGGTGTTGCTTTCCTTGTCGGTCAAATGAATCGCACAGGCGATGCACGGGTCGAAGGAGTGCACCGTGCGCAACACTTCAAGTGGCTTCTCGGGATCGGCCACCGGATTGTCGAGCAGGGAGGCCTCATAGGGACCGGGTTCATCCTTGTCGTTGCGCGGGCAGGCGTTCCAGGTCGAAGGCACGACGCACTGATAGTTCTTGATCTTGCCGTCCTTGATGACCACCCAGTGCGACAACACGCCGCGTGGTGCCTCGTGGAAACCGACCCCCATCACCTCGCCCTTCGGGAAGGTTGGCGCGTTGAAGGTCTTGAGGTCGCCCTTGGCCATGTTGTTCATCAGGAGGCCCCACTGCTCGGAGAGCAAGTCGGTGTTGATGCAGCAGGAAATCATGCGTGCCGCGTGACGACCGATGGTCGAATGCATGGCGTCCAGGCCGACCTTGGCACCCGCCAGTTTGGAGACGAGATCGAGCGTGCCGGTGGCGTACTTCGTTGCCGGCTCGTAACCGGCGGCCAGCATGTTGAGCACGCGGGCGAGCGGGCCGACCTGCGCCGGCTTGCCGTAGAAGGTGGGCGACTTGATCCAGGAGTATTTGCCGTTGTCCTGGAAGTCGGTGTAGTTCGGCTTGGTTTCGCCCTGGTAGGGATGCAGCGGTTTCTGCTCGCTGTAGTCGTACCACGAGTGCTTGACGGACTCTTCGACCCCCTTGCCCCAGAAGTCGTCGTTGAAGTTCTTGATCTGTTTCTGGCCGGCAAGGTTCTTGTTCTCGATATAGCCGCCGGGGAAGGCGAACTGCGTGCCCTTGGTGTCGAGCGGAATATCCGGCACCGAGAGATAGTGGGTGACGCCAGCGCCGTATTTCGTCCAGTCGGCATAGAAGGCACCGACGGCGCCCACATCGACCATGTAGACGTTCTTGACGAAGTCCTGCAGCGCGTCGATGTGTTCCTTGACGGCCAACAGACGCTCGACGGTCAGCACTTGCTGCGAATCGACCGCCAGCGGGTTGCTGACACCACCAACGGCGAGGTTCTGGATGTGCGGGGACTTGGAGCCGAGGATGGCCACGATCTTGTTGGCGTGGTTCTGGATTTTCAGCGCCTGCAGATAGTGCGCGATGGCGAGGAGGTTGACCTCGGGCGACAGCTTCCGCGCCGGGTGACCCCAGTAGCCGTTGGTGAAGATACCGAGCTGGCCGCCATTCACGAAGTTCTTCAGGCGCTCGTGCGTCGCGCGCATCTCGTGCTTGCCGTTGAGTTTCCATGACGACAAGCTTTCGGCGAGCGACGCCGTCTTGTCCGGGTCGGCCTTCAGTGCAGAGGTGACATCCACCCAGTCGAGCGCCGAGAGGTGATAGAAGTGCACGATGAAGTCGTGAATCGAGTGCGCCAGAATGATCATGTTGCGGATGTACTGGGCATTCAGCGGCACTTCGAGTTGCAGGGCATTCTCGACCGCGCGCACCGAGGTAACGGCATGCACGGTGGTACACACGCCGCAGATACGCTGGGTGATGGCCCATGCGTCGCGCGGATCGCGACCAAGCAGAATCTGCTCGACACCACGCCACATCTGGCCGGACGACCAGGCTTTCTTGACACGCCCGCCGTCGACGTCGCAGTCGATGCGCAGATGGCCTTCGATACGGGTGATCGGGTCAATCGTAATGCGTTTGCTCATGGCTATGCCTCCGTAGGGCCGCCCCAAGGGGGCATAAGTCCCCCTGTGGGGGGCAGCGAGTTGGTATTACGAGCGTGGGGGGCCATTATTTCTCCAGATGTCAGGCCGATTTGACTTCTTCCCGGGGCAACACCGGGAAGCGGCGGGTAATGACGATATAGGCGAACACCTCGATGGCAAACATGCCAAGGGTGACGATAAGTTCGGGCAGGGTCGGGAAGTAGCTGAAATTCACGCCGGAAGTTTCCGCACCGATCACCGGCTGATAACCGATCAGGAAACCGTTCAAGCGCAGCAGCGCACCACCGAGCATCAGCAGGATGCCGGCGACGAACAGTTTGGCCGGATTGCGGCGATTCTCTGCGCCGCCAATCACGAGGAAGGGAACAAGGAAGCAGAGCATTTCCAGCCAGAAGAAGACCGCCTCAAGCGATAGCCCGAAGGCGCGCGGCAGCGCACCGCGCACCACCAGATCGCCAAGGCGCAAGATCAGGAAAACCGCCAGCATGCCAAGCATGACCTTGGCCAGCGGCGTCAGCAGGTGCATCTCGATGCTGCGCCGGTAGGCGACCGAGGCTAGGCAGGACTCGAACAGCACCACCGCATAGCCCATGGTAATCGCCGAGAGAAGGTAGAGCGCCGGCACTGCCGGGGTCTGCCAGAGCGGATGCACCTGTTCGCCCATCACCACCAGCATGGTGCCGAGGGACGACTGGTGCATCATCGGCAGCAAAGTGCCCAGTGCGATGATGGCAAACATGAATTTGGAGAGCTTGCGCTTGGCATTGTCCATGCCGAATTTTTCGAGGAAGGTTGGGGCAAACTCGATCCACATGACCACGATGTAGGCGGAAATGCAGACGGCTACCTCGAACATCACCGAGTTGGGATTGACAGAACCCGGCCAGAACATGTTCCAGAGATTCCACCAGCGCCCCAGATCGAAGAGCACCCCAACACCCGCCAAGGTATAGCCAAGCAGACTGGCCAGCAGTGCCGGGCGGACGAGGGGGTGATATTCCCCTTTGTTAAAAATGTAGACCAGCATGGCAACGGAAAAACCGCCGCAGGCAAAGGCCGACCCGATCACCACATCGACGGCGATCCAGATACCCCACGGGTAGCCGTCGTTCAGCGCCGTGACACTGCCAAGGCCATAGACGAAGCGCACCAGCAGGATCGCCACCATCGTCAGGATCAGCACGCCGGAAATCAGTGTGACGGCATTGAACAGCGATCCGCCCACGGGGGCGGGCTTGGCATGGGAATGAACGGCGCTCATGACTGGCCTCCTTCTTCATCCTCGGGTTTGACATTACGCTTGGCCACCCAGGTCAGCGCCCCCAGCACGGCAATCGGCATCAGCAGGCCACCATACAGGCTATGTTGAATGGTCTCGGAAGTGGCGGCCGATGAATAAGGCGGAAGTTTCGGCATGCCCACTTTTTCGAACGGCACGCCAGAGAGTTTGAGCACCTGCGTGCCGCCGTACTCCTTCTCTCCATACACATGCTGCTGGTAGTTGCCCACCTGGCCTTCGTAACTTTGGTCTGGCCCGCCAAGCTTGCCGCGCGGAAACACGGCGGCTTCACCCGACTTGAGCGCAAGGCGGCGCTTGGCCTCGACGAGCAGGTCGCTGGTCTTGCCGTAAAGGGTGGCGCCCGTCGGGCAGACTTCGGCACAGGCCGAGTAGTGTCCATCTTTGTAGCGATGGCGGCACAGTTCACACTTGCCGATGCGGCCAGTCGGATCGTCGTACTGATACTTCGGGATGCCGAACGGACAAGCCGCCACGCAGTAGCGGCAGCCGATGCACTTGTCCGGGTTGTATTCGACGATGCCATTCGTCGGGTTCTTGGTCATCGCCGACACTGGGCAAGCCGAGACACAACTCGGATCGGCGCAGTGCATGCACGAGGTCTTCATGAAGGCGTAGCCGTTGTTCTCTGCGTCCTTCGTTTCCATCGTGCCGCTGCGATACATCTTGATCAGGTTGAAGGTGTAACCGCTGGTATCGAGCGGCGTATCCCACAACTTATCGACCGTGTTGAACTCAGGCGGATTATTGTTGGCCTCTTTGCAGGCCGCTACGCAGGCCTTGCAGCCGATGCACAGCGTCGCATCGTAAAGCAGGCCAAGGCCCTCGGGCGGGACGCGGTAAGTCTCGCGCGCCTGAACAGACGCCGTACTGCCAGCGCCGACAATTGCACCGGTCGCCGCCAGCGCACCACGCAGAAAGTTGCGTCGGGTGGTCATCTCACACCTCCGCTTTGGGTTTGCTGTCTTTGGCTTTTTCCATTTCGGCGGCCTGATGCGACAAGCCGAGGTTCTTCGCCATCATCACCGCCCCGCCAGCGGCGGCGCCGGCAATCGCGGCGAGCGCGGCGGCACTCGCAAAGCCCGCGCCTTTACCAACGTTTTCGCTGATGCGCGGGTACTGCGTCGGCGGTGCGACATTAAGCATCTTGGCGACCGTATGGATCGGCTTCGTGAAACCGACGCCCTTCTCCGAGCAACCGATGCAGGGATGGCCGCAAGCCACCGGCCAGGCACTCTCACCCACATCGTTGAAGCCCAGTGTCGGGCAGTTGGCGTAGGTCTCCGGTCCCTTGCAGCCCAGCTTGTAGAGGCAGTAACCCTTGCGATGGCCTTCGTCGCCGAACTGCATGGCGAAGCGACCGGCGTCAAAATGGGCACGCCGTTCGCAGTTCTCGTGAATCAGGCGGCCATAAGCAAACAGCGGGCGGCCGAGCTTATCGACCGGTGGCAGTGAGCCGAAGGTGAGGAAGTGCACCACCGTGGCCAAAAAGTTGTAGGGGTTGGGCGGACAGCCGGGAATCGTCACCACCGGTTTGCCCAGCACCTCGGCCACGCCGGAAGCGCCCGTCGGGCTGGAATCCACCCCGGCAATCGAGGGAATCGTCGATGGCATGCCGCCCCAGGAAGCACAGGAACCGATGGCGATCACGGCCGCCGCGTCGGCGGCGCACTCTTTGAGCAGATCGATGGCGGTATGGCCGCCGATCTTGCAGTAGATGCCGTTTTCCTTGGTCGGGATCGCTCCCTCGACCACCAGCACATACTTGCCCTTGTGGGCTTTCATCGCGTCCTTGCGTGCCGCCTCGGCCTGATGGCCGGCAGCGACCATCAGCGTCTCGTGATAATCAAGCGAGATGACATCGAGAATCAGCTTCTCGATGGTTGGGTGTTCAGCACGCAACAGCGACTCGGAGCAACCCGTGCATTCCTGAAAGTGGAGCCAGATCACCGAGGGCCGCTGAGCCGACTCGACGGCCTTGGCCACCGCCGCCTCGGCGCCAGTTGGCAGGCCGAGCGTCGCAGCAACCGTTGCGCAGAACTGCAGAAATTCGCGCCGCGGCATCTGCAAGCGTTTCTCCAGTGCCGACAAGCCCTCCCGATCATCATCAAAAATCGATGCACCCATGATTGCCTCCCCCTCACATATCGCGCAATGCGGCTTTGTAATCTCCTGGGAATATGTCGATATTGATCTGCATCAAGAATAATTTATATAAGTATTTGCTAAATGGATTTGCATTACAGTGCGAGATGGTGCTACATCCGGGATGCGACGACTTGACCACGAATGCCCGTGCGCCGCATGGTTCCATGCCAGATATAATAAATAGGAACAGACCCCAGAAAATATCCAACCATCGGAAATGACTGCACAAAGCAGCGTCCTTGGGTTGCACTAAAAGAAAAATAGAGGAGCAAAATATGTCCAAGGATATATCGATCCGTAACAAGCTGATTTTTGTGACTCTGCTCGCGGTTGCGATGCTGATATCACTGGCCATCATCAACTATTATGGCCAGCATAAATCAAACGTGGCCTTCAACCATGTGCATGATGGCGCGGTCACGCCCCTCATGGCGGTCAGCGAAATCGATTCGAGCCTCAAGGAAGTGCGCTTTCACATGGCGGGCTACACGATCGACATCATGTCGAGCAACGGCGCCCGGGCGAAGCTGAAAGAGGTGCGCGCGCAAATTCCGCAGCACTGGAAAAACTTCATGGTCGCCTTCGACGCCAACCAGGCCAGTGAGGAGGAGCGCAATGCCGTCGCTGGCATCGACAAGGGCATCGCTGATCTGGGGCCGATTTTCGATGCGCTTGATGCTGCGTATGGCAGCGAGAACAAGGAAGGCATTACCGAAATTCTTAACACCAAATGGCCGCGCATTATCAAGACCGTCGTGCGCCCCCTTTCCGAAGTGCTCATGCCGGCACGCGTTGCCTACATGCAAAAAACCTTTGAGGAGAGTGAGACCGACGGCGAGCGCCTGGTGATGATTTCACTTGGCGGCAATATCGCTGGCATCATCATTCTCACCATCATCATGGTGCCGCTGATGCGCTCACTGTCGCAGGCCATCGATGACATGCGCGGCGTGCTGACCCGCGTCGCCGGTGGCGATCTCACCGTCCATGCCGACACCCGTCGCGGCGACGAACTGGGCGACATGGCACGTTCCCTGGAAACCACGCTGCAAAGCCTGAGGGAACTTATCAACGGCACCATCACGAGCGCAAAGTCGGTCAGTGGCGAAAGCGAGGCCATCCGCAAGGATGCAAGCAATCTCACCCATACCGCTGAAGAGCAAAGCACCGCGACTTCGGCCATTGCGGCCGCCGTCGAGGAACTCACCGTGAGCATCGGCGTCATGTCGGAAAGCGCCAACGATGCCGGTCGCCTCTCGTCGAACTCCGAAAAGCAGGCTCACGATAGCCTCGCCATCGTTTCCGCCGCGACCGACACTATCCGCAATGTCGCGGATGGCATGACCGAGGCTTCCGTGACGATGCAGGAACTATCGAACAAGGTAGCCAATATCGACAGCATCGTGCAAACCATTCGCGACATCGCCGATCAGACCAATCTCTTGGCCCTGAATGCCGCCATCGAAGCGGCGC
>SXGT01362655.1_pt1 | contig 12389 bp, 4 predicted proteins | sample 3176221 | NCBI WGS metagenome assembly SXGT01 (sample SAMN11356862, study PRJNA531348) | freshwater metagenome | isolation source: freshwater sample F1-120 | place: China: Fuxian Lake, Yuxi | collected 2017-12-25
AGAATTCCTTATTTTTCAATCCCCTCGCCCTAACCCTCTGCCCGGGGGAGAGGGACTCGAAAGCTATTTTGCGTAAGCTCTGAAATCAAAAAATCGGGCTAGAATTTTGCGTCGACTTTAGGGAGCGGGAGCGCGAGGCGATCCTAGCTTTTCCGCCAGCTAACAATTCCTTTACGGAGAGGATCGCCATGACCAACCTGATCCACGCCCTGCGGGAAAGCGCCCGCCTGTATCCCGACCGTCCGGCTATCGTCACCGACAGCCGGGTTTTGAATCACCGGGATTTCGCCACGCTGTCCGACCGGGCGGCGGCTGGCCTGGCGGCTCGGGGCATCGGCCCCGGCGACCGGGTCGGCCTCTATTGCCCCAATTCGGTGGAATTCGCCGTAGCCTATGCCGGCATCGTCAAGGCCGGGGCCACGGTGGTGCCCATCAACCTGCTCATCAATACCGAGGAAATCGCTTATATCCTGGACGACGCCGGCGTCAAGGCGCTGATTTTCCATTGCTTGTTGGCCGAGCCGGTGGCACGCGTCCGGGGATCGGCGGCCAGCCTGGAATTCACCGCGGCGATCGGCGGAGCGGTGGAGGGCGTCCTGGCCTGGGAAAGCCTGCTCGCCGACGAGGGCCCTGTTCCGGAACCGGAGATCGATCCGGCGGAGGCCGTGGCCGCGATTTTGTATACCTCGGGTACGACGGGGTTTCCCAAGGGCGCCATGCTCACCCACCGCAATCTCGCGGCCAACACCGCCAGCGTGCGCGAAGCCATGCGTTGGCGCCCCGGCGAGGACGTGGTGCTGGTGGTGCTGCCCATGTTCCATGCCTTCGCCGCTACCGTTGGCATGTTGACCCCGCTGACCAATGGCTGCGCGTTCGTCCCGCTGCCGCGTTTCGAGCCCGAGCAGGTGGCGGAAGCCATCCATGCCCACCGGGCCACGGTCTTCCTGGGGGTGCCCAGCATGTTCGGCGTGCTGCTGCGCCTCAAGGATGAGCGGGCGCCGTGGCTAAAGTCGCTACGGTTCTGCGTGTCCGGCGGCGCGGCCTTGCCCGTGGAGGTGTTGCACCGCTTCGAGGCCAAGTTCGGCGTCCGGATATACGAGGGTGACGGCCCCACCGAATGTTCTCCGGTCACCTGCGTGAATCCCATCGGCGGGTTGGCCAAACCCGGCACCGTCGGCTTGCCGGTGCCCGGCGTGGAAATGAGGATCGTGGACGACGAGGGCAACGAACTGCCACCGAACCAGGTCGGCGAAATCGCCGTGCGCGGCCCGAGCGTGATGAAGGGCTACTGGAACCGGCCGGAGGAAACCCGCGAAGTGTTCCGGGGCGAATGGTTCCTGACCGGCGATCTCGGAACTCGCGACGAGGACGGCTATTTCAGCATCGTGGACCGCAAGAAGGATCTCATTATCGTCAACGGCATGAATGTTTATCCCCGCATGATCGAGGAAGTACTCTATCGCTTTCCGGGGCTGAGGGAAGCGGCGGTGGTCGGCGAACCCCATGCAACGCACGGCGAGATTCCGGTCGCCTATGTCGCGGTGGAGGGCGCGGGGCCATCGACCGAGGCGGAATTGCGCGTGTTCTGCCGGGAGCATCTAGGCCGCCACCAGATTCCCAAGCGCTTCGAACTGGTTCCCGAACTGCCCAGGAACGCCGCCGGCAAGATACTCAAGCGGCAGTTGCGCAAGCACGGGGAAATCGAACGGGGCGTGGCGGGGCTCGACGCCTAACCCGCGAAAACCCTCATGGCCTGATGAATCTTGTGTTTTGCCTTGACCAGCATATCCAGGGAATGCTCCGGAGACAGCCGGCCTTCCTTGAGTTTAGAGAAGGCGGGGATGGAATTGATGGCGGGAAGCTCGGCCATGCGCGGCGTGCCCATGTAGGAATGCAGCTTGGACAGGATCACGATATCGGCTAGGCCCAGCGCCTTGTCGCTTTCATAGCACCAGTTTTCCGCCAGCAGGGGGATGCGCGCGAGTTCCGGGGGAAAGCGCCATTGTTCCAGCAGAAAAGCGCCCACCGGCGCCCGCACATGGGGCAGGGCCAGCAGGATTTCCTCCGGTCGCCAATCCTGGCCGGGATGGTTTCCCAGGAAATAGAAAAAGGGAAGTACGCCTATGTCGCCGATCAGCCCCGCGAGCAGGGCTTCTTCCTTGTTCACCCCGCCGTTTTCCTCGGCCAGAACGAAACACAGCGAGGACAGATAAATGCTTTTTTTCCACTGTTCCTGAAGCAATTTATTGATGGCCGGTTGCTTGTACTCGAAAATCCGCCGCAGGCACAGGCTGATGACCAGGTTCCGAGTGGCGGCCATCCCCAGGGTAGCGATGGCGTCTTGGCAGGAATGGATCGGGCCGCCGGCATGATACAAGGGGCTGTTGGCCACGCTGATGAGGCGCGCGGTGATGACCGGATCGAGATGGATGTGGCCGGCCAATTCCTTCAGACTGCAATCTTGCTCTATGGCTCGGCTGAGTTTCAGGGCTACCGTGGGCAAGGTCGGAAGTTCCAGTTCCGCGCTGAAATAATTTTCGCAAAAGGCTTTGAAGGCGCGGCTCTCCTTGACCTGCTCCGGGATGTCCTCGGCCAGGGGATCGATAATGGTGCTCATTGATTCGGCGCGGGCCTGGGTGTGGCTCATGATTTTCGAGGACACCCGCAGCACATGGATATCGGTTTTGGCCTGAGCGGTGGCGGTGTATTGCCTTCCCGAAAAAAGCGGAAATCTAGCCTTCACCGAACCCGATTCGACTTCATAGGTCTTTCCCTCGGCGGTTTCCAGCAATACGGTGCCTTCCAGCAGGTAATGGACGGAATGGACCGGCTCGCCGATGCGGAATAGGATCGATCCGGGCGGGTATATATCGGCCTTCCGATCCAGGACGAAGGTGTTCAAGGTGTCTTCGCTCAGGGTGCGGATCGGGAATAGTTGCTTGAGAATCCTGAGATCGATATTGACTGATCGGTGAAGGGGAGTGTCCACCGTCTTTGTGGACAAATCGATTTTCGCTTCGGGAATTTCCGGTTTATCGACCGTTTTCGCGGTTCCGAACAGCCATTTGAGCCATTTCATTTTGTGATTCTTCCTCGGTGCCAGGGATTTCCAGCCAAAACTGCCTAGGGCCAGCGTATTCGTACCCCGAAGTAATTGCCGGTACCCATGATTTAAAGCACAATCCCGGAATGCGCGGGGCGGGATTTCCCGAATCCGGCTGATACCACGCAGGAAGTATAATCCAACCGGAGCGAATGCTTATATGGCTTGGCGAACGGCATATCATCCCGAGCGAGGTGTCATCGAAACCGTTTATGGTGACGAGCTAAGCCCCGCGGATCTTCAGGCGGCGTTCAATGCAACCTTGACGCTGGGGCGGCGGCATTCGGCCATCCGCTATCTCAGCGATTGCAGGGACTTGCGGGGCGGCCATGGTGTTTTCGATCTCTACGGCCTCATGAAATATCTGCTAGCGGTTGGGGTTCCGGTGGGTTTCAAGGAAGCCTTGCTGGTGACCGGAGGCGAGGATGCGCGGATCGCCACGGACGTTGAATTCTGGAGAACCGCTTGCGATAACCGGGGCATTGATGTGCGTATTTTCAAGGACCGGACCCAAGCGCTGAATTGGCTCGCGGAATAACGGTTTGCTAGCCTCGGCTCGACGATTTCGAATGGCGAAAATCACTTACGAAGAGGCAAGCGAGGATGGAGGCATCCTGCGCGATGCCATCAGGGCTATCGACAAGGCGGAAGCGGTCGCGGAACTGCATGCCACCGAGCGGGCCAAGTTGTATGCGGCCAAAACAGCCTTGGAATACGCGCTGCTGCGAATCGCCATAAACCTGCTTGAAGAGCAGATTGGCGCCATGGAAGAAATAGATTGAAGCTGGCCGCGCGGTGTGGCCGTTCTCCTTCCCGAGAGCCGTAGGTTGCGCGGCGCGCACCATGGTGATTAGGCCCATTCGCTCGATTCCAGCCCGAGTCGGGCTTAACAAGCGCTCCCATGCGCGGGAGAGGATTCCCCCGCGGCCGAATGGAATGGCGCGCCTGTACCGAGTGATAGCGGCCAATTCGGGGGTGCGCGCCTTGCGGATGGCTTTCGTTTTCCCCATGCCCGATCTGATCCTGCTGGACGCGACGCTGCCGGGGATGGATGGCTACGCCGTCGCCACTTCGATCCCGACGTGGTCGATGCCTTCCTGGGCGCGTTCGATCTGTTCAAGGCTGTCGCCCGAGGCTACGCGGATCAAGATCGAGGCTTCTCCGGCGGCGAATAAGCCCCCACCGCGGGGCCGGTAGCGGCCGGCATTCCCAACAACGTTCCCCTTGGTTCCCAGTAGCGCGGCATCCTCATGAAACCCATCACCGAACTCAAGCTCTTCGAAATCATGAGCCAGCAAGTGCTCTCGGTGCCGACGGATTGCACGCTGGGGGAGGCGGCTCGGCTCATGGCCGAGGCCCGCGTCTCCTCACTGGTGGTGGCGGACGGCAAGCATCCGCGGGGCATTTTCACCGAACGCGATTTGGTGCGCCTGCTGCGTGACCGCGTGGAGACCCGGACTCCGGTGTCCATTGTCATGAGCGCGCCCCTAGTGACCGCGCCCGGCCATCTCGATTGCCGTTCCGCCTATGGCTTGCTGCGCCGCCACGGCATTCGCCACCTGGTCGTGGTGGACTCCGGCGGAGCGGCGGTGGGGATCGCCACCGGCACGGATTTCCGTACCCATCTGGGCCTGGACATGTTCCGCAAGATCGATGATTTGCGCAACGTCATGGACCTAGACCTGGGCGTCCTTCCGCCCGAGGCGAGGCTGGCGGAAGCCTTGGAGCGCATGGTGAGGGAGCGCCGGGATTATCTCTTGGTGGTGGAGGAAGGGCGTCCCTTGGGCATTCTGACCGAGCGCGACATGCCCCGCTTGCTGATCCGCCACGCCGATCCGGCGAAGGTATTGTTGAAGGAGGCCATGAGCGCTCCGCTGCGTGGTTTGCCGCCGGATGTGGGGGTGGCGGAGGCGGCGGAACTCATGGCGCGGTATCGGGTGCGCCAGATGCCGGTGATCGGCTCGGACGGTCTGTTGGTGGGCGTGGTCAGCCAGAGCCGCTTGCTGGAAAATCTCGGCATTCAGATTTTCGACGATTCCTGGCGCCTACAGGATGCGCTGCGCGAGGAGAAAGCGCAAACCGAGAGCCGGTTGCGCATGGTGTTGGAAGCTACCGGCCTGGGCACCTGGGAATACGACCACGCGGCCGACCTCCTTGATTGGAGCCCCGAGGTGCGCGCCATGCTGGGCTATGGCGCGGACGCGATGCCGTGTCGCATGGAAGACTGGCGCGGCCTGGTCCACTCCGAGGAATTGCCGACCACGCTGGCCAGGATGGAAGCGGCCATGGGTAGCGATAGCCCCTTGTACGAAGCCGAATACCGGCTGCGCAAACAGGATGGCGGCTGGTTGTGGGTCCAAGCCCGCGGAAGGGTGGTGGAGAGGGACAGGGACAGGGATGGGCATCCCCTCCGCACCGTCGGCACCCTGGCCGATATATCCGAACGCAAGCAGGCCGAATTGCTGTTGAGGATTCAATTGGAATTCACCCGGCTCCTGACCAGGGAGCCGGATCGGGAAGCCTTGCTGGCCGCCATTTTCGACAGCGCGCTGTCGCTGCCGGAAATCGACGGCGGAGTACTCTACTGGCGCCGGGAGGATGGCGGTTACGAAATGGTGGTCCAGCGCGGCCTATCCGCCGAACTCATGGGCCGGATCGCGCGGCTAGCGGCCGATTCCCCCAGGGCCGCGCTATTCCGGGAGGCCCACTTGAGTTGCGGTTGCCGCCAGCCCGGTTTTCGCTGCACGAGTCCCGAACTGGTCGAAGGGGAAGACATGGCCCGGGAGGGCATTAACGCCTCGGTGGTGTTGCCGATCCTGGTGGATGGCGAACCGGTCGCCTGCCTCAATCTGATAGGCAAGCATGTGGATCGGTTCGGCACCGCTACCGTCGATGCCCTGGAAATCCTGGCCCACCAGTTCAGCCAGGCACTGCGTAGGCTGCATGACCAGGAACAGGCCGCCTACCAGCGTGAAAACCTGGATGGGCTGTTCGAGGCCATGGATGATTTCCTGCTCGTAGTCGGCGAGGATGGCCGCCTCCTCCATTACAACCACGCCGTGGCCGACGGTCTGGGCTTTGGACTCTCTCTGCTGGGACAGCCGCTGCTCGCGCTGCATCCCACGGAAGCCCGCGGGGATGCCGCGATACTCCTGGCCGAGATACTGGCCGGGGAGCGCAACACCAGCCCCTTGCCGCTGCGGAAGGCCGACGGCGGCCGTGTCGAGGCCGATACCCGGATCACCAAGGGGCGCTGGAATGGCAAACCGGCGATTTTCGCGATTTCACGGGACGTGACCGAATCGATCCGCCAGCGGGAAGCCTTGCGGCGTAGCGAAACCTTGCTGCGCGCCACCCTGGATTCCACCGCCGACGGACTCCTGGCCGTGAACGAGGATGGCGGGGTGCTGGGCCTCAACCGCCGCTTCCAGGAACTCTGGCGGCTGCCGGACGAACTCCTAGCCGTTGGCGAGGATAAGCGCATGCTGAACCATGTGCTCGAACAATTGGCCGATCCCGAACTCTTCGCCAGCGAGGTCCAGCGCCTCTACGGCACGGACGAGGAACAATGGGATATCTTGCTTTTTAAGGATGGCCGGACTTTCGAGCGCTATACCCGGCCCATCCATTTGCCCGAACAGCGGGCGCGGCTGTGGTCCTTCCGCGATATCACGGAGCCGAGGAGGATTCAGCGGGAACTCGAAAGCGAACGCACCTTGTTGCGCACTCTGTTCCAAACCATTCCCGACCTGGTTTGGCTGAAAGACCCGAACGGCGTATTCCTCGCCTGCAATCCCATGTTCGAAAGGCTTTACGGAGCGCCGGAGCCGGATATTGTCGGCAAGACCGATTACGACTTCGTGGCCGCCGAACTGGCGGATTTCTTCAGGGAAAAGGATCGGGCCGCCGCGGCCGCCGGCGAATCCCGCGTCAACGAAGTCTGGCTGAGCTTCGCCGCCGATGGCTACCGGGGATTGTTCCAAACCATCAAGACCCCGATGTACGACGGGGAAGGTCGGTTGATCGGGGTGTTGGGCATCGCCCGCGATATTACCCTGGCGCGAGAGTCCGAGGACGCCCTGCGGCGGAGCGAGGCTCGGTTCCGCGCGTTGTTCGAGACTGCTTCCGACGCCGTCCTGGTCTCCGAGGACGCGCGTTTCGTGGACTGCAATTCCAAGGCGCTAGAAGTCTTCGGTTGCGCCCGGAGCGACCTCATCGGCGCTACCCCGGATCGGTTTTCGCCGTCCCGGCAACCGGATGGGCGCATATCCCAAGCCGTCGCCATGGAAAGGATCGGGCTGGCGCTGGCCGGTAAGCCCCAGTGTTTCGAGTGGCGCCATCGCCGCTTGGATGGAACCGAATTCGACGCCGAGGTGCGGCTGACCGCCTTCGAACTCGATGGGAGAATCCTGCATCAGGGCACGGTGCGCGATATCACCGAGCAGAAGCGGGTCGAGCGGGCGATAGCCGCCGAGGCCGTGCGGCGGCGCGTTCTGTTCGAGCATTCCAGGGACGGCATCGTCGTCCTCGACGAGAACGGCAAGGTGTACGAAGCCAACCGCCGCTATTGCGAAATGCTCGGCTACTCCGCCGAGGAGATGCGGGGACTGCATATCTGGGACTGGGAGGCGCGCTGGAGCCGCGCCGAATTAGAGAAGCAAATTCGCTCGATCGGAACCGCCGGCGACCATTTCGAGACCCGCCATCGGCGCAAGGACGGTGGTGTGTTCGACGTGGAGATCAGCACCCACGGGGCGGAGATCGATGGCCGCAAACTGATTTTCCGGGTCTGCCGGGACGTTTCCCGGCGCAAGGCCGCGGAAGCGGCTTTACAGGAGCAGGAAGAGCTTTACCGCGCCATCGTCAGCCAGGCGGGCGACGGCATCGATCTGGTGGATGCCGAGACCTTGCGCTTCGTGGAGGTCAACGACGCCGCTTGCCGGATGCTCGGCTATGGCCGCGAGGAATTGGTCGGGATGCCCCTAGCCTTAATCCAAGGAGTGCTCACTCCCGAGTCGCTGTGGGTAAGCGCCCGCCAGCTTCAAGCCGCCGGCAGCGCCAGCTTCGAGAACAAGCATCGCCGCAAGAACGGCGAACTCCTAGATGTGCGGCTCAATATCCAAGTTATACGGGTGCGGGGAAGAACCCTGCAAGTGGGCGTGTGGGGCGACATCACCGAACGCAAGCGCCTGGAACGGCGGGAGCGGGCCCGCATGGACATATTGGAAAAAATGGCCAGCGGGATGCCCTTGCCCGAGGTGTTGGGCACGATAGCGCTCGATATCGAAACGGAGACGGAGGGGGCGCTGTGTTCGATTCTGCTGCTCGATGCGGATGGCCGGCATTTGCGGCACGGCGCCAGCCCCAGCCTTCCCGAATTCTATCTCCAAGTCTGCGACGGCTTGGAAATCGGCCCCGGCGTGGGTAGCTGCGGTACGGCGGTGTATGAAAATCGGCGCGTCGTGGTCGAGGATATCCAAACCCATCCCTACTGGGCACCCCTCAAGGAATTGGCGGCCCGCGCCGGTTTGGGCTCGTGCTGGTCGGAGCCGATCCGCGGTGGCCACGGCCAGGTGCTCGGCACTTTCGCTATTTATTACCCCGAGCCGCGCGCACCCAAACAGGAAGACCTGGAGCGTATCTCCGCCGCCGCTTTTCTGGCCGGCATCGCCATCGAACGCGATGCCGGCCAGCGCGCTCTGCGCGATAGCGAGGAACTCTACCGAGCCATCGTCAACCAGGCCGGCGACGGCATCCTGCTGGTGGATGCCGAGACCTTGCGATTCGTGGAGTTCAACGAGGCGGCCTGCCAGGGATTGGGTTATACCCGCGAGGAATTCTCCCGCCTCACGGTCGGGGATATCCAGGGCAGCGAATCGCCGGAGCGGATGGCCGAACGGATCGAGGCAATTTTCGCGACCGGCCGGGGCGATTTCGAAAACCGCCACCGGCGCAAGGACGGCGAAATACGCGACGTATACGTCAGCAACCGGCTGGTGGAACTGCGGGGGCGGAAGTTTTTCGCCGCGATAGTGCGCGATATCACCGAGACCAAGCGCGCGGAACGAGCGCTGGAGGAAGCGGCCCTGTTTCTCCGGGAAAGCCAGTCCATCGCCCATGTCGGCGGCTGGAAGGCCAATCCGTCCACCGATGCCTTGTTGTGGACCGAGGAAATCTATCGTCTGGTCGAACGTCCGCTGGATTGTCCGCCTGCCGGGTTGGAAGAGGGATTGCGCTACCACGCGCCGGAATTCCTTTCCGGTGTTCGGCGGCGCCTGTGGGAAACCTGGGAACATGGCGCGCCCTTCACGCTGGAGACGGAAATGATCGCCGTCTCCGGCCGGCGGTTCTGGGCGGAATTGCGTTGCGTGGGCCGGGTATACAGCCCCGACGGCGATTTCGTCATTGGCACACTACAGGATGTCACCGAGCGGAAAACGCTGGAGGACCGTATCCGCCAGCGCGAACGTTATCTGCGGGCGGTCATCGACAACTTCCCCTTCCTGGTCTGGCTCAAGGACGCGGAAAGCCGTTTCCTGGCCGCCAACGAGCCCTTCGCCAAGGCTTGCGGATTGCCCACCGCGGACGAGGTTATCGGTAAGACCGACCAGGATTTGTGGCCCGCCGACCTGGCGGAAGCCTATCGCGCCGACGACCGCTGGGTGTTGGAGAGCGGCCGGAGCAAGGGAACCGAGGAACCGATCGCGCGGGAAGGCGGGCGCGGCTGGATCGAAACCTATAAATCGCCGGTAATCCTCGACGGCCGCGTGCTCGGCACCGTCGGTTTCGCCCGGGACGTGACCGAGCGCCGGGAAATGGAGCAAAAGCTACGCGAAAGCGAGGAACGTTACCGCTCCGTGGTTTCCGCGCTGGGCGAGGGCATCCTCTTGGTCGGCGCCGACGGTTACATACAGACCTGCAACGCCGCCGCCGAACGCATGCTCGGCCTGTCCCGCGTCGCCATGGCCGGCGCCGCCGTGGGAGAGTGGGAATGGGAAACCCTGCGCGAGGACGGCACGCCCTTCCCGCGCGAAGATTTGCCGGCGCAATGGACCCTGGCCACCGGGGAGCCCCAGCGGGAAGTCATGGTCGGGCTGCTCAAGCCCAGTGGCGAACAACTCTGGTTGTCGGTGAATTCCGAGCCGATCTTTCGTCCCGGCGCGATCCGTCCCGCCGCCGTGGTGGCCTCGTTTTCCGATATCACCGAGCGCAAGTTGGCGGAGGAAGCCGTCAGGGAAAGCGAAACCAAGTACCGGATGTTGTTCGAGACCGCCAACGACGGGATATTCCTCCAAAACGAGTCCGTATTCCTGGATTGCAATGAAAAAGGGGCGAGTATGTATGGCTTGGCGCGCCAGGAAATCATCGGCCGCCCGCCCGCCGAATTCTGCCCGGAACGGCAGTCCGATGGACGGCTGTCGTCCGAGGTGGCCCAAGAGAACATCCGGGCGGCCCTGAAGGGGGAGCCGCGGTTTTTCGAGTGGCGGCCCCTGCGCGCGGATGGCCTTGCTTTCGATGTCGAAATCACGCTGAGCCGGATCGAACTGCGTGGCGTGGTTTGCCTCTTGGCGATCGTCCGCGATATTACCCAACGCAAGCGGGCGGAGCGGGAATTGCGGGAGAGCGAGTCCAAATACCGGGCCTTGGTCGAACATGCCCGCTCCGTCATTCTCTATTGGGATACCCGGGGGAAGATCACGTTCCTGAGCGAATATGGCCAGAGGCTGTTCGGTTACGCGGAGGCCGAGATCAACGGCAGGGAATTGGTGGGCAGCATCGTGCCCGATGTCGAGAGCACGGGCCGCGATCTAGCGCGCCTGATGGCGGATATCCGCCGCGATCCGGATCGGTTTCCGGACCATGAAAACGAGAACATCACCCACGACGGCCGACGCCTGTGGGTGCACTGGAGCAATAAATCGATCGTGGACGAGCGGGGCGGGCTGGTGGGGATTCTTTCCATCGGCAACGATATCACCGAGCGCAAGAAGGCCGAGGAGGCCTTGCGCGAAAGCGAGCAAAATTATCGTTCCCTGGTGCGGCAACTGCTGGTCGGGGTGGTGGTGCATGACGCCGAAACCAAGATTCTGGATTGGAACGACATGGCCCTGGACCTGCTCGATTCGAGCTCCGACCGGATTCGCGGCAAGACGGCCCGCGATCCGGATTGGCGGTTTCTCCGGGAGGACGGAGGCGCCTTGCCGGTAGCTTCCTACCCCGCCAACTGGGTGGTGGCCGAAGGGCGTCCCTTGCGGGATTTCGTCATCGGCATCCAACGTCCCTCGCGTGGCGATGTGGTCTGGGTGGTGGGTTCCGCCGAACCCCGCTTCGACTCGTCCGGAAAAGTGGCCCGCGTCACGGTGACCTTCATGGATATCACCGAGCGCAAGGATATGCAAACCCGCCTGGAGCGGCAGGTGAGCTTTACCCGCGCGGTCATCGACGCCGAGGTGGATGGCCTGGCGGTGTGCCATGGCGTGGCCGAGCCGCCGTATGTCCATTTCACCGTTTGGAACCGCGCCATGCGGGAGTTGACCGGCTACAGCCCGGATGATATCAACCGCCTGGGCTGGTATCAGACGGTCTACTCCGATCCGCGAATCCAAGAGCGGGCGCGGGAGCGCATGGGGCGCATGAGACTGGGCGAGCATTTGCTGGGAGAGGAGTGGACCATCACCCGCCGGGACGGTGAAGCGCGTATCGTGCAGATTCACACCACCACCGTGGCCGAGGATGAACAGGGAGCGCATGTCCTCGCCGTCATGCACGATGTCACCGAGCGCAACCGGGCCGAGGAATCGCTACGGGAAAGCGAGGCCCGCTTCCGCAAGCTGTTCGAGGATTCGGCGGAGGCCATCCTCCTCATCGAAAACAACCGCTTCATCGACTGCAACCGCGCCGCCCTGGCCATGCTGGGCATGGAAGCACGGGAGCGCATGAGGCAGGTGCATCCCTCGGCCATTTCTCCCGAATTCCAGCCTGACGGGCGGCGCTCGGGCGAGAAATTCGACGAAATCATCGAGTGCGTTTTCACCCAGGGCAGCCAGTTGTTGGAATGGGAGTATCTCCGGGCCAACGGCGAACCCTTCGTGGCGGAGGTGCTGCTTACCCCCATCTCGCACCGCGAACGGCGGCTGTTGCACGTGGTATGGCGCGACATCACCGAGCGCAAGCGGGTCGAGGCCGAACTGGAGCACTACCGCCAGCATTTGGAAGACCTCGTGGCGGAGCGCACCGCCGAACTGGACGCGGCCAAGGATGCCGCCGAGGCCGCCAATCGCGCCAA
>SXGT01072478.1_pt1 | contig 12388 bp, 8 predicted proteins | sample 3176221 | NCBI WGS metagenome assembly SXGT01 (sample SAMN11356862, study PRJNA531348) | freshwater metagenome | isolation source: freshwater sample F1-120 | place: China: Fuxian Lake, Yuxi | collected 2017-12-25
GCCACCGGCGCGGCGGCGTCCGCTGGCGTCCGCGCGTCGGCGGGCGCCGCCGGCCGCGCCTCCCGCGGACCGCCGCACGCAACCAGCCCCGCCATCATCGCGGCCGCGATCATCTGCTTGAGGCCCATGACCGCCATGTCATCGAACCGCCGCACGGTGTCGCGGCCGGCCAGGCCGCGATCATGCGTCGACGCCGACGATGCTACGCTGTGGTTGCATGCGACGCGTCTGGCTGGCCGGTTTTCTGTTCGCCTGTGGGAGTGAGCGCGACCCGTGGCCGGAGCATCGACCGCGCGCGCGTGAGGACGCCGGGGAACGCCTGATCGATGCGCCACTGGCCATCGACGCCGGATTGCCCGTCGACACCACCGGGATGGTGTTGATCCCGGGCGGCCCGTACCTGAAGGGGTGTCCTCTCGGCGCGCGCACGTGCAGCGGCGCAGGCGAATGGAACGTCAAGCCGTTCTACGTGGACCAGACCGAGGTGACCGTGGTCGCCTACGGGGCGTGCGTCGCGGCCGGCGTGTGCGCCGCGCCACGCGTGGGAGAGTACTGCGACGAGAACGAGCTCAACTGGGGGCATGCCGATCGCGGAAACCATCCCATCAACTGCGTGACGTTCGAGCACGCGCTCACATACTGCAATTGGCTGGGCAAGCGATTGCCCGCGGCCGACGAGTGGGAGAAAGCAGCCCGCGGCACCGACGGCCGGATCTATCCGTGGGGCGATCAGCGACCGAGCTGTGGTCGGGCCGTGATCGCAGGCTGCACCAAGGGAATCACGGCGCCCGTCGGCTCACGACCGAGGGGCGCCAGCCCCTACGGCGTCCTCGACATGGCCGGGAACGTCAGCGAGATCGGCCTGTACGATAACTGGATCCGGTACGAGATGGACCGGCGCCAGATCACGTTGCCGGGGCTGCGCCCGTTCGGTGAGATTCGTGGACCCGCACGCGGCGGCGGCTTCGGCGACGAGGCCACCTCGTATGTGTTCAAGACGTGGCAGGAGACGCCCGCCCCCGAAGCCCCCTACGTCGGATTTCGCTGCGCACTCCTCGCCCCGAACCACCGGCCGTGACGGCCGCGCCCGTCGGCGTCGTCAGAACGCCCGGAGCGGCTTGCCTTCCATGGTCTGCCACAGCGCCGCCACGCCTCCGGCCTCCTCGACGCGGCCGTCGGAGCTTCGCGCCGTCCGGGTGCCCGCCGCATCCTGGCGAAGCACGACCTCCTCGCTGTTGTGTGCGAGCACCAGCCGGATCTCGACGTCCCACCCGTGGAGATCGGCCAGCGTCTTGCCATCCGCGTGCTCCAACATGGTCGCGGACATCTCGTTCACGTCGTAGCGGCCGAACGCGACGCGCGAGAACACGATGTTCATCGGATCGCCATGGCGGCTCCGCGTGTCGAGGTTCACATGTCCGCTCACCCGAACCCTGCGGCGCTCGGCCTGCAGGTCGCGCCCGCGCACTTCCTCCCCATCGGAGACTCCGGTGGCGCGAAAGCGCAGGTACGCGTCGAGCATCCGGCGGAATCCTACGTCGACGCCGCTCTGCGCCGAGATCCCGGCAGCCGCAATCGACCGCACTGACTCGGCGAGACGGTCGTGGGCCGCGCGGTACTGGTAAACGGTATCCTTCGCCCGCTCATAGCCAGCCTGGCTGTTCGCGCCTGTTACAGCAGCAAGTCCGGTCTGCACCTCGTGTGACGCCACGCGGGTCAACGCCTCGCGTGCCGCGCCGTACTCCTGCAGCAGCGCGCCGTACTGCTTCATCAAGGCGCGTGTCGCCACGTCGCCACCGCGCCCGGCGATCCCGCTGACCGCGCCCACGTTCGCGATGTGGCCGTCGACCTCTGCGACGGCTTGCTCCGCCTGGTAGGCGGTCAAGCCTAGCTGGAGCACCTTCGACACCGCCATCGTGATCGGGTTTTGGTCGGCCACGGCGTCGACCGCCTCGGTCGTCAAGAACTTGGCGACCTCGGCATCGCGATCTGCGCGCAACGACCCCAACGCCGACAGGCCCTCCTGCGTCAGCCAGGTCACGATCCGCTGATTGAGCGTCGCCCCGGCGCGCACGATCTGGTCACCGAACTGCTCGACCGCGGCATCGGCATGGGGCACCAGCGACTGGTAGTTCATCGGCAGCGTCGACACCGCGTCGGCGGCGCGGTCACGCAGTGCCCGCTTCTGGGCCGCGGTCCGCGCCGTGTTGGCGTCTGGCAGGTCCTCGATCGGGACCGGCCCCGACGGATCGCGAGCCGCGTCCTCGGCCTCGGTTCCGGATACGTGGATCGCTTCACCCTCGAGTTCGACCCGTTGTTCGTGCTGTCCGTAGCGCAGCACCAGGTGCCCTCGGACAGTCCCTGGACGAAGGGGCTGGAAGGCGATGGGGAGCTGCGCCCGAGGCGCGTTCTTGGACTCGGGCTCGACGCTCAAGTCACTCGGGGCAGTGAACGAACCATCACCGCCTTCGATCGATACGTTGACCGCCACTCGACTTTCGTTGGGACTCGCGACGCCCAGCCACTGGGGCAACAACGGGCGGCCAACCACGCCATTGAAATGGAGCTTGTCGCTCAGGATGCGGAGTGGTTGTGCGACGGGCGCGGGGGTCGGCTCGGTGACCGGGGCGGGCACGGGCGAGGGCGCGCGCTCCGGGGCGGCGGGCGCCGCAGGCGGCTCAGCGGCGCGCGTGGGCTCGGCCGCCGGCGCCGGCGGTGCCCATGGCTTACCTGAGGCGCGCACGACGATGTCGAAGGTCTCGCCCGTGTCCGTGGTGATCTTGACCAGCCCGGCGTCGACCCCTGCGGTGCGCGCGGTGAATTCAAGGCGCACGACCGCATAGTCCCCAGGCTCGATGTCGCCTTGCCCCTTGTCGTCGATCGAGGCGCGGTAGTTGGTCGACACGGCGGTTGCCACGCGCGCGATGCCGACGGGCTGCTGCCCTCGATTGTAGACGTAGATCGGCACCACGCGCTGCGCGAGCAACTCGACATCCCCGAGGTCGACCAACGGTTCAAACTCGAGGCGCGTCGGCGCCGAGACGTCCTCGGCGACCTCGGTCCCGGCAGTCACGCCGCTCGCGTCGTCCAGCGCGGCGAGCACCTTCCCGGTGAACGCATTGCCCCGCTGGGACTGAAGCACGCCGATCTCGGCGTCTCGTTCTTGCGGCGCCAAGCCGCGCAAGCGTGCGGCGGCCTGGGTCACCGATCCCAGTGCGCCGCGGGCTGCCACGGAAGGCGCGCGCGCATCTACCTGACTCCCCACGGTGTCCACCGGCACCTCGCTCTTCGCCGGCACCATCAGTCGCTCGCTGGCCATACCCGTATATACGTCAGAAGTCGGTCCGGCCTCCCCTTCCTTTCGTCGATCAGCGCGGATCTAAATGCGAGACTCCTTACATGAATCTCACCGGAAGACGGAGTCTGCTCGACGCTCTTTGTCTCCGGGGCTGCGGTTCGACCGTTTCCTGACCGATGCCGACGGCTCAAGGTCACCAGCCCCGCGCCGAAGGGCGCCAGCGTCCGATCAGTACCAGGCGCGGGCCACCGCGGCCCGCCCGGCCAGGCTACCAGTGATGAACAAGTGCGGCCGATCGATGTCAGCGCTCAACTTCACGAGGCCCGCAGTCGCGAGGGGAACCTCGCGAACGCCGCTGGGGTCGACGTCGAGGATGTGCGTGCCATCGGCGCGCAGGTGATAGACCGACGAACTTGAGAACTGCGCCCGTGGGGCACCAACGACGGCGAACGTACCGTCGGGCAACCCTGCGAGGCCGTAGACACCCCCGAGTTCATCGCCGATCCCCGGCCAGATGCCATCGCCGGCGAATCCAGCATCGAGCGCGCCCGTGGCGGTCAGACGCAGAAGCACACCTTGCGGCGTCGTCGTGAGGCACGTCGTTCCGCCGACCCAGGCCCCGCCTCCCGGAGCCGCAGACACGTGCAGCGTGAGCAACTGACAGCCCGGCTGCCCGACCAAGCCGTCGAGAGCAACCGCCCCACTGCTGCCGAAGCTCGTGTCGGCCAAGCCGGCTGGGCCCACCGCGTGGAGTGTCGCTGTCGCCCCATCGCTGGTTGCCACGAGGATGCGTCCACCCGACGACTGGACTGCCGTGATCAGTGAACCGCTCCAACGCAAGTACCCCTGCGGCCCGAAAGCCGTGTCGCGAGGCCCCAATGGCGTCAAGCGGATGAGCGCAGCCTCGGTGCCGCTGCCGGTATCATGATCGCCCGACACATAGATCGCGCCCGTGTCGTCAGTGGCGACGAGGCCAACCGCGAACGAGCCCAGCAGGCCGAACGACCACACCTGGAACGCCGGGTCCAGGATCCCGTCATTGGAAAACTGCATGACCTTGCCGCCGAGCTTGGTAGTCGATGGTGAGGCCTCCTGGTCGCCAGTAAGCACCACCTTGAACCGCCCGGCAGCTCCCGCAACCAAGAATGCCTGGGATGGAGTCGACAAGTCGAAGCCGGTCGTGGATGGCGACAGCACCCCATCGAGCCCGAACGCGCGGTCCGGCGCGCCGCTGTCGTCGAACGCAAGAACCTGCCCACCTGCCGCGACGAGATGCCTGCCACCGATGTGAAGCGCGCCCCCGAAGTGCGACGATGAAGAGGCCGCGACGCCGAGGACGCCGAAGGACTCGTCGAGGGCTCCAAACCCTCCCTTCAGACGCAAGGTCAGGCTGGCTTGCTGCACACCCCGGCCGCCGTCCCCTAGCACCACGACATCGAGAGCAGCACCTGGCGCCCCGGCGCCCGCGGCGACGGTGATGTGAAGCTGTCCCTCGACCGCCCCCGAAGGGATGGTAGCGGAGGTGGCCGTTACGCCGGTCGGCGCGCTTACCAGGCTGAGCGCGATTGGTGCGTCGAACCCTGACTCACGCACGACGCGCACGCCCACGTCGACACCGTCGCCGACCCGCACCCAGACGGCAGCGACAGGTTCCACCGAGAACCCCAGCGTCATCGCGTCAACCGGCTGCACGTCGTTGGGACGTTCGAACTGACAAGCAGGCACCAAGCCAAACAGCGCCAGTACCAGCGACACGCAAGCCGCGAGACTCCTCGCCACCACGACTAGTTGTCCACCCAGGTCACCCGCGGGGCCGTGAAGTTCAGATAGAACCACCAGCCACGCGTGGTACCGACCATGTCGCGGTCGTCTCGCGTGGAGCAGTTCCCCATGCCGCCGGGCAGGAGCGACGACAGCGGCTGGCCGCCCACCAGCGGCAACGACGCCGGCAGAGTCGTCATGTTGGCTTCCATCTCGGTGATGAAGCCCATCAACAGGCCGTTGGTCGTGGTGGTCGCCGGGTTGCCGACGTACGTTGCGGCGATCCGCGCGTTGCGCAGCGTGACCGGGATGCCAGCCAGGGAGATCGTCACCGTCACCGCGCCCGTCGAGTAGCACGGTCCCATCGGCGTGGAGATCACTGGTGAGTAGGCGGGCGTGCCCGTGGTGCCGGTGAGCGGTGCGAGGCACGCACCAGTTGCGAGATTGGTCGCGGTGGTCGAGATCATCATCGCCGACGCAGGAGTCCGGCTGCACATCGTCGTCCCGATGGGCGACGTGCATGTCGGGAAGTGCACTTCGACGGGCGTCATCGCACCAGCGATCTGGTTAAGGGGCCGGAACACCGTCGCGATCGACAGATCGAGATCGGTGCCAGCGTCGGTACCATCCGTCTGGATGCTGGTCTGGAGAAGGGGATTGACGCCCGCGAACGTCAACAACCCGCTGTCGGTCATATCCCGACAACCGAAGGCGTCGACGAACACGTGCGGGTCGCGCAGATCCAGATCGCTCATGCGGAACGCCGTCGGCACGACCGTCGTCAGCGTGCAGGTGTTGCTGCAGGTGTCGGTGTTGTTCATGTTGCCGTCGTCGCACTGCTCGCCCATCTCGACGACGCCGTTCAGACAGCGCGGCGCGCAGTCGCTGTCGGTGTTGTTGTTGCCGCCGGGCAGGCAGCAGCCGTCGCCGGGCGTCATCGCGGTGATCGCCGGGAAGGTGCAGGTCGCGGTGCACGTGCCGGCGTTGGACAGCACGTCGCGGGTGCAGGTCATGCCGTCGCTGCAGGTGGTCGGGCAGCGGCCGGGCCCGACGAGGATCGCCGAGTCGCAGGTCTCGCCGGGGTCGACGATGCCGTTGCCGCAGCCTGGCATCGGCGGTACGCAGTCGGTGTCGTTGGCCGGGGTGGCGCCCGGCGGGCAGCACAGGTCGCCGTTCATCGGCGCCGTGATGTTGGTGTGGCCGCAGGCCGCCGCGCAGGTGCCGGCGCCGGTCAGCGTGTCGGTGGTGCACGCCATCAGGTCGTTGCAGGTGGCCGCGGTCGGGCACGCCCCGGTGCCGGCGGCGATGCCGGTGTCGCACACCTCGCCGCTCTCGACGACCATGTTGCCGCACACCGCCGGGCAGTCGCTGTCGTTGGTGGCGTTGGCGCCGGTCGGGCAGCAGCCGTCGCCGGCGGCCGGCACGGTGATCGGCGAGTTCATGCACTGGGCCTGGCACCCGGAGCCGGCCAGCACGTCGGCGGTGCAGGCCATGCCGTCGTCGCAGGTCGCCGGGCAAGCCCCGGTCCCGGACGCGATGCCGGTGTCGCACGCCTCGCCGAAGCCGTCGTCGACCACGCCGTTGCCGCAGGTGAAGTGGCAGTCGGCCGAGCAGATCGCGTCGGCGACCTGATCGCCGTCGTCGCACTCCTCGCTGCCCTCGACCATCGCGTTGCCACAGACCGTCGGCGTCGCGTCGATCGGCGGCGGCGCGGCGTCCTCGGCTGGGGGCTTGAGGTTGTCGCCGCAGGCGGCGGTGAGCGTGAGCGCGAAGGCGGCGAGGCCACCGAGGTTGCGAATGAAGGCCATGTGGGCGTCTCCCCCGAGACGTTGGAATTGCGGCGAGCCTACGCCCGGCCCGGGCCCTGCGACAACCGGTCGCTGATAGGCTGTCCCGGATGCGTGCGCGGGATCGCTCGCCCCGGAACTGGCCGCTCTTCGTCGCGGCCGCGCTGGCGATCACCCTCACGGTGGGAGCGCTCGGGCATCGCCGCGCGTATCACCTGCCCGGGCTCGACGGGATCGAGCAGCGCACGCTCGACTGGCGGTTCCGCACGCGCGGGCCGCGGCCGCTGCGCGACGCCCGGATCGTGATCGTCGGCATCGACGACGACACCCGGCGGCTGGCCGGGGACGTGATCCAGACCCGGCGCGGCTGGGCCCGGCTGATCCGCGCGCTGGCCGCGACCAAGCCCGAGGCGATCGCGCTCGATCTGTTCTTCTCGTCGCCCGAGTACCTGCTGCCGGCGCTGCTCGCCGCCGAGGTCGAGGCCGCCTACGCCACCGCCAAGGCCGACCCGGCGCCGCCCCCGGCGCTGGCCGCGGCCACCCAGGCGCTGGCCGCGGTGGTGACCGCGCTGCACGGCGACGACGATCTGGCGGCGGCGATCGCCGAGGCCAAGGTGGTCGTGCTGGGCGCGATGTTCCGGCTGATCCGCAGCGACGCCGATCGCCCCGCGACCGCGCCGCCCGAGCCGCGCGGCCTGGCCAAGGCCCAGCTCGGCGAGTCGGTGGGCGGCGCCGCCACCGTGCCCAGCGCCTACGCGGTGTCCTACACGCTGCCGGCCCTGGCCGACGGCGCGATCGCCGGCGGGGCGGTCAACAACTTCCGCGACGAGGACGGCGTCACGCGGCGGATGCCGCTGGTGATCGAGTTCGGCGGCCGCTACTACCAGTCGCTGGGGCTGACGCTGGCCGGGCTGGTCACCCAGCAGCCCACCCGCTTCGTCGCGGCCCGCCGCGAGGTCAGGCTGGGCGAGCGCTCGCTGCCGACCACCGCGCGGCTCGACTTCCCCGGTCGGCCGTTCCCGCGGGTGTCAGCGGCGGCCATCCTCGACGGCCGGGTCGGCGCCGCCGAGCTCGAGGGCAAGATCCTGATCGTCGGCATGACCTACGCGGCGTTCGACAAGGTGTCGACGCCGTTCGATCCCACCGCCGACGGCGTCGAGCTGCACGCGACCCTGCTCCACAACCTGCTGTACGACGAGCTCCTGCGCGACGCCGGGACGCCGGCGCAGGCGCTGGCGCTGATCGCGTTCGCCGCGCTGGCGATCGCGCTGCAGGCCCGCCGGCTGCGCCGCCGGCTGTGGCTGCCGCTGGTGATCGCGGTGGCGGCGATCGCCGGCTGGGTGGCGGTCGGCCAGGCGCTGTTCGCGCGCGGGATCGTGCTCGAGCTGGTGGCGCCGGCGGCGATGTTCGCGCTGACGATGCTGGGCGCCACCGTCGCGACGCTGGCCACCGAGGGCCGGGAGAAGGCGCACCTGCGCGCGGCGTTCGCGCAGTACGTGTCGAAGTCGCTGGTCGAGCGGATCGTCGCCAACCCGGCGTCGGCCCGGCTGGGCGGCGAGCGGCGCGAGATGACGGTGCTGTTCTCGGACATCCGCGGCTTCTCGCGGATCGCCGAGAGCCTGCCACCCGAGCAGCTGGCCGACTTCCTGAACGAGTACCTGACGCCGATGACCGCGATCGTGCTCGAGCGCGACGGCACGCTCGACAAGTACATCGGCGACGCGGTGATGGCGATGTGGAACGCGCCGGTCGCCGTCGGCGACCACGCCGCCCGCGCGTGCGGCGCGGCGCTGGCGATGCAGGCCGCGCTGGGGCCGCTCAACCAGGCGTGGGCGGCGCGCGGCAGGCCCGAGGTGCACATCGGCGTCGGCGTCAACACCGGGCCGATGTCAGTCGGCAACATGGGCAGCGAGGCCCGGTTCGACTACACCGTGCTCGGCGACGCGGTGAACCTGGCGGCCCGGCTCGAGCCGCTGACCAAGGAGTACGGCGTCGACATCCTGTGCGGCGAGGCCACCGCCGCCGCCGCCCGCGGCTTCGTGTTCCGCGAGCTGGGCCGGGTGCGGATGAAGGGCAAGGATCAGCCCGCGCGGATCTTCGAGCTGTGCGGCCGGGCCGGCGACCGCGGCGTGCCCGAGGGCGCGGCGGTGGCGGCGTGGGAGAACGCGATGGCCGCGTACCACGAGCAGCGGTTCGGCGACGCCGCCGCCCGGTTCGCGACGATCGCCGCGGCCAACCCCGCCGACGGCGCCGCCCGGGTGCTGGCCGAGCGGGCCCGGGTGCTAGCCGACGCCCCGCCGCCGCCCGACTGGGACGGCGTCTACGAGCAGCGGTCCAAGTAGCGCCCACGTTTTGCGCGCGGCCCAGGTGACGCCGCGACCGCGGTCGTGGAAACCTGCCCGCATGACTGCTGCACGCCGCGTCGTGGTCCTGGACTTCGACGGCACGATGACCGACGCCGAGGCCGAGGGCGCGCCGTTCTTCGACGGCTACGTGGCGGATCTCGCGACCCTGACCGGCGGCGCGGCGGCGGCGGTGCGGGCCCGGGCCGAGGCGTTGCGCGACGCGATGTTCGCGAACCCGACGGCGTACGCCGCCGAGATGGGGCGCCCGCCCGAGAAGGTGGCGCCGGCGGTGGTCGATCCGTACCTGCGGATGACGCCGATCGCGCGCCAGCTGTACGACGAGCACGGCGTGCTGCTGGACGCCGGCGATCGCGACCGGGTCGGCACGCTGCTCTACAACCGCCACTACCTGACCACCGTCGAGCACCCGGTGTTCCGCAAGGGCGCCGGCGAGCTGCTGCGCGCGCTGGGCCGGCGCGCCGACCTCGACGTCTGGGTGGTCACCAACTCGGGCACCGACCACGTCGCGTCGAAGATCGATCGGCTCGACGCGCTCGAGGGCGGCGTCGCCTGGCTGCGGCCGCGGGTGCGCGGCTTCGCCGGCAAGTTCAAGATCGATCGCGCCTGGCCCGAGGCGCCGCCCGACCTCACCCTGCCCGGCCTGGCGCGGCCGATCCTGCGCCAGCGCCACCACTACCACGGCATCCTGGCCGAGCTGTGCGGCGGCGACTTCACGCGGGTCACCGTGATCGGCGACATCTTCGAGCTCGATCTCAGCCTGCCCGAGGCGATGGGCGCGCGGGTCGGGCTGGTCAAGGGCCCGTACACGCCGGCGTACGAGCTGGCGTACCTGCGCGAGCGCGGCCCGCGCGCGGCGATCTTCGACGAGCTCGACGCGGTGATGGATTTCATCGACTTACCGACCGACGCCGCGGCTTGATGCGCGGGGGCGCGGCTGGCACGCTGGCGCCGATGAGCTCCTCCGACAAGGTGATCGTGTCGTGCGCGCTGACCGGCGCGGTGACCACCAAGAAGCACTGCCCGGCGATCCCGTACACGCCGGTCGAGATCGCCGAGGAGGCCCGCCGCGCCTACGAGGCCGGCGCGACGATCGTCCACATCCACGCCCGCAGCGACGACGGCGCGCCCAGCTGGGACGCCGCGGTGTTCGCGCGGATCATGGAGGAGACCAAGGCCCGGTGCCCGGTGCTGATCAACTGGTCGACCGGCGGCGCCGGCCCGATGACCAGCCGCATCGCCCACCTCGCGCAGCGGCCGGCGATCGCCGCGCTCAACATGGGCTCGATGAACTACGCCAAGTGGAGCGAGGCCAAGCGCGACTTCGCGTTCAAGTTCGTCTTCGCCAACCCGTTCGAGGACATCATCGGGTTCGCGAAGACGATGAAGGGGCACGGCATCAAGCCGGAGATGGAGTGCTTCGACACCGGCCACGCCTACTCGCACACCGTGCTCGAGAGCCTGGGGCTGATCGAGCGCCCCTACCACTTCTCGTTCATCATGGGCGTGCTGGGCGGCATCCCGGCCACGGCGCGCCACCTGGCGTTCCAGGCCCAGAACATCCCGGCCGACGCGCGGTGGAAGGTGATCGGCATCAGCCGCGAGCAGTGGCCGCTGGCGATGGCGGCGCTGTGCCTCGGCGGCGACGTCCGGGTCGGCCTCGAGGACAACTTCTACCTGCCCGACGGCGCGATGGCGACGAGCAACGGCGACCTGGTGGCGGCGGCGGTGCAGATGGCCAAGCTGTCGGGGCGCAGCGCTGCGACGCTGGAGGAGACCAAGGCGCTGCTCTGGCCGAACGGCGGCATGAACGCCTGACCGGTTGTGAGGTAAGGTCGCGGCGTGAGCTACGACCGCGAGATCGAGATCGCCAGCCAGCTCGCGCGCGAGGCCGGCGCCATGGCGGTGGCGATCCGCGACCGCGGGCCGGCGGCGCTGGGCGTCGAGCACAAGGCCGGCGACGAGCCGGTGACCGTGGCCGACCGCGCAGCGTCGGACCTGATCGTCGCCGGGCTGCGCGCGGCGTTCCCCGCCGACTGCGTGGTCAGCGAGGAGTCGGCCGACGACCTGGCGCGCCTGACCGCGCCGCGGGTCTGGTACGTCGACCCGATCGACGGCACCAAGGACTTCATCCGCGGCAGCGACGGCTTCGCGGTGATGATCGGGCTGTGCGTCGCGCAGCGCCCGATCGTCGGGGTGGTGTTCCAGCCGACCAGCGGCCGGCTGTTCGCGGCGGCGCCGGCGCGGGGCGCGTGGATGGAGCGGCCCGACGGCGCGACCACGGCGCTGACGGTGTCGACGATCGCCGACGTCGGGGCGATCCGGCTGGTGGCGTCGAAGTCGCACCGCAGCGAGGTGATCGACGAGGTCAAGAGCGCGCTCGGCATCGCCAACGAGCTGAACATCGGCTCGGTGGGCCTGAAGCTCGCGCTGATCGCGCTGGGCGAGCGCGACCTGTACGTGAACCCGTTCCCCAAGTGCAAGGCGTGGGACACCTGCGCGCCCGAGGCCATCCTCCACGCCGCCGGCGGCCGGCTGACCGACACGCTGGGCGATCCGGTGCGCTACGATCAGGCCGACCTGTCGCGCCCGCGCGGCCTGGTGGCGTCCAACGGCCACGTCCACGCCGCCTCGCTGGCGCGGCTGGCCTCGCTGTTCCCGCGGCGTTGAGCGATCGCGGCGGGAATCGGTGACGATCCGGGAACCAACCGCGGGGTCGCGGGTGGAACCTGGGGTGATGACCGCCGAGGCGCCCGCCCGCCGCCGCGCTCGCCCCGGCGAGCTCGACGACGTGACCCTGCGGCGGGCCCAGGCCGGCGACGAGCCGGCGTTCCGGACGCTGGTCGAGCGCTACCAGCGGCCGATCTGGGACCTGTGCTGGCGGATGACCGCGCCGGTCGGGCTGGCCGACCGCGCCGACGACCTCACCCAGGACACCTTCGTGCGGGTGTACCGGGCGCTGCCGGGGTTCGATCCCCGCGGCCCGGCCCGGCTGTCGACGTGGATCTTCACGATCGCGGCGCGGCTGACGCTCAACGAGCTGCGCCGGGTGCGGCCCGAGCCGGCCGACGACGACGACGCGTGGGCCTCCGCGCTGCCGTCGCCGGCGCGCAGCCACGAGCGGCGTCAGGCCGGCGAGCGGATGGCCGCGGCGATCGCGACGTTGCCCGCCGGCGCCC
>SXGT01374187.1_pt1 | contig 12386 bp, 13 predicted proteins | sample 3176221 | NCBI WGS metagenome assembly SXGT01 (sample SAMN11356862, study PRJNA531348) | freshwater metagenome | isolation source: freshwater sample F1-120 | place: China: Fuxian Lake, Yuxi | collected 2017-12-25
ATACCGATACAAGCACCAGCAGCGCCTAAACCAATAATTAAACCAATACCAACGCCTGTGTAGGCTTGAATCATTGCTAAAGAATCCATTTTATTACCCTCTCTAAAATTAAACTTACAACTAAAAACTACTTATTAAAAATAAACCCACTTAAAAACTAATGCGATTCATGCGCCATGGCTAAATAAACCACCGTCAACATCATGAATATGAACGCTTGTAATGCCACGATTAAGATGTGGAAGATAGACCAGCCGGCACCTAAAATAGCACCGAATATGGTACCGGATACTCCGGTGGCCGCCCACAAACCTAATAACAAGAAAATCACTTCACCCGCGTACATATTGCCGAACAGTCGCAAGGAATGGGACAGTGGCTTAGACACATACTCGATTAGGTTAAACAAGAAATTGGCTGGCCAAACCCAGATTTTGCTGCCAAACGGTGCGCAGAATAGTTCATGGATAAAACCGCCTAAACCCTTCACTTTAACCGAGAAGAATATCATCAAGATCCATACCGATAGGGCTAGGGCAAACGTGGTGTTGATGTCTGAAGTAGGTACTGCGCGCCACTTAGCGTGCTCGCCACCAAAGAAGGCAACGATACCCGCCACCCAATCCACCGGCAAAAAGTCCATGGCGTTCATGGCGAACACCCATAAAAATACCGTTAATGCGGTGGGGGCAATAAAACTATGGCGGTTACCGTGGAATATGTTTTTGACTTGATCGTCTACGAAACTAAAAATCAATTCAACGAAGGCTTGGCCTTTGCTGGGAACGCCGGCAGTCGCCTTGCGCGCCACCAACCAAATTAAACCCATGACCATAAAACCCAACACCACGGACATCACGAAGGTATCAACGTGCAAGGTCCAAAAACCAGCACCTTCGCTTACAGGCTGCGCGTTAAAACTTAAATGGTGCTCAATATAAGCCGATGGGGTAAGTCCGTGTTCAGCGCTATTTGCGTGTTCTGTAGCCATAATCGAATATTTACTCTAACTAATTTGTTGTTTAAATTAAACTTTTAATCTACTGAGCGCCGCACCTGAAAATAGCGCGGCGGCTGCCAATCCTGCAATCAGTGCGAAGGGCACCAACTGCGCGTACACATTAAAAATGATTGCCAGCAAGCTGACAATCACTAAAATTTTTACCGCTTCCGCTTTTAATAAATTCAATAAAATGGCGGTGGGATCATCACTGCGAGCTTGCCTTCTAGCAATCTTACTGGCCGTCATGGCACCGATGATGACCGATGCGCCGCCCAACAGAGCCGAAATGCCCCCGTGTAATCCTGATACAAATAATGCAACTAGCGCAACCGCAAGCGTGGCGATTAGCTGAACTTTAAGCATCTTACTAAACACATCGGCGGTAATGGCTGCTGACAATCGCTTAAATCCAGTTAATTTATTGCATTTACGTTGCTGATTAAACGATTTTTAGCTGCATCGTTTAACAAAGACCGCGATTCTGAATTATTAGCCGGCTTTAGTCAAGAACTAACTTTAAGCAAAATGAAACACTTAGCGCATCATTTTGCCAATAATCTCGTCCAACTGATCAAGATTTGCATAGTTAATTTTTAATGTGCCCGCGCCATTGGCCGCACTTTTAATGCTGACGCTTGCCCCTAATTTATCGCTCAATGCTTGCTCCAGGCTTAAAACGTCATGGTTGGGCTTGGTTTTCTGAGTTGCTTTTTGGCCGACTGCCGGCGTGTCTGCCTGGTGTTTTTTCACCAAATTCTCTGCATCACGCACCGAAAAATCATTTTGCACGATTTGTTCTGCCAACATCACTTGCTGGGCACCAGACAGCCCGATTAGCGTGCGCGCATGACCCATGTCTATCTTGCCATGCATGAGCATGTCTTGCACCGGCGCCGACAAGCTTAATAAGCGCAATAAATTGGAAACCGCAACACGTGAGCGACCAACCGCCGACGCCGCTTTTTCATGGGTCATGGCAAATTCATCGATTAAACGCTTGATGCCTTGCGCTTCTTCTAAAGGATTTAAATTTTCCCTTTGTATATTTTCTATCAAGGCCATGGCCAAAGCCGATTCATCGGCTATTTCCCGCACCAACACCGGCACTTCTTCTAGGCCAGCCATTTGGCTGGCACGCCAACGTCGTTCCCCGGCAATAATCTCATAACGCTCGTCGTCAATATGCCGCACCAATATAGGCTGCATGATGCCTTGAGTTTTAATGGATTCGGCCAAGGTTTGCAGGGCAGCATCGTCCATGTAGCTGCGCGGCTGGTATTTGCCCGGCTGCAATTGCTCAACTTTTAATATAAGTAAGGAGTCAGCCTCACCCACCGAACCCATGTCACCGGCCAACAAAGAATCCAGCCCGCGGCCCAAGCCTCTATTTAAACCTTTTAATTTAGCCATTTTTTTTCTCTTTACGAATCGTGTCTTTATCACTCACCTCTTTTGCCAGCTCCATGTACGCCTGCGCGCCTTTGGAGCTTTTATCATAGGTTAACACCGGCATGCCATAGCTGGGCGCTTCGGCCAAACGAATGTTGCGTGGAATAATGGTTTTATAAACCTTGTCGCCGAAATGACCAATGAGCTGTGCGGAAACCTGCTGGGCCAGCATATTGCGATTATCAAATAGCGTGCGTAGCAAACCCTCGATTTCCAGGGTGGGATTTAAACGCGCGCGCACCTTTTTAATGGTGTTGACCAAATCCGACAAGCCTTCTAATGCGTAATATTCGCACTGCATGGGAATGAGTACCGCATTGGATGCAGTCAATGCATTGACTGTGACTAAATTGAGCGCAGGTGGGCAATCGAGCAAAATGAAATCGTAGGCCTTCGCGCCTGCGCTGTTTAACAACTTAGCTATGGCGACTTTTAAGCGATTTTCCCTAGCCAACTCATTCACCAACTCCACTTCCGCACCGGCTAATTCTCGGTTGGCTGGCGCCACATCAAATCCGCCTTTAGCGCTGCTGACGATCACCTCTTGCAAGGATTTATCGCCTATCAAAACGTGGTATATGCTGTGCTTAAGAAAGGCCTTGTCTATGCCGCTGCCGGTGCTGGCATTGCCTTGCGGATCTAAATCTATCAGCAATACCGCCTTACCTAAACTGGCTAGACTGGCGGCCAGGTTGACACTGGTGGTGGTTTTACCGACGCCGCCTTTTTGATTGGTAATGGCTAAAATTTTCATGAGATATCGTTTTATTTTAAGTTTAAAAAAACAAGATGCCGCGCAGCATCTAAACCGGCCACCTTTAGCACTTCAATTTTAACCAGTGTCACGCCATCTGGTCCATCAGCCAAATCCTTATATTGCTGATTAGCCAATTCTTGCTCCGGCAGCACACCCTTCATGGCCAGCCACTGACCGGTGCTGGCTAGTAAATGTTTACTCAGTTTAACAAATAGCGCTATTTCCGAAAATGCGCGAGAAATAATCACATCAAAGCCCAAGCCAGCATTAAAATCTTGTTTTTTCAAGGCCTCCACACGGCCGCTGGCCACGTGAAAATTGCTCAAACCCAATTCGCCTTTAACTTGCCGCATAAAACTGCTTTTCTTTTGCACCGAATCTATGGCTGTTACTTGCAAATCGGGCAAACAAATCGCTAATGGTATGCTGGGTAAGCCTGCACCAGCACCTACATCCAACAAGTTTTTTGCCGGCAAGGCTTGTATATAGGGCAGCACGCTTAAGCTGTCCAACAAGTGCAAGCTTACCATCTCCAATGGGTCACGAATGGCAGTTAAATTATGCACCTTGTTCCATTTATTAATTAACCACAAATAAGCCAACAATTTGGCTTGCTTGTCCGCACTAATCTGCAAGTGCATGGCCAACAAACCCGCCTCTAATTTGGTGGCTACGTCCGCTTGCAAGGTCATGCCACTTGCTCAATTTTTTTTATTCGCGATTGCCGCTTCAAGTAAACCAATAACAAGGAAATGGCCGCTGGCGTAATGCCTGAAATTCGACTGGCCTGGCCTATGGTTTCTGGTTTTTGTGCGTTCAGTTTTTGTTGCGCCTCTATCGGTAGGCCATGAATTTCACGGTAGTCTAAATCGCTAGGTAAACGGGTATTTTCTTGGTCTCTACTGCGCGCCACTTCATCGGTTTGCCTATCTATATAACCTTGGTATTTAGCGGCAATTTCTACCTGCTCGCGCACCGCCGGCTCCACTTCACCTAAACCGTCTGCACCCAAAGACAACACATCCTGATAGCTTACTTCCGGTCTGCGCAACAACTCAAACAAGCTGTATTCGTGCTCTAAAGGCTTGCCAAACAAGGCGGTCATTTTTTCCGCGGTAAGATTGGCCGGTTGCACAAAGGTTTTTTTAAGCCGCTCTTGCTCACGGCTAACGGCGTCTAATTTTGTACTGAAAGCAGCCCAGCGCGCGTCATCCACCAAGCCTAATTTACGGCCGATTTCGGTCAAGCGCATATCGGCATTGTCTTCCCTTAGCTGCAAGCGGTATTCCGCACGACTGGTAAACATACGATAAGGCTCGGTGACCCCGCGAGTAATCAAATCATCCACCAACACCCCTAAATAGGCTTCATCCCGTGCCGGGCACCATGCTTCTTTGCCTTGTGCGTACAAGGCCGCGTTGGCGCCAGCCAACAACCCTTGCGCCGCCGCCTCTTCGTAACCGGTGGTGCCGTTTATTTGACCGGCAAAAAATAAACCCTTAACCGCCTTGGTTTCCAATGAGCGCTTTAACCCGCGCGGGTCGTAATAGTCGTACTCAATGGCATACCCGGGGCGCAATATATGCGCTTGTTCCAAGCCCTTGACCGAACGGACCAAGGCCAACTGTATATCAAACGGCAAGCTAGTAGAAATGCCATTCGGATAAACTTCATTGGTGGTTAGGCCTTCTGGCTCAAGAAATATTTGGTGCGATTCTTTATCGGCGAATCGGTGTATTTTATCTTCCACGCTGGGGCAATAACGTGGGCCCACGCCCTCTATCACGCCGGTATACATGGGCGATCTATCCAAGCCGCTGCGTATAATGTCGTGCGTGCGCTCATTGGTATGGGTAATCCAACAAGGCAACTGAGCGGGATGCTGCGCTGCGCTGCCTAAAAATGAAAATACTGGCACCGGGTCATCCCCAGGCTGTATGGTCATCACCGAATAGTCTATGCTGCGCCCATCTATCCTAGGTGGCGTGCCGGTTTTTAAACGACCGGCCGGCAAGCCAATTTCGCGCAAACGTGCAGCCAATGAAATAGCCGGGGGGTCACCTGCGCGTCCGGCACTGTAACTTTGCAAACCAACGTGCACCAAACCGCCCAAGAATGTACCGGCAGTCAGCACCACGGATTTTGCATTAAAGCGTAAGCCTATTTGCGTGACCACCCCAACGGCACGGTCGCCGTCTAAAATAATGTCATCCACCGCCTGTTGAAACAGCCAAAGATTGGGCTGATTTTCTAAACGACGCCTGATGGCCGCTTTATACAAAACCCGATCAGCCTGCGCTCGGGTGGCCCTTACCGCCGGCCCTTTGCTGGAATTTAATATGCGAAACTGTATGCCGCCCTCATCGGTGGCCGCCGCCATGGCGCCGCCAAGCGCGTCTATCTCTTTAACCAAGTGGCCTTTACCTATGCCGCCTATGCTGGGATTACAGGACATTTGCCCCAAGGTTTCAATATTATGTGTAAGCAATAGGGTTTTTTGCCCCATACGGGCGCTAGCCAGCGCCGCCTCGGTGCCTGCATGGCCACCACCGACAACGATTACATCAAAAATATCCGGGAAATTCATTTGAATAGTATTATCTTTCAACAACTTAACAATGTTGCAATTAAAAAATGGGCCGGCCTTTTTAAGGGCTGACGCAAAGCGTAGATTTTACTTTAATAGCCGCCAATAGTCATGTAAAAGCCTCTTTTTTAGCTGACTTAACGGGGATAAATGCATGCAATAGCCACTTTTTACACAAATGTAATAATTTATTAACCTGCCTCGCCTATACTGGCGATGTTAAAAAATCTAAAGCAAATTGCCTTAAACTGCTTTATCATGTCAGATGGAACGGGATAAATTAGCACGATCACTTTTTATTAATTAAGATGGAGCAACAAATGAAAAAATTAAATATTCTTTTAGTAGCATTACTTGGCCTTGCTGCGGTTTCTGCTCAAGCCAGTGTTGCCAATGCAGAAAAATTAATTATGATTTACACCACTCAAGCCAAAGCGGCTAACCCAGAGTATGCCGGCCCAACAGCGGCTGATGGTAAATTCTTTTTTAACCGTAAAATTAAATTAGGTAACGGCAAAGAAATGGCTTGCGCATCATGCCACACAGCCAATCCAGCCGATAACGGCAAACACGCTTCTACGCATAAAGTTATTCAACCATTGTCACCTGCAGTGAATCCAAAACGCTTTGCTGACTTTGAGAAAGTTGAAGCCAAATTCACCCAACATTGCACTGACATCATCGGTAGCGATTGTACTGCGGCAGAAAAAGCCAGCTACATTACTTACGTTTTAACTGAAAAAACACCTAGCGCTAAAAAATAGTCTTTATTTCTTAGCGGCCCAAGCGCTTTGGGCTAGCCAATAAAAAAGCAGTGTTTCACGTGAAACACTGCTTTTTTTACATCGGCATGACGCCCAGCAAATAAAAACCGCCTTACTTACCTATACAAAATTTACTGAATATTTCTCCCAGCAAATCATCGGGAGTAAATTCTCCGGTAATGCTGGCGAGCGCCTCTTGCGCAATTCTTAATTCCTCAGCCAGCAATTCTGCCGATTTTATTTGTGCGCCAGCAAAAGATAAATGCGCCTCAACTTTAAGCAAGGCATCCAAATGTCTAGCGCGCGCCATAAAAACGCCTTCCGCATTATTTTCATACCCAGCCAATTGCAACAAATGATTTTTTAATAAATCCAATCCAGCGCCAGTTTTCGCCGACAAATAAATATGCGTGGCAGCGCCCATTTCTTTAACGGCAGGCAAGTCATTCGCCACGTCAATTTTATTGTGCACCCATATTTTACGAATTTCTTGCGGCAAGCGCGCTAAAATCGATTTTTCCGCCGCGGTAATACCATGAGCTGCGTCCACTAACAATAATGCGATATTGGCGCTTTCTGCAGCTCGCCAAGTTCGCGCTATGCCAAATTTTTCGACCTCATCGTCCGTTTCGCGCAAACCAGCCGTGTCGATCACGTGCAAGGGCACGCCGTTTATTTGTATGGCATTTTTGATGGTGTCGCGCGTGGTGCCGGCAATCGAGGTCACGATCGCAACGTCTTCACCGGCCAATTGATTCATCAAGCTGGATTTTCCAACGTTGGGCTGCCCCACCAAAACCACATTAATGCCTTCGCGCAGCAAACTGCCTTGTTTGGCTTTTGCAAAGACCGAGTGCAATTCCTCAGCAATCAAGGCTAACTTTTCTGCCACGCGGCCTTGGGTAATGAAATCAATTTCTTCTTCAGGGAAATCCAAACAGGCTTCAACAAACATGCGTAAGTCGATTAACTTTAATAACAAGGCGTTAATACGCAATGAAAACTCGCCGGAAAGAGAGCGTACGGCACTTTTTGCCGCCTCACTGGTGGCAGCATTGATCACGTCCGCCACGGCCTCGGCTTGGGCTAAATCCATTTTGTCATTTAAATAAGCGCGGCGGGTAAATTCGCCGGGCTCGGCTTGGCGGGCACCCAGTGCGATGCAGCGCGCCAGCAATAGTTGCATCAGTGCCGTGCCGCCGTGTGCTTGCAATTCCAGCACGTCTTCACCGGTATAAGAATGGGGATTCGCATAGAAAATAGCGATGCCGCGGTCTATCAACTCGCCATTGGCTTGTTTAAAGTCCAGATAAGCGGCATGCCGCGCCACCAGCCTATGCCCAAGTATATCCTGGGCAATCAAGCCTGCGGCTGGGCCAGAGACCCGCACCACCCCTATGCCGCCCGCGCCACTGGCGGTAGCGATGGCAGCAATGGTATCGGCTGACTTAGTGTTTGCCACCTGATTTCTTGAGCAAGGCGGCCGCGTGGATGGCTTTGTTGACATACCACTGTTGCCAAATTGAGATGATGTTGTTCACCACCCAATACAAGACCAAACCGGCTGGGAAGAAGAAGAAGAAGGCACTGAATACTATAGGCATCCAGGTCATGACTTTCGCTTGTATAGGATCGGTAGGCTTAGGATTAAGCTTGGTTTGTATGATCATGGACAAGCCCATGATAACGGGCAAGATATAGTAAGGATCCACCGCTGACAGATCTTGGATCCAGCCAAAGAAGGGCGCATGACGCAATTCAACCGAGCCCAACAACATCCAATAGAGCGCAATAAACACCGGGATTTGTATCAAAATTGGTAAGCAGCCGCTCATGGGATTGATTTTTTCGGTGCGGTAAATGTCCATCATGGCCATTTGCATTTTCTGCCTATCGTCACCAAACTTTTGTTTCAACGCCTCTAAGCGGGGAGCCAATTCACGCATTTGCGCCATAGAGCGGTAACTCTTGGCCGACAAGGGGTAAAAAGCCGCTTTAATTAACACTGTCAGTAGAATAATGGCCACGCCCCAGTTATTAACCAAGGCATGGATTTTTGCCAACACCCAAAATAATGGCGCCGCCACGATGGTCAACATGCCGTAATCCACGGTGTATTCCAAGCCTGGTGCCGTGGCGATCAAATCATCTTTACTTTGTGGTCCAGAAAAGAAACGTGCCGGCACAGTTACGCTCGCCCCTGGCGCAAGGCTGCTTAATGCACTTATTGAACCTATTCTATACATGCGCTCATTGAGTTTTTCCGTATAAAACTCTCTAGCCAAGCCGTCTTTTGGTATCCAGGCGCTGATAAAATAATGTTGCAACAACCCCGCCCAACCCTCGTTGGCGCTCAGTTTAAGTGGCTCTTTTTCCATGTCTGAAAAAGCCAGTTTTTTGAATTTAGTCGCTTCCGTATAATAAGAACCGCCGGTAAAGGTTGGCATTAAAGCTGAGCCTTGATTGGATTCATTGTCGTGCACAATTTGATAATAAACCGTGGGCGAAATGGCCGTAGCAGAGTTATTGTGTATTTCATAATTAACGTCTATGGCATATTTATTTCTGTGGAAGGTGTAAATCTTATCTACACTGACGCCGTTACTCACCCAACTTAAGCGCACCTCTAACTTATCTTGCCCCTCTTGCAGTTGGTAGCTATTCGCCGCGCTAGTAAACAAGGCATTGTGTGAGGGTAAATCGGTGCCCAACAAACCCGTTTGGGCAACATAAGTCATGGGTTTTGCGGCATCATCCAACAAAATAAAATTGCTTTTATCGTTATCCGCGGCACGGTGCTTAAGCAATTCCAACTTGCGTAAATCACCACCGGTGGTTTCAATCTCGGCCTTGTATACATCCGTCGTCACGCTAATGCGCTGGGCGGTTTGCAGTTTGTAATCGCCTGCCACGGCTAAATCAACTGGACTGGCTTGGTTAGGTGTCGCCGCCGCCAGATCTTTGCTCACCGCTTGCTGCTGCACCACAGCAACGGGGGCTTGTTGGCGTTGCCACGCATCCCATAGCATTAAAATAGACATTGAAAAAATAACAAATAAAACTAAACGTCTGGTATCCATGATTTTCAGGTTTTCTTTTATAAAATTTGAGTAATGTGTTTATTATTAAACGGATTAAGGAATGGGGTCATGACCACCGGCATGCCACGGATGGCAACGCAGTAAACGGCGAACGGCATAATAACTGCCCGCTAGCGCACCACGCTTGTTAATAACATCCATTGCGTATTGTGAACAGGTGGGGTAAAACCGACACTGCTGGCCAAAAAAAGGACTCAGCAAAATTTGATAGCCTCTAATGACCCACATTAATATTCGTGCCATGCTATTCATCGCTCTTTACAAGTCGTTTTGGCTCTTCATTTTTCATGCTTGGTGCACTCAATCGCTGATTTAATTTTACCATCAGCCCATTAAACTCTTGTTTAATTCGATTGAACTCGCTTTTGCCAAACTTCTTTTGCACCCGGACAATTAAATCAGCGTGGCAAATTTCGTGCTGTTGTAGTCTAAAAAATTCACGCAAAACCCGCCGCATATAATTTCTGCTTACCGCCAATTTGGCTGTTTTTTTGCCTACCACCAAACCTAAGCGCGCGCGCTGTAAGTTGTTTGCTTGGTAATGCAAGGCTAAATGCTCAGTAGAAATCCGTTTGCGGAAATTAAAAACGGATGAAAAATCATCCGTTTTAATCATTTTGGCTTCTTTAACAAGCCTATAGGTTTGCATCATTATCTAAAGCGCGGTGAAATTCAGCGATTAAATTAATAAAGACTAATGTGCGCAGTAATGAATAGTCCGAACGGACCTTAAATTACAGACCTAAACGTTTGCGACCTTTAGCACGACGACGTGCAATAACAGCACGTCCGCCTTTGGTAGCCATGCGAACTAGAAAACCGTGCGTGGTAGCACGACGTGTTTTAGAAGGTTGATATGTGCGTTTCATGTATTACTCCAACAAGCAAAAAGCTATAAAGGGCGCTATTAGACACGATAAGCACCTATTTTGTCAACGTTTATTTAGTTTTATAAACCAAGTAAATGCCTGTGGATAAGTTTAGCTAAACAGGCTAAAATGATGTGCATTAAATGAATAGGGGGAATCCGCTTCATTTATTAAAAAAATATTAATTTATTAAATTAAAACAATCCCTTAAATAAATTTCAGTGCGACCGCCCGCAAAGGTAAAGACCTATTAAAGATGGAAAATTTTTGGCCCACTTGTCTAAGTCGTTTTGAGCAAGAGTTATCAAAGCAACAATTCAATACCTGGATTAAACCGCTACATGCAGAAGTGAATGGCAATGCGGTTCGCTTGGTGGCGCCTAATCGATTTGTTTTACAGTGGGTTAAAGAACGATTTAATAAAAAAATTGAACAATTTGCTCACGATCTTCAATTGGGCCATATAAAAATTGATTTTGTTATTGCTAATATTGAAAATGAATTGGAAGAGGGACGGCCAGAAAAACCCAGCACTAAAATTAAAGCCCAAGAACCTGCTCCACTTAAATTATCGGACTCTTCCACCAGCAAAAAGCTGGCTGAATCGATAAAAGTTAATTCCGGCTTAAACAGTGCTTTTAATTTTGAAAATTATGTTACTGGACGAGCCAACCAATTGGCGCGTGCCGCTGCCATTCAAGTGGCAGAAAATCCAGGCACCGCTTACAACCCATTATTTATTTATGGTGGCGTCGGTTTAGGCAAAACACACTTATTACAAGCCATAGGCAACGAATTAAAAAAACATAATCCGGATGCGAAAATTCGTTATTTACATGCGGAGCGCTATGTAAGTGATGTAGTAAAAGCCTATGAACACAAAGCTTTTGATGAATTTAAACGGCAATACCATTCTTTGGATTTGCTTTTAATTGACGACATCCAATTTTTTGCCAAAAAAACCAGGACGCAAGAAGAGTTTTTTTATGCTTTTAATTCTTTGATTGAGGCAAAAAAACAAATTGTTATTACTTGCGACACTTACCCTAAAGAAATTGCCGATGTGGATGAGCGACTAAGAACGCGCTTTAGTTGGGGTTTAACGGTAGCGGTAGAGCCGCCTGAATTAGAAATGCGCGTGGCTATCTTATTAAAAAAAGCAGAAGCGGTGAATTTAACCTTACCGGAAGAAGTGGCGTTTTTTATTGCTAAACAAATTCGCTCCAGTGTTCGTGAATTGGAGGGTGCTTTAAATCGCATTATTGCGATGGCAAAATTTACTGGTCACGCCATTGATGTGCATTTAGCAAAAGATGCACTTCGTGATTTAATAGCGGTACGTGGCCGACAAGTGACCATGGAAAACATCCAAAAAACCGTGGCCGATTATTACAAAATTAAAGTGGCTGAGATGTACAGTAAAAAACGGACACGTAATTTTGCCCGGCCCAGACAAATTGCCATGGCCTTATCGCGTGAATTGACCAACCATAGTTTCCCTGAAATTGGCGAAGCATTCGGTGGTAGGCATCACACAACCGTTATGCACGCTTGCGATGAAATTGATTTACTGAGAAAAAGTGATGCCTCTTTTACCCGAGACATTGGTTTTTTAATACAAGTCATTAGGGATTAAATGCTTAAGTAAAGTTAAGGATTGATTGTGGGTGAATTGCGGATAAGTACGCATTTTATGAATAGGTAATTTTTAATCAACAAATTACCCACATTAGAATAAGCTTTTATTAAGATAGAAAAATTAAAACTAAGATGTTGATTTAACTATAAAATAAGTAGTTACCCACAAAAAATCGTACCATTATTATTGTTATTATTTATATATATTATTTAGGTTA